>Ga0209208_10000955_pt1 | contig 39742 bp, 28 predicted proteins | sample S1TSphfallax_3_FD_187694 | JGI IMG/M metagenome (GOLD analysis project Ga0209208, IMG submission 187694) | Host-associated microbial communities from peat moss isolated from Minnesota, USA - S1T2_Fd - Sphagnum fallax MG (SPAdes) (version 2) | ecosystem: Host-associated > Plants > Peat moss >... | reverse complement strand
CCTGATGGAAGGTTAAGCTTTACCCAGAAAAAAAAAAGGGGTATTTTTTGGTTGAAAAGTGCACTCAACAAAGCAAAGCAGACACAAAATTGAGATTCACTATAAAATAATAATAATAAAAAAAAACCTTAAAATAGGGATAGGTACATGCTTTTGATCTCTATATCTAGACTCTCGAGTGTAACCAATAGCAACTTGTTTTTTAATAGATGTGTTTTGATTGTATTGTCCGTAACAACAACATAAGTGATATAAAGATTTGGGCCCATGATTCCTTGTGTACTTTTTGTCATTTAGTCGGGGTGTAAATCCTTCCCTTCCCTCCCCTGCCCTTCCCAAAGGACTCACAAGTCATAACTCCCGTGTCTTTTGGTGAAGTCATTCAAGTCACTTCAAACATGAGGGATGGAATTGCTTCCCTTTCTAGTAGGCTATCAAGCAAGCAAGTTGTGTTATATTACCCTACTAGTTCTCCCTAGGCAAGCAGCAACATTGTGTTAAGTTCTAACTGGGAGATGAACACGGTTCACATTCTTCATATTAATAATACCATCCTGAGATACCAAGCTTGGCAGGAATTGATTACTAGCTTTACTGCCCCAATTAGAAACACAAATAAAAATGGACAAACAAGGGCTGTGTCACACACTAACTACTGTGGCCTTGCCATTTAACATTAAAAAGTAATTATCTTAAGGCAAAAGAAGAAGAATTATGGAAACTCAAATATATTTCACCATGCAAAAATTATAATCTTAAAAAAATCCTCTAGAAGAAACCAAAACCCTTCAAGATATTATAACTCTATAACTAATCTCTCAAGTTTCAACACAAGCCAAAATATCATGTTTCAAAAATCCTCATATTAAAAAAACATAGACCTATTATTTATTACCTAGGGGGCCAAAATCCCTGAAGCTACTACGTATACTCTATAATGAATCTCAACACAATATCCTTAAGGGCCTTGGTAGTAGGCAAGGCCAACAAAATTGTTTTATACAAGACTTGGGTTATTATCAGTGTAACTTGGGCAGGTACCTTGTTTAGTTTGGAGGGTTATGTTCTTGTTAGTCAAAACCAAATAAAGAAGTCGTCCTGGTGGGTACAATACTAGTAACCGGAAGAAAAAAATAAAAAAATAAAAAAATCAGTTTTGCACTATATGAGTAGGTATGTGATCTGGTTTGAAACCGAACCCACCTCGAAATTAGAGTAAAACCCATTTCTTGAAATGTGAAGAAATGGGTCCGGAATCAGACCGAACTTGATTCTATCAAATAAAAAATAAAATCCTTGAACTGAAACCAGAGATTCTTTCAAATTTAAAAAAAAAGGTTGGAATGGGGGGACCAGAGGTTCTCTTGAAAAATAAGAACTGGCCAACAACACTGGGGTTATTACAAGATCAAAGTTGCAAGAACAAAAGGAGCAAAGTAGGTATTTACTACCCAAGGTCGTCCCTCTTGTGGCCTTGAGCTTGGAATCACCCTCCAAAGGGTATGTGAACGATGAACTCTGCCCACCAGTGGGTTTTCTTCTTAGTTAGTGGTTTTTCTAAAAAATGTGAAAATCCATTGTTTTTATTTATTTTTCCCTGGCAAAATTTCTCATAGCCAAAATTTGAAAATAAATAAATTGTTAAGAAAAATCTCCAGATTCTATGTCAGTTTCTTGTTGGCAGCCAAAAATATATAAGGAAGCTTGAAGTAAGTGTTTTTTATTTTTTTGTTTTTTAGAGCCAAATTTGGCTAAATCATCTTATGTATGATTGTCTAAAGGCTTACTCACGAATTTTTGCCAAATTTCGACCTGAAAAATATGATTTTGACCTACCAAGGAATTTTCATTCAAAAAAAAAAAGGCCAAAAAAACGGCCAAGATTATCATACCTAGTGGAACCTATCATAAAAACCTAGCAATTTGGATTTTGTTTCTTTGAAATCTGGCGAATTAGGGCCATTTTTTCCAAAAAAAAATCCTTTGTATAGGTCAAAATCATATTTTTCAGCTTGAAATTTGGCGAAATCTACTAACTGCGCTACATAAACAAGGGGTGTGTCACTTACACTGTGGCCTTGCCAATTACATTAAAAAGTATCTTAAGGCAAAAGAAGAATTATGGAAACTCAAATATATTTCACCATGCAAAAATATATTAATTAATCTTCAAAAAATTCTAAACCCCTAAAAGAAATCAAAATCCTTCAAGATATTATAACTCTATTATAACTAATCTGAAGTTTCAACACAAGCCAAAATGATCATCTTTTAAAAATCCTCACATAAAAATAGACCAGGCTATTTATTACCTAGGGGGCCAAAATCCCTGAGGCTACTAACTAGGTATACTCTATAATGAATCTAAACAAAATATGAAGGCCAAAAAATTGATGTTAAAAAAAGCACAAGAAAACACCACTTCTGACAAAAACAACAACAAACAAACAAACAAACAAACAACATGAGCTTAGAAAAATCTGAAACTAGAAATGAAACATTTGGGGGTTGTGAAATCCTCCTGATTCCTCCTCCTCCTCCTGACTTGCAAATTCCCAAAACCAACCAAAAAAATCAAACAATGAATGACAACAACAAAAGAAAAAAAAAGGTGGGTACTGTACTGTACTACTGACTGGGTTGACCAAAAAACCCCCTTTACTACTAATAATAGAAAACAACTGATTCTGATTCATCACAAATTATGGTCGTAAATTTGCTATTGCTTCACTTGTTGACCTAATCTTATACCGACACTTGGCAGGATTTGACGCCCCCCTACCACTTGTAAAGTGGGGAAGGGGCAAAACGGGTGCGGGTTTCATAAGAAGGGGACTGACTTGGGGTAAATTTGGTATGTAAAGGGAAAAATGTCTCTCTGGCAAGCAAGCAAGGAGGGAGGGAGGGAGGTGGGGCTTTTAGGTAGGTAGGTAGGTAGGTAGGTAGGTAGGTACTAGTAAGTTAGTTGCTAACTTAACGTTGTTTTGCTTTTGGGGGGAGAAAACAAAACAAAACAAATCAAATCAAAGCAAAGCAAAGCAAAGCAAAGAAAGAAAGAAAGAAAGAAAGAAAGAAAGAAGAAACAAAATTCAAGAGTGGTTCTAAAAAACAAAGGTGCAAGGAAGAAGATGAAGAAAATACAAAGGAAAAGGAAGACAAGCGCAGTGGGCGTGGAGGGTGGAAGACGAAGCCACGATCTCCATCCACAGAGGTGCCCCCAAGCCACATCCACGGATCTCATCCTTGGTTGGTGGTGTTGTTGCTGGTGGTTTGCCCAGCTGCTGCTGTTGTTGCTGCTCTTCCTGTTCCTCTTCCTTCCGGTGCCTGCTGGATTCAGTCGTCGGGCTTAGAGCTTCCCCGGATGGCAGACGAATGACGTCGTCGTCTTCTGCTCATCCAGAAATACACCAGGGTTTTCCTGCCTCTACTGCTCCTGTGCTGATGCGCGGAAGACGAGGAGGAGGAAGAGCAAGAGGAGGAGGAGGAGGACAGCATCAAGGCTTTTTTGTTTCGTAATGTGGTGATTTTGGGTGCTGTGATCCGTTTTGACTGCCTCCCTCTGCTGGGATTTGGTTGAGCTTCCTTGTCCTCTGGGATTATGACGTCATGGTTCCAAGGATTGCTGTGATTGGAATGTGTTTGCGATGGCGTGAGTGCTTGTATTGTGGTCAATGGCTGGAGGGCGTTGACGAAGCTTTTTTGTGTGTGTTTTGGGGGTGACTGAAGAAGTAAGGCTCTTTCGGGATCAAGAAAACGGTGCGCAATTTTGGTCGTCGTCGTTTTTTTCTTTTTGTTGGAGGTGGGATTTTACAGTTAGTGTGGAGATGGTGACCAGCCTGGTGGTAAGAAGAAGACGAGGAGGAGGAGGAGGAGGAGAAGAAGAAGAACGTGGATTCAGGAAGAAGGAAGGATTCAACCCGAGGTGGGATTTCTTTTTCGTATGACCAAATGGGGGTGACGGACTATTTCGGCGATGGGGAGAAGAAGCTTGAGGAAGGTGCGCTCGTTGAGGTAAGTAACAAGGCTTGTGTCTGCAGCAATCTGGTGTGTTGCCAGCCGCGAAGATTGTTCTTTTCTTTCTTTTGTGTGTGTCATCACGCGTTGGTAGGGGATGGATCCATGGGGGGATAGAAGGTTTCAAGCTTGGAAAGAACGATTGTTTGGAAATCAATCAATCAATCAATCAATCAAGAAGAAGAACCTTGGGCTGAGAGGAGGAGAGACAGAGAGATTGCGTTTTTTGTGGGGATCATCATCGTCGGTGGTTTTGTGTTGTGGTCATGATGTAGGTGCGCATGATGGAGATGGGGCTGCGAGGATCATGGCATCCAGCGGTAGTGATGGCAGTGAAGTCGGGGAAGAGAGTAGTGGAGTACGATGAGCTTGTGAGCGATGACGATAGCGGCCAGAAATTGAAGGAGACCATACCTGTGGGAAGAGGCGTAGACGGGCTGCTGCGTCCTGGATCGTCGTCTCGGCAATTCGGCAAGTCGTCGTCGTCGTCTAACAGCAGGAAGCAGCAGCAGCGGATCTTTTTGAGACCCCGGCCGCCGCTCCTCTCTAGCGTTGGAAAGGCGAGCTGGAGCAAGGGGCTATGGGTAGATGCGTTCTGGAGGGATGCTTGGTGGGAGGGTATTCTAGCGGAGGATATCGTGTCCGACAGAGCTGGGGCACAAGCCATGGTCTACTTCCCGGATGAGGGAGGGCTGGAGATGTGCTTGATCAAGGATTTGCGACTGCGTCAGGAATGGGACGAAGACACAGGGAATTGGAGTTTCAAAGGCCGCACCAAACTCCTCCCAGAACTACTACAACAACAACAACAATATCATCATCCCTGGTCCAGTGCCTTCAATGAACAGTCGAAGTCGGAGAATTTTGACTACAAGTTACTCCCATTCTTCAATGGGTTCACAAAAGAAGAAGACATGGTGATCTCCACGAAGAAAAAGATGGTACTAGGGGAAAAACAATGCAGCAGGAATGGCGTCCAACTAGCAGCAGCAGCAGCCCAGAAACTGAAAAGGAAACAGACTAGCCCTGAAGGAAGAATGGCACCTACTGTGGAGGACTCTCCTGCTTCTTCACCCACATACTGTATATCAAATCTTTTGAAGGGACTTTCAGAATCTGCAAGAGAGGAAATAGTTGCAATTGTTGCAGGTGATTCTCTGCTAAACGAGCAAGATGGCAGCAGCCAGATGGCATTTTTGCAAGCAGCAGCAGAAGCGGCAGCAGAAGGGACCATAGAAACAACATCCAAGGTGATCACCACAGGCTGGGGTGAGGAGCCAACAATGCCCTTCTGCCATGGGAAAAGCAATCATGAAGAGGAGGAAGAAGAAGAAGAAGATCCATCTCTGGTACCAGACTCAGCCATTGAGGAGGAGAATCCTGGAGCCCTGAAATCAGATGGGGTTTTGGAAAAAGTTGGGAAGAAAACTCCTGTGATTGAAGAAGAACAAGCCCAATGTCTGGAAGACATGGCAATTGCAATGTCAGTGAAAAGCCTGGAACAGTGCCAAGATTTGGATCCTGAAAACAGGAGGCTGGAGGAAACCTTGGAGGCAGCAACTCAGTCTTTGAAAGGGATGATGATGATGATGAACATGCCCCAGACTTGTTTTGAACAAGATGAATCCATGTCTGAGCAAGCCTGCTCTATGCATGCCAAAGCAAAAGAAGAAGAGGAAAAGGAAGAAGAAGAAGAAGAAGAAGAAGCTGCTGCTGATGATGAAACTTTAGAAATGGTTTTGATTGAGCACCGGGCTCAAATCAGGAAGCCTAGGGTTATGAATGGCAAGTCTGAGATGACTCAAGAACTTGGAATGCGGTCTGAAAACATCCAAAATGCAATGCTGCTTAGCAATAGGCAATGTAAACGTCTTGTGAAACAAGAGTCTGGTCTACATGCAGGATTTAGTCTTATTGAGAGTAGGAGGGGCAGCACTGGGATTTTTTCGATGACAGGAGGAGAAAGGAAGAGTTGCAGGAAACGAGCATTCAATAATCATCACAGTAACTGCTTCAACCTGGAGATCACAGAGCGCAGAAGTAAGAGAAATAGATGGAGGTCTGCTTATGAAGAATCCACAATGTTGCCATCACATTTGCCATCCTACAAGGAACCATGTGTGGGGAACTTGGGTGTATGCCAGGTTTCTCCTATTCATGAAAGAAGGTGCAAGAAGAAGAAGGGAGTTCGAGGAGGTTGTCGTATGGAAGTTCTCCTGGCACAGCCTGATGAAGACCAGTGCCACCCAGTCTCAGGATCTGACTTGGGGAAGAATAACTTTTATACTAGGAAAAACACGCTTTCATGGTTGATAGATGCAGGGTTATTGCAAAAGGACCAAAAGCTACATTACATGCACCGCAGGAAAGAGCTTGGAGTTGGTGGCTGGGTGACAACTGAAGGAGTTTTGTGTGGGTGTTGTAACAATGTTGTCACCCTTTCCACATTTGAGATACATTGTGGCAGCAGATTGCATCGTCCTTGTGCAAACATTTTTGTGGAAGACGGCAGGTCCATTGCTGCATTACAAATGGAAGCACTCAAGAAGCAAATGTCATCTGTGAGGACAAGTTCTTTTCACAGACAGAATCATAATAGTAGACGAGGCAACTCACAGATTGTGAAGGAAATCCCTTCAGATGTAAATGATGACACATGTGGTGTTTGTGGTGATGGTGGGATGCTCATCTGCTGTGATCATTGTCCATCAACATTTCATCTGAAGTGCATGGAATTGACAGTGAGAATGCATACTCTTCCTTCCCTTTTGAGATTGATCACCATGTCAAAACACTAGTACTCAAGCATTTTAACAAGAAGACTGTCTACTTTCCCTTGTTGTCACCATGTCTACAGTTTATTCAAGGCTCTCTTTTCTTTGCCACCTTGAGGCTGTGAAATCCTTGCCAGCCAGCCAGCCAGCTTTTCATTGAAACAGATGAATCTCCAACATGATTCTTGCATTCATCAATTTGAAGCCTCTGACATGCTTGATGTTACTGTGATGGATGAGTAATGTTTGTGATGGTAGTGTTTGGCATCTCTTGGATGAACTGATATCATCTGTTTGATGTTGTAGGTTGTACCTGAAGAGGATTGGTACTGTCCCAACTGCCGCTGTGCCATTTGTGGGCACAACCAGTTCAATGGGAGTCACGATACCTTTCATGAGATGTCGGTGCTATTTTGTGACCAGTGTGAGCGTGAATGTGAGTGCAGCTTAGAATTGTCCCTGATAAATTCAGCTGAGTCTTGCTTGGCATACTGTGTGTTCAATGCACCTTCCTTTAGTGACTTGCTTCTTTCAAGCTTGAATTTGTGATTGACTATAGCTGTGACTGCTGGCTTCATGAAGGGGGAGATTATTTAAGAGTTTGTTTACCTTAGCCCTACAGAAGACAATTGGCTCTGGCAGAACCCTGATCCTGTGATTAAAGTCTAACCATTCATAACCACTGTCAACTGATCCACCTTCCAATGGCAGCTGTCAAATTGTGATGATTTCCCCACGTGTAACATATCTTTTTTGCATGGTAGCTGATGTCTTCTGTTGTATCAAACCAGACAGTAATCTGAGTACGTAACTAATGCAGTTGCTGTTGGGGGGCATGTGTTTTTCAGTCCATGTGAAGTGCTTGTATATGAGAGGCATGCCAAAAATGGAGCAATACCCACAGGACAGCTGGTTCTGTGGCAGTTCATGTGAGAGGGTAAGCATTTGGGTCCTACATTTTCCTTTTCTTTAGTTCAGGTCTTTTGGGCACTGAGGAAGATAGTGTCTACTTTAGGAACTTTGGTTGTGTTTTAGGGGTAGTATTTACATAAGACTTTTTGAAGCTCTGGAACCATGCAAGTGAGACTACATTTGGACCTAGCAGCAAAACGGAGAGTGACTTCTTTAGTGTGTTGCAAAGGGTATATGTAGCTTACCTTCAAGAATACATGAATGTAGCAAGGAAAGAAAAAAAGGCACCAGACCAGAATAGAGCCTGAGATTGGTAAAGCAGATAGCTGGTGCAGTAGGGTATTTTGCACTTGGTTGGACTGCAGAAATGTGAGCTCAGGTCATTTGTTTGAGCATTTTGAGCAGTACAGGGGTGAGCTGCAAGTCTGAAATGGATTCAAGTGACAATATAAGATTAACAAACATGGTGAGGATTTGCAGATCTACAGGGGCTTGCGAGGACTGGTTGGCACCAATAACAGTCTGGGGAAGGGATTCTCGTGGACATTGCTACGATCCCAAGATGAAGACCCACCAGATCCAAAGCTGATGAAAGTTGACAAGGAGCTCCTGGCTGAACAGAACATCAAATTGTCTATTGCTCTAAGTGTGATGCAAGACTGCTTCAGGCCCATGATTGACCCACGCACCAAAGTAGATGTAATTGCCCATGCTCTCTACAATCGTGGGTGAGTGCAAATCATGTCTTGCTGTAAGCTGCACTTGTATTCATGGACACCCAATGAGAGCACTTGTGACTTATGCTCTGAAGTCTAGTAGTCTTTTTGCTTGCTTGTGGGTCCTAGTTATCCTCCTCTGGAAAACTCACCATCTGGTGGCATAACAACTGAATCTGCATATTGTTCTCAAACAGGTCAGATGTAAATCGGCTGAACTACCATGGATTCTACACCGTGATTCTGGAGAAGGGTGATGAGCTTATATCAGTGGCAGCAATAAGGTAGTTCTTTCTCTCCTTCCTTGCCTTCATTTTTGTGAAACCAAAAACTGTGATTTGGGTTTTTGCCCTTGAAGGGCCTAGGTAATGAGGTCCCTCAGAGTAACTCTACTGGTGCATTGTACAGTAAATTTTGGATGAAGGAAAGTCAAAACATGCTGGTTTGGCTCAGCAAATTTTTTTTGACCCAGCATTTTTGCACAATGGGGCTGAGGCTGGCAAAAGGCACAGCAAAGCCTAACACCTGCTGTTGATTGGCTAGATGGTTTGATTGCTCCAGGTGGGTTGCTATTAGTAGTCTCCCACCTTTTGCAGTCCCAGTTTCAGTTTTATGGGTGAGGTTGGGAAAAAGTAACAAACTAATCTTGGACATGAGAGATACTGTTGCAGGGCCACATACTGAGCATGGGTGTAGCTGCTCTTATGTGTACATGCTGTTGCATTTGCAGGGTCCATGGAGCTGTATTGGCAGAGATGCCCTTGATTGGTACTCGGTTTCAATATCGGCGGCAGGGCATGTGTCGCCGTCTCATGCATGCCATTGAGCGGGTAGGTACTTGCTTTGTTTTTTCTATCTGGTCCCTTATTCCCACCGACTCCTTTGGGACATATCAGTATGCACACTTTCTTGACAACCAATCCAAGTTGAAGAGATCTCCAGTAGAGATCTCACTTCTGTCTTTGATATTATTTGTGCTTTAAATGACAGAATTGCTATCTGAATGTCTTGCAGATGTTGCAAACGCTGGGTGTGGAGACATTGGTGCTACCAGCAGTTCCTGAATTGCTGGAGACCTGGATAGGGGCATTTGGGTTTCAGCCTATGGATACATTTCCAAAACAGACACTTATAGAGATGAACCTGATGGCATTCCCAGGAACATCTCTATTGCATAAGTCATTGGCAAGGTTGCAACCTGTTGCAGGTCTGTGTGTGTATCCTCATATTATCTGCTGCTGTTTAATGCAAAGAACTATGTCTGCCAGGCTGCACATTTTCTTCAGTGAAGTGTCAGTGTATGTGCGCTGCTGAGGGAATGACAATGTATAGAACTAAAGCATTGGAAAAGTGTTGCAGGCTTGAGCATTAGGGGCAATTCAAGTGCTGCTGTCACTGATAACATCACTGCAGAGTCCTCAGGATCACCCAGTTTCCAACTCGATCAATGTAGCAGCAGATTTGTAGCCTGAAATAGTCTCAAAATTTGGTTCGATGTAAAGGCCATATTCAAGGGAGGGTTCGAGCTATTTTGGACTGCAGCAAACTTGATAGGTTGGATTTTTTTGCAATAGAACCACTTTGGCTGCAGGCAGTCAGGCTCTCCCAGCCAGTGCTGAAGTTTTGGTCAGTGATGATAACCAAGTGGGTTGTTGTATGCACAGATAAGAAAACTAAGATGTGTCGCTTCAAGGAAAGTCAACAACTTGCCAGCTTGAAAGGAGGTTTATCAAGGGGTGCAAGGGTTACACAAAGAAGCACATTGAGTGCCCATGTTGGAGCACTGCAGTTTGTCACAACTGGGAAGGTGTCTGATGAGGTGCACGAAACAGAAAATCCAGAAACCTTCCCCACTCAAAGTGATATAATTGTCAAGTCATCATCTGTAGGAGATGAACATGATCAACAGGTTGCGCAATCCTCCACTGCAAATTTCGATTCTCCCCAAATTGCAGAAGCCGTGACTATGAGGGAACTGGTAGACTCACTAATGGATGAGCATGTACAGCGGGGCCTTGAACAGGTGATAGATAGTGATAAAGAATTCAGTAGTAAGCTTGGTTCTGATGTCCTGGAGACTTGCCCTCAATGTAATAAACAGGATGATGGCTCAGAAGTTGAACTGCTCCAGCATCATCAGCATAGTGGATTCCAAGAAGACAGGTACTGCACTGCACTGCCTCTAGTCTTGCTTCACTTCTTTCCACAATTTTGATCTTTAAGGACACACTGTGGACACATCTGAGATGCAGCCACAGAAGAGATGCAATCACAAGTAATCATTGACTCATCATGGCATTGAGACAGTAAACATGTTATGTGGACAAGTGCTTAAGACCAGTTGCACTATGACCCATTTGACATTTTGCATTCCAGCTCATAATAGGATATACTTGATGCTGTTTACAGACATCCTGAGAAGGAAAGCACAGTGCAGAAGCAAGAAGAGGATAAGGCTTACAAAACTAAAGTGGTGGTGGCAACCACACGATACAATCGGCAGGTACATACACAAAATGTGGTGGGCACTCATACTTATTAGCCTGCTTGTAGCATACATTTGCAAGAATGATGTAGATTGTGTCTCCTAGAGTCCTTCTCTTTTTCTGTGAATTCTGGGGAAGTTGTAAGGGCAGCTCCACCCATGCGCAGTATGTGGAGCTCCAAAAATATTTCTCACTTCCAAGATTAGTTATTTACTTTCTCCCAACCTCACCCATAAAACTGAAACTGGGACTGCAAAAGGTGTGAGACTACTAATAGCAACCCATGCGGCCCAATCAAACAATCTAGCCAATCAACAGTAGGTGTTAGGCTTTGCAGTGCCTTTTGCCAGCCTCAGCATCCTGTGCAAAAATGCTGGGCCAAAACCATTTTGCTGAGCCAAACTGGCATGTTTTGACTTTTCATCATCCAAAATTTGCTGTAGAGTGCACTGGTGGAGTTGCTCTAATGCTGTCAATTGATTTAAGTGCATTTTGTTGTCTGATTTCAGCTGCCTCTTGCTCTAAGATGTTTGAGCATTTGAGTATTGTTATTCTCTGTATGATTGGTGGCTAATGTGCTGCACTGTGTCTGCAGGTCAAAACCTCCCAATGGATCGCTGATGCCATGAAAAAGCTTAGAGGCCACTCATCAATGCGTACTCAATGTGCATCTCCTCTACAAACTCATCTGTGCAATACTCATCTGTGCAAACCCATCCTCCCCAGCGTGTCTGAGGACAAACATCCACCAATAGCTGCTGGAGAGGCAAATTTGCAAGTTAATTTCCCATGTACAGTGGAGAGTAGTAAATTGATGCTGCGAGCAGAAACAGATGTGTCCAAGCCCCATGCAGCATCACTCTCAGAACCAGAAAGCTTTAACCCCTTCTGGCTCCGTCCATCTGTTTGAAGCTTGGTAACCTCAAGCAAAAGCACAAGACAGAAGAAAAAAGGACAAAAGAGCAGGACTACGTGGACCAGAAGAATGTCAAAAGAGGCAAAACTCCTGGCAGATTCGTGTCAGAAACAGGCCAGGCAAGCAGGGATATCTAGAGATTGCCAATGAGATCAAGGGAGACAAAAGCAATCAAGTGAAACCATGCTGCAAGATACACTGAGTTTATCAAAGGTATCTATTTTCTTGGTTTGTCTCCAACATCCCTGCTGTTGTCCTCAGCAGGTCAAAGCTTGGATTATGGTTTGCACATGGTTGTTATTAGGCAGAAAGAATGGCATTTCCAAAGAGATGACTGAAAAACAACAAAAGGGGCAAGGAATGGGTTAGAAAAAAATTAATGATTGAGGCTTTAAGTGATAGCTTCCATCCTCACTAGTGCCTGTGCTAGATTTAGATTTGCGAGCTCTTACCCATGCTTGAGAAGAGTTTGATTTTTACACTTTCAACTTTTTCTTCCAAGTCTGAGGTGGTAGTTATATGTAGATGGGCCTGATCAAAACATGCCCATCACTAAATGTCCTTTTCCCAAAACCACATACTTTGGGGTAACAGTGCATTGGCAGAGCTGACTTTTGCTCTTGGTCACTCTCATGGACCATAGGCCCCCGGATTGTGACAAGAAATTGGGGTGACAATTTTGTTGGCTGTAAGATAGATGTTTATGTTTAGCTCATTTGCTGTACAGGTCTTTTGTTTCCCCGAGCTGCAAATTTTAGGGAACTTTTCAGACTGTTATCTGACCTCATACTTCAACACCATTTTGTTGATACATTAATTGAATCCTCATGGCCACTTCTATCAATTCGTTTCTGGGTTGATTGTGTGCTTAATTCAGATACTGTTGCTTTAGCCTAAATTCAATTTTAATATGAGCATGTTTGGGCACTAGGTATTTCAGGAGTTTTAGCCTGAGTGCTTTCTTGGATAGGTAGTTGCTAAGTCATGCATCTAACTACGTTTAACAAACCAGCAAGTTTGGTCATTTGGTAGTGTTGGATCTTGAGGATGATTGATGCCATCACGTGATTGATGTGGGATTCAACTCTCATTCCTATAATCATCTCCCACCCAAAGTCATGAAGACTTGCAAATTGCTAATCAAAGAAGAGAGATGGAAGATGCTTTGACCTTAGACATACTGCGCAGTTCAAAATCATCTAATTTCTTATGAAAGTTGTAGATTTGTTTTGAGGAATATAAATGTTAATATGTCAAAATCTGATTAATTGAAGGGTGTTGCGCCATTTGAGGAATCTGGTTGTTCAAGATGGTGAATCTGCTTCCAAAAAGAGAAGCTTGGCAATATTAAACATGACTCTAGATAATTTTGTGATAGAAGAAAAGAAGGTGATTAGACTGAAAATTGTTAACACAATCACTTCGTTCATCAAGGATGACAACATCCCTCTCATCAGAAATTTCACCAATTCTCATGAGTATTGGTAATACTTGAATGAAAAATATGAAGGGAAGGGTGATTCAAGAAAAATTGTGCTCTTGTGAAAAAAATTCCAATGAAGAAAAGAGAAAATAATAGTATACACAACTAATTCACGGAGATTGAAAAGACTATAAGCTAGTTATAGGGGATAGACTTCAAAGTTATTTGATAAGTATTACACTTGTTTCTATACAAGTTCTAGATTCTTTGCCAAAACAATACAACATCATGGCGAAGACTTTCACTACTATAAATAATATGGCCAACTTTGAAGAATTAGAGGATCTAGACTCATCATGGAGCAATTTCATATCAACCTAGATGGAGAGACAATAAAAAGGCTTGTTTGTTGAAAGGAAAGGTTCACTTGCATCGAATTTCACAAACTTTGAAGGTTATGGCCAAAAACACTCAAATTGGATTGGGAGAGAAGATGAAAGGAACCATGGGAGAAGATGGAGACATCCAAAAAGTTGGGGACCATTTGGAGATCCTAGAAGAAATCATGATGATAAGATGAAAAGAACAAGTGACCAAATCATGAGAACTTAACCTAGCCAAAAACACTTTTCTCCATTACTACACCATTAAAGATCATTGGAACATGAATATAAAGTTTGTAAGTCATGGGCATAGTTTAAGAATTGGATAACAAACTTCATAGCTTCTCAAACAACACCAAATCCACTACAAACATTCCCAACCCAATTCTAGAAATGGGGTGATTTGCACTTCCATGTAATTCACACAAGCAATATTGAAGTTCATCCTTAGTTCCTGACATGGCATCCGGAAAGGAATATATGAGTGTGCATACATTTTTCTTATTTGAATTGGTTGGTCATAATATTTCATTCTAGCATAGTTTTTGATAGTCTAAAGAGAAATTGGTTGGGATCATGTCCCAATCATGTACAAATGCCCTCAGAAGACTCACATGGAAAATATTATGAATCTTCCATCCATTTGGGAATTCTTTTGATGATCCTAAAAGGTCCAAAATATCTTGAAGAAAGCCTATAACATAAGCTAAGCTTCAAGAGTCAAGTTTCACAAATACCACCTACCTCCCATTTCAAACGTGTCCAAGATTCTATTTTGGTCCACACAAGCCTTGGCCATGGCTTGAACTCTTTACATGCGGTTTTACTCAACTTTTGTTCAAATTACATCCATTCAAGTATTTGGTTAACAATTTCCATTCTTGTTGTGGAAACATGCCAAAATGTTAGTTTAAGAAGACTTGCCCATACACAACTTCAAAGATGCAAACAACTTCTTAGATGTTTCCAAGACCTTTGCATTTGGCCAACATGCATCTTTCACATGTATTCAAAAGTTTGATTGGTTCTTTCTATGTGAGTTTTCCAAATTCCCTATGACATTTTTTTAATAATTTAGGGTAATTACTATTTTTTCCAAATTCAAGCACTTGGCAAGTTCCACTTATTAAGCAACTAAATTGCCAATAAGAAAGCATTCTAACATGCTTTTTACTCGATGGGACCATTGTATTTAAATGGCAACCAAAAATAAATGGATTGATTTAATAATAGGCTAGAAAATTATGTTTTGAAATAGGTTAGTGAAAATATTATACAAATTTGAGCTCTGTGTTGCTGCGCACTGCCAATGACGATCAACTATTTTAATTTTTTCTTATGTTTTGATATATTTATGTCAAAGTCAAATTTAATTTAAATTAATATACATTTCATGGACATGAAAAGACCTATGTTAATTTATATATATATATATATATATCCATGTTGGTGAATAGGAAAAAGAAATGAGGTAGTTATTAGGAAATGTGGGAGATAATTATTATGAAAGTTAATAGGATAAGGAAGTAAGTATAAAGAAACAAGTTATGAAATAGTTAAGTTTGAAAATGAAGTATTATATTTGAATTGTCTTTGGAATGCTACAGGGACGACCATACCACCAGAATGGTTGTGTAGAAGTGCCATGCGAAACTTTTTGCAAAGAACCCCATATAAACTAGTTTTTCTGTCATTGGAATTGTTTTGAAATAGGTTACTGAAAATATTATACAAATTTGAAAATAAAATTACGATCTAATGTGGTGATCTAATGTGGTTCTAGGGGTTCACCAACATGTAATAGAATTCTTAGATTTTCTACTTCTTTGTTTGCCTTGTAGCCAAATTTGGCTAAATCAGGCAAATCCTCTTATGACCGATTGGCACTTTTGGAGCAACATGAGAAAATTGGAAAAAAAACACTGTATAGACCTTATATTAATCCAATGTATTTCCAGTGACTTCATTTCAGTTCATCAAAATTCCCCTAGAAATTTTTAGTTCAATGTGAAATTATTAATTATCCATGCACCCAAAAATAATGTTTTTGATTTAATGGCCAATTGTTTAAAAGAATTTGGTTTGTCCTTGAAGTGGTCCACAAAAGAAAAAATGATTGCAAGACTTCATCATACATGGCTTTCCATCCATCTAACAACTAAAAGAACCTAGTTCCTTGAAAGAATCATTAAGTCAATTAATTTTTAGGCTTGTAGAAACAAACTAGCCCACCCCCCTACACAGATGAATATTTTCACATATGTTGTTATGGCTATGAAAAATCAAAATATGGAAAGAGGATATTGATGAGAAACTCACCAATTGCTTCATAAACACAACTAATATTTTCACTCTTACAAAAGGGCATACATAGCTAGTGATATAATTTTTTTTAAAAAAATTCTGATTTTTCATCTTGGCTAGTGTCCCAAGACTCCAAGAGGGATTTAGCATTAAATGGCGATGGGTTTGTAGAACCTTGTCTAAATAGTAAAAAAACTTAGTTAAAATATGCTTCCAAACTAAAATCAGAGTCCAAATGTGGGGAATTTTTTTCAAAAACAATTTTTTTTTTTGAATTTCTAGTTGTACATGGGGAACTTGCCCATGTATCAATAGAAATTTACTTAGGTGGCATTCCTTGAACAAATAACCCCTAGCAGATCATTGCTAGGAAGATTTAGCCAAATCTGGCTATAAACCAAATATGAAGTACGAATCTTTAATCATCACACTACACACTCAAAACCAAGTATAGAAATCTGGCTATTTCTAGCTTTTTCTTTCTCACTTTTGGGGATTGAAAACCTTCAAAATTATGTATTTTTGAATTTGAATTTGGAATAAGGCACATCCATTAATATCCCTCCTAAAAAAGAGTATGGATATAAAACCTTCTCAAGGTTTCTAGGTGGGATTTTAGGTGTATTAGTGGGAGGGATGAAGGATCTTAGGCCACACTTAGCTACCACCTTGTCTTAGGCCCCATGTTTTGGGAATGCCTACACCATGAGGCCTTTACCCTACACTAATTTTTTGAAAGGGGTGCAAGTTGTAAACTATGAACCCAACATGAGACTATGTAGCTTTACCTTTGAATAACCACATAGGATGGTTAGTTTTGGCTGGCAACTGCTCAAATCAATTAATTTTAGGGTATAAAGCCATTTTGACACTTGAAGTTAAATTTTTAAGGTTTGGCACATGAGGTTCTCAAATATTTCTACTCTAGTTATATATATATAAAATTGTCTCTTGTCCATTATTTTATCATCAGTATAGTTATTTCATAACATATCTTGAGATTACCATTCAAGTGTGAGGCTATAATTTTAAGTTTGGACTAATTTTATTTCCATTACTTTTTAGTTAGAAAGATTATTTTCTCCTCTTTTGAAATGTGAGCCATATCTCACATTAGGCAACATGGGCTAGTTTTCATATTTTCATTGCTCCAATTTGAAGATTTAAAAATATTTATCAACATGGATTGCAATTTTTTATACAATTCATCAAAATTCTCATGAAATTTCTAAGAATTCTCTCTTTTATATTTAAAAATGAATTTCCACCAAATTTGACAAGGAGGTAGGATGGCAACTAGCCTTAGCATTGCCAAAAACACTTGAAGGCCAAAAAATGAAGATTAGAAAGACAAAGAATTCTATAAGGTGGCCTTTATTTACTCATATGTGTCATTTAAAATTTAAGTGTAGGGTAAAGCCTAGGGCATGGTCTTTAGTGGAATAATAATGGCCCACATAAGGCAAAGTTGAGGGTAGCCCAAGCCTGGTAAGCACCCTAGGGCTTTATTGAGTGTAAAACATTGGGCAAATTTTAATTAATTAATTAATTAATCCTGTGATTCCAAGTGGAAAAAAAAATGAAAGCCAGCATTTCAAAAAATCAATCACCTGTAGGAGTGGGCATTATGTTTTTTTGAAATTCCTGCCCTTTGCGGGCAAGAAGGAGCGGGCATTACATTTTTTTGAAATTCCTGCCCTTAGTGGATGAGGAATTCCATGTAATAAGGTGCCATCCATGTACACTACGAAAATCCATCGTGTACTTTTGCAGTTTTAGGTCATTGTTGGGCATCTATAGCAGATTAGTATTACTTGGACTTATATCTTTTTTGTTCTTCATTTCCCCTTCTTCCTTGTTGCACTATTTTTTTTGGGGTAGTAAAGGTGTAGAATTGCAATGTTATTTATTTACATTATTTTTATGAATAATCTTTAATTACTACAACTGCACTTCAAATTACATTATTTGAAATATAATCAAATGAAGAAATGTCTAACAAATCAATTTCCAATCAATATTTTATTATTAAAAAAAGGAGTATCAAAACATTTGCCTTGCCTTACCTACTTCTCAACCTTTTTAAAGCTTAGTTTCTAAGTTAGAAATGACTAGCCTTCATATATGTGTTTGAAAATCACACATTTTTACACATAAGGTCCCAGCTATTTTTAGCATTTAGGTAGTTGTAGAACCCAGTGAATGGCATGGTCCTTGCCTCAAGGCATGACCCAATAAAGGTTTTGGAAAGTTTTAGGTTTAATAATTTTGGCAAAATTTCCTTAATTTAGCCCTAAAACCCATTTGTCCTTGCATAACAATATGAAGAGGTTCTCAATCTCACCTTGCCTTCATATATACACAAACTATACTCATTAAACCTTAAACCCTAAACATGAATGGATCCGTACTGTTTTGTCCACAATAAAAAGAACTGCATTATTGAGAGGAGCATTTGTTTAGGGTCCAAAACTTGGGTTAGCCCTTTTCCTAATTTAGGATGTCCAAAACTTGGATAATCCTTTTCCTAATTTTGCACCTAGTGTTTTCCATAACAACTTTGGTGCATCATCAAAGGGGGGATATGCTGAAATGGTAAAACAATTTGGGTGCTGACCAAACTTAGCATTCCACACACATTAGTTTAGATTGAAAAAAAATGGTAGGGCACAAAAATATATTAAGAAAATCTTTGAGTATTAATATATAGCTCCAGCCTTTTTCTCACAATAGAGTCTCCCTAGTAGCTCAGCGTCCAATACCCTTTTTGGTCCTTTTCACACTAATCCATGTTAGTGGGTGGAGTCTTGTAGTTAGTTGCAGTAGGTTATTTATTTGTTTTGTTTTTTTCCTCACAAAGCCATGTTGTGAATTTGCTGCAAATGTAAAGAACTCCAAGGAATTTCCCTAATGAATTTGGTGAGGACACCTATTGATATCCCTCCTTAAAAAAAGAGAAGGGATCTTATGTCTACTCCTTAAGAGTGGGAGGCATCTTTTGCCTTATTCTACGCCCCTTATGGTGCATTCACACTTGATGTTAAGTGAGTGTTAAATGAAAATCTAGGTGGCATCTTAGATGACATGTAATCTTAAATACGTGATAGCTTAATGTTAAGTGAATGTTAGCTTAACATAGAAATTTCATGGTAAGTAAGTTTAAGTCTTACATGATGTTATGATATTCAACACTAAAGTCCCTAACACCAAGTGTGAATGCACCTTTAGTAGGAACAGGCACCAATATTGGTTTTGGGATAGAGGCTTCATGGATGAAAGTTGTGCCGTGATTGTTTCATCCAGGAGGCCACAGATGGAAGTTAATAATCCGTGCTCCCTCCTTGGCGCGCCGAATCCAGTTGAACCTCTCTTCTTTCGAGCGCCAGCAATCCTCGCTAGCTCTCTCTCTCTCTCTCTCTCGCGCGCGCGCGGAGCGTCTTGGTTCATCAATCTCGCAAGCCTGTTCCTGGTGCTCAATGCAGATTTGTCATCACCACAAGGTCCAAGATGAAGCCTTGCTGCATTTCACCAGATGCAGTGTCATGCAATGTCGTAGAATTAGTGCTGCTGATCCTCTACTCGTGATCATCATCGACAGGAAGAAGCCCGGGGATGAAGGCCCAGGGATCCGCGAGCTGCTGCTGCTGATCGCGCAGATCAGGGCGGATACCGACTGTGAGCAGATTCGTGAGCGAGCGAGATCGATCGATCGAATGTGCGCGGATCTTTTCGCGTTCTTATGCAGTCGTGTGTACGACATTGAGTATCCAGTTGCAAGATTTCGCTTGTCAATAGAGCTGTCCAGACGAGACCTCTAACTTCGTCGAGGCCCAGCTTGAAAGGTTGAAGAATAGTTCCTGGGTGCTTGAAATGTTGTGGAACTCTGATCTCATATTGCAGTGCCGGTAGTGGCCTGAGGGCTCTGATCAGGACATAAAAGGATCAATGTGATCAATGCACAATCTAGTGACTTACCCATTTGCACAATCTCGTAAGTTACCCACTTCCTGTTTGCACTTGCGTTACTAGGTCTAGTGTATCGATGCTCATGTGGAGGTTGTATTGCAGCCCGTGTTCTGCTCGTAAATGAAAATCTTCTTCTTCTTCTTGTATGTGCAGAGAGGAGCTAGAAGATGATCTCATGGCTGTAATTGGCATCGACCCACTTTCGCAATTTGTCTAGACTCAGCTGGGAGCAGTTAGACTGTCAGACCATTCTTCAAGCTACAGGAATGATGAACTACGTCGCCTATGTAGCAGCAGCCTGGGCCTCCTCCAACAACAAAAGAGTTTCTCATTGCAAACAAACTGCCAGGCAGAAGAAGCTTTCCATGATGATCAGCCGCGTCCAGCAGGGTCCTGCAGCTGCTGCAACACAATCGCAAACCCACTCGACCATTTCTAGCACGTCCACCCCAGCTGCAGAATCCATGAACTCATCATCATCATCATCATCAAGCAACAATGTTGCAGTCATTGCAGGTACAAAACAAAATTCAGTTCACTCCAGAATTCAGTTCACAGTCAGTAGATCTAGACTAGTGCAGTCTGAGTCTGAGATTTGATCAGCAGCTCAGGCGCCGATCTGCTGCAGGACCGGTTCTGAGAAAGTTGCTAATTGGACATGATGATGATCAACTTGCTGCTGCAGGAGTGGTGATTGTAGTGGTTGTCTTGCTGGCCGTGGGGCTCCTGGTCTACGTCTGCATTCAAAGAAGACGCCGTAATGGGTATGGTTACAAATCCTCCCTGAGGAAGCGCAAATCCCAAGGAAGCATCAAGGAGGTGATGAGCTCCATCATGTCGCAGCAGGGGAAGCTGGCGGGACTCAAGGACGTGCATGTATTTACCTTCAAGGAGCTGGAGAAGGCGACGGAGAATTTCGCGGATCACTTGATCCTAGGCATTGGAGGCTTCGGGACAGTCTACAAAGGCACACTCAAGAATGGCATGGTGCATGTGGCGATCAAAATCTCCAACCATGTGAGCACCAGCGGCAAGAAACAGTTGCTGAACGAAGTCACCATTTTGTCGCAGCTGAATCACCACAACTTGGTCACGCTCTACGGCTGCTGTCTGGAAACCGAAGTTCCGATTCTTGTCTACGAGTACATTCCCAATGGGAATCTGTATGAGCATTTGCACAGACTCAGGTTTGGAGTGAATCTCAACTGGAGCAAGCGTCTGCAAATTGCAGCTGAGACTGCAGAAGCTCTTGCTTACTTGCATTTTGCTGCATTTCCTCCCATCTATCACAGAGATGTGAAGACTGCCAACATCTTGTTGGACAATACCTTCACTGTCAAAGTTGCAGATTTTGGAATCTCCAGGTTGGTCAATCCTGGGAAGTCCCATGTCTCTACTGCTGTGCAAGGAACACCAGGCTACCTTGATCCTGAGTACTTCCACAGCTACCATCTGACAGACAAGAGTGATGTGTTCAGCTTTGGAGTTGTTTTGTTAGAGCTTCTCACTTCACAGAAGCCCTTGGACTACAAGAGAGAGCTGGAGAGCCATAGTCTGGCAGCTTTCTCCATCCCTTACATCAAGAATGGCAAGCTGGACCAAATCCTTGACCCCCAGCTGAAGGATGTTCCTGCTGCTGACTTCCAGCTGATGTTCCCTGCCATGCAATCTGTGGCCGAGCTTGCTGCCAATTGTTTGGCTAACAAGAGGAAAGATCGGCCCACCATGAAGGATGTTGTGGAGGATCTTTACAGCATCAAAGCCTTTGGCAAGAGGCAAGCTGCTGCTGCTGCAACCTCATAATGTGAAGTCTCTTAGGCTAGTTGCAAAATTTTGGTGATGTCAGCGTCTACATGGCACTAGCTCTGGTGTCACATCATGTCCATTGCAACTGATGCAACTTGTCCATTGCATCTTCCATTGAAAAATGGGGTTAGTTGCAAATGTCTGTTAGAGCTAAAATCCTTATTGACAAACCTAATTGTAAAACCCTAATTTACATCCTAGAGTGTCTCTATTGCATCTAAGCACTTTTAAGACTTGTTATGGCTATCGAAAAATAGGGTTAGTTGCAAGTGTTCTTTAGGACTAAAATCCTCAGTTACAAGCCTAGTTGTTGCAAAACCCTAATTTTCCTCCAATTGTCTCTATTGCATCTGAGCACTTTCAAGACTTGTCACAGCTATCAGACAAGAAAGAAAGGAAGAACTTAGGTATTTATAATTCCGATCAATCAAGTTGCAAGAGACATGAATTGGAGCAAGAACAATTTTCACATTGGTTTAAAACCACCACATGAAGATTTGTTTTTCACACATGAAACTGACTGGATTTTTAGACATGATTCTTCAGGTGAATCTTGTGGAGGCGGGGAATCTCAGGTTCCCTGTTGAAGACTGTCAGATCATCTCCACCCTAATTAATTAGTTTCGAAGATCATTTGTTTGATTGATGAGTCTTGCAAGTTCTGCTGTGAATTCTCAGTCTAGGATTGCAGGCAAACACAAGTTACAAATTACCCTGGATCTGGACTTAATTTTGGGTTGTAGCTGAGAGTGGTTTGCCAGTCCACATAGTTGACATGAGTTAACTAACCTGGGCAATGAAACTCAATGCCATCACTAGTGTTACCACCCAGCTGATCAGACATTCTAGAGACAATGATTATACTGTGACTGCAAGTTAAGGAAGAGGATTGGGTACTGCAATGCAGCTCCCAGCCTGAAACCAACCTATTGGTTTTTTTGGGTTCAATATTTTAAAGTCGCTCTACTAGACTCCTTGTTTTGAGCTGCAGATGGGCATTGTCCATTTTACATGAAGAGAAATGATCAATCAACCCAATATATTCTGTGCAGCTTCAGTAGAGCTTGCATTTGTTTGTTGTCCAATTTAGGCTGTTTCAGAGGAATCATAAGTCTAGCAATTGAACATTGATGTGTGTGGTACTACAGCCTGTTTTGCTGCCAGGTGCAAAATGTTTAGGAAACTTGATGATCACCAGGAAATTAATTCTATATTGGGGACCTTGATTTGTCTCCAAGGTGCAATTTTTTTGCATTCCTCTAGTACATTCTATGTAGAGGGGTTTGGTTTGTTGCTGTTCCCTCCTGTGTGTGCCCCAAATTGCTGGTTAAATTGTAATCAAAGGGAGAACAAAGAAGTGATCAGGTAATGTTGCGGATTGGGTGGTTATCAGAAATGGGAAATGATAACAGGAGGTTCTCAAACAGATATAATAATTGCAGTTCTCAAAAAATAAAAAAATAATGGTTCTGATATATAACTGCAGTTTTCAAAAATTTGAGAACTGATTCTGAAATATAACCACAGTTCTCAAAAAATCTAAGAACCAGTGACTATAGACTATGTAACTGCCGGTTCTTTGCCAGTTATTTTGGTAAAACAGCCCAGGATTCTTTGCGGGTTTCTGAAAGGTTCTACTTTTCTTATAATTTTTTTCAAATAACTGCAACCCTGTGCAGGTTCTTTGATTCTGAATTTTTTGAAGAAACTGGGACTGAAGGTTCTTTGATTTCCAAATTCTTAAAAATCCCGAAGGAAAGTTACATCAGATAACCACACTACACTGGTAATGTCCAGCTGAGTCCCTGAAGCACTACTTCCACAGGAAGCATAGAATGTGCAACCATGTGGACCTAATGATTATAGCTAAACAACACAAATTAGTTTTGTGAAATGGGTGATCTTAGGGATGATTTTCTTGAATGTGAACAAATGACAAACCACATGAGATTTGATTAGAAAGGTGAACAGAGTATAAGGATTTGATTTTCTATGATGTTACCATGATGAATATCCAATTGTTATTTGGTTACATGAGTTTCATTGTGATGCAAACTTGGCAATCTTGGAATCTTTCTTTAGGTCCAAGCTTATAACTTTTGTAAGGTTTCTCTTTGAGTGTGTTCATTTTATTTTCCTTGATTTGTTCTTACCAATTGTGTTATGATGATATTGTACAAACTAAGGAAATGTCATTTGGCCACAATATGATGTTTTATCATTGTATAAGGTAGTGGTTCACATTTGAAAGGTAGTTGAACCTTACCCCAAGGTTTGAACCAGTGATGTTGGGCAGTTGTTAGAAATAGGAACAGACCCTGACATTTGTCATGAAGATTCTTAAGATTCAAAACCATAGTTCTCAAAAACTCAAAGAGCTGGTTTTGGTATATAAATCACAGTTCTCAATGTTTTTGAAAAAATCCAATAACCTGCCATATAAAACCACCAATTCAATGCTGGTTCTTTCAAGAAAACTGCTGGTTCTGTAAGGTTTTTGATTCAGGCTTGTGGTCCTTTGATTCTGATTTTGTTCAAAGAATCAGAACTGGTGGGTTCTTTATAAATTCAAATAGTTGCATAACATGGTTTGAACACACACATATCAACTTGGTTTTTATGATTTAGTGACTTTCAGTATACCTAATTTTGTTGTAGATCTAGCATGGTTTATTGGGGCAAGCTTGCAAGAGAGAGAGGACAAATGCTGACTCTTCAGCACAAATGCTTAAATGTAAGAGTCTCTTTCCTAAGGCTGCAATTCACAATAATAAGACCCACACTTGCTCATTTTACAATACTTAAGTTAGTTCTTAAACTTAATGTGGCAGATTTGGATTGATATCATAAACATTGACAAATCCACAATATTTATTTATTTTGAAGGAGTTTGTTTTGACCATGGCATTCTAGACAAATTTGATGCACGATATAAACTTTTACATATTGCACAATGCATCATATTTTAATATGCAAGTGCATTTCATGTAATACAAGATGAAGATGCTCAACTTTGTAATTCCATGTCTGATCCTACATGTCCCCCACTCAGCATAAACCCCAAACAAAATATATGACTACCCCATACTACTAAACAGTGATACAACAAGATTGAGGATTACTCACTACACTTCACAAAACAAGGACCAAGCCTGCAAACATTGTCATCAAATTGGCAAATCTTCATTTTGCCATTATAGAGAAATTGACTGAAAACAACATCTCTCATACAATTGCTGACAACATGACTAAACAAAACAAAACAAAACCTAGGAAAAAATTGATAACATTAATCTATCATCACTACTGAAAAGGGTTTTTCTTCCACTTGGCACCAACAAAAAAAGGGGCTGCAACCTGTCCAAATGATTCTTTTGGAAAAAACCACAAAGTAGCCATATATCAAGGAAATAAATTTGAACTCGCCATATTTAGATCATGGTATGTAGTGGGGTTTGAAAAAAATTCTACTTTTCTATCTGACCTCTAGCGAAATTTGGCTAAGTCCTCGTGTGTGGATGATCATTGGTCTGCCAACCTCACAAAATTGAAAAAATAAATCCCTGCTGCCTATGCTCCTTTTTCTGTATTCGTTCTTTACAAGGCATTGGATTTTTTGTTGGTTTGTTTTTTGAATTAGGAGTTGGCTGCTGTGCATGATTATATGGTTGTCTACCCATTAATTGAATTTTCAAACTACAAATTACAAATTACATTTTTGATTGTTTTAATTACAGTTTAACACTGCAAATCTTTGCTCTCCTGTGCAATGGGGATAGCCCCTAAATTGTCTAGAAATTGTCAGCAGAATAGCCAATTTAAAGATGTTTTCTGACCAGAAATGTGTAAACCTAATTTGTCAGGCCTTGCCAATTTTGTATGACTTAATAGCTGATGACAGCCAGAAACTGGCAGGATTGGGCCACTCTCTGGTAATATGTTAAAGTCAGGGCTTGCTGATTTGACCCTTTTTTCAACTCAAATTATTTATAATTTGGATGACCTTCAGGTGTGAAATTGAGTTTAAACTTATGCATAAATAGGCATGCACAGGGAGGGCTCTCCAAAAGGGTCAGTAAAGAAATATGATTGGCTTTGATTGGCCAAAGATGATGAATCTCCCATGTGATGACATTTGATTCATTTCACACTTTACATTGCACAATATTTCATTGTGACCTAAAATGAGCAAAGGATGAAAAGTTAAAAAGGAGTTGAGCCAGACTGGCCTAATCCGGCATTGGATGTGAAATGTTAATCATTCACAACATGGTGATTAGGGTTTCTTCTAGTTTTGCTTGTTTGTTTTTGCTATATGGTTGCAAGTCTACTGTAATGTAAAACCAGTTCTGGAAATTTTACCCATGGATGTGTGGGGATGGAAAGTGGAAACCCTAATACTTAATGGATGATTTGTAAAAGGCGACAAACTAGATGGATGATTTGTAGAAGGTGACAAGCTAGAGGATGGTTGGGTATCATGAAAGGTTATGTATGTCAAAAGTCTAGCTTCCATTGTTTCTTTCTACATTTGGTTGTTTTTGTTTATTGCATGGTAAGTGTGCTTGATGTTTTGTCATTCAATGGAGCAGCACCATTGAGCTAGGTTGGGTGAAGGAGTAGTTTCCAAGCTACTTTGGTTATTGCTCTTGGATATGGTGAATGTTGATCACAAAGTTGGGAGATGGTTGGTGGGTGAGATTTTTGATGGTGCGGATGATGGAAGTTTTGGGCATTCTATAAGTTGGAGGTTTTTGGAGGCACAAGGCATGCAAATGGATGCAAGAAGCTAAATTCTATTTCTTTTTAGTTGTTTTTTAAATAGTGTCTTTCTTCGGTATTGAACAAATTATGTGAATAGTTGGGGAAGAATACGCTATTGTTGGTCTTCAACCTTCTTCCTCAAAATAAGTATTCCATTGTGCTATGTGTTTTAGGGAAGAAATAAAAGATGTAGTATTAGGTTTTAGGGACCGTTCAAAGGAAATCATGAACCCCTTGAATGTTAAATCATTTAGGATGTTCTAGACTTTTTACCAGTCTTGGATGGTTATGTTGTCATTCTATTGAAATGCATTTGCTTTTATAAAAGAATATCAAACTAGAACACTCGTCCCTTTTTTGGCTACACTACATTCATGAAAGGAATTGCTTTGCAGGCTCATGGTATGTTGTGTTTTTTATGGTAAGTTCATATGCTTGTGTACATTGTTGTTTGCTTTTCATGGCATTTTTTGATGTTTTTTCATTGGATCAGCTTGTTGGATTTGGTTACGATTAGAAGATGTGGGAGATGGGAATTTAAGAACAAGCTTCGATTTTAAAAAACACATTCAAGAGTTATAGGCAAAAGATAAATCTAGTAACCAACTTTTGAAGGATTTAGGTCTTTGTTTGAATGGGTTTTTCTTTTTCAAGTGTTGATAAGAGGAATGCTTATGGTGTAGAACATGGTCTTTTCAAGTTTGAACCATTGCATTATAGGACTAGGTTTTAACAATGTGTTGGACTGTTGGTGAAGATGATGCAGACACAAAGGAATCTATGGAGTGGGTTTTAATGGCATTGCTTCAAGAGTGACAAAATTTGAAACCTTATGATGAGAAACAAGGTTGGATGAAAATATGATGTGATGAAACTTGGCCATCAATTGTCAAAAGATGTATACAACAATGTTTTGACGCTTGAGTGGTACTAGTGGTGTTGCGCATTATTTGTTGTGTTTTGTGGGGTGTTTTGTTTCTTGCAGGTTATAAGAGTGGTGGTTTTTGTTGTGACTGTGCTCGGTGTTGGTTTTTGTTTTAGTATTTTTCATTTCCAAAGAGGCAATGGTTTTATTGGGTTGGATTTTGGAGGGTGTTAATTATGGACGAAAATAGTATCAGGGATAAAAGGCATTTGTTTCGATGAAGGGAGGCCATGTTTTTTGTTGTGATTTTTTTGGAGGGTTGAAGTTTTTGATTTCCGATTTACTTTGGGATGGGAAAAATGCCCAACTTTGAGGAACTTGATCTCCTATGTTGTTAAAAACGATCGTCACAGATTTAGTAAACGTTTAAACAATTTCTTTATGTTTAAACGTAATTTTTTCCATTTAGTACGAGTCAATCGGGAAGGTTGACTTTGGCCTAGAATTCCAGCAAAAGGCTATGAAATTCAATCTTCTCCTCATTCAGAATAGGAGACGGACAATACTTGAGGATTGGCTGATGGCATGCTCGCTTGGAGCTGTTGTGGTTAGTCGATGTCCACGACAAAGTCGACGGCCTAGCCCCGGGATGTTGAGCTTGAGAGGTGCTGGGCTCCAGATCAGACATCTACATGTCCTACATTTCGTAAAACTTGCACTGACGCAAGTGTGACTCTATGGCGTTCTTTTCCCCTCGCACATCGACGGCCTCACGAGCACCAGGAACACCCTTCTTGAACGCGTTAGTGCAATGGATGCAGCGAACGAAGCATTGCGTCTTGTTGGCCATGTGATTAGTTTGGATAAAATGCTAACGCGCATCGCAAGGCTTGCACATGGTTCCATGCTTGCCGGTGTTCGCACTCATCAACAAACGACACAAACGAACCGCACTCCGCAGTGCAACTGGCATTACATCGTTTTTTTTATATGGGCGTTTTTTTGGTATCGAAGGAGAACGTTTAAACACCGTTTAAACGACAAAAAAACATTTTTTTGTTTAAACGTTTAAATGGTTCCTAACAACACTGTGATCTCATCATTTTGAGGCTTATAGATTTTTCCGCTATGTGTTTGATTTCAATAGGGTGGGATTAGGTTCTAAGATTGTCTTTAGGGGTACAATAAAGGATGTGATGAAAAGCTATAGAGGTTTCCGAGTAGTCTCCATGGCAATTTTTAGTGTAATGTGGCTAGGAATCAATGTTTTGGGTGGAGAGTATTTTGGGGTTGTATTTAGGAAAAAATATTTGCTTGAGTAGAACCTTTGAAGTGAAGAATTATTATTAATGTTTATTGTTGTAAGGTGATGTGTTGGTGGGTGCTCGTGGTATTGTTTTACTTTGTCAAACCCCCAAGTTTGTGAATTTTAGAATTTTTTAACCTATTGATCTAGGGAAATTTGTTGAAGGACATATACATAATTGTGTTTGTTGGGTTGGGATTGTGTATGTTGTTTGTACAAATGTGTATCCAACACTTTCTACTATCATTGTTGCGACGAATGGGGTTTGGGTTGCCACATTAACACTTGCCATTGGAGTACTAGTGGGGGTTTAAGAGAGTGAAATTAAAATGACTTGATCCTTGAAGGTTTGTAGGTCCATAATAGGCAAAAAAGTTTAGTAGTTTGCTTGAATCAGAACATTACCTGGCTCTGTGGCATTTGTTAAATGTGTTGAATGACTATTAAGTTGTGTTGATGTGTTTTGTGTAACCCTGTTTTTTTCGTCACAACCTTTCATTATGTGGAATAATTTTTGTCATGGCACAAGAATGAAAACCCTTATTAGCTTTCTGAAAAGGAAAATTTTGTAGGTTTATTTTGGGATTTGAGTTGAAGTGCAAAAGTTACATAGACATGGGACTAGGTTGAGATTCTAATTTTGTGAAAACTCTTGGGAATTGTAGAGATAGTGGGATGAGAGTATGCCAATAGAATCAAGTTGTCACTCTATGAGATTAAATTCAGAACATACTAATTCACGTAAATCTTTTAGAATTACAATCCATTACTTTTATCAAGGAATCGGAATAGCTGTTAATAATGTTGAAATTCTACAATTATGTAAATTGTTTCATTTACCATTATAGTACATGAGCTTATATCTTTAGGTTTTTAGAGGCCTCTTTTTTTGCTTTCATCTTGTCTTCAAAGGAAATAATTTGTACATTATTTAGGATGTCACAAATGATTTTAAACACCCAAAAAGTAGGTGTGAAAAGTTGTGCTCTGATAACATGTCTTGTGGTGTTCAATATGTGATCCTACATAGTAAAATTTGATGAAAAGAAGTCAAAATATGTTAGTTTGGTTCTAGAAAAGGATTTTGGCTCAACATAATCATATATTTTGCAATATCTGGTAAAAATTGTAACAAAGTTGTGCAAAAGTTGGTAAAATCTATAATAAAGTTGTGCAGAACAAAATGTACTAAATATGATCTAACTTTTAAGTTTTGATGAATGATTTTCATTGGCCCATCATTATGATTGGTCTAGGTGGTTTGCTATTAGTAGTCCCCCACCTATTTGTTGTCCCATTTTTAGTTTTATGGGTGGGGTTCAAAAGAGTTAATAATTAAACTTGGATGTAAAAAATATTTTTGCATGCCCATATACTTAGTAGTGTTGGAGATGTTCTTAATGCATGTTTAAGATTTGAGAATGTCCAATTATCTTCTGTGCAAACTTTCCTCTAATACATTCCAGAAATTAAATGAAAATACCCTTAGGGATGAAAGGTCTTGTTTAGTGTTGGGAAGATATCAAAATGTTCTGATACCTATCAGATTTGCTTTTCACAAAATAACTTACAAAAGCTTCCAATTTTCACTTTTTAATTTTTTTAAAAAAATTATACACCAAGACATGGTATCAATAATTTAAAAAATAAATTTATTTTCAAAATGTCAAGTTTCATAAATTTGAGAACATATGGTTATCATTTGACAATTGGCATAAATTTATTTTTTAATAAAAAAATCATAATCAAAATTACAAAAAAAATATTGATTTTTTAAATTGAAAAATTATAAATAATAAAATTATTTGTAAGGTAGTAAAAACACAACACCATTATCATGAAACAGGAGAGGATAACCTAAAGAAGAAACCCTTTGTATTTCATTCATAGTACCTATTGCAACCCCACTTTTGGAAGAGTGTGAGGATGACACTCACATTCCTGAAATGGGGACTTGGGAGTCCTCTGGGACTCCTGAAACTTCAGAGTTTGATTGCAGGGGTCAAAACAGCTCGCCTTGAGGTGTTCTTCATGGCATTGGAAAGTAATTGAAGTTTAGATGTCGAAAATGACCTCGCATGAGCCATTTGGACATCTTCAGCATAAGTTATGGCCAAAAGAAGGGCCAAGAGTCAAACTGGCATTTTGACTCCCGACCACTAAAAGTTGGGAATCAACCCGATCCCGATGCGTGCAGAGGGAGTGCGACACACCATTGGAAAGCTCTCAACAATAACTACAAGTTTGCTTCAGACCTCATCTTAATCCAAGGTCTGAGCAAAGAGTTATGAACTCACAGAGTCCCGAGAGTTTAAACCGGAACAATTTCAGGACTCCTCCTTGGGAGTCCCAGGACAAAAAACCATTCGGATGTGGGTGCCGCGGAGCAACACATAGAATACTATATGGGGGAAGGTGGTGGCTTCCCCCGAGTCCAGGCCGTGGTGAGTCTTGTGAGTCCAGAGTTACCCATGGCTTGTCCTAGCACCAAGGGTGCTCCAAAATGCGAATTAACCAACTTGTTGGTTAGTTTGATGCAAGTGCGAGTGAGTAACTAAACCTTGTACCTCTTCCTAGTCCCATCTTGGAGCTTCAACACACCCCTCTACCCCTTTTAGTGTTGAGAGTTGGGAGCGTGCCCTTAAGTCCCCACAATTCTGCTATTTTAGAAACCAAGGCCCACTTTGGGCCTAACTTGGGACTTGGGAGCACGTCAGTACCAACATCAATTCTATAGCAGTAGTTACATCAAGATTTGTATCACACGACCAATGTCCTATTTTTAAAAAAAATTATGTTTAGACTACAAACTAAAGATTTTAAAGTCCTTAACAACGTAAATCTGGCTACCATGATCCCTTAAACTCTTTAGTTTAGGGTCCATTTATTCTTGCCAAGTTTACACATCTTCACTTTGTTGTTTTCTTCAAAGGCATCAAAGATTTGAAGTCCTTTCAAGAAACATAAAGCTTCTTTTGTTTCTTTTGAACTTGTTCAATGTTTTCAAGTAGTGATTTGTGCACATTAACAATCAGCTCCATTTTGTGAACCATCTACTTTGCCATAAGTTTCAGTCTTGCATGTTCATCAAACACATCACACAACCCATTGAAACTATTATAAATGGTCAATATACGCTTAGTGAGTACCATAAATGGGGAATACTTTGTATTGGCTTGTATGCCATAACGAAAGCTAAACCGAATGTGTGGTAACATTACATCCTAGCATTATATGTCTAAGGTTGCCATAATTGTCAATCCTTGCTTGATGGTTTTAATGAGACGTTCAACCATGTCATTGCATTGGGACTATGCAAGAGCAATGAATTGATCAATTATGCCATAATTGCGGCACATATTAGTGAACTCCTTCATCCATTCACTACCATTGTTAGTTAAAATATATTTCAACACTTTGTATCTACAGCTGACCTCATCTTCCAAAAATTTGGAAATAATGAAAACATCGTGTTATTTAATAAGTCACACCTCACACCATTTGGAATAATGGTTAATGGCCACAAGCACATACTTGTTTCAATTAACGATTTCAAGTAATGGTCCAACAATGTCGAAAACAACATGGTAAAACAAATCACTGAAAGGGATGTTTTTCACCTCTTCAATTCCAAATCTCATATTGCTAGATTATTTTGCAAGTTGGCATTTATCATAAGCTTTGACAAATGCCCTAACTGATTCAAATTTGTCATGCCAAAAAAATGTTTTGTTATTTCTTCAAATGTTTGTAATTCACCAAAGTGTTCAATCTCCTCATGGATCTTTTCAATCACTATCCTTCTCTCCTCAAGTTTAGGTACTACTAGATCTTTGAAGAACAAAGAGTTTTTAGCGCAATGGTATTTCATTATTTTTTTCTTTGCCTTTTTTATGCTAGAAGCTTCATGAGTTGGTGCTTCTAGATGTCCATTAGTAAGCAACACCATTGCCACTAGTTTGTCCTCCCATATATCCATTTGCTTTAGTTGTTCCTCCTTGCATATTCCAATAGTTCCCACATACTTGCCTTTCTGTTTATCCTTGGTGTTATCAACCATGGTTTAAGCTTTGATGACCATTTTTTGGTAATCTTTAAAAATCATTTTTTGCATTTCCTCCTCTGATCTAGAGCCCATGTTCTGCTCTTCAATTTCAACCTCCACTTGATGTTCTTTAATCTCAATCGTTTCCTTGTCCATGAATTGTAGAATGAATAGATTAATGACAAAATCATTGGGGGATTTGTCAATCATGGACAATAATTTATCTTCGGATTCCATCACATCCCATCCAAAATCATCATCCTTTTTTGATAAATTTACAGGATATATGCTCAATGCATCAACATTCAAATGTCTACTACTCGCACAATGGATGATTTTGAATTATAGATCTTATAGCATAACAATCCAGCATCCTTTTCTTCCATATGCATTTGAAACAATGGCCAGCCACTCCAATGGTTTGTGATTTTTTTGTAACAAAAATGGGGTCTAGTGAAGATATTGTCTAAAGTACATTATGCCCCATATCAGAATGTAACATTCTCCTTCCATAGGGTGGAAACGACGTTGTATTGGAAATAGACCCTTCCTTGCAATAAACAATAACTTGTTCATGTCTTTTTGGCTTTTGTGATAGTATAGCCCCCACACCTTTAATTGACCAGTTAACATCTAGAATAAACGGTTTATTGAAATAAGGTCAAACCAGGATTGGTGCTTCCATAAGTTTCTTTTTCAATGTAACAAAAATGGCTTGACATATTGGTGTCCAAACAAATTTGCATTCTTTCTTGGTTAAGGCAAAAAAAGGTTTTATAATCTTTGCATACCCTGCAATGAACCTTCTATAATATCCTATTAATCCCAAAAAGGCTTTGACATTAGTTGCCATCTTGGGTTTAGTCTATCAATGGCTTCTATTTTTTTTTGGGATCTAGTTGTGACCCAGTGCAATCCACCACATGCCCCAAGAACATCATGCTCTTAGAATTAAGACAACATTTGTCGAGGTTTAGTTTGAGGTTGATTTTTGCCAACTTTTAAAGAACAAGTCGGATGTGTTGTAGGTGTTCATTCCACATTCCACTATGTATGTTAACATCATCAACCTTCAAGAATTGATTTGTCCAATCTTTGAAGATATCAGCCATAACTTGTAAAAATGTGTTGGTGGCATTCTTTAGGTCGAACGACATCACATTCCACTCTTGAACAATCCTAACTTGGCAATCGCAATTGTTTTCTTCACATCATCAAATGCCATCAATATCTGCAAAAAACTTAACTTCAAGCTAGTGTTGAAACCACTAAGAGTTCCCCAATTGGCTTAAAACATCTTTAATCAAAGGCATGGGGAAAAAATCTTGTCTAGTTTGAAAATTTAGAGGATGGTAGTCCCCACAAAATCTTTAATTACCATCCTTCTTGATTGGCAAGGTCATTCTACATGCGTACTCATATGCACTCTTACGCATCTTCCCTAAGTCCACCAATGCTTATATTTGTTGATTTACTTCAGTCTCTTCCTAATAAAACAATCACCCAAGAATCGTGTGGCAGGGAGGCAATCCTTGTGTATCAATTGAATGTTCTCCCACATAACATTGTCCCAACTACCCTTTGTGCCATCCAAAAACACCCTAGAATTCCTCAAGCAACTCCCATAGTTGTTTCCTTTGCACATCATCCAAAGATTCATCCAGTCTTATTTTGGACATAATATGAACCCACCTACCACTTTGTTCTACCTACTCATCAATCATTTGAACTGGATATAAATGCACCTTGGGCTTAGGGTTCTTACTGAACCTATGTTACATCCAAGCATCTTCATCCATAGATGCACATTAAATCCAATCTGCATAATCATCATCTTTTGAAAACTGTCCTTCCAGAACATTTTGATGTTGTTCCTTCAAAATTAAATTCAACATCTACATTGGTGCCTCCTCATTAACTAGTAGATCCATCTTGTGATCTTTCAACTCATCAATCTTGTTTTCAAGATTTAGTAGGACTTGTTATGGGTCATCTTTTGTTTTTTCCTCATAATCCATCACTTCTTCATCAGAGGAGGATGCATCATTTGAACCATCAAGATTTGATGATTGAATTAGATATGCCCAAACATTCAACTGAATATGTTCCATCTCCACATTGAGTAGCTCTCTTTGTATTTCATTATTTTTTTAAAAAGATTTTTCCAATACCTACAACATGTTTACCACATTTAGTGGCAGTACTTCCACTTCCATCCCAAGTTCATTGCGTACCTATATGATGCCTTTCTCCACATCCATGATTGTTCCAATTTTCATGGAAAAGTCCAATACAAGGAACAAGTCATAACTGTTGGTGTCAACCACTAAAAAAACCATCTAGCATACAATCCTTCACACTTTCATTAGAAGTTTGGTAATCCTTCCAAATGCATGTGTCACTATCCTAAACATTGTTTTGTAGGTTTCATGTCTAGCACTACATGCATTATGCCTAGCTTTCTAACAACATTAGCTACCATGACCAACATGGATGTTCTTGTATCACTAGTCTTTCAATCAAAACTTGATTGATTTCCATTGCCAAATGCAGTGTTTTACTGTAGTGTGCCTTGTTGACACCAACTTTCCTTATTGTATGCATTGGATGAATAACCATTACTTGGTTTCATTTGACTTCAACATCTTTCTTTCTTTTCGCCAACTTGACCAAGCCTTCAAAATACTTTAGTTTTCTTTGAATGATCTACATAGTTTCCATAGGAGTTGGAAAAATCTTCCTTTTAATGAAGTGTGAAAGTATTTTAGACTTTAATGTTGCCTTTGCCCCCATAATTGGCTCCTTGTGTTCTTCACTTACATTCCCTTCTTCTTGGACTTTTGCATGATTGGTAGGCACAAGTAATCGCCTTCTTGGCATTTTAAATCTAGAAAACACATGTTGGTCATTTCCATAGGTTTGGTTTAGTTTTAATAGAGTTGCCTCTTCATCATTAATTAAAATTTCAAGAAAATTTGTGGTGGCAGTAGGTCCTTTTGATGTCTTTTTCCAACATTAATATTTTTTATGGCCTAAACCAAAACAAAAAGAACATTTCAGACCACAATTATCAATCTTGTGCCCATTTCCACAATTGCCACATTTTGGCGTTGTGTTAATTAGTTTTGGGCATGTTGAGGCCATATGTGCTTTTAAGCGACATAGTTGACAATGGTTGCTATTAGTAGAAACATTTGTACTGGATCTTGTTTTGTCATCATTTCCTTTTCCAAAGAAGTTAATCAAGGTTTCATTTAAAACAAGCAACTATTGGTTTGTAGCAAATTCTCCAAATACCTTTCATCTTGCTCCTCCTTCATAGGTTCATAAAGAATTTCCTTGAGTTTTCCCAATATTTCCTCAATTTTAATAACAACAACAACTCCATCAATGTCAGTGTAGATCTTGACAACACACAATTTCCAAATTTCTAGCCTTAGCTTGGCCAAGAACCTTCGACATTGTTTTGCATCTTAAATTTATCCTCACTGAAAAAGTTCATCCAACCTCTCATAGTATTTATGCACCTTCTCATTCAGTTTCTATTTGATAGAATCCAACTTGATACAAATGTCATCAGTGTCCATGTTGCCATAGTTTTGCACTATCCAATTGCATAAGTATGTCTAATAACTAGAACATGATTCAATTTCTTAAACCATTTTTGGCTCTACCTCTTAGGTTTAACATAACAATCTTCAATAGTTTGTCAACATTTAGATCTTTGACCTTTGTTGCCATGGTCAATTGTTTTGCACAATCATTCATATTTTCATGATCACACCCCCAAAACAACTCATCCATGCCTTGTGGACTAGTCATTGTAAATCAATTACTCTATGACTTTGAAGATTATCTACTTCAAATCCTTAGTTGTAGGAACGTCCTCTTCTCTTTCAAAGTCCATTGTTTTTTTTCTATTGTTGTCAATCCTAATATTATAGTTTACATCACTCCTCCCTACATATCTCCAACACAATCTACCATAGAAATCTCTAACATACATCCAACATAGTAGATGTGTAGCTTGTCATGTGTGTGATATCCTCAAGATGTGGTCCCCAATTTTGATCTTATCATCAATCCCTAGCTTGTAAAACTGGGGACAACATCTTGGAATGATGATATTTGAAAGAATCCAAAGGTTTCCAATTCGTGGAATTGATTTGATCCTTTCCCTTTCTAATTTTTGATTCTTAAGATGATGCAAAGGGCCAAAGGCTAATGAAGTAGAACCTTGCTTCATTTGATTGGACAAGGCTCCACTGCCATCCATTAGATTAGGCCCTTGTCTTTAGCCACACAACAACTTGAGTGTAAAACCCCAAGTGCCACATGTTCACGTCTAAATCTCCTACTTCAGCAATAGCATGATCAAAACCAACAATCCCAACAGTTGCAAAACTTGTAACTCTTAGTATAATAACACCAACCATTAGTTCTTTTGGAAAGTCAGCTTCATAAAAAACAAAAATGCCTAATTGTATCCTTTGGCTCATAACACGTAATATGAGCCTTAGTCCAAAACCCACCATGCATTACTTGTACAACAATGTCATTGACTTGAACTTCATCATGACTCATTCCAACAATGGTAACAATTCCAAAACCTAATTATTGTAGAATTGAAGCCCTAGTTTGTGGTACTTTTGATGATTTGGGAAAATCAAAACCAACAACTATTTGTTCTTCACAAAATCTCTTGAATTTCTACCACTAATTGTTCCTCATTGGACTTTGACATACTAACTTCCCATATGCACCATCCTAATTTACTATCTGAAAATGTCCTAATCTTTTAATAACCATAATGCTTTGATACCAAAGAGGAAGGGATAACCTAAATAGGAAAACCTTTATATTTTGTTCATAATACCAGCATCAACATTACAACAATAGTTGCATCAAGATTTATATCCCAACAATAACAACCAATGCCTTATTTTGTTTCTTAACTATGTTTAGACTACAAACTAAAGACTTCAAGGGATCAAAAATCTCTTTGGCTTCCTCTCAAGAGCCCACTAGTCCTATGGATATTTATAGACAAAAATTGATTTCATGCACCCATGCTCTTTCCACCATAATCATTAAGAAAAAAATAGGACAAAGAAACAAATTTGATTATAGAAACCTAGCTCTTCCCTTGGCACCCATGATAGACCTAAAATCCTTTTCTCTCTGGAGCTACCACAATTCCATAAGTACTTTCTCTCCCAAATTCAACCAAATTGGTAGGTTTTCTTAGAATTCCCAATCAATAGACAAATCCACAAACATACCACATGGACCATTCTAAAACCTCTAGACACTATCATCATCTCCCTTGACTTAGTCCCTACATCTAACATTGATTAATCTTCTTCGTTCTTGAAGACTAGAATGCAACGAAAAGTAATAGCTTAAGGCTAGAAAAAATACAAAACAAAGAGGTATTCTTCCTTTCTGTCAAAATACACTCTAATACCCTTATCTTTGCTTTTAAACCACAATTCATAATAAAAATTTAGCTATCTTTGAAGGTTCAAACTCCTTTGTTTATAATCCATTGTTAGCTTTCGTTGGCTTCCCTCCCATCTCCAACACCAAGGAGTTAGTCGCAATGTGATCCACATTCTTCATTCAAGAGTTGACTCAATTGCAACAACAAATCTGCTCCATCACCAAAGCCAACTCAGAAGCTCATTTCCATTGAATTACAAACTTCAAACACCATAAACCTACAAACAAAAAAAACACACCAAAACACAAAAATGAACAATAGACATTGAACTTTTGATGCTTGCAAAACTCATGATGAACAACTCTCTTATATCTTGACATCTTGTGTCATCATGAATTAGGGTTGTTTCTCTCCTTTCATCCACATCCACAGAAAATGTTTGACATTGGCTTTGCGTCACACCACAACAACCCTAAGTTTGGTCATACATAGGGTGAGATTAAAATAAAACCCTGCAAAAAAGTACATTATCATTCAAACTGAGTTTCATCCTATCTTTCTTATTTCCTGAGCCTTGACTACTACTACATATGTTTTCATTGCTCCTACTTGTACAATTATTATAATTATTCTCAATTCTTGTACATTAAATATACAATCTTGTGCATTAAACCTTGCACACAATACTCTAAAAACCTGAACTTCGGAAGGGGTTTTATCTCACCTAGGTCTCAATATTTTTATTTTTTTTCTTTCAATAAGGTTTCACCATCTGATTCTCACACGAGAAAACCAATGGTCAGGTTTTCAATTCCTGAGGGGGTTCGCCTCAGATAAGAATACCCAGATGATCCTCAAAAATATTTCTGTTACCCACCCAACACTGATGTTCTTACTAGATGCTGCAGGTATCACAGTCGCTGTCCTCAACATCATGCTATAGAGTCCTATACATTTTGAGCATATTGCAGGGGACACAAACCTTGAGCTTGAAAGTATAAAGGATGTTAAGGGTGTTGAGTCTTTTACAATCAGCTAAAGATATCCTCCGGTGTATACCTACTTACCTCATGAGCTTAAAAAAATCAAAAGATTTGGTTTTGGTGTAGAACCTTGGTCCTCGAAAAAAACAGAATTGAAAAATTGAAAAGCCCACAATTCTAAATGTTGGTTCTTTGCTGGTTCTTTGATGAAAACTGCCAGTTCTTTGATGTTTCTGAAATATTCAAAACTGGTGGTTCTCTAATTTTGATTTTGTTCTAAAAAACCGAAACCAATGATTCTTTGATTCTGAACAAAATTTAAAACCAGAACTGCGAGTTATTTAAAAATCAAATGACTGCACAACAGTGGATATTACTTTCTGTATGTATTCTAGCATCTGGACCAGCAAAGTCCAACAGCTAGAATACTGCATGTCACTCATGATTAATGAGTGAGCTTTGCTGCATGGGGACAGACTGGAAAAAAAGGCTTGCAAAATTGGCTTGAGCTTTGCTGGGGACAGACTGGAAAAAAAGGTTTGCAAAATTGGCTTCTTCTGTTTGGTAATTTTTTGAAATGAAACTTTGTTCCAAGGATCCCCACAATTCTGGGCCCAGCTGGTGAGAAGGGTTTGG
>Ga0209208_10000954_pt1 | contig 39757 bp, 28 predicted proteins | sample S1TSphfallax_3_FD_187694 | JGI IMG/M metagenome (GOLD analysis project Ga0209208, IMG submission 187694) | Host-associated microbial communities from peat moss isolated from Minnesota, USA - S1T2_Fd - Sphagnum fallax MG (SPAdes) (version 2) | ecosystem: Host-associated > Plants > Peat moss >... | reverse complement strand
TATCAAAAATTTGGAATTTTTATCCAAAATATTAGCCAAATTAATTTTTTTTAATTTTTTAATTTTTTAAAGAAAAAACTTAGCAAAACTTTCCCAGTTTTTGGGTCTAAAAAAAACAACAAAATTTGTCCTCAAAAATATCCTGATTGGGGAGAATAGCTCTGCATGGGTGTGAAGGGATCAGTGGCCAACAGAAACAACTCCGACTGGGATGTAGGAGATTCCTGACCCTTGGATATTTTAAAATTTTCCTGTGCCACTAGGATGAACTTCAACGCCATGTGAGATGGATGACATGTGGACAGAAAGCACTTTTTCATTCCATTCCTGTCCTATGATGGTTAGGCTATGTAGTAACTAGTAACCATCCATCCCACATGCATCTCTACCAATCAAGTAACTACCAAATGTCTTTACCTACTTTATTTTTAAGAAAATTGCCACATTTTAAAAAAAAATTGAAGTACATACATAAAAAATATATATAAAGAGGTTTGAACAATTTCTTTCATTTATTTTTTCAAAAGCCAAATTTGGCTAAATTAGCATTTTGGATGATCACCACCTCTGGCTAGTTGTGTAAAAATTGGAAAATATATGAAAATTTTAAAAATAAAAATTTTATTCATTTTTATTTTTATTTTATTTTTTAAATTTTTTTGAAAGGATATAGGTTACTAAGGTGAAACCTTGGTGACTCGGCTACGGATGAACCACAACTGATGGGATGGTGCACTGGTGATGTAATCCCAACTACAAAGAAACTAGCACCCTCAAGTGCACCATGCAAGATGGATGAGAAATTATTCACTTTTTCATTATCTTCATATTCTGTAACTAACCACAATGGTATGCTATGTAACTTAAGTAACCATCCTCCACATGCCTCTCTACCTAGTGTTTCTTTTACTAGCAAAGTTTTGCCAAATTTCGACTTGAAAGAAATATGATTTCAACCTTATACGAAGGATTTTCCATGGAAAAGATTATCCAAATTAGCCAGATTTTTTAAGGATAAGTTCCAATAGGTAACCAAGAATATCAAAGGGTTTTTCTTTTTTTAATTTCTATTTTGATATCCAATACATAGCCAAATTTGGCAAAATTATTTTCTGAATGATTGCCACTTCGGCTACGTCACAAAATCCTTAAAAGAAACCCTCCATCTAGCTAGCTAGCAACCGTCAAGCCCCTTACCTATTTGCCTACCTACTTATGAGTGGTACTTATTACTTAGGACTTGCCCACTTACATAGGGAAATAGTTTCATGAAATCCTTGTTTTAATTTCAATGTGTATTGGTTAATCTGAAATTTGTTATAGAGTTTTATATGTAATAGGGTTTATGCATGGCCAAGGCAAGAATTTATGGCCATGGAACAATATACGACATGTCTTCATCCTCACACCTAAAAAATGTCATGCATCCCATGCAAGTATCTTAGGCTAACTTCGACGTCCATAGCCAGTTGCCATGTTTACAAAAGAAAAAAGACATAAGTTTGAACTAACTAACATTATTTTGAACTAGATGTTTCACATGTCACTATGTAATCAATTTAGATCATGTCAAACTAGTCACCAATCCTTCAAACCAAGTAAATGAAAAAATCACCAAACCCACCATTATGCAACTTGCATATTCAAGTTAAAGTTGTCATAGTGCTTCAAAAATACATAGGTGCACATATGTCATGCAAATACATTAAAATTTGATTAACCTAGTTGTCCATGTTGTAAAAATGATGCATGTTCCCTATGGCTTTCTATTTAAAAGCTTTTTGAAACATTAACATATGTCAACCATGTTTCCCCACCAAAACAATAACATTTAGTTTAGTTAATTGCTAATGTTTCAAAATAATAAATCCATATTTGCCACATTTCTAGTCAAAATGTATTAAATTCATACAAGGTTGACTAATAAGGATTAATAAAAGCTTAAGTTAAATAGTGAAAGTTTTAACATCAAATAAATGGGTGAAAATTTTTAGAAAATGTGTGAATGATCACATAATGGTTCTTTTTATCTACATTAGGTAAAAGGACTTATTGATTGGTGATAGAATTGAAGAAGGCACTATTGTAGCTTTTAAAATGGGGTTTATTAAATTGTTAATTGTTAACTTAAAATGGAGAGTAAGGTTTTTTTCAATCATTATTTAAGGATTGGTTTTTGTGTGTGAGTAAACAACATCTAAAATGTAATTATTTGGCATTAAAGATATTTAATTATTCTTCATCTTTGTTCTAGTTTTTATTTGTGCAATAAAGTATGCATATTTAAATGAATTGTAATCATAATATTTGAACATAGGAACAAGTGTTGAAACAACATATATATAAATTATATAATGTTAATGTGTAAAAAGGGTAACTAAAGTTGAATAATACTTGCAAAGGCAAGTAAGCATGTAGGTTGTGAGAGCATGTGGTTGATTCATCATTAAGAAAAAGTTAGTGTACTCCATACCCTTACATGTGTGTGGGTGTGAGTTTGATTTTGAATATGCTTTCTTTTTTTTTATACGTGTTGCATCAAGAAGCTATTAAAACAATTCATCATGAATTTTAACATGTTATAAAAAATTTCAAATACAATTAAATAGTTAGTTTTACTTGTTCCCTATTTTTATAATGTCTTACACAAAACCATAAATCTTAGGAATGTAACAACATTTAAATTCTTTTTGTAATGATGTATGAATAGGTTTGTCAAATGGTATTAGGGGCAAAAAACTTCATTGATTTTTCATTTTGCAATGGAATGCAAATTCATGGCATGCTCTTTAGTTCCCAAAAAAAATTAAGCATAAGAGCATTGGGATGGGACTAAGATGGGCTTCTTCAATTGAGTTTTAAATGAAATAAATTTGCACAAACCAAAAAAGAAGGTATTTGATGTAAAATAGAGCCAAAATGGTGCATGAACAGAAGCCACAACCAACACATCAAAATGAAATGCATCACAACTTGAACCTACAAAAGAATCATCATTTTCCTCACCATAGTCTTGCAGCTCAAGATTTGAGTTGCAACATATAGTCATAAGTATTATATGTGATTTGCTTGTAATCAACCCTAAAATTAAGAATGAAGGTTGAATTTCTTAACCTAGCAAGTCAAATCCCATGTGATTAAGGGAACATATGTGTTGTAGTGGGCATGACATTCCACCACACCCTAATTGCACCTAGGACTTTTACAATAATTATACAGCTACCAAAAAGGGGTTGACTAAATTGTTATTTCCAAATTCAACTATGGCAAAGATGAAAGGCATGGAAAGTCAAATTGTTTTGTGGCGTAATAAGGACATAGTTGTATGCAAATAAACATATAGTTATATATAAATAGTGTGAAGCATTAGTTCATAACTCACATAGGTCAATATTGTGTAGGGAATTTAGCGAGAGATGGAACACAATAGATTTCTAAAACTTGGATAGAATGTTGAATGCATTTTATTGAATGCATTTTATTGTGGCATTTGTCATCATTTCTATCCAAGAATTTTGAACCATCATGATATGACTTTTGTATTACAATTTGGAAGTATTTTAATACCAAATGTAGTCAAATGACTTGTTTACAAGAATCTATTATGCATGTTATCATAGGACCATAATTAGTCAACTAAACCAAATAATTAACTGGGTTATTTAAAATAGGATTGATAGAGATGACTAGTTCATTTGCGAGTTTTTCATTCTATAATCAGTTTCTAAACACCACGCCTTCATAATTAAAAGAATCAAATTGGTTATTCCAAGATTAGTAAATTAAACACCCTATCATTTTGACCCCATTTGATCAAATAAACCATCCATTTGTTAAGGTTCACTTTGACCTTACTTCATCAAATAAAAGATAAATAAGTCAAGGACCATTTTGGCATTATTTGGTCACATAGGTCAAGGTTTTTCACCCTCCTTCATTTAATAAACCACCTATTTGTGGTAATGGGGGATGAATACCTTAATGAAATGTGACATTTGTTCTAATTACACGATGACACGTGGTTATCAATGAAGGTGACACATGTATTCAAGAAACCACTTATCTAATGACATGTGGCACCTTCACTACAATAAATCATGGTTTTTCAAAAGGTTCAACTTGATTAAAGTGTCCACATTGACCAAAAGGATGTTCACTTTTATTAAAGGCATGGGTTATGAAATACACAAGGTTCTTTTAGTTGGTGTTTTTGATTGAAAAGACCATTTTGACCAAATGTTAAGTCATACATCTACTAAAAAAGGACAAAGTTTTTAAATGATCCATCAATATGCCCATGGCCTAATCAAATCGGCCATACTAAATGGCAATGTTTAGTCAAATTGGCCATATTAATTTGGATAGCTAACCTACTTGCTATGTTTACTAAAGTACTTACTTACCTACTTACCTAACACATATCCACCTACTTACGTACCATCTACCTACATATGTCTTACCTACCTATTACTATCTACTTACTATTTACCAAAGTTACCTATTTATTTATTTATTTACCTATATTTTTTTTATTTATCTACCTACCTATTATCTACCTACATACCTACTTATAGTTTACATAAATAAATATAAACATTTTAAAACATAGGTATGTAGGTATGTGTACCCTTTATCCAACTTGACCAAAATGCCATTTTGGATAAATTAATTTTGACACATTCATTTGACCAACGTATTTCCAACCTTTGTTTTGATTACATTATATGTTATTAAAAAGAAGGATTTTCATATAAAGTATTTTTAGAATTAAAAAAAAACTTGTTTCATTAAATATTTATTCAAAAAAATTTTAAACAAAATTGTGTTACGTAATTAAGTAAATGGGTAGGTAGGCAGGTAGGTAGGTATGCGAATAAGTAATTAGGTAGGTCCTATTTATGATAATACCCTACCATAACCTACATATATTCTCCCCTTAGGCACGTCAATAGGTTGCATGTATGAGGAATTAAATCCCTTGCCTTCATGAAAACCAAATCCTTAATTAAGAAATCATAATTTGAAAAGGTACATAAAACCTAGATTGTCAATTTATTCACTTCACATTTCTTTCACATTTTGATGTCTGTTACTTATGTAATTATGTAAAAGGGCAAGCAAGTAGGTAACAAGTGGGCAGAGAGGTCAAAGGTAAGTTGGAGTTCGGTAGTAAGTAGATAGGTGCATTGGCCATGTACCTCCTATGTGTTGATTTGCTTTTGGTTTAATACTACTACACATGTGTACCCACCTATGTACCTTTAAACTAGTCTAACCTACCTACCTAAAATAGCCTATTAATCAAGACTTGCTGGGGGGGGGGGGAGGACATTAGTAAAAAAAGTAAAAAATATGTGAACAAAAATAGAGGATGGTAATATATTGGTTATTGGGTACAAATTATAAGTCAATCAATTAAAATATAAGGTACATTTTATTCAAATAATCAATTTAATTATAATATTTGGTATGTAATAATATGAAATAATGGATTATAATTAATATAGGGTGGTTTTAATATGTATATTTTAAAAATTAAGATAACAATAGGGTGATTAAAAATAGGTTGGATAATTATTTAATACCCCCTTTAAATATGGTCGTTTGATGCACGTAGATCCCAAATTTTACACTATATGTCCTCCCTCCTCAAAGACCCTTGAGATCAATACTAAGCCTAAAATATTTAGTAGGTTAGGCATAACTATTATCTAGTGTACTACCTAGGTTTAGGTGGGCAATTATTCTATGGATGAAATGCAAGGTTTTATTTGGAGCATTTCAAAACAAACATTTTCATTCGAAGGGGGCGGGGGAAGGAGAATTGTGATTAGATAATTAAAAATATTATTAGAAATTTATTATGAGAAATATATAATTGATATTATATTAGTAATTAATTATGTTCCAATCTCAAACTAATTATTTTGTTTTAATTTTTTTAAATTTTGATTGAAACTTATAGGTTGTCGATTTAAATTATGTGCATCCCAATGTGATCTTGGTCCAAAATTTTAATAATATTATCTAAAATATAATACCTTAATTATAATAAATACTATTGTGGCCTATGTTGTTGTCCCAAATGTGAACTCATTATTCAACCAATTCCCATGCCAATTTTTTTTTGTGTAGTTTAGTCAATTTCTAGTGACATCAATTTATTGTTTTAAAATATGAAAATAATTTATATGAATTAAGAATTATAAATATGAAAATTTAACCAACTAATTAGGATGCTGAAAATTTTTAAATTAAGAATTAAAAATTGAATTTGGGATTCATATTTTAAACAATCAAAGAATTTTATGAATAATTTAATATGTGTATCCCATTTTGAGAATTTCAAACAATCCAACAATTTTTACAAGTTATAAAATTAAATTTTGATTTACATTTCAAATGAAACAAATGGAAAATTATAAATTCAACATTTCAAAAAATTAAACAAGCAATTGGGAAGTTGATAAATTCAAACAAATTTAAAATAATTATAAACTCATTTGGCTTCATATTTTAAATAATTAAAAACTCCTAGGAGTTAAAAAAATTCATGAATTTAAGAATTAAAAATACATGGCATTTTGAAAATTTAAACAATTAACTTGAGAGTTGGATTCATGAGTTTAAGAATGTAAAGTCTAATATTTTGAAAGGTTAAATAGTCAATTAGAAAGTGCATTTAAAAAAAAATTAATTGATTTGATTTTTTAAAAATCTAAATGGAATTATGTATTCATATTTCACAAAATACAATAAATTCTACGAGTAAAAAATAATAAATTGCCACTTTTGAAAATTTTAATAGTCAATTAATCATTTAAAGCACATACAAAAAATATAATGTTTATCTAAGGATAATTTAAAAATTGAAAAATTGCAAGATCAACAATTTTGAGCTTAGCAATAATGTACAATTCTAAACTAAAATGACAGTTTATAATTTTTAAAAAAAAATACAATTACAGGAATGGACATAACCTCCAATCCAACAAAATTAAAAACTATGCATTCAAAATGTATTATATTTCTTATAGACGTAACGAAGGTACTCAAAACTCCTAAAATTTTATTCCAATGTTTTAAAACATTATTGAAGGCTTTCTTCATGTTTTGGCATTTTTTTAAGTTCATACCTTTCAAGTAATGTCAATATACCTTTGCCTTTCACATCCATTTTCAAATTATTTTAGATAGTATTTCCTTTTAATCACTACTTAACATGACCTTTACATGTCAAGATTGATTAATGTACACATGCACATATTGTATCATAGTTGATTGTTCATGAGAATTACCATATTACTTGTGTAGGTTTGGCACACAAGTGTTGAATAATTTATTCGTTTTAAATTTAAGATTTGCCATGTGAGTTTTTAATTTTGGACCTTTTGGCATATAACATATTTAGATATTAAATTCTAACTCAACTTCAAATTTCTCTTATTGTCCTTGTGGTTAATCTATTCACAACTAATGTGTTTATTTGTATTAGGTGAGGGTTCATTTGAAGATTCATGCCAAAAAACAAATTGGAATTTTTGAAAACATGGCTAAAGATTTTTCAAAAGCTTTGGCCAAATAAAAAATTAATTTAATTTATTCTGAAATCACCCATATAATATGTTAATTAATCAATATATGGTTAGATGAAAAAATCAACCCATGAGCAACTATTGTATTTGCATCATGGAAGGGAACATGAGTAAATATGAATATAATTCTAACCCACTGATTTCCCTTGACCTTTCACTACCAAAACGTTAATTAAATTGTTGAAACAATATTTGGCAAGCTCGCTTCTTTCTACAATTTTGAAAGGACCTTATCAATCAAAAAGGTAGGAGATAAAGAAAGATTAATGACTAAACATGTAAAACTAAACTTGAAATTCTAATCATAGTATTAAACATTCCAATTGCAAATGAATGACTTTATGATGCATATAAAATAACAATAGAATCATTTGGAGCTTCTTCAAATTTGCACCACTTTTTTTTCTTTTTTTCCCCAATTCTTCAACTTCAATTTTGTTATATTTAACATGCAATGAAGTGAAATACAATGATGTACATTTCGAATCTTTATCAAATACATATAAGTGGAATCTTAAAAATACGCCATGAATGAAATATTTTCATGACTACTTCACAATTATTACAAAAGAAAGTAGAACCACTATAAAAAAATCATGTCATATGCAATCAATGATTTTTCAATTGCATGCAATAACTTGTTAGAGCAAGATCAAACATGCATACAACTATGAAATTGGTGTCATATATTTCTGGGCTATATAGTTGTTGTAACTAACATGCAATTAATGATGTACATATGGGCTAAATAACTAGTAAATACATAGGTTAATATTATTCCTTTAGGCCTATGCTAGTTAGTATGTTTATGTTACTTAGACCTATAACATTATTAACTATTATAACAAATAATAATAAATAACTCACCTAACCTACTATCTATAATAGTAATAATAATAATAATAATACTATACGTAATGTTTCAGGAGATCAAAATTTGAAAGTTTTTTACATCTTCCAAGAAACATGTACATGTGTCTATTCATAAAAGTTTAAAGGTTTTAAGGAACACCTATGACTTGTCTGTGGCTTAGTGACATGGTTCAAGAATTATAAGTGACACCTAGGCTTCATTATTAACCTTTTCAAACGTTATTACATGATTGTGGGCTCATAGGAAGGTTTTAATATACCTTTTTACAAGGTGTTTCAAAAGGCTTTCAAGTCTTTTGTTTTCACTCTTATCAACTCCAATATAAGGATGTAATCACCCCTTCTTGTTTTGGAAACTTTATTGGTCAAAATTCATTTCATTGCCTTTGAATTCCTTACATAGTTTTTGTCCAAATCATGTCTTATAACTCCTATGTTGTAAATAAAAAAATTACGAAACCATTTCAATGCACCCTTTTTCATCAAAAGTTTTCCAATGATACCAATAACTTATTGAGAAATGTCATGCAAGTTGGGGAGATTCAACATGATAAAACAAAACAAATTATTGCCTTTCTTAATTGATAATCGATATGATGTTTAATCAATTTTGATTTAATTTCAAATTATTTTTTATTCCATTAATTTACATTTGATTGAAATGTTCATGTTGTTTTTAAATTTTATCTTAGCCACATCCATCCCATTTGGTTTTCAATGGTCCAAATGTAGGTCAATGTCAATAAGATTATAAATCTAAATGGATTTTTATGATACTAAATCAATGTCAATTGTTAAAGACAGGTTAATCTCATTTAATTATTCGTCCCTTTCCAAACCAATTCAAATGGATTTTGATTAAACCAAGTTGATCCCAATTAAAGTTTTTTCAAGTGTATTATTTTAATTCCTTGGTTAAATTCTAATTAATTAGGGATAAATTGAGTTAATTTAGTTGTTTATGTTTTTCTCTCAAACCTATTCAAGTGTGAACGAAATTTAAGAGATTTTGCGGATGATATATAATCTTACTCTGTGTGATATCAAATCACTTTTGGTTATCTGAAATTCTAGAATACTCTGTTATTGTACTCAAGTTTTTATGTGTTTTTGTGCATGGTGGTAGTTTTTTCATCTTGTTATATGGAAGTGTTGGGCTTGGATTCTTGGTTTCATTGTAGGCAAGTGACCATTTTGAATAATAAAAAATGACTTATTGAGTTTTGTGCAAGTTTAGATATTCAATTATTTGCACGAGATTTGTTGTAGCAAATGTTGTGTCTAACAAGTTTTGTTTTTAATACCACATGGCATGGGTTTGTTTTGTTTATGTTGCTTGTTTTTGTTTGTTTATGTTGTAATTGGGTAGGAGATGTAGTTGAAGGGGACATTATTGGCCAAATGAATTTGTGATTTATGGGTTTGTTTTTGGTTTAAAACTCCATGAAGATCTGAACCTCAAATAGGACATGGTACGTTGGAGTTGTGAAAAAAATTTCACAGGAAAAAAGATGAACCTTTGCCACATGACCTTTTTCTCCTCATTTCCTCCCTTTTTCGATCTTTTTATCCTTCTATTTCTTGCACTCTTCTTTTGATTAACAATAGGGTAGGGACATCAACAAAAATGTTGTTGCCACCCCATCCTTGTCATCATTAGCCCAAGCACAAAGCTTGGTTGCCTAACTAATGTCAATAACAAAAAAGGTGAGGTGGCACGAGTTCCTTTTGTAGTCATCATTATTGCCACAATGCGATGACACCTATAGCAACGAAGGAAAGAGGGGTTGGGAGGAACAACCTCCTTGCCATCATTGTCATCTTACACAATCATCTTCAACATGTAAGTTTATGGGGGTAACAATAAGAAAAACAAAAAGGAAGATAATAAATAAAAGTAGAAAAAAAAAAGATACGAATAAGGAAAAAAAAGGGTTGGGCGATGGGATGAGTTATGAGTTCCATCATCATTACCAACACCTTTGAAATTCATTTAAACTTGGACCAAACCTCTTAGGTTCAATGGGCTTCAAAGGTTCATGAAGCCTAAAAGAGGCCTAAAATAAAGAGGTTTGGGAGGGTTAAATCCAAAGCCCCATTTTGGTGGTTTTTATTTCAATTATTTCAAATTTTCATCCATCTTTTTTTTCATCCATAATGCAAATGTAAGGTAGAGGTACCCAAAACTATCATAATAAGAAGTTTGGCACTATATATATTGTTTTCAAATTAGTTTCCCGATAAATACAAGAAAATTTAAAACTTATAGTGGATGGAATTATAAATTTTTCTTGCCATGATCTTAATGTGAATAAATTTTCCTAAATGCAAATAAATGGTCATTCAAAATGCTTGACATTAAAAATAATTTTGGGATGAGAAAATTTGAATCACAACATAATACAAGTTTAAGGTTGTTCTCCATGACATCCAAAAACATTTATTGGATGACTTTAAAATGTGACAAATTAAAAAGAATCACCATGATTCACAAGTAATTTCATCTTTACACAACCTTTGTGATGTGACCTTAGGTTTCTAACATCTTTACACAACTTGAGGTTTTAATGGTTGCTTGTTTCTTCACATCAACTTGGTTTTAGGTTTGATAAGCAAATTCAACCTTTCTTGTTCATGGAATGATGATGATTAGTTCCTTTAATGGGAATGTTTTGGTGTATCCTTGCAAGGGTCAAAAAGTTTGTAAGTAGCAAAGGCGCATGATTTTTGAATTTTTGTTGATCATGGTATGCTTGTTGTGATAACAATTTTTGGAATGGAAATACCTTTTAAAGAACACCATTGCATTTGCATAGTTGGTGAAGGGTTTTTTTAGGAAATAAAATGACCGCAACTTTGAATAATTTTTATTTTCAACTTATGGCTAAAAAAAAGGTGGTTCGGTGGAATTATTCACCATAACACTCAAAACACCAACCATCCACTAGGTAACATTTGTGCATGGTAACTTTTTATTCTTTCATGTATTGTCACATTTCAAGTTGATATAATAAATGATGCAACAATTGAGTTGTGTGACATGGTTTTTCTTATGTTGATGATTTTTGACATGGCCCCAAATTCCTCAAGAGACCCAAAGGTGGGTCCCAAAACGAAACAATAGAAGAAAAATAAAGTTGGGGCACGTTTGTTAACTTGTAGCACTTTAAGGGTAGGGGGCATGTTGGAGCTCTGGGATGGGATTAGGACGAACTCACAAGTGAGAGTTCAAGATGAAGTCAACTTGCATAACCAAGAAAAAAAGGTGGTTAATGTAAATTAAATGGAAGTGGCGCGATAAACTTAATAGGGATAACTTCAGGCATAAGCTTTACATGGCCCACAACCTTTGGGATGAGGCCACCATTCCCCTCCCTATAATATATTTTGCGCCTTTCCACGAGGACTACATTTAAATGTAACTTTTCCTCATGACTCCCAAGTGGAAGTCCCAAAATTGGGATTCTTGATGTCCCAAAACTTTGGATGTTCATATCTTTTTCAAATCAAGTTTGTTTTAGAATGTGAGGACAATATCTTATAATCCTCAAAAAGATATTTTCAATAGTGTATAACACGCCTCATTTAGTCCTCATTTGACCCTTGCTTTCAAAAGATTTATGGTTGGGAGTCAAATTCAGAATTTGACTCCCGCCTCTTCTTTTGATCATAACTTATGCAAATCAAATCTAAATGAACAATGTGATGGCACTTTAAGAATCTAAGCTTCAATATCTTTGTAATGGTGTCTTGGGGGCCTAATTTGGTGTGTTTTTTCCATTCCAACCAAGGCTCTGAACATTCACTACCCTTGCGCGAATGCAATTCCCAAACTGGGAGTTCACATGGGAGTTATTAGGCTTCATCGCTTGCATTCTCCCCCATTTGTGAGAATGTGTTTCACACCTAAACACATTTTCGACCTAATGGGCCCTTACACTTCACATTTAGTTGCAAACCCAATGTTAGGGTTGCAACAATCTTGAAAAAAAAAAATTCTTTCTTGTGCTCATATGTTGAAGGAAAAATAATATTCCTTATTTTGTTTCTTGATTTTTTGAAAGGATTTTTGAGAATAATATGATAAGAAAATGTAAATTATTATTTTTGAATTGGATGAATTGTGTCAATTCAATTATGATGTTCCAAAAAGTAGAATTGGTTGTCATTCAAAATGTGAAGCCCATAGTCTTGTTTGGGTTATTGATGGATGTAGTAAATAATATATTATTATCATTACATTGTCAATAATTGGCATTTGCATGCATAACATTTCTATGATGACAACAAGGTATTATTTTCCCCATCAAGGAATCATGTTTTTTTTAAACCTTCATCCAACCATTCACAACATCCAAATTTATTTGTTGAACATGTTAACTTTTTTTGTAATAATGTTTAATTACATTGATTTAATTTTCATGAGTTCTCACACCAATTTATCTTTGGACACAAATCAATTAAGAAGTTACAAGGAATGGTATTATTCATTGTTTTAGTTAAATTTGTTTTTTAAGGTTTTTTTTAATGCCATTCATTTCATTATTGAAGCTTCATGCATAAACTATCTTTGTATCTTTCTTTTCCATGGACCATATCATAGCATTGTAATTTGGGCAAAACCATGTCAAGTTACATTTGATAATATGAGATATGTGTTAAATAATTGTTAAATATTGATGTCATTTTTCTATAAATGTTGTTTTTGTCCTTCATCTTTAGAGTATGGGGGCACTTCATCATTTCATTAGTACGTGGCCTCTACTTTTGAACATTTCAAATATTATTAATTAACATTTTTTCCATAACATTTTTAGAGGTGTTATTTCTTTATTTTCAATTGAATAAACATGATTTGTATATGTATTCATGTTTGTTGATATGTGATAAATTTGAAATCCATGCAACCTTATCATTGGCTCATCTTTCATTTATGTTTTGTTTGTGCTTAATCATAAGTATGTGGAAGTTTTTTGTATTCATGAAAAAATTTCCACTCCATGTATCTTATGATTTGTGTATATATAGCAGGAGAAGATTATTTGAACACCAATTTATGATGTTTTGGCTATTAAACAAAAACTACTAGTGTGTGTTCAAGCTTTTCATTCAAGTATGTATTTTCTTCAACATCTAATGAAATATAATGAAGTTTGGACATTGGGCAAAACAATATCATTATGATAAATCGCATCTACCAAAACCACATTACCTTACAACTAAAACTCAAAAAACAACTTATATACAACTGTCATGCAATTATCTTCTGGGTATTACAACTATTGTGCAACTATCCTTTTACAAATACGGTGTATTAATAAATAATTGCCATGTCAATTAGTTGTATTATAATTGCAAGTGAGTTGAAAATGGGTTTTTCATATGATAATTTATACACAACGTACATACATGTGTTGACACGCTCCCAAGTTTCTTAATAGACTCAAATGCGAGTCTAAGGTGAAAACAACAAAAAGGTAAAGAGTTGAAGCACGCCCCCTACCTCGTAACACTTTAAAGGTAAAGGGTGTGTTGGAGCTACGGGACGGGACTCGAAAGAATGACAAGCAATCACTCACTCACACAAACCTACACAAGACCAAACAACAAGTTGGTTAATGCATAGTTAGAGCACTTTTGGTGTTAGGATGAGTTATGGGCAAATTCGGACTCACAAGATTCACCATAACCCGGACTTGGGGGAAGCCACCACCTTCCCCCTTATAATATACTATGTGCTTGGCCACGGGGCCAACACCCATATGTCATTTTGTCCCAGGACTCCAAGTGAAAGTCTCGAAATTCCCACAACTAGGACTCTTGCGATTTTGGGGGCCCATAATTTTGCGTGCAGATTTCCAATTGAGATGAGGTCTGAAACAAAGTTGTAGCCTTGTTGAGAGCTTTCCAACATTATGTCGCACGCCACCTACACATAAGGAAATTAGGGTGATTCCCAAATTTTAGTGGTCAAGAATCAAATTGCCAATTTGACTCTCGACCTTTCTTTTGGTTATAATTTGTGTGTTAAGTGTCCAAATGGGTCATGCAAGCCCATTTTAGACATCTACATTCCAAGAGCTTTCCAATGATATAAATAATTTGTCAATCCAATGAGTTTTGACCCCTACAATTGCTCTATGAAGATTTGGGAGTCCACCGGGACTCCAACTCCCAAAGTGAGAGCTCACTTGGGAGTGTGAAGGTTCATTCCCTCACACTCTCTTGCACTCTTGGGAGCATGAAATGTGATTCCTGGGCATACCTCTTGGCTCGCACCTTCATAAACCTTTGCCTTGGTCGCGAGCCCAAGGCTAGGGTTGTGACATATGTAATCAACCATGTTTGATTTTTAAAAGAATCGCATTGTAATTGCATATGGCAACTATTTTGAAACTATTATAAATGTGTCATTAAAACAACAACTATGGTACAACTAATGTATAATGTACAGACATGCAATTATGCCATGTGTCCACATCTCCATCACCGATTATGGGATACATTTGCAACTATTTTTTTATTATGATTATCATTTATATAATTAATACGGCCATTAATGCGCCACTACTAAAATATCATTGTTCAACTATGTTATGACTATAAAACAACTACTTATAACTTAATAAGGATACATATTCATTAGTTATTTAAATTTTCATCATATGCATTTCAATTCGAGTGATTTAAAATGTTATGGGAATGTTACTTCAAGTTCTAAAAATCATCTTTGAAGTGAAAATTAAAATGAGTAATGAAAAAATAACAATAAGAGAAATAAGCTTTTTAATTTATAAATTTATTATTTTATTTTATTTCCTTTGGGTCCCTCCTACTTTCAAACCTTGTAACTTTCTTCTTTCTTATATGTTTTAAAGTATTTAAAGTGTTATAGGAGCGCCATTTAAAATTCTACAAATGATCTTTGAACTCTAACAATAAAAAAACAACATACAAGGAATTTTGTGGGTGTTTGGGAACCGACCTTTGTAGCATTTGGTAGTTTTTTTTTTAGGTTTTTGACCCCTCTATTTTGAGGAGCCATAATTTTCTTAATTATATTCCATTTTTTACGATTTTTGATGCACTAGATGTGCTAATAGGAGCGGTTCAAGTTTTTTTTTATACACTAAAAATAGTGGAGCCTTCCCCTTGGATATGGCTTGCCTTAAACGTTTAAATGTTGTAATTACAATTCAATTGCAACTAATGAACAACTAAAAATATTTAACCCATATGTTTTGTCTTTCAATCCCACGTTACAAATTATATAAAGAAGGATTATTCTTTTATGTTCTCAAATTAAAATACATGTGCCATTTTGGGATGAGTTGAAAAAAACTTAACTTGAAGGCAAAAGATAAATAAAAAATAAAATTCATGGTTTTTTTTTAGTGCACTTAGTCTTATGTTTTCCTACCTATTTACCTATCTAAATAAGTAAGTAGGTTCTATTTTTTTACCTACCTATGTAGGTGGGTAGGTCCTAGGTAAATACGTAGGTACGTAGGTTTAAAAATATACCAACGTACCTACCTATGGTTATGTATGACCTACTTAGCTATTAAAATAAATAAATTTATTTATTTATTTCCAAAATATAATTAATATGCCATGGACAAATTTTTTTATTATGCCACGTGTTGCAATCTTGGACTTTCATTAACAATCATAATGGAGAATGGAGATCAATATTTTGGAAAAAAAAAATGTCCAAAAGTCTTCATAATGCCATGTGATAAATTTTAATAGATGGATGACAATTAATGATGTCAACATGGAATTGAATAGTAGTTGAAAATGAATTGTTTTGATTGAATTGTAATGAATTACACCATATATATGGTGAGTTGCAACTTTTCAATTCATGCAACTTGTCTGTTACAATTCATAGCGTATAAATATAGTGAGTTGCAAGTGTTTTTTGCAACTTGAAAATTGAGTTTCATAACTAGTTGCAAAACACCCATTTTTCTCATAGTGTATCCATTTTAGAAGACGAAAAGATACTAAAAGTCATATTGGTGCAGTTGTATCAATAAGTTGCAAATATATATTTGCAAAGGAGTTGATAATATAATCCAATTTTAGGACCCTATTCACTTCATCCCCTTGTTCATTTAAATTTATTTGCTAAAACCTTACAATAATCATTAATGTGGAGTGGAGTTTTTTAGAACTATAGATGGGTTATTCCACAAGAAGTGAATGTTTTATTATTTTAGCCACTATCCATAACATTGGACAACAATGTCAATTACTATATGGACATGCCTCATGTGAGTTTTTTCCTCATTAAAAGAAAAAAATATTTTAAAAAGTATTTTTGTTGATAAGGAATTTTATTAATTGATGTTGTTATAATCTTCCAAGTTGAAAGGTTGAAGGTCGAAAAAAGGTTGGGCATTCCATGAATGGTGGTAGTTGTGATGTATCTTCTTGTTGTTGTTTTGGCCTTTTGATTGTAATGGCCATGTTGTACTTGCACCATGATGAGATAATCCCACTATATGGTGCTACATAATATCCTTGTTGGATTGGTGAACCTAAATTGATTACTTCATGTAATTGGTCACCAATAGCCTAACACCCTTTGATGACCATTGCTCATTGAAAATTGTCTTGGTAATTTTCTTTCATTTACAAGGCTTCATAGGTTTGTACTATCATGGGCATGAAAACAACCAAATCTATAGGATTTCCTAAACCATAAAAATAAAAAAAACATCTACGTCCAAATCCAAATTGTGAAACAAAACAAACAAGAACTAAAACATGACACATGCAAAATAAGAATTCAACAACATTTTATTATAAAAAAGAGACAAAAACAAAACGAGGCTATGATAAGAAAACATACTCAAAATTAATGTTGAACATAGTAAAGGTAATGGGGAATTCTACCTCTATTTATACTTATTGGGCACTTAGCTCAAAGAAGTGGCCCATGTTCACCCATGTGCGAAATATGAATGAAGTCAAATTCAACTTAAAATTAATTAAAATTCAAGTAAGAGTGAACTGATAGTTAATTAATAATTAATTAAAAGTGAATTGGAAGTGAATTAAAAGTTAACTAAAAATGAATTAGGCGTTACGTAGAAGTGAATTAGGACTTAACCAAGAGTAAACAAAAAATTAATTGGAAGTGAATTAAAATTTAATTAAAAGCTAACTTAAAGTGAACTAAAACTAAATAAAAAACTAGGTACAAGTTCATTACAAGTCACAAATAAACTCCATAACATTAACATTTGTGAAATTTATGGCGATAACATTCATGACATGTATAAATTTTGTGCGAAATTTAATTTTCATAGGTTCATAAAAAATCACATGAAGTCCATGTTATGGTTAATATGAACAATAATTGTAAATTAACAATCTTAAATATCCAAATGGATGAAACATTGTTATTAAATGACATGCATGAATGTTCATGTTTAATTTTCTTAAATCGCATAATTGTATGCAAAATTACATCATGATAATTGCACAAATTTAATAAATATATAAATTGTACATACTTCACATCAATACACAATAAGGAAAAAAAAAAACACATCATTTGTATATATATTTGTGCAATTTTTACATTTTGAAGCTCACAAATTTTGCACAAACATAGTTTTAAATTATTTTTAAACAAATTCTATTGAAATTTCATGATATTGAAAGTTTGTGATGTTCAAGTTCTGTTGCATTTTTAGGTGTTATTATAATGTTCTTTTTTCCATATTCTTGTTCAATTATTGCTTTTCTTGTTTAAATTTCTTTTTTATTGTTTTCATTTTTTGGTTTTTTCTTTCAAAACTTGTAAGTGTTATTCACTTGTCACTTTGATGGACTTGTAATGGATGGGGTGATGCAACAGTTTACTTTTTGGGCTTTCAAGTTGTGGCAAATACAAAAATATTGGAGATACCTTCATCTTGAGTAGCTTGGGGACAACTAACAATATTTGATTGCAATGTGGTTAGACATATCATGAACTCCATCATCTTCTTCCACAAAGTAGTCACATTGGTTTCCTTTTGTATTAGGTACAATTTCCTCCACCTCTTGCATTTCCAAGGTATTGACATGTGATGGATCTACTTCATCAATCAATGTGGTGTTTAAATTTTAACTCAAAATTCTTTGTCATAGAAAAATTTACCTTTAGCCCCATTTTCCCTTCCATTGCTTTTAGATCAAAGGGCTAAATTATGGTTCTTTCAAAACCTTTCAAATTGTTATTTTTTTGTCATGGATTTTTTCAAAGTCAAGGATATCAATTGTGATAAATCTTTTATATTTGAAAATTTGTGTTTATTAGCCAAGCTCCAAATGTTTCAAAACTTGCGAAATGTAAATTTGAATGACTTGAACACATTTGCATTCGAAGGTTAGTGTTCATGTGAAGTGAAGTTTGGGTTAGTAAGGTGAGCAAAGCCAAACACACCTTTTTGGCTTGGTGGACAATTTTTGAAGTGACATGTGAACCACGTCCATCAAGTATTAAAAGGTGTTGATTAAAAGGAGAAATGCCATCTATGCATGTGCTCACATATTTGACAAAATGAATAATCCAAAATAATTGGTTGGTCATCCAAGCCTTGGACTACATGGCCATTGTGGCACCATATTCACAACACTAAATGTAGTTCTTGCACATTATCTTCCCCATTGAAAATGTAGAAATTGGGAATTTAATGTTTCCCCCAACGTTGATGCAAGCAAACACAAACAACCATTTTTTCTTAAGAATAAAAATGTGCATTAAATGTGAAACCTTGTTTGCAAAAACCCTCCCTTAGCCACATTTTTGAATTTGTGCTTTTGACTCATCATAATTCATAATGTGGGTTGGGTCATAATTATGAAACTTGTAAAATTGTTTTAAGTTTCTATAAAAAATTGCAACAATTTTTGCATTTAGCCCCCTTGCCCTAGTCACCTCTAGCCTTTGAACCATTTTCAAAGTTAATTAAAGGTGTCTTGCCTTGAAGCATTTCAACCAACTTCTCCTAGGCACACCATTTGTGAATGTTGTTGTTCTCTCTTAAACCTTAATGTTCAAGTGACACATACAAACCATTGCGTTGCATCTTTAACACCTAATGAACAATTTGTTCCTCTTTTTTTTGCAAATAATATCCCAACTTTCCCATGCCTTTGAGATTCAATTTTTCTATTGAGGTGGTCCCTTCAAAAAAATGTTGGAATGCCAAAATGATGAGTTGCCATGTTGATTTTAACACCTTTATCTATTGCCTTCACAAGCTTTTTCAAGGATTCATCACTCTAATTTTTGATTGTTAATATCTTAAAAGTTGGGGGCATAGAATATGGACTTTGTTCAATTGCAAAAAATCATTCATCCATTAAATTTGAAACCCCATATCTTCTTCATATGATGTTGAATTGAGATGATTTTCACATTGTTGAAGTTTTGTAGACAAAGGATCCGCATAGACATTTTAAAGATAGAAGTTGACAAAAATTAAAGACTAATTTCCCATTTCAGATCAATTTCTCATTTAAAAAATAAAATCATATCACACTTGTATGATAAAAAGAGTCATAGGTGGTTTTAGGGTTTAGGGTCTAGTGAGTTCATGAGGAGGAGCACTATTGGCATGGGAAATTGTCATAAATAGGTTCTAAAATTAAATCAAACAACCAAACCTATGAATCTAGCACCAATTATCAATTTTTATTTATTTTTGGGTGAAACATTGGTTTTCAAAAAAATTCAAAAGCCCAAAATAGAAGGTTGTTTGTTTCTGAAAAATTTCAAAAAAAAAAAAACTTGGATAAGGAGGTTCTTTGATTAGGTAAATTGAAAAATTGAAGAACAGGAACTCCCCAACATTGAGTAGCACTTGAGAATTAGGGCACCAAGTGTTAGGGTTTGATGCTAATGTGGCCGTTACATCAAGCCCTAAAACGTTAGGGTTTGATGCTCGTGTGGCCGTTGCGTCAAACCCTAAAACGTCCGCCATGTAGACATGTGGTTTCGTTCCAGTTTGTGAAATTGCGGCTGGCCGCGTCTCGACAGCTTGAATTGGCGTCGGAAGTGCTGGTGTTTCTCTTCGTTATTTAGCTATGGCGGTAATCTCTGTCACCACCTTGAAATTTAGATGTTTTTGTTCTATTGTTCCCTCCTTTGTCGTCTTCTGTTTTTGCTGTTATGACGATCGTTTTGGAGTTTTGGAGAAAGCAAAAAAACCAAATTCCAGAATGGTTTCGTTACATGTTTTGTTCCTGCATTTAGAGCTGTCTTAGCAGTGGTTATGGATGTCTAACGAGGGTTGATGTGATTGCAGACAGTTCCAGTAAACCCCAAGCCATTCTTGAACGATTTGACGGGAAAACCTGTGATTGTGAAGCTCAAGTGGGGCATGGAGTACAAAGGTATCGTTTCTGTTCATTACATATGTTTTAAGGATGAGTTCATTGCAGGTGAATCCTATTACTGTAGGTTGTCATGACCATTCTCATTGTGGAAAAAGACATTATGAAAGCTCACTATTGGTTATTCTCCTCGGCAGACCGTAATGTGTTGCGGGTGGTGAGATAAACGCTCTAATGCCTGAAGGGGGTTTGGTCTGTTGAATGTGAATATAGGTTATCTGGTCTCTGTGGACTCATACATGAATCTCCAGGCAAGTGCAGCTTCCCTTTCCAATGTTGGCGAGAAATATTTCTGCACATATGGGGACAGTTGGGGCAAAAAAAGTCGCGCTTCTTTCAAAGTTTGTTGGTCTAGTTTTTAGGTTAGTGGGTTTATTTTATTTCACTGTATTTGCTTTGAAGTTTGATATGATCCCTTACTATTTCTTGGTTGTAACTATGTTCAGTTAGCAAGCACAGAGGAGTACGTGGATGGATCTTTCACTGGGAATTTAGGAGAGGTTCTTATCAGGTAAGTATCATCCATGTTTCTCCTTATACTTCAGGTTTCCTGGTCTACGTGTTGGAATCCTTTTGACCTGCTTGCTTCTTTAAATTTCTTTGATGGGCAGGTTCTGTGGTGTCATCCCTGCTTTCCACTCAATAGGGCTTGCAGAAAGCCTCATTCTAGTATGTGACTTCATTCCACCATGGCCCACGTGGAAACCCTTAAAACCATGTGCGAAAAGCATGTACTACATGAATGATGTGCTTGTTGAGGAACTATCCATGATCCTTTTGCAAGCCATCAAAGTATTATCCATGCTAGATAGAAGAGGTTGCTACAGGTGCTTTAAGAAGAGCTTTACGTTCTGCAAGCTCTTTACGAAACTAATTATCTTTAGTGCTTGGCATCTAAGTGCTGTATGTTTGGTTGGAGTTAGCCAGATCTAAGGGTAAAGTGCAGGTGCAGTGATGAAAAGCGTAATCTTGAAGAGCTTATTATTCTGCAAGCTCTCCATGAAATTATTGTTAACGCTTGGCTTCTGAGCGCTGCTACTGTCGCATTTTGGAAAAAGACAACCACATAAATAAGAGAGAGTGGGTGCTGTGATGATAAGCGTAATCTTGAAGAGCTTATATTCTGCAAGCTCTCCATGATATTATTGTTAACGCTTGGCTTCTGAGTGCTGCTACTGTCGCTTTTTGGAAAAAGACAACCACAGGAACATGAGAGAGTGGGTGCTGTGATGATAAGCGTAATCTTGAAGAGCTTATATTCTGCAAGCTCTCCATGAAATTACTGTTAACGCTTGGCTTCTGAGCACCTCTCCCATCAATTTTTGGAGATTATAAGCACATGATTAAGAGGAGCAGATTTCTTGCTGAGTTGCGTGTGTCTAAAGTGTCAGAAACTTTTGGCTTTTGAGTGGTTCTGGTGCTTTTTGGTGGAAGGCAGATGTAGGGGTCAAACAAGTAATATGTGGGCAATAATTAGACATGATATTAAAGATGCAAAGGGTAGGTTCTAATGATGAAAAGTGTGATTTTGAAGAGCTTATATTCTGGAAGCTTTCTATGAATGAGTGCTTTGTGGCATCATAGGTGGGGGGACATATAAGGGTTGGAAGATTACATCTTTGATTGGTTAGAAGTGTATACCTAGTATACACCTAAGTAATGTCAAATAGACAGAGAGTAGGCCTACTGATGGACAGAGTAAAATTAAAGGTGTTGAATTCCACATGCTCTCTAATTTTTACGATGAGCATTGGACTTCTGACTGCCATTCTGACTGCTTGCTCCCAATTTAAATTGATTTGCATTGAGTAGCACTTGCAGTGTCATGGAACTGAATGTGCCTGGATTTGCTGATGCAGGTGCAATAATGTGCTTTATCTGCGGGGCGTCCCTGAAGATGAAGACGCTATTGAAGATGATGAGTGAGCTACACCGGCCTTTGTTTCTCACAGGGCAGATGCTTCCTGTCATTTTGTCTTCCAATTATCATAGTGCTGCAGGCATTTCACTGGTGAAAGCATTCTGGCTATGGTGTGATCTGCTTCCCAGTTTTCATGGTATGATAGAAAGACTTTCTGTATGTAGCACGGTCTCATTTACACTGGAAGATGTATTATCACTTCTGTGCTTGCTTTGGGCTTGATTTAAAAAACCATTTGAGGCAACAGATTCACTTGTAAAAATATATCGGGTCTGTTTTTGACAATGTTGATAACTATTTTAAGTATCAAGTGAAGGTGCCATTGTAATATGATGAAATGGTTGAAGTTGGTAACAACTGGTATTGGGGTTGTATGTGATTTTGTTAGTTGCCTTGAAATCGAGGGGTGGATATAAGATCTGAAGGCATTGAAGTACTTGATGAGATATAATGTATGTTAGGCAAGTTGAACCTGTTCTGCCATGGGTGTTAGTGCTATGAGATACCCATAAATCCAGTGGGGATTGACACATCTTGCACTTTTGATTAGGTGCAAAAGGGGGTGGCCTGATGAAGGTTATTGATTTTGACCTTGACCACGCAGATATATTGACTCTTCTTTGAATCTCTCTTTGTTTGCAAAGCTGTGCTGTATGTGCAAGGGATGAAGCTTTAGAGTGCTCCTAACAGAGATGATTTGAGTTGCATCCAATGAGGTCCCATGTCTATCAAAGAATCTCTTCAGTTTCTTCTGAATTATGCAGATATATGGGTCTGGCAGGGCTTGATTTTGTTATATGGACATTCAGGATTTTGCTGCTGTAGATTGGTTTGTTTTCAGCTCACCTCTTTTTGCCCCATAGTGACCCGTTTTTGGACATGCTGTTGGCAAATTTTTTTTTCTCTCTCCCTTCCATCTGGTCATGTATTGTGGATTTATATATTTATATTCTTTTCCATTTTTTTCCCTGTGTTGACCCTTTTTTTTGGACGTCCTGTTTGAGAATGTTTTTTCCCTCTCTCTTCAATCCTGTCATAAGTGTCCTACATATATTTTAGTTCATTTCATAGCAACCTTGAGCTTGTCCAAGCTTATCAGTAGCTTTTCCTTATATCAATCTTCAGCATCATGAATGGCAGTCAAAGCCATTTTTGCATGAAACCTCCTCAAATGAGGTCCTGAGCCACCAGACAATGAAGTCTCTCTGAAGATATCATTGCATCTAAATGTGTCGCAGCTTCATGATCTTAATACAAACCTGAGTTTATTTGGAAATACCTACAGGCTTCATGAGCTTTACACATGCTTCAGTGTTATTTGGCAACACCTACAGGTGCTCTGATGAATGTGTTGAGGAGTTGTATTTATTACCTGGTATGGTGCTGCAGTTTTGATCCGGTTGTAGATTTTGAGAAATGTTCAACCTCATGCTCCCAACAACTATGAGTTTCCATTTAAAAAAAATTACTGGCTCATTTTCTGTTTTCAACTGTTCCTGATTTTGAGTTTAAACTTGCAATTCCATTATGGCAATTGGGAGTTCATTTTTGGGAACTTAATGATGCTTTTCCTGGTTAAATTTGTTCATAATTTAAACTTACCATTTGGTGAAGATAAGGTTGACGCCCTTCATGCTGCTGCTCACATGCCATATGCTAAACAAATTGTTTACAAGGAACTTAACTTATCCACTACATCAGCAACACCATACGTGCCGAAAAACCATCACCATTGTGATCCTACTAAAGTGCTGCGTAATCCTTGGTAACATAACCTTGAGGACATAACCAATGAGTACTTGGACTATGATCCTTTGGTCTACTTCTCACCCAATTGGATTGAGTATAGATTTCTGACACATTTCAATGTCAGTTTAGGTCTGAAGTTTGCTCCTTTCACCTCTAGAACTGTGGACCCTAACAAATAATCATATTACTAATCATGGTTTGAAAAGGCGGGACTGAATCTGCTCTCTGACAGTATTGACCAGAGAAGCTATGGCAGGGAGCAGTTGAGAGGTATAAAAATAAAGTATTTTGCACAGTTTCAACCCATGAAACTAGAAATCACAGTAAGGACCATTTCACTGTGCACCAATATGTCTTTGGAATCTTATGTTATATAGTATTGGAATCTGATGTCCTTTGTCGCTTCTCGATTGGCTCCCCTGCATAATTAAGAGAAACAAAAAAGGTCTCCGTCAGTCTGAGAATTCATATGGTATGCAAGTTTACATTGCTCATATTCTAATTGAGCAAAAGGAAGAACAAATGTTCAATTTGGATGATTCACTTGCACTAAATGATGCTATAGAACAAATACCATATTGTAGGGTCATCTGGCCACATAATTTCCCCACTGAGTATAAGTTATCATGTTAATTACGTGTGGAAACTGGGAGGTGGATAGTGGATATGAAAGGTGACCGGCCTTTTGGTAGCCACCACCTAGTTCTAAAATTCTGGTATTGCAGATGGAGCTCAAAGCAACTAGAAGAAGAATTTCTTACCCACCATGCTTATGAAAACTGACAGTGTAAGGAGAGATGGAACTGCAGGCAAAATTTGGTGATGATGCTCGGCTTGAGATCTCAACAGTTGAAGTGCTAGGTGCACCACTAACACTAGCAGAGCTCACTATATTCATCAAAAGAGCTTCCACTTGTAAGGCAGTGGCATCACGGTTTGACTTTGTCAGGGTCAGAATTGCTGCACAGAATAAAACTCATATAGTTAGATGAACCAGCTTTAAGAACACAGAAGTGAAGCAGAATAATAATGCTGCCTGCTAATCCCTCAGACTAAGAGTGGCTAGTCTAGCAGGACTCTTTTCTACATGCTGCAAAAGAAGCAACCAATTTCATTGTTGGCAGCAAACAGAAGTCCTGAAGGTCCCCACACTAGGAATGAATGATTGAGCTACTGAACACCATTATGGCTAAGTTGATGATTTTGCATAAAATCTAGCTGCATATAAAGGGGTAAGCACTAGCGCTAAACTATCAGTCTGATGCTGAGAGCTGAGAACAGAAGTTTCATTTACATTCCAACTGCAACTCATTGAAAATGCACAATGTAGATTTTTGAACCTGTGTCAGACCGTTGCTTAATAGCTTCAACAAATGGCAAATCATGGCCATATCGACATGCGGGCAATGATCCAAACACCTGCACCACCTCACCCAATTTGCTTACTCTTATGAGTGTGATAAATTCAACTAGAGTAATAACCACAAACCATTTGTTAGCCATTACTGAAGACAATGGCAAACAAGACAGCTTCAGAGTCTCACAGCCACATTTGGGGAAGCCAGCAAGGCCATAAGTGCATCCTTGAAGAGCTCACTTTGCAGCTCCATACGTCCCACCTACACCACAGAGATGAAAATAATCCTAATCTTCAATTGAGAGCTACAATTGAATTAAAAACAGAAGACTTTACAATGTTAATGTGGCTATGGTGGCAGATCGTAGTAGGTGTAGCAAGATTCACGAACCTCATCAATAACGTGTAACTTGATGTCATTACTCGGTTTCAGCAATGGCAGGACCAACCTCTCAAAGGCCTCCATGGCAAAGTAGTACTTCCCAACCTGGATTTGCAAAACACATTGATTTTAGAGTTAAGCGTTAATAGTCCTCAGCCAGTATTCGTGTTGCATCAGAATAGAGGCCACAATCATGCTGGAAAAGTTGCATATGGCTCAATCTCAAAGATTGGAACCTGGCAAAGTTGCATTATCAGAATCACTGCACATTTCAAGAGTGGCAAGTGCTTAACAAAATATTTTTGTCACTAGATTAAAAGAGTAAAACTGTGGAGATTTTCACTTATATGCTGTGGTAAGGAAAATTGGTGTGGTGCAGTTGTACAAAGTACATATCAAGTAGATGACTACCAACAGCGTCATGAAGTAAAATGGAGCTCCTACAGGATATTTGGTTAGCTACAAGAGTCAAAAGATCAGCAAAAGACATACATTTCCCCTTCTGACAAAATAAATGTCACACGCACAAAGTAACAAGACATATAAGGGACAAATTCACCTTAGGACCACACCCTCTTCGCAACCTAGACAGGGGTGCACACTCTCCTGACAGTGATTCTGCATAAGACATACATAAGTGTTCAAACAAGTTTGGATGTCAAATAATTAACCTTGCTGTGCCCAACAAAGTTTTGAAAAATTCACAAAAATTATCTGGTGAACTGGTCTGCAGACTCACCTATGTCCAGCCCAATCTTTTCACCTGTTCTAGGATTTCGTGCTTCAAGAGTGTAAAATCCAGCTATCATGTCCTTTGGCAACTTCTTGACTGCATTCAACACCAGTCTGCATTCAACCCATTTCCAAATCAGCAGATGTGCTGTGATGTCATCCATTGCAAGTTGAAAAACAACTACAGGGCTGGCTTGCACCTTCAAATCAATCAATTTTCTGCCATTACAATGTTTGCCAAAACATGACCACTACAAGGTTTTGGTCATGTGAGTTACCTCATCTAGTGAAAGTCTGGGAAACTTCCAAGTCCTTAAACAGCTACAGCACCTCAGGTAAACTTTCAAAAATTTACAAAAAACTGAGAGAAAACCTCCCTGATTTCTTATCCCTCTCTTTACATCTTGGTTGATGCCCAAGAAGTACTAAATCTAAAATGTAACTCTGCAGCCGAGAAGGATTCCAAGGAAGGGCGCTTACGAAGTCTTTCCCACACCTGCAAAAAAGCCACATCCACATCCCCAAACCACAAACAAGAATCTCTGTGAAAACCTGTCCCTATGTACTTTAGACAAAAAAAAACTCAAGATCTTGACCATTGGAGCATTCTTCCAATTTCCAGAAGCAGGGAAAAAATGAACCACTGCTCAACCTCCTCCTCACTTCTCATTCAACAGAAAGACTACAGATTCAGATAAATATAACTTGACATCTGGAGATGCATTCAGTCAGGGTTCTGTATATTGTCAAAGTGTTGTTTTCAAAAGATAGAAAGTGAAGATCACAGGTCAAGAATGTTCACAGCAAGAACATTTTCAATGCAAACATTGTTTTCAATCCGCAACGGTTGTGTTCAACTGAACTTCAATTTTGATAGACCTGCAGGTTCTGATGGCTAGCAAATAAATTCCAACAATGCCTACTGATTGTTCTTCTGTCCTGCTTCTTAGAAGCCTTCATTTACCTTCAAAACTGCAGAATTCACTCCAGGTATACCTACTTGCTTTGCACAGAGAAGAAATATATTTCCTTCCAAGTGTTTTTCCAAATGCATACACTCTTGAGTTGTTTAGCACATCTTCTTTGAAGTAGGGACCTCCGTACCTGCCTCAAGCATACTGTTGGAGAACAGTATTGCAGTCTGTAATTGTGCATTCTAAGATTATTTTGTGGCCAGAACAGTGGGAATCATTTATTTCTTTTTCTCCATTTAGTATTGTCCTTCGTCCTATCCTGTAAACAGTATATGACGAGAAACAAAAGCTGCTCTTTCTTCTACATATTGTGAACATCTTCTGAAACTCAGAACAAGCAGTCATCTAGGATGTGACGAGAAACAAGAGCTGCTCTTTCTTCTGCACATTGTGATCGTGTTCTTGAAACACAGAACAAACAGTCATGTAGGATATTACGAGAAACAAAAGCTGATCTTTCTTCTACACATTGTGATCATCTTCTTGAAACACAGAACAAATATAATATCAAGGAGTTTGACACGACAGGCTAAAACTTCGCAGCAAGGCAGCAGCAGCGGAGAGAGATAGAGACAGAGAGACAGAGAGTCAAAGAGGAAATGCAGAAGAATTGCGTAGTGAGGAGGATACGTACATACATACATACAGGCATGCATGCAAAAGAGGAGAAAGAAGGCAAAAAACCAAACCAAAAAATAAATAAATTCACGTACCGGGCTGGCCAGTTACAAAGACATTGATGGCAGAAGACGCTGGCGGTTCCAAGTCTTCGACGCTACGCGCCAGTGCTTCAGCTCCTATCATAATTTTTTACTGCTTCTGCTGGACCTCGTACCCTCTCTCTCTCTCTAGTTTCTCACTGGTGCGTCCGAGTCCCTGTCTCTTCAGTTGTTCTTCCTCTTATTTCTCATGAATTCTAGTCTCACCGTCTCCTGAATTCTTGTTGGCTTCAAGCTGTTTCCGTCTCTGTGCGTGCGTGTGTGCGTGCGTGTCTCTCTCTCTTCGGAAATGAACAATGCGGGAATTTGTGAAGTGCAAAAAAGAAATGCAATCGAGATCGGTGAGCGCAACGACGAAAGTACCGAGAGCGCCACGGCTCCCGAAGCTGACTAGGAAGAGGAAACTCGCGCTTTGCAGCGTCATTCCGCGGCAGAACGAACGTTACTGGTGGTGCCTAGTAGACACCTCTGCACAGTTCCAACGCAATTGCTGGGAAGTTCCTCCTCCACACAACTGAGCATTCCAGCTCTTTCAGGTACCGATTCCAAGTCAGAACATCCCAACCAGATTCCGCGTTTTACGGTCCAAAAGTCAAGGCTCAAATATACTCCCACCCACCTACCGACTCCTTCAGAGTGGGAGGGATCTAACTAGGGTTTAGGGTTTAAGCCTATCTTATTATCCTAAAGCCCCAACCCTCTCTTAGATAATAATAGGGAGTAGTACCCGGAACTTCAGTTTCCTTTTTAGGCATTTTTTTTGTTTGTAGCCAAAAATGGTGATCATCTCTAGTAGGAAAGATGTAGAAAAAATTGGCTATCATTCCCCACCAAGATTTAGCCAAATATGCCAATAAATAAAAAATAAATTACACAAAATTTTAATGATCATTTTTGGCTGCACAATGAAAACCCAAGTATACAAATCTGGTGATTTATTATTAATATTATTATTTTTTACCCTTTTTTTTCCCTCCCATTTCCGGTAGAAAAACCTCCAAAATTTCAGCAACGGGCGTACTTTGTATCATTGTGCCAAGACAATTCCAAAGACATTTTCAAATATAATTACCTCATTCTCAAGGCTAATTACCTAACTTCTTTCCTTAATAACTACTTCTTATCCTTATAACTATCTCACTCATTTTTTGATAACTATTTTTTATTTTTATAATTATTTCACCCCTTTCCTTACCCACCAACATGGAGATGAAAAGATAAATTAACCGTGTGCCTTTTCATGTCCATGATATTTATATTGATTAAAATTAAAAATAACGTTGACATAAGTAATGATGAATTATTGATATTTATATTGATTAAAATTAAATTTAATGTTGACATAAGTAATAATGAATTATTGATATTTATATTGATTAAAATTAAATTTGAAGTTGACATAAATAACGATGAATTATTGATAATCACATTGAAACATAATAAGAAGGAAAATTAGCACTAGTAGTGCATGGCAACTTGGGGGCCAAGTGTATAGTGGAATGCTACCAAGTCCATTGCCATTATATTGGGTGGTAAGGTGGTGTTTTGATTAGGGCTTGTTCCAAAGCAAAAATAGTTGTTGATTCCACCTTTGTGGATTCACAATGCTTGTGCTTCCTCCACCATCATCCATGGTTGTTGCAAGTCAAATTGATTACAACCAAAGTGGAGGCAATAATACATGGTTGCTTGTCCCACCCAAGGAAAATAGTTGGAAAGGTGTTGGTTATGATGGGTAAAAGGCCCCATGGCTTGGGGGACCTTTCCAAAATAAGGGACCTAGGACAAAGATATCAAAAACATATATGTATGGGGAATATTGTCAAATTTGTGTAAAAACTTACACAAACATATGAATCTCATCAAATTTTCTACCCTTAAAATAAAGCATATTCTTGAACATCAAGTTGTCCAAACATGTTTTGGATGAAGATTTGTGAAGATTTGTGAAAATAGGCTTTATAAAAAATGGCTTTGGCTCAACATTTTTAATTCAAGATGTTGAGGCTCACAAAAGCCATTGCATAGTGTGATGGTGCCTACTCATTGGCCCAAGTGATTTATTTACTACTAATAATCATTGACACATAAGTTATCTTGATTGTGTTTTTTCACATGTCCATGTTGTGTTGTTATGTATCATTTATGACATTCATAATTTGGTAACGAATTAAGGAATTGATTTCACATTGTGGTGGAAAATTTTAAACATTAAATACTAAAATTCATTGGTTTTTGGGAGGAATCTTATTATTGTCAAAAGTTTCCATATACATTATTTTGTCAGATTTTTTGGCTACTTAGGCTAAAACAGAAAATTGTTATCATGGTTGTCTCCATTTTTTTATGTATGATTTCCATTTAGTCTACATCATAAAAATTGAAAACAAATAATTTTGAATAATCAAGCCACTTTTGACTCCATATTTTTATGAACATCCTTTTATAGTTTTTTTTAATGTAACAATTTCATAAAAATGACTCCATCCTTTTTATGAACAACTTTTTATAAGGATGTTCTAAATATATATTTGATGAAAAATATAAATTGAGAAAAAGTGAAATTTGTGGGTTTTATCACCAAATTTTGGGTAAAAAAAGAAAATAAAGAAATCCCAAGAATTCTACATTAGGTGCTCGTAGTTAGCAAACAATATAGACAGGTTGCTTAAATTGTTCCACTTTCATATCTTGTCTATAGCCCAATTTGGCTAAATCTTGTTATGGAGGATCACCGCTTCGACTACACCACAAAATTAGAAAGAGAGAAACACTAATCATACCATTTTAAAAATAAATATTACCCTACATAAAAATAAAATAAAATGAACCAAAAGAAACCAAAAAAGATGGAAAATAACATTTTCCTATTTTTTTGGAAAATATTTTTTTATGATAAAAAAAAAAAGTGCCTTTGATTCAATAATTTCAGTGATTGACCCATGTGGTGAAATTTGATTGGGTCCTTTTAATTTACACTATTGAAGTACCTTGGACAACTTCAATACTAAATTATATAATTTTGTAAAAATCTTGAATTATTATTAATAATTTAAATAATTATTATATTCTTAAAAATAAAAGAAAAATCAAATTAAAAATTAAAAGACAACCTCTTTCAAAGAACAAAAACTTTGCAAAAGAAAATAGAGAAAATAGTGAGGATGGAAAATGAATTAACTCGTACATTATTTTGGATGTGGTGGGTGCTGATGGTACATAGGGAGTGTGGATGGTAGAATCTCATAAACATGGCTCTCCAAAGTGGGCCGGAGTGCACCATGAAGGATGAATGGTAAGTGGTCATGAAACAGTTTTCCATTGGGTTCCCAGTTCACTAGCTAACCATGGTGGTTAGCTCACTTTGCTTTTTTTCTTTTCTTTTAACCTACCTACTAACAACCCACAAGCAAGTTGTTAGTAGGTAGGTAATAAAAACAGCCTACTACTAAACCATCTATACTTACCTAGTAGTTACCTATTTTCCTACATACCTACCTATGTATGATGAGACCTATTTTCTTACAGAATTGGTTACCAAGGTGAAACCGAATATTAACTTCAGTTAAGGTTCATCCACAACTGAGTAATAATGGGCATTCAGTGGATGGTGTGCTGGTGGGTGCTGGTTCACGGTGGCCCTGAGAAACAACTGGGGCTTTCCACTCTCTCTCGCTAAGAGGCCAAAAGTGCGGGTGGACTTGCATATCCACGCAGCTCACCAAGTTCACTTTGCTCTGTCAACAACAAAACATTTTGGGCTTGTTCCACTTTGAGCTTCTACGTGTTCCACTTGTGTTTTGAATCAACTTTGTGTGAGGAATTAGCACCATAAAACTTTACTTGGTCATGCAAAAATCAACGGTGAGGAACACTATAACGAAGTGAATCAACAACAGAACCTTAGAGAGCATCTCCAGCAGTGTTCAGTATGTAATCCTGTACACGGTGCTCAGCATGTGAATCCAGACAGTAAACTTTATTGCGAAAAAGTCAAAATGTGCCGGTTTAGCTCAGGAAATTGGTTTTTCCGCACCAGATTCGTGCACCTTGCCGTGTGGCTGGTAAAAGGCGCAGCACAATTGTGCACCTCCAAAAAAAAAAAGTGTAATAAGTTGGACCTGACTGCGGCTCAGTATTTCTGATTGGTCGATCATAATGATTGGTCCAGGTGGTTTCCTATTAGTAGCTCCCACGTGTTTGCAGTTCCAGTTTATTGGTGGGGTTGCCAAATAAAAAAACAGCTAAACTTAGACATTTAATTTTATTATCCAGAGTGACATACTGAGCCCCGGTGGAGATGCTTTAACAGGTGCAGCAGTAACGCTGTGTACCTGCCAAAAAAAAAAAATGTAACAAATATGATCTGACTGCTGCTCACTGTTTCTGATTGGCTCATCATAATAATTGGTCCAGGAGGTCCAATTCCAAACTGGATAGCTTCAAAATTTAATACCTAGTTACTAGCATTGTACAGGCTAAAACAAGTGAGATATTGCTGGGTGCTCATTTGAGTGCAAAATGTGTTTAGGGTTTCAGCAATCACATGGGTGTCGTCTGTCTACCTATAGCTATGTGACAATCACAAAATGCAGAATTGTTACTGGGGCGGGGAGGAGGACGACGAAGTTCTCTTTGTTCAAGAGGATGGTGGCAAGCTCTCGTGTGAGCATTTCAAGATTCCAGCAACAGAGTGAGAAAGGTTTTGGGGGAGCTCACTAACTGTCTTGCATTGATTAGGGTTTTAAAGGAGATATGGGAGCTCACAGTCTTTGCGTTGTTTAGGGTTTCAAAAGGGGATGATGAGATTATTCAACACCAAAAAATTCTGCTGCTTGCATTACATGGGAATTCCCATTTTAGCTTTTAGTAGTGATGGATAAATGATGCCAAGAGTTTTTCAAGATGAATATCACAGTTAGTGCACTTGTATTATATTGTTTGTGGTAATATGGTGCTGGATCAGAGAGTTTGTCTGTTGTTTTTTTTTTCCAGACACAGTTTCTGGGTATCTGTTGGTGTTGAGACAATTCTCTTTGTAATGCAATTCTCATTGAATGTTTTAAAGGATGAAACATCGCATCTACTGCACATGTATGTTGTTATATGGTGTTGGATCAGAATGGGATAGAAGAAAGTGCTTGTAGGGTGTTGTAGGGTTTGATCATGCAAGAGTCCTTTCTACATTTTGCAAGAATCTCAGACCATTTCAGCCTGATGGGTTCAATGGTTTCTGGATCTTATATCCATGAATTGTGGGTGAAAGTGATTTGACTTCATGCTGGTACACTGCTCTTGCAGCGGATTGCTATTATTATTAGCAAGAGAATGAAAATGTCTTTGTGTGACTCTGCTTTGTCACCCACAGTGAAGGAGGTGCAAGGTATTATTGATGCATGTGAGTGCCATGTCGTGATAAATCCCCCTGGTTTTCTTCTTCTGAAATTCTGCTTGTTTATTTCATCGTTTAGGGATTCTGATTGTAGTTGGAAAGTTAGAACCAAAAGTCTTTCCTTCTTCTTTGCTTGAAATTTCTAGTCACAGATGGCTTGAATTTCTCTTAAAGTTTTGCTAGATATTATGTAGTAGAAGGTGCTCAACTGACGTCTGCTTTTGTCATGACTTGGCGGCCCCCCTATGCCCTGAAAAGAGCAGTGGATGAACCATTGAAGCGCTCTTTTGAGGTAAATATCAGCTTTTGTGTTTTCAAGCTTTCTAAAAGACCATCTTGTTCCAGATGTTCCTAGGTAAGTGCAAGAATTTCAGAGATCTGCAGACAAGGATCCATTTCTCTTTTAATTTTTTGCTATCCCATTTTGTTGATCCTCAAATGTGGGGTATGTTTTAGTGCCTCATACCCTCCTTGGTTATACATTGAGAGATGTTGGATGCACTTAGGGTAATGCATGCTTAATTCCTATGCTTCTGGGTCAAAGAAAGGCCCAGAAATTGGCAAAGAAAAACCCTATTATTGTGCACTAACCCCTTGTTCATGCACATATAAACCCTTTATTTTCCAGCACTAAAGCATTTATAAAATGCAGCACTCCTTGCAATTGGAAATCTACAGATGCCTCATATGCATGTAAAAGTCTCAGTTTTATTAAGGAGAGTTGGTCTATAGGAGTTAATATCAAATGATGACTTCTGATTTAGCCATAAAATAGCTGCCAGTTCTAGAAGCGGTTCTATCCACCAAACTCATAGCATGATACTTCGATTTGGGTCCCTTACAGTCTTATTGAAAGAGGCTCATCTAAAGTCGTGGTAACAAAGCATGTTTGCAAATTGGAGTGATAGCCCTTGGAAGAACTTCATAACATTTGTCATTTAATCTTGGCTTTGGGAAACTCTGGTAGAATGTGAACGTTGGATACCCACATTTCACTGTTGAGCGTTTTCTCAGAGCACGAGATCAAGATGTTGTCAAGGCTAGCAAAATGGTGAGTTTGCTCATGGATGGGAACCATTTTTTAGTGAATGATTAGATCTTGGGAGGTAATGGTGTTCTATTTTCAACATTTGATGTTTGCTTATATAACCATGCTGTACACAACCACATATACTGATCACATATTTTCTGCTGTACATGATGTGCAGTTAATAACTTGTCTTCAGTGGAGAGTTGACAATCAGATTGACAGTATCCTTTCTGTGATTCTTCAGACCTGATCCTTTAATTGAACATGTAGCATCATGGATTTTCCGGTTGAAACACTGTTCGCAAAACCATGGGCATAATAACAGTTAAGGCTTCTTTGTGAAACCTACCCTCCAATGAACTAGAAGGTCCTCTGGAAAATTCCCAATGGTCAGAAACTGTGCAATCTTTCATGAATGACACACCTTTTGTTGTCTTGGCAGAGACCCATATCTCCAAAAGAAACATATGACACCATCCGAGAATCATATCTAATGGGTTTTTGTGGGAATTGTAAGAAGGCAAGCTGCTTAAACTAACTATCGTTTTCTTGTGACAATCTCTGCCCTTGAGTGGTTCTCTTGTTAGTGGTTGCACTGTAAGTCAGTAGGCCAAATCTTAATCCTAAGGCTATCATAAGCTTGAGCTTGTAATTCTTGGACCAATGAGTCTTGTTGAGATATCTGAATTCACTTGGAGGCTTGATGATAAGCCCATTTCTTAGTCATTTGTGAAATATCAGTGTATTATGTTTTGTAGGGTCGACCAGTGTTTGCAGTTGGCGTGGGGAAAAGCACCTTTGACAAAGTTCCTGTATGATGTAAAACCCAATTGAATTCTGCAAGCATGTGTACTTTAGAAACTGGCAATAATTGACTTGTTATGATGATGACGATGAAGAACTCAATTCAGTGTATATGCTAGATTTACATAATGGATTTGAACTCTGTAGGCATAATAACACCTTGCACAACAACACAGTTTATCTCTATTGAACATGGTAGTATGGTTGGTGCACTTGTTAAATCAATTGCAAGTGTATCACATGTCGTAATTGCAACTTTCTGAATATTATTAGTCTTCTGTTTCATGTGTCACTTATCTCTTCTGATAATGGCAAACTTTTGGCAGGTAGACAAATATGTGCAATCTCACATACAGATGAATGAGTACAGGGACAAAGTAATGCTTGTGAGTGACCATTCAAGAGGCGGAGTTGAATGCTGCAAGTTGATCTCAATTTCTAACAGTGGTCAACTGGCTTGACTGTAGATTTGTGAGCACAATTGTGCACATTTTTTTTCATCTTGCTTCTTCTCGATACAGCTTTTATTCCTTCAATCCAGAATGGGTTGTTTGGGGGTTTTATACAGCCTGAAATGCGTATGAAGAGCCAACACTATGTAGGCACTTGCGTGAAGATTTTTGATATGACAGGCCTTGGGTTTTCAGCCTTTGCTCGGATCAAGGTATTAACTGCCATTGCGACTGTGGATGATTTGAATTACCCAGAGAAAACCGATGTCTACTATATTGTCAATGCACCATATGTGTTCTCCGCATGTTGGAAGGTATGTAGTCACCTCATTATTGCAACTAGCATAACAGTATTATTTCTCTTGTCTGTTTTCTTAGACTGTAATTACGTTTGCTCTGAGATGGAACCACTGGATGTATCAGGGTCTCCGCCACAGATGCCTTTTTTATAAAGAAATTCACTAAATCCTTATGTCACATTTCAAGTCTATGCTGTCTTTGCAGGCAGTCAAACCGATGTTACAAGATAAGACAAGGCAGAAGGTGCAAATCTTGAAAGATAATGGACGGGATGAACTTCTTGAGGTAACTTCACTACCTTGTTTGCAGTTTAGATGCTTTAATTTCTGGAATCCTCAATTGTTGTCTCATGAGTAGAGCAGCAATCTTTAGCTTTTTTGACACAAGCTTAGGTCAATAAGAAGATGCAGTGGGAATGTTTTGCAGGTAATGGACCCTGATACATTGCCCTTATTCTGCAGGGGCATACGAGGAGAAGGGTCCTCCTCCTCATCCGGTTCTCTGAGGGGCTACTGTGACCTTGCTTTCAATTGTTTTTCCTCATCTCACAGATTTCATGTTGAGCTTTATGATTACATGCTGAAAGAAAGTGCTCGTAAGTGTTATAAGGATGGGGAAGAGCCCCAATGCCCTGTTCATATTCGTGTTCCTTCACTGGGAGCGCAAGGTGAATCAGCTGAGTTGTCGGAGGTTGTCCAAGTGATCCAGTCAGTGTCAACAACTCTGGAAGCTGTGGAACAAGACATATTATTGGACAGGAATCCACGCAGCAGTACAAGTGTTGCAGCTATACGAGTAAGTCCAAGATCCTATCATCAAATAAAAGTGTATCTATTTCAGCATCTCTGTTTCCCTAAGCAACTTTTATTATGTTTCCTACCCTAAGAGATGGCAGTCATTTTTGTGCAATTGTCATCCTTGTTTTGTTCACTTTGTACTAACACAAATTGTGATTTATTGTCAGCTCTTTTCCCATTGTGCTGCAATAACTCTAGGATCCACTTGCTGGAATAATTTTCAGTCAATGTTAAATAATCCTTTGTTTTCTGAAACAGCTAAGAAGAGCTCACGAGATTTGTAGTGGTGTTCTTGTAGGGAAGATCAAGGCAGATTCTTTGGTCAATTTTGATGATCTTGGCACTCTATTTTGTAAGAGGGTTGTTACTAGATTAACTGTATTATACTTCAGTGCTACTCAACACTTGCAGCAGGGACATTCACATTACGACTACACGTTACCCATGTAAGTTGCTCATCAGTCAGATGTGTTGTGTCAAATACCCATGTTCTCTTACCAGGGCATTGCATGAAATTGACTGCTGAGGTAGTTGGATGTTACTACGGACATCCTCGATCTGTTCTTTGTACTTTCAGTATCATCTCTCTTCAGTTCTGGGCATAAGGATCTGTCCACCACAGTAGATTTCTGCAATGGGGACATCTGCCAAGTTGAATTATCTCTAGAAGAAGAAGAAGAAGACATTGAGATACTGTAGTTGAGGAGCTTTGGAAATGGGCACAAGCTGTTAACAATAGGAAGTTCACAGGAGATCTGACATGAAGTGCTCATGTGGTTGCAGGATAGAAGCAAGTGCATGTATGAGCACACAAGCATAATTTGCCATGGGGATGTGGTTATGAATTGTTGTCCCAGAAATGAAAAGCGGGTTAGGACTGCAGTTGAATTGTGTCGACCAGTTGGGAGAGTGTCAATCATGGGGTGGTGGTTAGCTCTATGTGAAGAAGCTTGAGGTGGGTCTATAAGCTGGATTTGTGCTTTGAGCTCAATGGTTTTTGAAACCAAAGATTCTAATGCAACTGTGTTCTTTGTTTTCTGGACACTTCAGCCACTGCTGATTGTGCAATTTAAGATGGCATTTGAAAACCGCGCTGAATCAGCACGTATGGTCCTTCATGTCTCATGTAAGGCTTTAGAGTGGGGGACATTACTGAAATAAGGGCCCAAAGATGCGGCAACCTGCCAGATTCTGACCCGGAGGTATGGACCTTACACCCACTATTTAGAAGTCAGAAGGATCTTACACCTACTTATAGGTGTAAGGTCCTAGTCATTCCAAAAATGGTAGGTATAAGATCCTACCCATTCCTACTACCTTCTGATCTACATGTTGTTTAGGCTTGTGAGAAGGCCCGAATTCAGGCATCCATGAGTTACTACATATCATTGTGTGCCCAACCAATCATTTGTGTTGACCTCTTCACATCCAGAAAAAAATGCATGGGTTTGCTGCATAGTATGCAATCTAGATGACCATTGCATAATGCAGTTGCAACACACAATTAGTTTTTTGAAAATGTCAAGAATCATTGGGGGGGGGGAAAAAAAAGGAGCCATTTTATGGTGTGAGAAAGAATGTCAAGATCTCAAAACCAATTTCAATTCTCTAACTAGATTTGTGAATTTTGAATTCTATTACATAAAAAAAAATGGACAACAATTGATGTGGTCAAATCTGGGTATTGGAAATCTCAAAAGGCCACTTGATTTTAGCACTTTTCATTTTTAATTTGCCTTTTATAGCCAACCCAAAAAAAAGGCTACTATACACTAACTACTAACCATCTACATGCATCTACTTACAAAATATAGCCTTCTATGTGCCTACCTACCTACAAGACCTACTTTTTGCAGAATAGGTTAGCAAGGGGAAACCCAATGTCAAATCCTTAAGTTGGGGTTCATCCACAACTGTATCATAATGGACATCCAATGGATGGATGGTGCTCCGGTTGGTTTACTTTCCTTGCTCATGTCCTCACTAGCCATGCAACATAGTGGACTAATTGTTTCCCAATCCCAACCCATAGACATGAAGAATGAGATATATTTAAGGTGGGATACTATTCAAATGCAAGCAATCACATTGGCCACTCAAGAGTGATTTTTTAAAAATATTGCATTGGCTTTTAGAAGCATTTGGATCTTCATACCCAAAATTGCATAAAAAAATGTTTGTACTTCATCCCACAAATTCTAGTGTGGAGATGCTCTAAAGTCAAGTCTTCTCTCTTATATCGCATGACTTTATGTGCCTTCTAGAGTCCCCCCATTTGTGG
>Ga0209208_10000953_pt1 | contig 39763 bp, 32 predicted proteins | sample S1TSphfallax_3_FD_187694 | JGI IMG/M metagenome (GOLD analysis project Ga0209208, IMG submission 187694) | Host-associated microbial communities from peat moss isolated from Minnesota, USA - S1T2_Fd - Sphagnum fallax MG (SPAdes) (version 2) | ecosystem: Host-associated > Plants > Peat moss >... | reverse complement strand
GTTTATTCCGCGAGTACACCCAGGCGGATGCGTCCACGGCGCGGCGCTATGGCGGCAGCGGCCTGGGTCTGTCCATCTGCCAGCGCCTGGTCGAATTGATGGGCGGGGCGTTCGAGGTCGAGAGTGAGCCCGGTGCGGGCTCGACGTTCCGGTTCACGATGCGCTGCGCGCTCGCACCGTCCGTGGCCAGCGGCTTAAGTTCCGGTCCCGGCGACAGCGTGGGGGTGACGCTGCAGCGTCGGTTCAGCGGGCGCGTGCTGTTGGTGGAGGACAACGTGGTGAATCGCAAGGTCGCGTGCGCCACCCTCGAGCGGTTGGGCTTCGCGGTGCTCGTGGCAGAGAACGGTCAGGTTGCGCTCGATCTGCTCGAGCATGAACACGTCGATCTGATCCTCATGGACATGAACATGCCGGTCATGGACGGCATCGAGGCGACGCGGTGCATCCGCGCCGCCGAGGCGAGCGGCCTGCTCGGCGGCCGCCGGCCGATCATCTCGATGACGGCGAACGTGATGCGCGAGTCGGTCGAGGCGTGCCGGGAGGCGGGCATGGACGACTCGCTATCGAAGCCGTTCCAGCGCCAGCAAATCGTCGATGTGCTGGCGCGCTGGCTGCAGGTGAGCAGCGTCGCGGCAGGCTCGGCGTCGCAGGGTCCGCCGTCGTACCACGGCGGCCCGATCGATCCTGCCGCCTACACCTTGGTGAAAGAGACCATGGGGGAGGAGGTATCGCTGTTGGTGGCCGAGTTCCTTGCCTCGACGGCGCGCTTGATCGATGAGATTGCGCGAGCCGCGGATTTGCGCGATGCGGCGACTGTCAGGAGCGGCGTGCATACGATGCAATCGAGTTGCCTGACGATCGGCGCGTGGCGCCTGGCCAAACTTGCCACGGACCTCGGTGTGCGCGCGGCAGCGGACGGCTTCGACGGATTTGCGGGTGCCGCCGCGCCTTTGTGCACCGAGTTCCATCGCGTGCGCGCCGCACTCGAGGGGCTGGCTGCCGTTGCCTAGCCCCACAGGCGAACCTAGCCCTAAGGCCGAGCATCGCCCCACGGCTTAGGTTGCGGGCGGCCGTTGCAAGCTCGGTTGCCGGTCGCCGAATCCGCCGCACGGACTACTGACCGCAGAGCGGATAGGAATTTCAAACGCCCGTCCGGTCCAAGGCTGCCCACAACCTTGTTGCGCGTAACCAGCCTTGTGTGGCGTCCAAGCTTAGGAGCCGCGTGGCTCTTAGGAGCCGCGTGGCTGGCCTGGAAAATTTGGCCGCCAGTAGGCCTCTGCGCAGAGCCTTTGGCCGTTGCCGGGCCACCCAGCCAGCGAGCCGCGCCGCCCGCATGGCCCCCACGCCGCCCTTCGCTTCGCTCTGATACTGCTCCGGCGCCGCACGCTCCAGGTGCGAGAGGATCTTCGCAATGAGCTGCGGCTCCTCGATGCTGGCGATGATCTTCAGCTGCCCACCGCAGCGCGTGCAGCTCTCGATCTCGACACCGAACACTCGCTTCAGCCGTCTTGCCCGGCTCATCGCCACATGCCGCGGCGTCGGCACCAGCGCAGCGAGGCGCGCCATCCGATCCAGCGGCTCGAGCACGATGTGAGTCGTGCCATCCCGATACGCCGTCTTGAGCGTGTAGCGCACCTGGCCCGATGCCGTCAGCGCCAGGCGCTCGCTGGCCACCGGCGGCCGGCTCACATAGCGGCACAGTCGCTCGAGCTTCTCAGATTTGCGCGCCGCGGCCGATCGGCCGCTGCCTGATTTCGTACAGCAGGAGTTCGAGGCATATCTCAAGTGCGGACGATTGGAGGAAGGTTTCCTGCGTGTGCGTTGCGAGCAATGTCATGCAAAGAAACTGGTGGCGTTCAGCTGCAAGAAGCGCGGGTTCTGTCCCTCCTGCGGCGGCCGACGCAGAGGTGGGTGAAGCGACGAGCGGCAGCCAAGTGCTCGCTACGCTACGACGACAACACTGGGATCTGCTGTTGCTGGCTATTCATATGCCGGATCGCAGTGGCATCGACATCTTGAAGCATGTGAGGGATACCCCAGGGTGAGGGTGCTCATGATGAGCGGACTTCCCGAGGAGCAATACGCCCGCAATGTCTTGCGCGCCGGTGCCCGTGGGTATCTCTCCAAGGGCGGTTCGCCCGAAGAACTCTTGAAAGCGGTTCGACTGGTCCTGAACGGGAGCCGCTATGTCAGTGCAGCGCTCGCCGAATCCATGGCCGCAGACCTCGAGAAGCCGCGCGATCGGAATCAGCCGCCGCACACGACGTTATCCAGCCGTGAGTACTTATCGAAGCTGGACCTTGAAAAAAATGGGCTCTAATTCCACCGCCGACCTGACACACTATGCGTTTCGCAGCGGCTTGATTCATTAGGGCGCTACCCCTCTGCTACGAAACGCCACGCATCGCAACAAGCGTGTCACGGTTGCCCGTCGTGCGTGAACAGCGCCGGTATCGCACCGAAGGCTGAACAAGAGGGTGGTCCAAGCCCTGATTGTGAGTGCGGTCCGCGTTGATTAAGAGCGCAACGTGCTAACGTGCTGCCAATGCCTAGCAGCCACCAGGGATTCGGGTTCTTCCCGAAATTTGCGTCGGCCATCACAGTACGTCTCTGGCAGCGTTTCGTGACGCGCGACGTCACCGAACACCGTCGGGTCAGGCAGGAGAAGGACGCCTTGCACGCCCGGCTCGAGCGCATCATCGCGGGGATGCGCGATGGCTTGTTCGAAGGAGTAGGGGTCGCGCCCTCGGCAAACCTTTGGGTGTCCGCGCGCTTCTGGGAGATTCTCGGCCATCGGGCGTCCGACATGCCAGACCCGGTCCCCGGGGGCAAAATCGTTGAGATGGTCCACCCGGACGATCTGCCGAGGGTGCTCGATGCCTTTGCCGACAATATCGTCTCGGTCGAACTGCGAATGCGTACAGGCCAAGGCGAATGGCTGTGGGTGCACGTGCGCACCACGGCAGACCTCGATCCTCAGGGCAATCAGGTGGGTTTCTGGGGCTCGCTGCAGGACATCTCGGAGCGCAAGCGCAACGAAGAACGGCTGGCGCGCCAGGAAGCGCTGCTCGCATCCACCAGCCGCATCGCCCGCGTCGGCGGCTGGGAGTACGACGTCGCGACGGCAGCGCTGCTCGGGTCGGAAGTCGTGTTCGATATCTGCGGCTGGCCCCGAGGCGAGCCGCCGCAGCTCGAGCGCGCCTTCGAGCGGTATCCGCCGCCGGCTCGCGAAGAGGTAGTCAGCGCGATTTCGGCGGCGGTTTCGGACGGCAAGCCTTTCGATCTCATCGTGCCGGGGTTGACCACCGAGGTTCGCCGCCGTTGGGTTCGCGTGGTCGGTGAGCCCCAGTTGAATGAGGGAAAAACGGTGCGGATCGTGGGCGCGTTCCAGGACGTAACCGACATGTGCGATGCCGCGGAGGCGCTGCGCGACGCCCGCGACGCGGCCGAACTGGCCAACCGCGCCAAGAGCGACTTCCTGGCCACCATGAGCCACGAAATCCGCACGCCGCTCAACGGCGTCATCGGCATGACCGGCTTGCTGCTCGAGACCGCGCTGAATTCCGAACAGCTCGAACTCGCACAGATCGCGCGTTCCAGCGGGGAATCGTTGCTGGCACTCATCAACAACATCTTGGATTTCTCCAAAATCGAGTCCGGCAGCCTCGAACTCGAGAGCATCGATTTCGATCTGCGCAGCGTCATCGACGAGACCGTCGACGCAACCGCTCTGCAGGCCGCGGAAAAGCACCTCGAAGTGCTCGTCGATGTGGATCTCCGCTGCCCGCAATCGGTGCGGGGAGATCCCACCCGTCTGCGCCAGATCCTGCTGAATCTGCTCAGCAACGCGGTCAAATTCACCGACGTGGGAGACATCACTCTCACGGTGTTGCCGGCGTCGGCGCCCGAGGGCCGGCTGGCCCTCGATGTATCGGTGCAAGACAGCGGCATCGGCATCCCGGAGGAGCGGATTGGTAAGCTCTTTACCCCATTCATCCAAGCCGACGCATCGACCACCCGCCGCCACGGCGGCACCGGTCTTGGACTGTCCATATGCCGCCGACTGATCACCGCCATGGGGGGCACGATCAGCATCAACAGCCAACCGGGCATCGGCACGACTTGTCGGTTCCAGTTACTGCTCGATCCCGGTTCGAATGGTGCCGCCGTGCCGCAGGCACCGATCCCGTGGCTGACCCGCGCCCTGCTGGTCGACGATCATCCGATCAATCGGCGGATTGTTCGCGCGCACCTGCAAAGCTGGGGCGTCGCGGTTGAAACGGCCAATGACGCGCAAGCTGCGCTGATCCAGTGGGACGCCATGGCAGCGGCCGGCGAGACTCCACAGCTGGCGATTCTCGGTCAGCGTCTGCCGGGCCACGACAGCGATTGGCTGGGACGACAGATTCGCCAACGGGACCCGGCCGGCGTGTGCAAGCTCGTGTTACTGAGATCGCTCGACTCCCATTTCCGCAGCACCGAGCGTGGGCCTTTCGATCGCTCCATAGCTAAGCCGGTCAAGCGCGATGCCCTGTACAGCCTGCTGGCAGAGTGGACCGGTGGGCAGCCGCCGCCGCTGCCGGAGGGCGCGGACCCGGCGCGGTTCGATGGCTCGCGGGTGCTGCTCGTGGACGACAATCCGGTGAACCAGAAGCTGGGACAGTGGCTGCTCGCGCGGATGGGATTTCACATCACATCGGCCTGGAACGGGCGGCACGCTCTCGAGCTGCTCCGAACCGAACGCTTCGATGTCGTGCTGATGGATTGCCAGATGCCGGAACTGGATGGCTACGATGCCACGCGGGCGCTGCGCCTGGCCGACAGCGGCGTCTTGGACCGCGAGATTCCCGTCATCGCCATGACCGCCAGCGCTCTGTCGGGCGATCGCGCCCGATGCCTGGCGGCAGGCATGAACGACTATCTGACAAAGCCGATCAATCGCACGCAATTGTCAGCGGCGTTGCGCAACGCGATCAAGCAGCCGGCCGCTGCTGTTGCTCGACCGTAATTCCGGTGGCCGGAATTGTCACGCCACCCCCGAACGTCACGAGCCGTCGATGGCCTCTCGCAGAAACGCATCACTCTTCCTCAGCATCAGAGTTCGCGCGTTCGAATCCACGAGATAATGATCGAGCTCGTCCCACGTCACGAGCTCATGTTTGACGCCCGCGGCTTCCAGTCGTTTGGCCATCAAATTCGATTCGGCGATCCGTACGTTGCGATCGAGAGCCCCGTGAAACAGGAGCGAGACCTGGCGAAATTATTCAGTTGAACCCGCGGATCACCATGCTGACGGAGCGACCGACAAAGATGGCTACGCGACTTTTCCCGAACACGCAGTATGGGCACCCCTGCTACTTCGGATTCTCGGGCCGGTTGCGAGGAAACCCGCCCGCATGGGCCGCACTGTTTGGCCCAGCAGGAAGATCAGGTAGTGATCCTGATCGTGACAGGCCTCGCCCTGTGCCGTCCTTTCGCCCATCGCAATGTTCATAGCAATTTCTCTTCGGATTCGAATTTGATGAAATCCGAGTCGCTCACCGGCTTGGCGAGGGCGAGGTTACCGTCCGTCTGCGCGGGCGACATGCTCGTCGCTCTAGTCGGCCGTTTCCTGACCGTCTTGCGATTGGGCGCGCTCGATTCCACCGTCTTCGCTGCGGGCGCAGTGGCTTGAGTTCCAGGCTTTGCCGATGCGGCGCCTGCCACCCTGAAGAACGCCATGGTCTGTTGCAAGCCACCTGCTTGGCTGCTCATTTGATCGGCTGTCGCGGCCAGCTCCTCCGACGCCGCGGCGTTTTGCTGCGTTGTCTGGCTCAATTGGCCCACCGCCGCGTTGATCTGATTGACTCCAGAGGCTTGCTCCTGCGAGGCCGCCGCGATCTCCTCGACCAAGTCCGACGTCTTCTTGATGTTGGGCACGATCGATAAAAAGAGGGTACCGGCCTTTTCGGCCAGTTCCACGCTGCTCGCCGCCACCGCACCGATCTCCTGCGCCGCTACCTGGCTGCGCTCGGCGAGTTTTCGTACTTCGGCCGCCACCACCGCGAAGCCCTTACCATGCTCGCCGGCCCGCGCCGCCTCGATCGCCGCATTCAATGCCAACAAGTTCGTCTGATATGCAATATCGTCGATGATGCTGATTTTCTGGGCGATTTGTTTCATCGCATTGACCGTTTCCGCCACCGCCTCGCCGCCGGTCGCCGCCTCCCCCGACGCCTTGGTCGCCATAGTGTTGGTCATTTTCGCATTTTCGGTGTTCTGACCAATCGAGGCCGTAATCTGTTCGAGCGCAGCGCTTGTCTCCTCCACGCTCGCGGCTTGCTCGTTCGATGCCTGCGACAGCAATTGCGACGTGCCGCTCACCTGCGCTGCGGCGCTCGCCAAGGATTCCGCCGCCGAATTTACCTCGCCGATCACCATGGAGAGCTTGAGCACGGTGTTGTTGGTGTACTCCTTCATCTCGGCGAAGCTGCCCTCGTAATCCTTGTCCACCGTCTTGGTGAGATTGCCTTCCGACAAGGCCCGCATCACGCCAACCACATCGTCGATACTCGCTCCCGCGGTGATGACAAGATCATTCAAGCCCGATCCTAAGTCTTTTTGAAAGCCTGCGAGACCCTCAAGTTCGACCCGTTCGGTGAAATCGCCGTGGTTCGCCGCATCGATGACCCGCCGCTGACCGGCGACCACTACCTTCAATTTCTCGACCATGCTTTTCACGGCAGCCAGTAGGCTGCTTGAATCATTGCGTCGTAACCGGATGTCCATGCTCAACTCACCGTTGGCGATACTCTGCATCACCTCGGCCGCATAATCCGGTTCGCCGCCGAGTTGACGGGTAAGCTGACGGAAGATCAAGTAGCCCACGGTGCCGATCAGAATCATGGCGGCGACCGCAAGAGCGATGCCGACCTTCACGGCCCTCGCCCGTATGTCGAGCGCGTCGGCGGCGCCTTGCTTACCCAGTTGCTCGTTGTACGCCCGGTGCGCCTCCAGATCGACGCCCAGCTTGTCGAGAAGCGTCTCCTGACCGTTGAGCAGCGCGACCGCCTCGGCTTTCTTGCCACTGCGCGATAAGGGCAGCGCTGCATTGACCAGCTGGGTAAAGGCGGAAAAATCCTGCTGCTCGGTGGTCAGCAGCGCCTTGTCCTTGTCGTCGGAAACAAGCGGCTCGTAGTCCTTCACGGCTTGGTCAAAATGGCCTTGCGCGGCGGTGATCTTGGCTTCGAGCGACACGAGGGCGGCCGGCTCATGCTCGGCCATGTGCCGCCACACGGAAAGGCGGGCTTGGGCCACGCTTGTATCGAGCCGATCGAGCACCAAGAGGCTCGGGACCGTGTTGACGGTGCCATAGCTCGCTGCTGTGAATACATTGCCAATATCGCGAAGCATCATCAAGGCGACGCCCAATACGGCGATCAACGCGACGATCGGCAGAATCGCGATTTTCTTACCGACCGTCATGGCTGTACCCATCGCGAAGTCAGGTTTTTCTGGCAATCAGCGAATGCAATCATTCGGTTCTCCGAGGCAGTCGATTTTTACGAAAATTTTACAAGCCAGGAGTGTGTCGGCCGATCGCCGGAAAAATGAAGTAGTCCCATCGATTTTATTTCAGTCCGGTCGAGCCTGCCGATCGGTCGCGATATCCCGTAGGCGCTGGCACGAAAATGAGCAATGCCGCGATCATGATCTAAGCGGTGGAGCCGGTTGTGCCGGGCGAGCGCCTGACCGCGCCCGCTGCAGTTCTCGGACCACACCGCCTGGCAGACCGGCTCGTGCGGCGCAAGCCGAACTCGGTCTGGCTGGTGCCCTGACCCGGTCGCCCGGCCGTCAGAACTTGAAGATGGCTTGAAACGCCGCCGAATTCTGCCGGTCGGTGAGTTTCGTCGTGTCACTCTGCGGTGCGCCGCCGGCAACGAAGGCGTCAGCTACGTTGCTCTTGTCAGTGCGCGCCTCTAGGCGTATCTCAGCATGCTTCGTCGGCGCATAGCCAGCCGTCAGCGTCGCTTCCGACCACACCTGACCGCGATGCGCGGTCGGACCACCCAACTGCGGAACGTCGATGCCGGTTCGATAGCCTTCCGGGTCGTCGAAAGTTTCCAGGCGAAGTGAGGAGCGCCATTGGTCCGAGAGCTTGTAATTGAAATAGCCCGCCACGCCGCCCCAGCGAGCGGTGGAGCCGTCGGCCGCCGCTTGGGCTTGCTGCGCCCAATCGCCGTTGACGACGAGCGTGACTTTGTCGGTGACGCTCCAGGTCACGATCAGGTCGACCAGATCGCGTTCCGTGTTGAGCAGCCGTGTTGTGACATCGACGGGCTCCTTGCCTACATAGGCATTGACCACCGTGCTGAACGCTTTCGACGGTGTCCAGGTGAATCCCAGCTCGGCGGTCTTGCCGTTGTTGGCATCCGTGATCTGATCCCAGCCGTTGTTGATCCCGACGGTGATGCCGAATTGGTCGCCAATGGCATAGACGCTGCGCACACCCGTGTTGGTGAAGGGTATTGCATAACCGAAGATGATGGACCGCGAAAAGTTCGTATCCTGGGTCTCGTTGATCACCTCGACACCGGCGAGAGTCACGAACTTGCCGATCATCAAGGTGAGGGGGCCGTGCGCGTACTGCACGAACGCCTGCGTGAGATCGAGGTCGGAACCGCCGGTCAGGGGATAGGACTTGATGACTTGCGCATCGGTGCCCGCCGTGACGTTGACGACAGCGCCGAAGCCCTCCTTGGGCTGCACCGCGACCGTCAGCGCCGCCTGGTGCACGGTGAAACTGTTCTCGCGAAAGTCGAAGACACGACTCGGTGTGCCGCTCTTGAAGTCACCGGTGGTCGACAGGTACTCGTAGGTGCCGTCGACATAGCCGGTGACGACGATGCCGGAGGCGTCGAGGATATCCGCCAATCGCGGCACGGGCGCCTGAGTTGCCGCCGGCGGAACGTCGTCGACTCCGGCCGTGCTAGCCCCGGCCCAACCAGCCCCGTCAAGCAACGACGGCAGCGCGATGAAAAACCAGATTTTGCGCACGATGTCTAGAACTCAGTCCAAGCATCGCCGCTCATTGCCTCAACTTTATTGATTGTCGGCCCTTCATCCGCGCGTGCAGTGCTCGCCGGCGCCGCCGGCTTCCCCGACCAGGGGCGTGACGCTGAGCGGCGTTCGCTCGGCGGAGCGCCCCGGGTACGCGCGGCGACGGGCGCTGCCGACTTGGCGACGGTTGACGCGCGGACTTTCGAGTCGGCTCTGCTCGCACCGACGGCACCGTCGAATTTGTAGCGGGCGATCAACGCCATGAGATTGGCGGCCTGCTCAGTGAGCGTCTGTGACGCGGCCGAGGCCTGTTCGACGAGCGCAGCGTTTTGCTGGGTCACGGCATCCATCGACATCACCGCCTTGTTGACCTGGTCGATGCCGGAGGCCTGCTCGCGGCTCGAGACCGTGATCTCCGCCATGACGTCGGTGACCTTCTTTACGCCCGAAACGATTTCGTTGAGTGACTTGCCCGACTGGTCGACCAGCGTTGCGCCCTCGTCCACTTTGCTGACCGAGTCTTGGATCAATGCCTTGATCTCTTTCGCGGCGCCGGCGCTGCGCGAGGCCAGATTGCGCACTTCCGAGGCGACCACGGCGAAGCCGCGCCCTTGCTCGCCGGCTCGTGCAGCCTCGACAGCCGCGTTCAGTGCGAGCAGGTTGGTCTGAAAGGCGATGTCGTCGATCACGCCGATGATGTCGGCGATGCGCTTGCTCGCCATGTTTATCTCGTTCATGGCGGAGACGGCGCTGCTGACGACTTTTCCGCCGCGCTCCGCCTGTTCCCGGGCGGCCGACGCCAATTGATTGGCTTGCGCGGCATTGTCGGCGTTGTTCTTGACGGTGGTGGTCATCTCCTCCATCGAGGCTGCCGTCTCCTCCAGGCTCGAGGCCTGTTCCTCGGTGCGTTGACTGAGATCGAGATTGCCGCGCGAAATTTCCTCCGCGCCGCTGCTGACCTCGCGCGCGGCGGACGCCATTTGTCGTATGACCTCAGCCATGTTGCCGATCAAGGCGTTCATTCCATGCGCAAGGGTCTTGAAGAATCCGTCCTTGCCCTCTTCGGCAATACGTACTGTCAGATCGCCGTCGACGGCCCCCGTCACGACCGCATTCACCTCTTCCTCTGTGCTCAGCTCCTGAGTTCGATCGGTCCATTGGACGACGGTGCCCACCCGCCGACCCTGGGCATCGTTGACCGGATTCGCCGTGACGCGCATCGTCGCCTTGCCAAGTCGGATGTCGACCGTATGGGCGGTCGTCAGACCGGCCAGCAAATGATGTTGGAGCGACGGGTCACGATGGAAGTTGTCGAAGGATTCGCCGACGATCCGCGAGGGATCACACTGGTGGACTTCCGTGCGGATATCGGCGGCACGCATCTCGAATAGGAGCCGTAGAGAGTCGTTGGCATAGATGATCTTGCCGTCGTTGTCGGCCAGCATGACGCCCACGGAGACCCGGTCGAGCGCGGTGCGCACCCGCGAGTTTTCGGTGGCTGCACTCAACAGCTCCTGCGCCGCCCGTTCCTTCTCCGCCGCCGCCGCACGATCAGCGTCCTGACGGGCGCGCAGGTCATCCTGCATCCTGGCCACGGTCGCATACAGGCTGGTGGAATCGCCGCTCGACAGACGGATCACCGAAGAGAAATCACCGGTCGCCACCCGACTCGCGACCGCAGCGACATCCGCGGGTTCACCGCCAATCTGGGCGGTGACCTGCCGCACGATAAAGTAACCGAGCACACCAATCGCCCCCATGGTGAGGGCGGCAAGCGACATAACCCAGAGCAGCGAGTGCGACTTGACTGCCTCGGCGTCGGCGACGCCCTGCTTGCCGAGTGTTTCGTTGTAGCGGCGATGGGCCTGGATATCCTGCGTCGCCTTCTGCAGCAACTCGTTCTGCGCCGCGATGAGCTCGACCGCGTCGGTCTTCTTGCCGGCATTGGATAAGGCGATGGCCTTGTCGCTCATCGCGCTGATGGCATCGCGATCGTCACGATCCAACTGCAACATCCCCCTGTCCTTGTCGTCGGAGATCAGCGGTGCGTAATCCTTCAGTGCCGCATCGAGGTCGGCCTTGGCCGCGGTGATGCCCTTCTCCAAGTCGGCCGCTTTGGCGGTATCCCGGGTACCGATATGCTCCCAAGTCTTCAAGCGGATCGCCGTCAAGGCATCCGACGCGCGATCCAGAACCAGCAAGCTGGGTACCGTGTTGACCGTCGAGTAACTCGCGGATTCAAAGACCGTACCGAGGTCCCGCAGGAAAAAAGTGACGAGAACGGCAATGCCGATGAGGGCGCAGAGGGGCAGCAGCGCAAGCTTTTTGGCAATCGTGAGCTTTCCCATCACAGTCTCCACCTTCCGTAATACGCGTTGACTTGCTATCGGCGTCCACCGACAAACATGAACCCTGAAGTCGGCAAATGTGACCGGCAGCGCAACGGCGGAGCAAGCGCGTGGCAGCGATCTCCAAGGGTGGGCCGGCTCCACACGGCGCAATTGCACGATTAAGTAGTCGCCACGCGTCGCCCAAGATTGCGCGGCGAAGCGATCCATGAAAGGCACCAACGGCTCACCGTCCTGTCAATGGACACGCCTCGCCGCTGAAGGACTCGGGCCACACACGCAAACTGTTGTTTTTTATGACTCAGAAGGTGCGCCACTGGACGCCGAAACGCACGCCAAGCCCTCCGCGGACGATGGGTTGGTGGGCCCGCTCGGACTCGAACCGAGGACCAAGGGATTCACTTGACCCCAACGTTTCCGCTGGGAGTGGACTATCTCTTCACCCCCTATCCTTAAGGGGGTGCGGGACGCTCTTCTAGCCTGTCATTAAGCGCGCTTCGAGCGCTCAGGTAGTCTCTGCACCTTCCGGCGGTGCACCGCCGGCTTGGCTCAGGGTTGCCATCAGCCTCAAACTGTTAAGGGTTCCCTGAATTCATCCCGTCCACTTCGCGTCTTGCGGCGCGAAGGCACCATTTCTGATGAGTCCCCTGCTCTAACCAACTGAGCTACAGGCCCGACACTTCTTAACTTTAACATGTGAACGGTTCGCCAGCGGAGCTTTAAAGAGCACTTAAAGTGGTCGCAGATTCGCGCCTTCCGCAACTCAAGGAAGCGCCGATTCCGCCGATGTATGGACCATCGAAGTGACATCAGCGCCTCTCCCCGCTGGGCATAAAGAAACAAGGCAGAAAAGGCGGCAATGGCTAGTACGTTACCCGACATGAGCGAACTCGTGGCGCTGATCCACACCGGACGTTACTCGGAAGTGGAAGGCAAGGCTCGGCGCGTCATTCGCCACCATCCCAATACAGGAATGGTATGGAAGGCGCTGAGTGTGTCCTTGCGGATGCAAGGCAAGGACGCGCTGGAGGCGCTTCAGCAGGCGACACTCCTGTTGCCCGAAGACGCGGAGGCGCACAGCAATCTTGGGCTGGCGCTGCTCGATTTGAATCGGCTGCCGGAGGCGGCGGCGTGCTACGAACGAGCCCTGTCCCTGAATCCCAATCTCGCCGAAGCCCATGGCAACTTGGGCACCGCTTTACGCGGACTCGGCCGGCTTGAAGAGGCCGTCGCAAGTTACCGGCGCGCCCTGCAATGCAATCCCAAATTCGCCGTCGCCCACAGCAATCTGGGTAATGCCCTGCGCAGCTTGGGGAATCTTGAGGAGGCCGTCGCAAGTTACCGGCGAGCCCTCGCGATCGATCCACGCTATCCGGAAGCGAGCAACAACCTGGGCAATGCGCTTCTGGACCTGGGTCTGCTCGAGGACGCGATCGCCTGTTACAGCATCGCCGTTGAACTGAAACCGGATTTTGCAGAGGCTCACAGCAATCGCGGCAACGCACTGCGTGGTCTTGGCCGCCTCGATCAGGCAGTGGCGAGTTATCGGCGGGCGCTCGACTTGAAGCCGGATTTTGCGGGCGCCCATAGCAATCTGAGCGACGCCTTGCGCGACCAGGGAAAATGCGAGGAGGCGCTGAACAGCAGTCGCCTGGCCATCGAGATAGACCCGCACCTCGCCGGCGCGCACTTGAGCCTCGGCAACGCCCTGCTGGACCTCGGCAGACTCGAGGAGGCTGCGGCGAGCTACCGGCGCGCACTCACGCTGAATCGAAGCTTCCTGGAAGCGCACATCAACCATGCGATGGTGCTCCGCTTGCAAGGGCGACCCGACGAAGCGACGGCGAGCTGCCGGACGGCGCTGGCCATCAACGGACGAGCCGCGGCGGCCATCGTACTGCTCGCGGAACTGGAAACGGACGGCGGTCACTTCGAGCAGGCGGAGAGGTCGTTGCAAGCTGCAGTCGGAGTCGACCCGGATTGTCTGGAGGCCTGGGCTGCCATGGCACATCTCCGTAAGATGACGCTGGACGATGCACGTTGGCTCGACGAGGCACGAAGGATCGTCGGGCGGCAGCTGTCACCGCGGCGTGAAGTCTATCTGCGCTACGCCATCGGCAAGTACTTCGATGACATTCACGATTTCCCCAGCGCCTTCGAAAGCTACCGTATCGCCAACGAACTGGAGAAATCGTTTCGCTCTCGTCACAATCCTCGGGCGGTCACCGAAGCGGTGGACCGGTTGATCGAGACTTTCGACCACCGATGGGCCGAACGCGCGCGCACCGAGCGGGCCCGTATCGACGCGACGGCATCGGCTCGCCCGGTATTCATCATCGGGATGCCGCGCTCCGGCACGACGCTCGCCGAACAAATCCTTGCCTCCCATCCCAGCGTCTTTGGCGCAGGCGAACTCATGTTTTGGAGCACGGCATCCGCCAACCTCGGCGCGTTGCCGGCCGCCGGCGACATGCGGGCGGACGTGCTTGGAACCCTGGGAAATGACTACATCCGCCTGCTCGATAAATTGTCGGCGAATGCCTTGCGGGTCATCGACAAGATGCCGGGTAATTTCCTGTCGCTGGGTCTGATTCACGAGGTGCTGCCATGCGCACGCATCATTCACATGCGCCGAAACCCTCTGGACACCTGCCTTTCAATTTATTTCCAGCAATTCAAAAGAGGTCACTCGTACTCCAACGATCTCGACGATCTGGCGCACTACTACCGGGAATATTCGCGGCTCATGGGCCACTGGCGCTCGATACTCGCGGACGACGTGCTGTTGGAAGTACCGTACGAAGGTCTGGTCGATGCCCAGGAGCACTGGAGCCGCAAGATGGTCGCATTCATCGACCTTCCATGGGATGCGCATTGTCTCGACTTCTATCGCACCGACCGCAGCGTCATGACCGCCAGCAAGTGGCAGGTACGTCAGAAGATCACCCGGACCTCGGTCGATCGCTGGCTGCACTACAAGAGTTACCTGGGGCCCCTGCAAATTCTGGTCGAGCGTTGACTGCGGCCAGGCTGCGTTGAGGCTCGCGCCTTTGAGGCTGTCTTAAGTAAGGTATCGTAGCCTCGCCATGAGGCTTCCACCGCTACCGGCTTTTCCGATCGATGAGGCAGTCCCGGCCTTGACGGACGTGCTGTCCCGGTGCACGCGGGTGTTGCTGCAGGCGCCTCCCGGCGCCGGTAAGAGCACCATCGTTCCGCTCAAGTTGCTGGATAGCCCGTGGCTCAATGCGAAGAAAATCCTGATGCTGGAACCGCGTCGCATCGCCGCGCGCGCAGTGGCCGGGCGCATGGCGGAACTCATCGGGCAGCCGGTCGGCAGAACGGTGGGATATCGCACCCGTCAGGACACCCGGGTAAGTCGTGAAACCCGAATCGAAGTGGTCACCGAGGGCATCCTCACGCGAATGCTGCAAGATGATCCGGGCCTGGATGCGGTTGGCTGTGTCATCTTCGACGAGTTTCATGAGCGCAGTCTGCATGCCGATCTCGGCCTGGCTCTGTGCGTCGAGATCGAGTCCACGCTGCGCGAGGACCTGCGCATCCTGGTGATGTCGGCCACCCTCGATCTCGAGCCCTTGTCGAAGCTCTTGGGTGGAGCACCCATCATTGCCGCAGAAGGGCGCAGCTTCGCGGTGGAAACGCGGTATGTACCCCGACGGCCGGAACGGGGTCTCGAGGCGGACCTCGCGGACCTCGTTCGGCGCGCTCTCAAAGCCCACGCCGGCGATATCCTGTGTTTCCTCCCCGGAGCGGCCGAGATCAATCGATCGAAGCGAGCATTGGAGTCGTCGGCGCTGCCGCCGGGCGTCCGCATTCTGCCCCTCTACAGCGAGCTTGCCGCCGCGGAGCAGGACGCCGCTCTCAAAGCGTCACCGGCCGGCGAGCGCAAGGTCGTTCTCGCCACGACCATCGCAGAGACCAGCCTCACCATCGACGGGATCGAGGTGGTGGTCGATGCGGGACTGCGCCGCTATTCGCAATTCGACCCGTCGACGGGAATGAGCCGCCTGGTGACGGCGCAGGTCTCGCAGGCGGCTGCGGATCAGCGCAGGGGCCGCGCCGGCCGTCTGCGCAACGGCGTCTGCTATCGGCTTTGGTCGGAGGGCACGCAAGCCTCTTTGGCCCCACAAACCGCGCCGGAAATCGTGCATGCGGACTTAGCGCCCCTGGCACTGGAGTTGGCGTGCTGGGGCGCGCTCGACGCCGCCACTCTCCGCTGGCTCGATCCACCGCCGACGGCGCCGCTTGCGCAAGCCAGGGCTCTTCTCGGGCAATTATCGGCGATCGATGCGGCCGGCCGCATCACGCCCCATGGTCGCCGTCTCGCCGCGGTGGGGGCCCACCCCCGGCTGGCCCACATGCTGCTCGAGGCCGGCCGGTTTGCGGGCACACGCCTTGCGTGTGATATCGCCGCCATCTTGAGCGAACGGGATGTGGTGAGGACCACCCCCGGGACCCGTAACGTCGATCTACGGCTGCGGGTTGGCGCCTTGCGCGATGCCGTTCGAGATCTGCCTCCCGGCATGGAGTTGGACGTTCGCACGCTTGCGCAGGCAAGGCGCAACTCGGGCAAGTGGCAGCGCGAGTTTGTGCGCGGCTCCGACGACACCGCCGATCCCGACACCGCCACGGGCCTGTTGTTGACCCTGGCCTATCCCGATCGCGTCGGTCGCACCCGCGGCACGGACGGCCGGTATCTGCTCGCCAATGGCCGGGGCGCACGCTTTGCAGAACCGCAGGCGCTTGCCAAGTCGGAATTCATCGTCGCCGCCCAGCTGGATGGCACCGACCGCGACGCCCGAATCTTCCTCGCCGCTCCCGTGCTGCTCAAGGACATCGAACGCTTGCACGGAGGGCGTCTGGTCGAAGAGACCGTGATCCAGTGGGACGAACGCGAACAAGCCGTCATTTGCAGGCGCCAGACCAAGCTGGGTGGATTGGTGTTGAAATCGAACGAACTGCGCGATCCTGATCCTGCTCTCCTGGAAGCCGCGGTTCTGACCGGCATCCGGCTGGTCGGCATAGCGGCACTGCCATGGGCGGAAACCTTACGGCAATGGCAGGCGCGAGTGGCAGTCATGCGAAGCCATGCGGTTGCCGCGCCCGAGACCTGGCCCGATCTCAGTGACCCGGCCCTCCTTGCGACCCTCGGAGAGTGGGCACCACCCTGGCTCGTCGGTATCACTCGACGCGATCATTTTGCACGGATTGATCTCGAGCATGCATTACATATGCGGCTGTCCCGCGCCCAGCACGCCATCCTGGAACGCGAGGCGCCGACCCATTTCGTGGTTCCGAGTGGTTCACGGGTCCGGATTGATTATCTGGATGGCGAGGTGCCGACCTTATCGGCGCGACTTCAGGAAATGTTCGGCCTGCAGGCGACGCCCACTATTGCCGGCGGCCGACTGCCGCTGCTGCTGAAATTGCTCTCGCCGGCCGGTCGACCCGTGCAGATCACCCGCGACCTCGTCAGTTTTTGGAACCGCGGTTACCATGAGGTAAAAAAAGACCTCAAAGGACGATACCCTAAGCATTATTGGCCGGAAGACCCGCACGCGGCGGTGCCGACCCGCCGGGCGCGTCCACGTTGAAATGCATCCGCTTCGGAACCGCTGTCGAAATCTCCACACGAGCTTAAATGGACATGACCAGTAGAACCACCCTCAAACTGTTTTTTTCCGGCATCCTCGCCGTCATGATCGTCTGTACGGGTTGGGCCAGCAGCCAACAAGCCGTGCTCGACTGGGGCGGTCTCTCCGGCGGCCCCGATCGGTATTGGACGTGGGCGACCCTGGCGGATGCGTACTGCGGATTTTTGACATTTTATGCGTGGGTTCTGTTCAAGGAACCGCGCTGGCTGCCTCGAATCGTCTGGTTCGTCGCCATCATGCTGTTGGGTAATATGGCGATGTCCACCTATGTCTTGTACCAGCTCATGCGTCTGCGGCCGGAACAGCCGGTGTCGGACATCCTCATCGCGCGCCATCTTTGACACTCGCTGCGATACGCTCTCTGAACCTGAAGTCCGAGGTACCAGATCCCCATGAACACCACCACCATGACGCCGCCTGTTTCCCTGTCAATGCGGCTGCTCGAGCGGGGCCTGCTGCCCGATTTCCTGGTTCGCTTCGGCATTCGCCGGCTGCTCCGCGCGCGCTTGAGCGAGGAGGACCGCGGCGGGCCCGAAGCAGATCAGCAGCATCTGATGAAACTGATCGCGCGGCTGCGCCAGAGCCCGATCGCCATCAACACCGGCGATGCGAACTTGCAGCACTACGAATTGCCCTGCGGCTTTTTCGAGCTGGTGCTCGGCAAGCATCTCAAGTATTCCTCCTGCTACTACCGAAAGGCCGGCCAAACCTTGGATCAGGCCGAGGCCGAGATGCTGGCCTTGACGGCCGAGCGGGCGCGGCTCAAGGACGGCGATCGAATCTTGGAACTGGGTTGCGGATGGGGATCGCTGTCTTTGTGGATGGCCGAGCACTATCCGAACTCTCCCATCACCGTGGTTTCGAACTCACGCACTCAAAAACGGTTCATCGATGCGCGGGCGGCTGACCGCGGCCTCAAGAATCTCCAGGTCATCACCAGCGACATGAATCATCTGGCCTTCCCTGCGGGTACCGCTTTCGAACGGGTGGTTTCGGTGGAGATGTTCGAGCACATGCGAAATTACGAGACCCTGATGAACCGGATTGCCGGCTGGCTTGCGCCGCGCGGCACTTTGTTCGTGCACATTTTCACCCACAAGAAACATGCCTACCCGTTCGAGGTGCGCGATGAAAGCGACTGGATGGCGAAGTATTTCTTCACCGGCGGCATCATGCCGAGCGATGATTTGTTGCTGTATTTTCAGAACGATCTGCGCATCGCCGAACATTGGCAGGTGGACGGCAGTCACTACAGCCGCACTGCCGAGCATTGGCTCAACAACATGGACGCGCATCGCGCGCAAATCGAGGCGATCTTCGCGGAAACTTACGGTGCCGCAGACACGCGGCGCTGGTGGGTGTACTGGCGCGTGTTCTTCATGTCCTGTGCGGAGCTATGGGGCTATGCCAAGGGTCGGGAATGGCTGGTCTCGCATTATCTGTTCAGCAAACCTTGAGGCTGGCCGGCCTCATGGGTCGATCCAAGGACCGACGGGCTCCTCGGACGGATTAAACCTGACAGCCGTGATCGCAGCGGTCGCGCTCGATCTGCAAGGTCGCATGATCGATGCGAAAGCGCTTTTTCAAAAACGTCGTCAGGGAACCCAGCAGCACATCCTCAGCGTCGCGGTCCGGCACCACGAGATGCGCAGTGAGCGCCACGCTGGTGGTGGAAAGGGCCCAGATGTGAAGGTCGTGTACATCCGTCACTCCGCGTTGACCGGCAAGGAATGACATCACTGCATTGGAGTTCACGCCGGCGGGCACCCCGTCCAAGGACAAATGGACCGAATCCCGTAGCAGCCCCCACGTACTGACCAGGATCACTGCGACGATCAACAAACTGACCAGGGGATCGAGCCAGTTCCAGTGCGTGAGCAGGATCAAACCGCCGGAGATCAACACTCCGGCGGCGACGGCGGCGTCACCCAGCATATGGATGAAGGCGCTGCGGCGATTCAAGTCATCATGGCTCCCCCCATGCAAGAGCCAGGCGCTCAAACCATTCAGCAGGATGCCGACTCCCGCAACGCCCATCACGGTGGCGCCCGCGACCGTCGGCGGTGCTGCCAGCCGCAGGGCCGCTTCCCACGCTATGGCGCCACAGGCCACCAGCAAAAGCACCGCGTTGGTGAGTGCTGCCAAGACCGAGGAGCGGCCCAGACCATAGGTGAACTGACCGCCCGGAGGCCGGCGTGACAGACGAATCGCCGTCCAGGCGCATAGCAACCCCAGCACATCACCTAAGTTATGGCCGGCATCCGCGATCAAGGCGACCGAATTCGAGATAAAGCCGAAGCTGCCCTCCAGCGCGACGAAAACGAGGTTAAGTGCCACCGCAAGCCCCATACGCACGTTGATACCGTCGGCAGTCAGACCATGCGAATGCCCATGCGTATGGGCATGGGCATGGGCATGGGCAGGCTCGTGCACATGGTCATGGTCATGCGCGTGCGCGTGCGCGTGCTCGTGCTCGTGCTCGTGCTCGTGCTCGTGCTCGTGCTCGCATTCGTGCTCGTCGTGATGAGACGGCGTGAGGTTCTGCCCCGGAGGGTGATTATGTTCCATCCGCTTGCGAGTCCTTGAGTTGGTCAAAAGTCTGCAGCCGCCAAAGAATGGGGAAAAAAGCCTTCGCCCACATTCCGGTCACCGCCAATGTTACTACTCCGCCCAAAACGATGGCAGGAACCAGTCCAAACCACGCGGCGGTAAATCCGGACTCAAACTCACCCAATTCATTGGACGCGCCGATGAACACCGAGTTCACCGCGCTCACCCGGCCGCGAATCTCATCGGGCGTCTCGAGTTGGACCAAGAGCAGCCGGATGTACACGCTCACCATATCGCCGGCTCCCATCACCACCAGGGCCACCATTGCCACCCAAAAGAGATGAGTCAGGCCGAACACAACCGTCGCTGCCCCGTACGCGGCCACCCCGGCGAACATCCAAACTCCGACTCGCCGGTTGATCGGCCGGATCGCCAACAGCAGCGCACACGCTCCGGCACCGATCCCAGGCGCCGCCCGCAGGTAACCGAACAACGCGGGTCCCGCGTGCAAAACATCCTGGGTAAAGGCGGGCAACAGCGCTGTCGCGCCGCCGAACAATACCGCAAAAAGATCCAGTGAAATCGCACCGAGTACGGTTTTGCGCCGCCACACGAACCGCAACCCCTGTAAGAGACTGTCCATCGACACCGCGGTTCTGATCGGCCGGGCGCGGGGCTTGAGGAACAGCATGAACATTAAAGCCAGGCCGAACAAAGATGCTGCGACGCCATAGACCCATTCCGCGCCGCTATTGACGCTGGTGCGCGACTGACCGAAAGCATAGACGATCCCGCCCAAGCTGGGCCCGGCGATGGTCGCCACCTGGAATGAGGAGGAACTCAAGGCGATGGCGCTCCCGAGCGAGTGGGTGGGCACCAGATTGGCGACGAACGACTGAGAAGCCGGCGTCAAGAACGCCCGCGCCGTGCCGAACAAGCCCAACGCAGCAAAAATGGGTGCCGGCCTCGCCACGCCGGCGACGGCGAGGCCGATCAGCAGCATGGCCGCCAATAGGAAAATCGCGAGGCAACCCGCGATGATGCGGCCTCGATCGTATTGGTCGACCACATGCCCGGCCAACAAGGAAAGGCATAGGAAGGGCAGGAACTGGGAAAGCCCGATCAACCCAAGATCGATCAGTCGGCCGGTGAGATGGTAGACCTGCCAACCGACACCCACGATCAGCATTTGAGTGGCGATCGCCGCCAGTACCCGACCGCCCAGATACAAGGTGTAGTCGCGTTCGCGCAGCACGGCCAACCTATCAGCGCCCTGCATCTTGATCCTGCTGTGCGTCCAGAAAGCGCTCGACCCGGCGTGCCACTTCGAGCGGCTGTTCGATGTGCAGCGTATGTCCCGCATCCAAGATGCACTCGAGGTCGATGTGCGGCACGACGGTTCGCCAGAAATCACCCCCGGCGGAATCCTCGCCCACCAGCATCAACATGGGTGCCCGGATTTGCCGCCAACAGGCAACCGCATCCTCACGCTGGTATCGCAACGGACTGGACCAGCGATGTCGCGGATCACCTCGCAGCTTGACCCGGTTGCCTGCCGGCTCGCTCCATGCGGCGGCCATGAACGCGGCCGTCGCCGCGCTGAACCTCGGATAGCGAAATTGAATGACGGAAGCCAGCTGAAGGACGGACTCGTAATGCTTCGGGGGCGGCGGGGATTTGATCTGATCCAGCCACGATCGCAGCCTCATCGGCGAATCCTCAGGCGTGGTGGCCGGCAAGCCGAGCCCTTCCAGGTTCACCAGCGATCGAACCCGTTCCGGGCGCAACCCCGCATACACGCTGGCGATGTTGCCCCCCATGCTGTGGCCGATCAGCCGCATCGGCGCGGCGGGTGAGAGCACGTCGAGCAAGGCCTCAAGATCGGCAAAATAATCAGGAAACCAGTAGCCTTCCCTCGCCCAATCGCTGCGCCCGAATCCGCGCCAGTCCAAGGCCACCAGCGGACGATCCCGCTCGAACGCGTCGATCATGAATTGAAATGTATCGGCGGTATCCATCCAGCCGTGCAGGAGCAGCACGGCGGGATCCGCCGCGGATGGGGCCGGTCCCCAGCGAGTGAGCTGAATGTTGAGCTCTCGCAGCCGCAGCATTTCACGCCGCGGCAACCGCAACATCTGGTAAGCCGTCATGAGCCGTTCAACTGGATCAGCCGCCCAAGAAGATCTTGTAGGCGGGATTATCGGTCTCTTCCACGTAAGCGTATCGCAGCTCGTTGAGGTGCCGGCAGAATTCGCCATGCGTTGCGGACGGAACCTGGATTCCAGCCAAGACCCGGCCGTAGTCGGATCCATGGTTGCGGTAGTGGAACAGGCTGATGTTCCAACCGGCGCCAATTGCCCGCAGGAATTTCAGCAGCGCCCCCGGACGTTCCGGGAATTCGAATCGGTACAGGCGTTCGTCCTCGAGTCCCCGCGGCTGCCCGCCGACCATGTACCGCACATGCAGCTTGGCCATCTCGTTGTCGGTCATGTCTCGAACTGCAAACCCCGCGCCGGCGATGGTCGCGATGATGGCATCGCGTTCCGCCGCCCCTCGCGAAAGCGCCAGGCCGACGAACACCTGCGCGGCGCGTTGATCGGCGTAACGATAGTTGAATTCGGTCACGCTGCGTCGGCCGAGCAGCTCACAGAACGTCAAGAAAGATCCGGGCTGTTCGGGGATCTCGACCGCCAGCAGCAATTCGCGCAGCCCGCCCAAGTCCGCGCGTTCGGCAACATAGCGCAACCGGTCGAAGTTCATGTTTGCTCCGCAGTTGATCGAGACGAACACCCGGCCGGTGCACTGTTCGCGGGCGACGTATTTCTTGATGCCGGCGACGGCGAGCGCCCCGGCGGGCTCGGCAATGGAGCGCGTCTCTTCGAAGATGTCCTGGATGGCGGCGCAGATCTGGTCGGTTGACACCAGGACGACCTCATCCACGTACGCCTGCGCCAATCGGAAAGTCTCCTCGCCCACCCGCTTCACGGCCACGCCATCGGCGAAGGCGCCGACGTGGGCGAGGGTGATTCGCTCACCGGCGCGCAGTGATTCATACATGCTGGCTGCATCCTCCGGTTCGACGCCGATGATCTTGATCTGCGGGTACAGCGATTTGACGTAGACGGCGATGCCGGCGATCAAACCGCCGCCGCCCACCGGCACGAAAATGGCGTCGAGGTCGCCGCCGTGATGCTGGCGCAAAATCTCCATGGCCACCGTGCCCTGGCCGGCGATGACATCGGGATCATCGAAAGGGTGCACGAAGATCAGCCCACGCTCGCGGGCGATGAGGGTGGCGTGTTCGCACGCTTGGTCATAATCCTCGCCGTGCAGCACGATCTCGGCACCGAGATCAGCCACGGCGCGGACCTTGATGTCAGGCGTGTTCTGCGGCATGACGATCAGAGCGGGAATGCCACGTGTGCGGGCCGCGAGTGCGACGCCCTGTGCGTGGTTGCCGGCCGAAGCGCAGATCACGCCGAGGGCGGCGCTCTCTGCCGACAACTTCACAATTTTGTTATAAGCGCCGCGGATTTTGAACGAAAAGACCGGCTGCAAGTCCTCCCTTTTGAACAGAACCCGGTTATCCAGGCGTCGGGACAGTCGCGGAGCGGGATCGAGCGGCGTTTCGACGGCAACATCGTATACTCGGGCCTTCAGGATTTTTTGTAAGTAGTGGTCGTGCATGACTGGCTTTGATTGGGCGCGCCTACATTAGCTCATGCGCTGGCGCCGCGGTATCGCGGAACGCCGCCTTCCCGATTGAGTAACATACGCAAAATGCGAAGTCTCAAATGCGCTTTTCTCGGGCTCTTGCTCATCTCGCAAGCCGCGTTTGCGCTTGCCGGCAAGGAGGTTGCCACCGATAACGTCAAGGCACGGCTGGTCAGTGAGACCACCGCGATCGGACCGGGACAATCCATCTGGGTCGCCCTGGACCTCACGATTCGGGATGGCTGGCACACCTATTGGCGCAATCCCGGCGATTCCGGTCAGGCGACCTCGCTGGCCTGGCAGCTGCCACCGGGATTCATCGCGGGCGACATCGTCTGGACCGCACCGCATCGATTCGAGTTACCGCCCCTGGTCAACTACGGCTATTCGAAACGTGCCGTCCATCTGGTGAAAATTACCGCACCTGAAGGTCTCAAGCCGGGAGCCTCGGCGATGATCAAAGCCAAGGCCAGCTGGCTGGTGTGTGCCGATGTGTGCATCCCGGGAGACGCCGAACTCGAGCTGAAACTTCCCATCAGCGCCGACGCCGGTGGCGTCGACTCCGCCGACGCGGCATTGTTCGCCGCGGCGCGCAGCGAATTGCCGGTGTCTGCCCCTGCAGCCGTCGCTACGGTGCACAACGGTCAGCTCATTTTGACGCTGGGGCGGAACTGGGGATCCACTCTCCCGGCGATCGAATCGTTGGCGTTCTATCCCTACGATGACGGCGGCATTGAGTACGGCGCACCCCAGGTTCTGACGCGGGGCGCGGATGGAGTCGAGTTGTCGATAAAAACCGGCTATCACCCGCCGCATGACAAGCCGGTGCGCGGCGTGCTCGTCGCCACCGAGCGCACCGGCAGCGGCGTGGTCGAAGTGCCGATGGAGATCGCAGCCGCCTTTGCGCCCGCGCCGCCCACCACGCCCCGCGTGTCAGGACCGTCCTCGTCGGCGCCGCGCCTGTCATCGCTGATACTGCTGGCTATTCTGGGCGGTCTTATCTTGAACCTGATGCCCTGTGTATTCCCGGTATTGTCGATCAAGGCCATCGGCTTGGTCGAACAGGCAAAGAAGCATCCGGCGGAAGTCCGCGTCAAGGGTTTGGTGTTCGCCGCGGGTGTGGTGAGCTCGATGCTGCTTCTCGCCGTCATGCTGTTGGCGCTTCGCGCCGGCGGCGAGGAAATCGGCTGGGGCTTCCAGCTGCAGTCGCCGCTCTTCGTCACGCTGATGGTGTACCTGTTGCTTGCAGTCGGTTTGAATCTATCCGGCGTGTTCGAAGTCGGCGGCGGACTTGCAGGCGTGGGCGATGGACTCACGCGAGGCGATAGCTACCACGCGTCTTTTTTCACGGGCGTACTCACCACCCTGGTGGCGACTCCGTGCACCGCGCCGTTCATGGCGGCCGCCGTCGGCGCGGCACTGACCCAGTCGGCGAGCGTGGCGCTCATTATTTTTGCGGCCTTGGGTGTCGGCCTGTCGCTCCCCTATCTGTTCTTGTCTTTCGCGCCCTGGCTGCGCGGCGCGCTTCCCAGGCCAGGCGCTTGGATGGATACGCTGAAACAGATTTTCGCCTTTCCGATGTACGCCTCGGCGGCATGGCTCTTATGGGTTTTGGCTCAGCAAACGTCGTCGCTTGGGTTGGGTGCGGCGCTTGCTGGCGCCGTTCTGGTGGCGATGGCTGCCTGGGCTTATCAGAAATCCAAGGCCAGCCGACCCTTCGGTCGCGTGGTCGCCGGCATCACGGCGGCTGCAGCCTTAGGGTTGGCGCTGCTCTTGCCTTGGCGCTTTGCCGCCGTCGCCACTGCAGCCACCGCGACGTCGGCGGCCCTCGGCACCTCGGCGGCGGAGGCCTGGCAGCCCTATGATGCTGCGAAGTTGGCCTCCCTGACTGCGGCAGGCCGTCCCCTGCTGGTGAATTTCACGGCAAGCTGGTGCCTCACGTGCCTGGTCAACGAGCGTAATGCCTTCGCCGACGGCGCGGTGCAAGCCGCATTTCACGACAAGGGGGTCACGCTCATGAAGGGCGATTGGACCAACCGGGATCCTGCGATTACCAAGGCGCTGTCGGCTTTCGGACGCGCCGGCGTGCCGCTCTACTTGGTGTACAACTCCAAACCGGGGTCGGCGCAACCGGTTGTGCTGCCACAGCTCCTCACAGCCGGCATCGTGCAGGATGCCTTCAAGGATTTGCCGGATCAGAAAACTCAATGAATCGTCGCTGCAGGATATCGACAGGCAGCTGCCCATGGACTTGACCCCAGCTCCGCCGATAGCCGTCGTCGATTTTCGCCGCCAAAGCATGGTGCTCGAGTGGCAGTCGACGGGCGGCACATGGAGGGCCTGTGACGAGCCTCCCGTGTTGGTGCATGGAGTGGCGTTGATTCGCGCATCGCAACCCAACATCTGTTTGTTCGCACGCGAGGATAGGCTGCATCTGCAGGTGGGTGGGGAACGCTATCCCCTGGTGGACGACTCGCCTCGTATCGGCTGGAGGCGGGGCCGTGCCACGTTCGGGTTGCGCCGGTGCTTTACCATCTCGTCCCCCGGCGGCACATCACTGGTCCATACCTATTGGAACAATCACGGCGACGATTTCTTCGTGTGGCTGGTAACTCGGCTGGAAAATCCCGAGTGGCGTAAGGTCACGGCGCAGCGATGGTCGGAGGGGGTCAACCCCGCGGCGCTGCGCGGAAGCTAGCGCGAAATATCCCCTGCCGCCAAGCTTGGCGCCTCGAGAAAGGCAGCGACCTGAACAGCGACCCGCGGCGCCGCCGCGTCGAAAAGTTCCTCGGAGGATTCCGCGAGTTCAATGAACCGGGATCTCTCGTTACCCCGCGACCATTGCGCCGGCTCACCCGCAGTCGGCTTGACGCCGAGCACGAGAGTCTCTTGCGTGACGAGGGGAACTCGCTCGAGCGGCGGAACTGCAATGAGTACCAAGCGGCGAACCAATCGGGGCTCTGCGGCCGCCAGCTCGAGCGCTACCCAGGCACCCTTGTGAACACCCACCACGTCAACCTGGCGCAACCGCAAGTCAGCCGCCAGATCGGCGACCGCCAGCGCCGCGTCCTTCGGCAGGTTCGAAGGAGCTGCATCGGACTCCCCGAATCCCGGCAGATCAGGCGCGTAGACAGATCGATTTGCAGCAATCTCCGTCAAAAAACGGGCAAACGTCCGGCTCGATCCCGGTGCCCCATGGAGGCAAATCAGCGTCACCTCTTCATCAAAGCCGCCGGTGGTCGGGAATGCCGTACGAACGTGAAGCTGCCCGAAACGGCAATCGAAGTACGCACGTCGCGTACGAACGGCAGCTGTTTGAAGTTGCGATTTTTTCTGCTTTGCCACTGACGCGATCACCCCTGTGAACTTGAGAAGTTAGGATAACTGACGGCTCACCGCCAAAGCACACGGGCCGCTGCGGCGGACTTGGCCGACTTGGCGGACTCGCAGCCGAGATTATGGCAAGTGTTGTATTTTTGATACATTAATTTTTGCATTTCTTTGCAATAAGGCTGGCGCCCGCTCCGAGGTGACGCTACAGTGTTGCTCAGGCGCAATACGCCGTCTTAGCAATGTGCTAGGTGAAGGATATAAAGAGACCAATAATCGCCGGAGCGCAATCGATGCTCTGCGATAAAGGCATGGGGACTTCGAAAGCCGGGCTTGCCCGGCTTTTTTATATCGTTACTCCCGCCATCCGCGAACCCGCGTTGCGACAGACCCGACTCACTGCACCTTATCCCACACCCGGGAAACTGTGAATCCGCTGGACCGGCCGCCCTCGAAGGCCACCACTTCGATTAAACGCCGGCCATCTTCCGATAAGCTGTAGCGTTGTTCGAAGGGTGGATCCTCGTCATTCGGTGCGTCTGTTTTGATGACCAGCGTCTTGTCGTCCCATCCGCACACGGGCGGCGGACCATCTCCGCGCGGATCGGTAGCCTTCTCCCGGCCCGCTGACGTTCGGGACCGAGCGGGCTCATACACTTGCGTGAATCCCCCGGACACGAGCGTCACCACGCCGCCCCGCTGCGTGATCTCGACCTCTTTTCCAGGCCAATGCAACCCGTCGCGGAGCGCCCCGACCGCGGGAACAGCGGGTCCCACCGATCCCCCTGCCATACCCGTCGCGGAGCGCCCCGACCGCGGGAACAGCGGGTCCCACCGATCCCCCTGCCATACCCGGCGCCCCCCGACTCCGGCCCCGGCCTCCGGCCGGACCACCGGGCGTCGTGCTGTTCTGACTGTTCGACTGGGCTGCCGACTGGCTCATGGCAACGCGCTGGGGATCATCACTGTCGGCATCGTTGAGTCGCCATTGCCCGCTGAAATCGATCCCGGGAGCAGGCGTCAAGGCCAGTTTACCCACGGCGCAGGCCGACAGTAACAACACGGCAATCAACCAACCGAACCGCATGAACCCACCTCGAAATGGCCTTCGCTGGCGCGGAAGCTTAATCGTCAGCCCGCTTTGCGGTCCATTCTCGCGACCCAGACACGGCCTTGGAACGGTTGAAAGCACACCTTCAAGGGTTCGCTGCGCCGGATCACTTGAGTACCACAGGCGACTTTGCCGTGCGCAAAATCGGCGCGGATCAGATCGACCAAGGTCGCGCTGGGCTCCGAGTCGTCGCTTGGGTTGGGCGCATGCGCGAGGATCCGCGCCTGAATGTCATCCCGCCTGGCGGCAGCGCCCAGCACACCTCGCTTGAAGCGGTCGAGCACGACCAACACCGAGCTCAAAGTGTTGTCCGTCACGTCGGACGGTCGGCCCGTCTCGCCGATGAAATGCAGATGCAACAATCCACCCACCCCACGGCGTTCATCATGCAGGCAGAGCGCCAACGTGCCGTACAATTCCGCGGTCATGAGCACGGGTTCGGTAGAAACCTGGTAGGAATCTGCCGGAACCACCACTTCCGTTGTTGCCAATGAATTCAAGCGCAAACCTCAAGCACGACGCCCAAGCGCAAGCCCCCAGCGCTAGCCTTTGGATGGCCTCGCAGATGCTGCACCTGCGCGTCCGCCCTGGCTGCCGAGCGAATCACGGTTTTGGGGCGGCGGGATGTTTTGTTATGCTGGCGGGCCATGTATCGTTATGACTCCATTGATCGGACGCTCGTCCACGAGCGCGTCGAACAGTTCCGCGATCAGACCCGTCGCTTCCTGGCCGGCGAGTTGAACGAAGAGGAATTCAAACTCCTGCGTCTGCGGAACGGGCTCTACCTGCAGCGCCACGCACCGATGCTGCGCGTGGCCATTCCCTACGGCTTGTTGTCTTCCGCGCAATTACGCGCCTTGGGCTCGATTGCCCGCCGCTACGATCGCGGCTACGGCCACTTCACGACGCGCCAGAACATCCAGTACAACTGGCCGAAGCTCGAGCAAGTGCCGGACATCCTCGAGGAACTTGCCGCGGTCGAGATGCATGCCATTCAAACCAGCGGCAATTGCATTCGCAACACCACCTCGGATCATCTCGCGGGAGTGACCCCCCATGAGCTCGAGGATCCGCGGCCCTGGTGCGAATTGATCCGTCAGTGGTCGAGCTTTCACCCTGAGTTCACCTACTTGCCTCGAAAATTCAAGATCGCGGTAACCGGCGCCCCGCAGGATCGGGCCGCATCGCTGGTACACGATGTGGGTGTGCACATCGTGCGCGGTCCGGACGGGGAGCATGGTTTCGAAATTCTCGTCGGCGGCGGCCTCGGGCGTACGCCCATCATCGGCAAAGTGATCCGGGAATTTCTGCCGCGCCGACACCTCCTCTCCTATCTTGAGGCGGTGCTGCGGGTTTACAACCTCGAGGGGCGGCGCGACAATCTTACCAAGGCACGCATCAAGATTTTGGTGAGGTCGCTTGGACTCGAGGAGTTTCGCCGCCGCGTCGAGGCCGAGTGGGAATTGATTCGGGACGGCGCGCTCGACGTCAACGACACGGAAGTCGAACGCATCCGCGGTTTCTTTGCACCACCGCCCTATCGGGCGCTCGAAGACATCGATCCCACCGCAGGCGGCAGCCCTGCGTTTCGGGCCTGGTATCGCCACAATACGGCGGCCCATAAGGTTCCCGGCCACCGGGTCGTCTACATCTCGCTGAAGAAACCCGGCGTGGCGCCCGGCGATGCGAGCGACGCCCAAATGGAGCTCATCGCAGATCTGGCCGACCGATACAGCTTTGGCGAGGTCAGGGTCACTCATACTCAGAACCTGCTGCTTGCAGACGTTCAGCAGAACGAAGCCCGGGAGCTGTGGGGGCTGCTCGATGCCGCGGGACTCGCCACGCCGAACATCGGCACGCTCACTGACATGATCTGTTGTCCCGGATTGGATTTCTGCAGTCTGGCCAATGCCGGTTCGATCGATGTCGCCAAACTCATCAACGAGCGCTTCGACGATTATGATTATTTATACGACCTCGGCGAGTTGGATGTGAAGATGTCGGGATGCATGAACGCCTGCGGCCACCATCATGTCGGTCACATCGGCATTCTCGGCGTGGATAAGGGCGGCGAGGAGTGGTACCAGATCACGATCGGCGGGGCGGCCGGCGCTGATGCCTCCCTGGGGGCGGTCATCGGACCGTCCGTTGCGAAAGCCGACGTTCCGGAAACTCTCGCGCGGCTGCTGGCCGTTTATGTCGAGCAGCGGCTTCCCGATGAGCGCTTTCTCGATACCGTGCGGCGCCTTGGAGTGAAGCCCTTCAAGGAGAGGGTGTATGCAACGCCGGCTGCTGCGTGACCGGCAAATCGTGGTGGACGACTGGGGCTACACCTTCGAACCGGGACCGGTGCAGGGGCGCATCCTCAGTATGGATGAGTGGCTGACCGAGCCGACATGGTCCGGGACCGGCAACCGCCTCGGGGTGGTGCTGAAACCAGAACACAAGGTCGAACTCCTGGCCCCCTCCCTGGCGCGTTTCGAGCTGATCGCGGCTGAGTTTCCGGGTCCGGGCGAGGGCCGCGGCTACAGCCAAGGCCGCGTACTCCGTGAACGCTACGGATTTCGCGGCGAACTGCGTGCCGGCCGCGTACTCCGTGAACGCTACGGATTTCGCGGCGAACTGCGTGCCGTTGGCTATGTCAGGTATGACCAGATTTTTTTCCTCGCTCGCTGCGGTTTCAACAGCTTCGAGCTGCCGGAGGGCGAACTGGCCGCGGCGGCGAAAGCATTCTCGACTTTTTCCGCCGAATACCAACCCGCCAACGATCTGGGTCTCGGGAGTGCTCTTGACCACCGCTAGCCGACACACCGAACGCCGCCGTGCTTCGCGCCCTCGGGGCGTCCTGCCGACTACGGGTGATCTCGCAGCGGAACCTTGACGTCGGCGACCAGTCGATCGACGTCTTCCTGGGTTTCCATCCGCTCCGCTTCACGGACAAATTTGCGCGGCAGATGCGGTGCCAGCAGTTCGACGAATTCATACATGTAGGCACGCAACAAGGCGCTGCGCCGGAAGCCGACCCAGGTGGTGTGACTCTCGAACAGGTGTGAGGCGTCCAGCACCGTGAGATCCGTATCGTTGACCGGATCGATCGCCAGGCGAGCGAGGATTCCCACCCCGAGGCCGATCCGCACGTAGGTCTTGATGACGTCCGAATCACGCGCCGTGAGCGCCACGTCCAGCGACAATCCAGCCGTTTCGAATAGCGCCGGCAGCGATGAACGGCCTGAAAAGCTGAATACGTAGGTGACGATCGGATAATCCGCGAGCTTTTTGAGCGACAGTTTGCCGGCAGCGGCCAGTGGATGGCCGCGCGGCACCACCACGGCACGATGCCACCGGTAGACGGGCAAGCGCACCAGATGCGGAAACAACTCCTCCGACCCGGTGGCGATCGCAAAATCCACTCGATCGCGCGCGACCATTTCTGCAATCTGCTCCGAGGTCCCTTGATGAAGATGCAAGCGCACCTTGGGATACTTGAGCCGGAAGGCGCGGATCACCTGCGGCAGGACATAACGCGCCTGGGTATGGGTGGTGGCAATGGAAAGCGTACCGCCATCGGCCTTGCGCAGTTCCGCCGAGGTCCTGCGGATATTCTGCATTTCGCGCAAAATGCTGCTGGCACGCGAGATGATCTCCTCGCCCGCCGCCGTCGTTCGGGTGAGCGCCCGTCCCTCACGCTCGAACAGTTGAAAGCCCAACTCCTCCTCGAGTAGCTTTAATTGGCGACTCACCCCGGGTTGCGAGGTGTGAAGCTGCCGCGCAGCAGCGGTGATGTTGAGGCCGTTCTCGTGCACCGCAACGAGGTAACGGAGTTGTTGGAATTTCATAGGCCTGCATTATAGTTTGAATGGGGCGGGGCGGCGCCGGCGACGCCGTCATTAAAACGTTGCCGATGGCGCTTGGCTGCTGCGCCACCCGGGGGCCCTGTGCGATCATCCGCCGGTGAGTTACTTCCCCGCATTTTTCAATCTGCAGAACGTCAAGGTGCTCATCGTCGGGGGCGGCGAGGTGGCGCTCCGGAAGGTGGCCTTGCTGCAACGCACAGGAGCGCTGATCACGGTCGTCGCACCCGAGCTTGCGCGCGAGCTCGCAGAACTCGGCGCCGCGGGCCGCATCACGGTTCTGCTGCGCGAGTTCATTCCAAGCGACTTGGAGGGCGCCCGAATGGTGATCGTGGCGACCTCCCGGCGCGCCGTGAATCGTTGGATTGCCAAGTTGAGCGAGACCCGCGGCATTCCGGTCAATGTGGTCGACGACCGCGAGGCCTCGCGCTTCATCGTCCCCGCCATCATCGATCGCGATCCTGTGTTGGTGGCCGTTTCCACGGGCGGCGCATCGCCGGTCCTCGCCCGGCGACTGCGGGAACGGCTGGAGGCAGCGCTACCGAAGCGTCTAGGGGCCCTGGCGCTGTGGTTGCGCGGGCTTCGCGAGACGGGGCTGGATCGACTGCGAAGCACTCCCGACCGGCGCCGGTTCTTCGAAACTCTCGTCGATGGCCCCGCGGCGCGTCGCTTCATCGAGGGCGACGCCGTGGGGGCGGAAAGGCTGGCCCAACGGCTGCTCGCGCACGCCGCGACGGCGCCCCGCGCGGCCGGAGCGGTGACACTGGTCGGCGCAGGCCCCGGCGACCCCGAGTTACTCACGTTGAAAGCGCTGCGGGCACTACAGGACGCGGACGTCATTCTCTACGATCGATTGGTATCCGACGCGATTTTGGACCTTGCACGCCGTGATGCCACCCGGCTCTGCGTCGGAAAGTCGGCGGGCGCGCCAAGTACGAATCAAGAAGAGATCAACGCATTGCTGATCGAACACGCGAGCCAGGGCAAGCGCGTGGTGAGGTTGAAAGGGGGCGATCCCTTCATATTTGGCCGGGGCGGCGAGGAGTTGGCGGCACTGGCCCGCGCGCAGATCGATTTCTCGGTGGTGCCGGGCATTACGGCGGCGGTTGGCTGCGCCGCCTATGCCGGGATTCCCCTCACTCACCGAGAGCACGCTCATGCCGTCACTTTTGTGACCGGCCATGGGGGCATCGTCGACGGTACCGAGCCTGACTGGCGTGCGCTCGCGGCACGCGGTTCAACGGCGGTTTTCTACATGGGCCTTGCGCGCATGGACCACATTCTGACCAAGCTCATGGAGTATGGTGCCGACCCCGCTTTGCCTGCCGCCCTCATCGGCCACGGCACTCTGCCCACCCAACGAGTGGTAACGGCGAACTTGGGAACGCTGCGCGAGGCGTCCGTGGGGATGGGGCTGGAGTCACCGGTCCTTCTGGTCGTCGGCGAGGTGGTCGCGCTGCAATCCGCCCTCTCGTGGTTCAATTCAGGCACCGCAGCGGATTTGTCACAGTCGATGATCGGCGGCTGACGGTTTCGAGCGTCAGCCTATGGCGTCGGCAAAGCCTTTTTCGCGGATCCAGTCCTGATTGAACAGCCGGGACTGGTACTTGGCACCCCCGTCGCAAAGTATGGTGACGATCGTATGACCCGGGCCCAGCTGCCTGGCTATGCGAACCGCTGCCGCGACGTTGATGCCGGCGGTGCTGCCCAACAGCAAACCCTCTTCCCGCAACAAGCGATACACGAAATGCAGGGTTTCGGCATCGGCAATCCGTACCGCATCATCGATCAGTGCGCCCTCTAGGTTGGCCGTCACTCGGCCGGTGCCGATTCCCTCGGTGATCGAAGAACCCCCGTCGGTCTTCAATTCGCCATCCTTGACGTAATGATAAAGAGCGCTGCCCGGCGGATCGACCAGAACGATGCGCACCGCCTTCGACTGCGACTTAAGATATGACGCCGTGCCCGCCAGCGTACCGCCGGTCCCGGTGGCGGCGCAGAATGCATCGATTTCTCCGCCGGTATCGCGCCAGATCTCAGGACCGGTGGACTCGAAATGTGCGTTGCGATTCGCGGTGTTGTCGAATTGATTAGCCCAGATCGCCCCCGGCAGTTCCTGCGCCAGCCGGCCTGCCACTTTCTGATACTGGTTCGGATTGCTGTAAGGCACGGCGGGAACCTTGCGCAACTCGGCACCCAGAGCCTCAATGATTTGATATTTCTCGGCTGCCTGGTTGTCGGGCATCACGATGACGCATTTATAACCGCGCGCATTGCACACATGGGCAAGGCCGATACCCGTGTTGCCGGCCGTTCCCTCCACCACAGTGCCGCCCGGACTCAGTATTCCGCGTCGTTCGGCATCGAGCACGATCCATTTCGCGGCGCGATCTTTGACCGATCCGCCAGGGTTCATGAATTCCGCCTTGCCGAGAATTTCGCAGCCGGTCTCGGCGCTCAAATGGCGCAATCGGATCAGCGGCGTATTGCCGACCGCGCCGGTAAATCCATCGCTCACGTTCATGCGAAGCCTCGCACCTCAAGGCGATCCTGGAATGAGCATATCATGGGACAAAAGAATCCCCGGGCTAGCCGGGGAATTCGAGTGGAACAGGTGCAAGGTAAAGACCCGACACGTCCGTCATTAGCGGATACGCGGCACAATAGTGTCCTGCGCTCAGCCTTCTATCAGTTGTTGCAGTTAAGAAACGTGCAATCGAATTGCAGCCTCTCGTCGTCGATTCAGAATAGCACCCTCAAGGGAATAATCCAATGAGTTACAATCTCTTTGCCGAATTTCTTGCAAGTCGTCACACTAAAGATATTCCATGTGACATCGATGCAACACCTGAGGACCTACGGAGCCAACCCAAATGAAATACTTGCACACCATGGTGCGCGTGACCGACATCGACGCCAGCTTGCATTTTTACCGGGACGCCTTGGGCCTCAAGGAACTCTCGCGCCGTGACTATCCCCATGGACGCTATACGTTGGTGTTCCTCGCTGCTGCGGGCGACGAAAGCGCGCAGGTCGAACTCACCCACAATTGGGATCCGGAGACCTATTCGGGGGGGCGGAACTTCGGCCATTTAGCCTATGCCGTCGAGGATATCTATGCCGCATGCAGCCGATTGAGCGAGCATGGAGTCACGATCAATCGCCCGCCGCGCGACGGCCGAATGGCCTTCGTGCGGTCGCCGGACAACATTTCCATCGAGCTGCTGCAGCGGGGAGAGGCGCTGCCACCGCAGGAACCGTGGGCGAGCATGCCAAACACCGGTGCCTGGTAGGACCGGTGCCTGGTAGGCCCGGCACCGGGTGGACCTGACAGCCCAACCGGGCTAAAACATCTCCGATGGACCGGGGGCTTTGACGTCCACCTTGCTGCGGGAAGGGATGTGCTCGCCGGTGATCATGTCTTCATAGGCCTGGCCCGGGCCGACCATCGGGTAGACGCCCGCGTCCTGGTCGATCATGACTTCCAGAAATGCCGGTCCCGGAAAACGAATGAACTCTTCGACCACGCGCGGCACATCGGCCTTGCGCTCGAGCCGCACGGCATACTTGAAGCCGTCAGCGAGCGCCGCCTTGACAAAATCCTTGGTGTGCAGGCTCTTGTCGCTGCCGCTCAACCGACCCTTGTGAAACAGCTTCTGCCACTGCTTGACCATGCCGTCGCCGCAATTGTTGAGGACGACCACCTTGACCGGCAGATCGTAAGTCGTGACGGTCTCGAGTTCGCCGATGTTCATGCGGATGCTCGCATCCCCATCGATATCGATGACGAGCCGCTTGCGCTCAGCGAACTGTGCTCCCACCGCTGCAGGCAGACCGAATCCCATGGTTCCCATGCTGCCGGACGTGAGCCACAAGCGCGGGCCGCTAAAATCGAAATATTGCGCGGCCCACATCTGGTGCTGGCCAACGCCGGTGGCGATGATGGCCTCACCCTGGGTCAAGCGGTTGATCTCCTCGATGACATAATACGGCTGAATGAGTTCGCTGGAACGGTCGTAGTTCATTGCGTAAACGGTGCGAAGTTCATTGCAATGCCGCAGCCAGGAGGACCAATCAACCGAGAAACCCGTCCGCTTGCCGTATTCGAGCAAGCTCTGCAGTGCGTCGACCATCAACCCCACATGGCTCCAGTCGACCTGCTTCACCTTGTTGATTTCCGACCCATCGATGTCGAGGTGGGCGATGAACTTGGCCTTGGCGGCGAATTTGCCGGGGTTGCCGGCAACCCGATCGTCGAAGCGAGCACCTACCGACATGAGAAAATCGCAGTCATCGATGGCATAGTTGGCAAATGCGGCCCCGTGCATTCCCAGCATTCGCATCGACAGCGGATGCCGGGTGTCGACCGCGCCGATGCCCATCAACGTGGTCACCACCGGAATCTGAAAAGCGGCGGCAAACTCGCGCAGCGCGTGCGACGCACTCCCATTGACCACGCCGCCGCCGGCATAGAGCATCGGCCGCTTGGCCGACTCCAAAGCGGCGAAAAAGCTGGCGCAAGCGGCCTCCGGTAACTTGCTGGCCTCCAACCGGTTCATGCGGTGCCGGTAACCCGGAATCGGCAGCCGGCCGGAGCCCTTAAACACCCCCTGCCAATTCTGAATGTCCTTCGGGATGTCGAGCACCACCGGCCCCGGCCGCCCCGTGCGGGCGATTTCAAACGCGGTGCGCACGGTGGCTTCCAGCCGATTGGGATCGGTAATCAAAAACACATGTTTGGCAACCGCGCCCATGATGCTGGGTACGGGAGCCTCCTGGAACGCATCCGTACCGATCGCGGTGGTGGGCACCTGACCGCAAATAACCACGATCGGCACCGAGTCCGCCATGCAGTCGCGAACCGGCGTAACCATGTTGGTGGCGCCGGGACCCGAAGTCACCACTGCGACGCCCACCCGACCGCTGGCGCGAGCGAATCCGGCCGCCATGAAGCCCGCGCCTTGTTCATTCGCCGGCACGATGAGGGGCATAGAGGCAGCGTGGGCCTCATTGAAGCGAAAGATGGCGTCGTAAATCGGCAGTATGGCGCCGCCGCTGTAGCCGAAAATGGTATTCACACCCTCATCGTCCAGCACCTGGACGAGGATATCCGCGCCCGTCATGCCCCGGCCGGCCAACGGGTGGGACCGCTGATTCAACTGTCCCAACGGGTGGGACCGCTGATTCAACTGTCCGCTGTCTTTTTTCACCTGCTAAGATTAGCAGTTCTCGCCCTGGCGCCCAAGTGGCAGCCTCCCGTATCCTGTCGCGCCATGCGACACATCATTGCGATCCTCCTCCAAAATGAAGCCGGTGCGCTCACCCGTGTAACGGGGCTGATCTCGACTCGCGGCTACAACATCGAATCGCTGTCGGTGGCCCCGACGGACGATCCGACCGTTTCGAGACTCACTTTGGTCACGACAGGATCGGACCCGGTCATTGCCCAGATCAACGCCCAGCTGCTCAAGCTTGTGGACGTGGTCGCAGTCGACGATCTGACCAGCGGCGATCATCTCGCCCGCGAGCTGCTGCTCATCAAGGTCCAGGTGACCACCGACAAGATCGAGTCGATCGAGGCGCTCAACCGAAGGGCCGGCGGGCGCACCCTGTCGGCTCGACCGTCCAGCTACATCGTGGAACTCAGCGGCACGGAGGCCGAGGTGAGCGAGTTCATTGCCGCCGCCGGCGGATGCGGAGAGATCATCGAGGTCGTACGCAGCGGCGCCCTCGGGATCTCGCGTGCGAATCCGCGGATCCATTTAGTCAAGTAGGTATGGACAATGACCGAGATCGAAGTCAAACCGGAACATGTCAGCGATCCGACGACCCGCAACGTCGGCATTCTGGTCGGCGTGGTGGGGATTTTTCTCTCCGTGGTCACCATCGCCTCCCATCGGGCACATACCGAGGCGGTGATTCATCGCACCGAATCGAACGACCAGTGGGCGTTCTACCAGGCCAAGAAGATCCGCGAGAGCAGCACTGACGTTGCACTCACCCTGTTGCAGGCGCTGCAGCCGGATGCCTCGAAAGCCGAAGCGGCCGTCCGCAAGCTGACCGCAGCGCGGGACAAGTATGCCGATGACGCGAAGGAGATCATGAAGGAGGCTCAGGCAAAGGACGTCGAGCAGAAGATCGAGGAAAATCGCGCGCTGCGCTTCGACATCGGCGAGGGATTGCTCGAGCTGGGGCTGGTTCTTTGCTCACTCTATTTTCTCGCACGCAAGGTGTTCTTCCCGGTCTTGGGTGTCATTGCCAGCATCGCGGGCATCGCCTTGGGCGTCTGGGGCTGGACTCTTTGAGGGCTGTCCGCTCTCGGGTTGGCGCTGCATGCATCGGCTCACTCGCGATATTCGCGGCGCTCGCCGCCGATGAGCCCGCCGCATCGCGAGTCGAGGCACGCTCCGACCAGCTGCTGGCGGTCGGCGTCGTGCATGGCGACCGTATGTCGATTCATATCAGTCGCCTGGAAGACAATGCGCCGGTGCGCGATGCCACGCTCACGGTGTTGCTGCGCGGCGTCGTGCACCCCACCGTGGCGGAAGCCGACGGTAGCTACGAATTACAGACCCGGGACCTCGCCACACCGGGGACGGCAGCCGTCGTTTTCGACGTGGTCGAGAAAGGCGTTCCCAAAGTCGAGCTCAAGGGCGAAATCAGTGTGGCCGATGGCGCCGCGAACGAGGATAAGAACAGCTCGAGACAGCTCGGATGGTGGGTGCTGAACTTCGCGGTGTGCATCGGCTTTCTCATGCTGCTGTCACGACGCCGTAAACTCAGCGCCGACCACGAGGAGCCTTAGGGCAAGAAGGTTGGAGCCGGCCTCAAATCCACGAGTCGCGGGCGCCGTTCGGCGCTTCCGACACGGACTACAGCGCCGCGTCGTCGCTCTCGCCGGTCCTGATCCGCAATACCCGCAGGATGTCGGTGACGAAAATCTTCCCGTCGCCCACCTTGCCGGTCTTCGATGCGCCGACGATGGCTTCCATGACTTGTTCGACCAGCTCGTTCTTCACCGCAACCTCGATGCGCGTCTTCGGCACGAAGTCGACCACATACTCGGCGCCCCGGTACAACTCCGTGTGACCGCGCTGACGACCAAAACCCTTCACTTCGGTCACCGTCATGCCGGAAATCCCAATTTCGGAGAGCGCCGCACGAACGTCGTCCAGCTTGAAAGGCTTGATGATGGCAGTGATCAATTTCATTCGAGAAACTCCGCGAAACGTTGTCCATCTTAGCTGGTCGCCCTGGATTCTACTACTTCACCGCGGCAGCGAATAAGATGGGGCATCCGCACCTGAAAGGATTATCATGATTTCGACGATAGTCATCATCGGCGCCGGGCAGGCGGGCGCGCAGGCCATCGACACGCTGAGGCGCGAGGGCTACCGAGGGCGGCTCATCCTGGTGGGCGACGAACCTCACCTGCCCTACCAGCGTCCGCCGCTGTCGAAGAAATTTCTTTCCGGCGAGCTCCCGATGGAGCGTTTGCCGTTCCGACATCAATCCTTTTATGATGAGCATGGCGTCGAACTCAAGCTCGGAACACGGGCCGGAGAGCTCGATCCAAAGGCGCGGCGGGTGACGTTGTCGACCGGTGAGACGCTGGATTATGATCGCTTGCTGCTGTGCCTCGGTGCCGATTCCCGGCGACTGACCTGCCCCGGCGCGGACCTGCCGGGCGTGCACTACCTGCGCTCCATCGCCGACGTTCCGGTCATCCAGGAAGGCCTCAAGCCCGGCGCCCGTGTGGTCATCATCGGCGGGGTCATCATCGGCGGTGGTTACATCGGTCTGGAAACCGCCGCGACGGCCCGAAAAATGGGCTGCACCGTGCACGTGCTGGAGATGGCCGACAGGTTGATGAATCGGGTCGTCGCCGCCAACGTGTCCGAATACTTTGCCCACGAACATCGCACTCAGGGCGTTCACATCGTTTGCAATACCCGCGTCCTGCGCCTGGAAGGCTCGGGTCGCGTGGAGCGCGTGGTATGCGCGGACGGCACCATTTATCCAGCGGATCTGCTGGTCGCCGGGGTGGGCGCAGTCGCCAACATGCGGCTCGCCGCCGACGCCGGGCTTGCCTGCGATAACGGCATCGTCGTCGACGAACACTGCCGTACCAGCGATCCAGCGATCTAT
>Ga0209208_10000952_pt1 | contig 39772 bp, 27 predicted proteins | sample S1TSphfallax_3_FD_187694 | JGI IMG/M metagenome (GOLD analysis project Ga0209208, IMG submission 187694) | Host-associated microbial communities from peat moss isolated from Minnesota, USA - S1T2_Fd - Sphagnum fallax MG (SPAdes) (version 2) | ecosystem: Host-associated > Plants > Peat moss >... | reverse complement strand
CAATCCAGTTAAAGCTCCCCAACAGATGCCCTTGATATTACATTGATATTTTATACTTAGTGTGTCAACTTAAGAGTGGACCAGTTGAGGAGAGCTCAAACCAGTAGAGACAACCTTCTGCTCAACCTTCCAAACTGAGGTGCACAAGCATGTGTACATGCATCATCACAACTGAGGCGAAAAAATAGTGGATTTACTTTATTGAGAATAAGCTTAAGAGTTCTGCAGGGTCTGCATGTTGGTGAAGTATAAAGGACTCCAAGCAAGCAAGGGCTTTTATGATACAATTTTCATAGTGCATACTGCCAAACATGACAACAAAAAAAGGGTGTATCAGTGAGAAGAACTCTGTTTCAAGCAGACTGATCAATGTGGTTCTCAAGCGACTCTCAGCACTGGAAATGCATGAATTCTGCAATTCTGCATTGAGCTCACACCAGATTCATGATATGAAAATGCGAGATGTTGCCTCAAAGATAGATAATACCAAAGAGAAAGAGGTATTGCAGCATTTGGTCCTCAATGAAATAGGACACTGATACAAACCCTAAACAAGTATCAACAGACATTGTTCATAGAATGACTAAGATTTCAGTCAATTATCAACACAAAAATAAAAAACCAGAAAATCTATTTCAAGCAGATATGGGGCCTGGCCTTTATGCTTTCTCAGTGTAATTTATCAAAAGCCCATATCAATATTCTGAGTAGCAAATTCCTTCTTCTTTACCTCATCCTTTAATGGCTGCCACAGCATCACAATCAACTCGTAGATCAGAAACCACTTTCTTTGCTAAATAATAATGTTTGAGTTGGAAGTTGCAAACTGTGCTTGGGAGATCTTAAAAAGTACGACAGATCTCTAGCTCTCACAGTGGCAAACAGATATTGCAAACAAGGATTGTGTGACATTCAGGATTCAATTTTGTGAAATTGATTCAATTTGTGTCCATTTTCGGTCACTATGCTGACTAAAACATTTGCTACTGTGCACAAGCACCCATTGTCTACTCCACACTTTACATCTTGAATTGCAGACTACATCCAAGACTCGGTAAAAAACTTTCTTCCTAGTTGTGCAGATTGATGAAAATGCAGTCATGCAAAAACTTAGCAACAAAAGCACTGGTGGCATGCAGATTCTGCACCAACCTATATATACATCTCATGTGATGAAGACTGCAGCATTTGTTACCTGATGATCTCCAGATGTTTGGGTGCTCCCTGCCTTAACTTGTACATAACCAGATTCATCAAGCTCCACTTGCCCCTTCAGGAGCTGACATTTTGGTCTATGTCAAATTCCATAGAACAACCCTCGCACTTGCAACCTTTTCCCCATTGCAAGTTTTAATGGTATCTTAAAGCTTGAGGCCGATGTCTATCCCTTATTATCAACTTTCTCCATTGTCACCATATAATGTACAATGACATATTACGAGAACCCCATGGTTGTGGAGAATGCTTTGGATTTGTGGAATGTATTCTAATAGTTAAATAAATCTTAATATTTTATTTGATGCTTCACTTTGAAAATGTGTGTGTGTGAGAGAGAGAGGTAAGAATAATGGTAAAGGAGACGGAGATTTATAAATTTAATAATATTCTCTCCCCCTTTTTGTTTCTCTCATATTTCCCATATGGTTTCCAATAGTTCATCCCTATTAATTTGTGTCAATCTTGAATTTCATGTCCATATAGGCTGCTAGGGGAAAAGAGTGTCGTAGTTATTAGAAAAAAAAAGTAAGATAGTTTATCAAAAGGCACATGTTATTGTGCCTTTTCATTTTTTTTTGAAAATGTTTTGAAGTAATAATTATTTAAATATTATATATATATATGTGGATCGCTTGAAAGCATAGACTTTGGATAAATTTAAAGACTACTTTTTTTTGTTAGAACATAACTGAAACAAGACATCAAATTACAAAAAGATAGATTTCATAGTTATTTATATTCTTAAAAAATTACTAAAGCCTCATTTTTACAATGGGAAATTAAAAAATTAATGCAAAACAATGACAAAGTTTTTACAATGATTAAAGACTATTTTGTGTTTAATCATCCAAGTAAAACCAATTAATGCATAAATAAGACTATTTGACACACATGGTTATGAACATAATAGTGCTGAATAATTATTATAATTTGAAGTTTCTGTTTTGGCATCACAGTTTTTTATTTTGAAAATTTTGATATATAATGATTAGATATAATAAATTCACAAATATTCTCATAAAGGAGTTGGTTCGAATTTGGTTGCCTTTATTTTAATTATTCAAGTTTTCTCGACGTAAAGATTTGAATTTTTTGGAAAATTTCACCAAAACTCAAAATAATATAATTAGTGCTGAAGCTGAAAAGGTACTATGATATTGTTTGCAATGTTTTAATGTTGTTCAATAACCATGTGTGTCAAATAGTCTTACTTGATGCTTCATTTTCATTTAGGAGAACAAAGAATTTGAGAGATGACCACACTGATTTAAATATATTGCTGTGAAGTAATACTAGGATTCATTGACATCTGGAGAGGGTGAAGAAAACACCATGAAATGATTCACCAAGATGAAATGCTTGAAAGAGTACCCGCAATACTTGAGAATGAATAAGGAGTAGTATCAGGCAAAGAAAGAAGGGGGTTTGTGGACCTTCGAGAAGAAAATAATACAGAATATATTTTGTAGCAATTGTAGAAATTTGAACAACATACCTGTAAGCACAACTGCTGCAAGATGCTCTGCAACAGACTTGGCAACTTCATGAATATGCACAATTCCAACCAGCCCATACATGATCTTTTCTAAAGATCAAAACCCAAACAAAAGACATTGCACCCTGACTATACAAATTGCCTGAATATGTCAAGTCAAAATCCACCACCCTTTTCGCCAAAGAAATGAGATTCTGATATCCAAGAGACAACATCGTCAATATAGGTCGATCAAGTGCCACAAGGCAGCCCATTCATTATACCAGTATGGTGCTGATGATCTACTGAAATGAAACTTCACTTGATAATGTAACTGCTCGCACTGAATAATTTTGGAACCCAGGCATCCCTCTAGCTTATAGATCATCTCCAAAACCATCAGATTTATTTGTTTCTCACATCTATGCCAAGCAAAGTAGCAGGCGCCACATGCTCATCCCCTTCCACATACTCTCATGTCCTGTACTGCAAAATATTGCCTACCCACCCTCTAGTTATTTCATCCTGATTAGCACAACAAATCCACCCATGTCCTGCTATCCTGTACAAGCAACATCATAAATTTATACTAATGCCCCTCTCCAGCTCAAGGTTTTGATCCAGGCAGGTTCTCTTGTTAGGGATGTTCAAGCAATTCTGTTTGAGGAAAATGATGGTGATGGGAGGAGCACTAAAGAACAAGCTAAAATGATAAACATAATTATTTTTTCAATTTATTTTCTCTTAATTTTCATAATAGTAAAAATTCCACAAAACCCAGGTGAAAATTTCAAACATTTTTCACATTTCAAAATATTAGGGTAGAGTGGCCCATCACCAATCACCTACCTATGACCGAACACTTATTTATATCTTCTTCATATGTGCTTCATTTTTCTTATTTCTTATTTATTTTAAATGATGTAAATTGCTATAGGAGCACCACTAAAGTTCTACATATCATTTTTGAGCTTTAATTATAACAAAGCAACATATGAGGAAAATTTTAGGGTGTTTAGGAATTGGCCTTTGTAGTGTTCGGTGGTTTTTTGTTTTTGAGTTCTTGACCCTTTTAACTTGGGGGCTTGTAACTTTCTCATTTCTAATCCATTTTTTATGATTGTTAGGACATTAGATGCACCAAGATGAGGGGTTCAGGTTTTGTTTCAATAAATTTTCCATCATAAGTCAAAGCATTATGGAACCAACTCAATGTACCCCTATTCATGAAGGGTTTTCCAAGGGTATCAAGAGTGCCACAATAAGCACTATAGTTTGGGAGAACTCAACATGACAAACAAAACAAACAAACAAACAACCTTCTTTCATAGATAATTCTTAAAATAAAATTGAAATAGTTAGATATATTTTTTTGGTTGTTAAAAGGTTAAAAGTCAAGTTGCACTTAATGTTTAGGTTTTAAAACTAACATTCCCCTAACATTGCATTAGGGTTACTTATGTAACCTTTTGTTAACTTTGCCATTTTTCATCATCACATTAACACCACCATTGCCTAACATTTTACTTCTTGTCCACACCAAGAACTTTGGTGATTCTTACCATTGCACTAGCATTTTCAAACATTGGAGCATGCCCAAACTTGCAAGAAAAAAGGTAAACTTTTTTAATGTATTTTTTTTTCATTCTTTTAGTGTCATTTTGTTGCATGTTTTTTCATTATTGCAAACTTTTTCATTATCTTTGTTGCAAGCATTGTTCTTGTCTTGTAGTGCATTCTTGTTGTAGATTCTTTCATTGTTACAGTGTTGTTGTGTTACAATATGTTGTTTTTGTAAGTTTTGTCATTATTGTCATGTGTTGTTTTTGACAAGCAAATAAAGGAGCAAATGTTTACTATTTTCCATCTAGTTTTTTCAACAATTCATAGGTATGCAATTTCTTTCAATCTCAATTTTTTCGAGCTCTCTCACATTGTTGTAACAACTTTAAACTTTAACGTGTTGGTTTTTAAGGGTTTGATAAGTAAAAAAAATAGTAAATGTTGATGGTAGTTTTTTTCCTTTTTTATTTGTGAACTTCAATGTTTAGTTTATTTGTTTGTTTATGTGTATGAATGTCTTTATGTATGTTTTGTTTGTGCAAGTTTCAACATATTATGAATCAACATCAATGATCACTACTGATGGATGTTTTTGTGACTATGGTTCAAGTTTTATAGGAATTGTTTATAATGCCTTGATCAAACTTGCAACTCAAATTTGATATCTTGTTGACATTCACTACAATATATGACTACAAAGTATCAAATAACTTGTTAGTAATTGGTGAGGAGCTAAGCCACTAAGTGAAGGCATGATTAATTACATAGTTCAACCATTTTTAGTTGATTGAGTATGATGATGGTAAGTGGATTGAACATTTTAAAATGTCAAAAGGACACCTTTCTAAATATATGTAACTAGGTAAGGTCTTTGATTTCAAAATACATATGAAGTACATAAAGGCAATCCCTATAGAAATTTGAGTTTCATATGCAATTTACAAGCTTGTATAAGGTGCAAACATCCTAACCTATAATGAATTGTTTGTCATTGGATGTTTTATTATAGGTTTTGTGCATTCCATGAAATGGTGATGGTAATCAATATGGCTTTTATAAAATTCATTACATGGCTTGTACTTGATATGATGCAAGTTGTCATGATGGGTTTAAAAACTTGAAAAACATGCATGGTGTGATGGGTGCTATAGATGGATTTCATTTTTGTAATGGATGTTATATATGGAATTCATATCTGTATGCTTAATGTGACGGCTGGTGTATTTGGAATTCATGTTTGTATCTAGCCTGATGTGATGGGTGTTAATGGAATTCATATTTGTATAATATAACAATTGGTTTTTTAAAAGACTATTATTATCACAAAACTGAAGGCTACAAAATTATGGTTTGAGTTGTGGTTGATAGTTAGAAAACGTTTTTGGATATCTAAGTGGGATTGCCTAGGAATGTGAATGATTCCCACAGTATGTTGAGGAAATTTTCAAGTTGTATCAACGTGCATAGTATGGGGCAATTTTTGACACGACTATTGGGTCACAAGATGGAATGTTTCATATATATATTTAATGAAAATATATATTCATTATTTTTTTGGTTCATGACCCCACATACAAAAAAAGGGGACAACATGTAATTTTGGAACTATTGTACAATTGCAAACACAAAAGATGTGCACGTTTTGTATCCATATACCATTTACCATCAAAGTTTTTCCTCTTCCTTGCATGCTTCTCTATAGAATCCCATTTAGCCACTAGAACCTTCTCCTTCTTTTATATTTTAGTATAAACATGTAAGTCCATCCTTGGGTGGTACCACTAAAAACATCACACCTTGATTTTCTTGGACCCATTGAACTTTGAAAAATCATAGGAAATATTTAAATAAATATTTTCATATTTTTTAATGAATACATTTATTAGGTTCCATAGATTATGAAATTTTAATAACATAAAAAAATTGCATATTTTAATGTTCTTAATCATTGCATTTAGAAAAAAATTTAAGAATGTAATATTGGTTTCTTTCCTTAAACTTTTTGGTCATGAACACAAATTTGAAACATGATTTGAGAATTTTCTTCAGATTTTTAAAAAAAGGTAATTTGAAAATATTTTATTTTTTTAGATTTTTATTAGGAAATTAATGGAGTAAGTATAATTTGATTATGATTTTCCAAAGTTAATTTGGCTTTCAAATTCTAAAGGGGCCATTTTAATTAAGAATACAAATTTTGAACAATTTTGAATTTCTTAAATTCCAAAATAAACTTCAAGCCATATGTTAGTGCATACAATTGATAAACATGAGAGAAAAAAAATATAATTGTGACAACATTTAAAGTAAAAGGCCAAGGAAAATGATTTGTTCGTTTTTTTTACCTAACCATTATTTGAGGTGGTTTTTTGTGGTACCACCCAAGGATGTGTTTGCCCAAATTCAACATCTGATAAAAGTTTCCAAACTAGCATCATTTAATATGGTTTTACCCATGGCATTTTCAAAACCCAAACCTCTTGAAACTTCCAATTCACATTAGAAATATCATATTTTTTGGTATTGGATGCATGCCCATCCTTAGTAATAGTAGAAGTTTCAAAGCGTTCAAGACCTTCAAGGTGTGCATCCAAAGTCAGAGGTGGATTAAGCTTGTTTATAATTGAGAAGAAGGCATGCAATTTCTTTTTGCACTCATGCTATTGGATTTAGGTGCATCACAACAGTGAGGTTCATTTAGTGTTAAAACTTTTTTGAGGATTCGAACATTGAAGAAGTAATTAAACTTAAAATTAGTTGGAATTTGTAAGTGTGGAAGCATGATTGAATGAAATCTAGAAACCTTAATAAAAAACATTAAAATTTCAAAAGAAGGTTCAAAAAACATATTTGAATTGCATATGCGCACAATGTTCATTTTTGGAGTGGATGTTCATCAAAGTCTAAAGTCTAGATTGTAAACTTCACACAAAAAAAACTACAACAAATGTTGAACATTTGTTAGCAAGATGTTGATGACTTCTAGAACACAAATACAAGTTATGTTGGTGTAGCAGTTGCACATAATCTAATTACAACAAACATCATGCACATAAGAAAAGTTGTGCATAAAAAAATAGATCTCACATACAAAAGTTGTAATAGATGTTGAACATTTGGTAGCAAGATGTTAATGACTTCTAGAACATGCACACAAGTTGTGTTGGTGCAACACTTGTGCAAATTCCAATTATAATAAGTCCCACACACCAAAAAGAAATCATGCACAATAAAACAAACTTCACATAGAGAAATTACAATAGATGTTGAACATCTACCAACAAAATGTCAATGACTTCAAGAACACACACACAAGCTACATTGATGCAACAATTGCATAAAGTCCAACTATAACAAGTGTCATGCACAAAGTTGCACACAAAAACCAAGCCTCACACAAAGAAGGTATAGTAGATGTTGAGCAATTGCCAACAAGATGTTAATGACTTCTAGAACATGCACACAAACTGCGTTGGTGCAAAAATTGTGCAAAGTTGAACTATAACGAAAGTTCCACACACAACAAGAATCGTGCACATAAAACAATTGTACACTATCAACAACTTGCACATGTACATACTATATGACCAAGGTCCAAGAGCAAGAATCAAGAGGAAAAAAAATCCTTTCAAACACAAATTTAAAAAATTGTAAGTCAATAGAATTTGCAATATGGACTTTGGAGTCTTTGAGAGTTTGGAGTTTAAAGTTTAAGCTCTAGACTCTTGAAGCTTGAACAATGAGAATTGAACATTGAACTTCTAAAGGCTGAAGCGTCATTTTGCAAATTGCGAGTTGTGAGTCACCACCATCTTGTTATAATAGCTCAATTTTAATGACTCTCATGACTAAGATAATTGATGTGCCATTGCACACTAAGGAACAAGCACCATTTGCAAGTTGGAACTTGAAACTCATAAGATTCATAGGTTACACCACTATAGCCTCAATGCTCAATGTTTCTTACTACTATAATACTTTGCGCAAAAACGATTTAAAAGGAGGTGATAGAATGACGAAAATGGGTTAGAGGGAAGGAGTTAGGGTTGTGAAATTGATGGTCGTTCAGGCAAAAAAATCTGACAATTTGGAGGTAAAGTGGGTCCATCTTTGGTGAATGATAGTTTTCCCTTTACGACAAGGAGGCGACTTGTGTCTTCATGATGGCGACACTAAACCTTTTTTATAACCTTTTTGCAATCAAGGACAACTTTTTTTTGAAAAATAAATTTTATGATTTCGGTCAAAAAAAAGCGAATTTTCGCTCCAAAAAAAAACACTAGTCATCATTGTATTTTTCCCCATGATGCCTAACAGGTACTTATCACAAATTTTAAAAAAAAAAAATCGTGACAGTTTTTATGCTGTGTAAAGTACTTGGGAGTGAGCTTTACAGAAATCAGGCCCATGCTCAGTTCTCTTGCAATGTCCTTGTTCTCATAGAGCTCAGCCCCTTAGGCTTTACACTACACATAAACACAGGGAGAATTGGACGGCCGTTGCACTTGGTTGGAACTTAGGACCATGTTTTCTGGAGGATTTGCCTAAGTTAGGGTCACTTTTGATAGCAGATAGGCAGTAGGAAAGCAACTTTCCCTAAAATGCTTGGCTTGAGCCTTGTAGGGTCCTTGTCCTACGCTTTCCTCATGTCTCTTTGGAGACATCTGATAAAATTGAAGCTTTCCTCCCTCATCTATTTACTTATTTTATTTGGCAATTCCCATTACCTACTACCTATTAAAAGAGCTCCTCTTATATTATTGTCCCTTGTTCATCCATCCTGAAGGAAAAAACAAGCTGGTGTCAGTTAGAGCGTAGACTTCGTGAAGACTCTAGATTTCACAGCCCCAAGCAACCTCCTCTTTTAGGTGAACAAAAGCGAAATAGCACTGCTTTTGCCATTGGGCAACAAATGATATAAAATATCATAAGGTAGGCTTGCCAAGTCACCTTGAGAGATCATGGTTAAGGTGCCAGTTTGCTCTCTGCTGGATTTGCCATGTTGCCTGGACGAGCTTCTGGCCTCAAAGAATATGTTGCCAACTTTTGTGTTCATTGGCTCAGGTTTGTCACCCATACTGCTAGTGTACACACACCTGTAGTGTACACTTTCACAGAAATGGTTGCGAGATTGCAACCATGCAACAGCACCATAACTGTAGCCCATAAAACGGCCACTTCTAAAAAAAAAAAATGATCACATCTTTTATATATTTTATTTGAGCTGTAGCCATTATACTCACACATAAAAACCTCTGCCCAGATTCCCAGTGTATGCGGATGCACACTTTCAAGAGGGAAGAACCCCTGGGGCATCATGATACCTGCTACGTATCCAGCAGATATCTGGCAGGTATCAATTGGATATAATGGGAAAATATAATAAAAAACAATTCCCATTGATTTTTATGCGGTGTAACACACCAGGCTACCAGTATTTTCAGAATTAGGCCCACCTCTGCTCTGTCTCATGTGGGCCCTTAAATTCCAATAATGCCCATGGTCTTGGGTGTTAACCCTACACTCAAATTTTGGAAGGAGAAGGGCTGGCACCAAGTAAGAGTGTGGTTGGAAACGTGAAAAGGCCTTTTGTTTTGGGTCGGTACCCATGGACAATCATGACATACCAAAAAGTAAAATTCTGTGTAATCATGATACAGTTCTTGTCATGGATATATCTCTAGATTGAAGTGGTCCCTGCTTGACAATAAGGACGTGCACGCGAGGAAGCCAGTGGTATACAGCTTAACTATGTTAAGAAATTATGTGAAGCTGCAAAACTTTATCATACCAAAACTACATATTAAAGAGTAAGTCACAGAAGGAAACCAAAGAACACATGTCTAATTTTCAGACTTTTGGTTTGGTTATGCAGGAGGATATACTACCCCCCCCCCACCCCTTGAACTTCATGGGCTTGTTGTTTTGTGCCCTGCATGATTCATATTTTGAATCGTGAGAATTCATGCTCTGATATATATCTTATCTATAATAATAAAAATATGTTTTGCAGCTCCTCATGGGATCCAAACACACCAGGATAGGGAAGTAAAATGTAGTTATAAATCACTAGCCTACTTCTTATTTGCTAATAGAATTATATCAAAATTTGTATTATTATTAACTTTTGAAGTTCGTAGTCAAATCCTGGGGCAAAATCACTCAGGGTGTTGTAGAGCTTTTCTTGACACCTTGAGCAAGGTTTGATGAGGTTGTTTAACATTCTTCCTCAACCCAGAGTCACTCTTCTCGACTTTCTAGTGACATGGTTCTAAGCAGTCTGAGGTGGGTGTCAAATTTTGATATAGTTAATCTATAAAGGTATAGTTCCAATTTACCCTGAGCCCCATTTATCTAGATTCCCAATTACATGTGTCCTTGTTTATGCATAGGTTCTAAGAATGCCATGCACTTCTTTAAAGTATCTTTACCCCCACAATAGTAAGCACCCCTTGCTATTAACTTTTGCGACAAACCCAATGAAAAGCCTCTTGCTATGCACTAAATAACTAAATATGATAAAAATATTAAGACCATGAGGAACACATTTAGAAAGACTTTCCTAATATGATATTGGTCAATAATAATGATTGGCCCATACGTAAAAATTTAAATAGTCTCCTATTGTTTGAAGCGAGCTTTTCAATGTTTATGGCTGGGGACATCATTGAATATTAAATAATCAAGTCAACTTTTTAAAATGATGTAGTTTATAGTTGTGAGGTGAAGATGCTTAGGGTACATCAATTTAGAGAAAAGCAGTTGATTACATTATGCACCACACCCTATATATCTGGTGGGTATATCTAGGTGAAAATTATACCTTCCTCACACCACTGGTTTTATTTAACCTCACTTACCTGACACAGCATTTATCAGTAGGTTGTGAGAAAGTTTAAAGTTGTGATTGGAGTGAGTACTAAATGCGGCAGATCGACCTTACATTTCCCATAATGGACTGCATGCACAACACATTTATGTGACTTTTTATTTTCTTCAATATTGGGTCAGGAATATCGGTAGATTTTTCCTTTGCCCATAAAGTAGTTGGCATTCCCCAGACTTGGCTGGCACCTGTCAGAGCCGACTGGTGGACTTGGACCCAGTCCAGTCTGTCCTTTTCCCCCACCTACTACTATCCAGTTGACGCATTGGGCTAGCTAGCGCCTCTCACCGGCCATTGCCGCCGCCTGTAACCAAGGCTCCAGTGGGTTTCAAGGCTAGGAGAACGATGGCAGCCTGAGTCGATGACTACAAATGTTTCGTCACCCAGCAGCAGCTTCCCTTGAGGTTCGTGAAGGAGTTAATTACACAGATGGTTCCAACCGCAGGAGTAGCTGTCGTATATCCTTCTCTCAAATTTAGGAGCTTGCTTTGGAAGTTGCAGTCCTGTTTTGTTTCAGGCTCAGATGTCCATTTAAGAGCACAGTCCAATTTGTGTAAGAAGAAGCGTACACCAGATGCTGATCCCCACACAGAGTTTGATGCCATCTCTGCAATCCGCCTAAGACTAGGTTATTTTACCAAGGCATTTGATTGATAGCTATATGAAAGTACTTCCATCCGGTTTTCAACAAGTTAGCTGGGATCCCAAATATACGAAAACTTTCATTAGCTTAGAAGATAAACTGTAAAACACTAGTGAGAACATTGAAAACTAAGAGTATTGCAAGACTTGTTTGTACCAGTGTTGGGCGGTTCTTGAATCCAGTGTCGGTTCTTTGACATATAACCAACAGAGGCCAAATTAAGAAACAACCATCCCCCCCAACCGACTCATCAAATAAAATTTTCCTGGTACCCACCCTTGCAACCGCCTGGGAAAAAATAACTAAATTCAGAGAACCTGGAAAAAGCCGGGAAAGAAACCGGCTAGTCTTTCATGAAAACTGCCGGTTCTTTAAGGGTATTGAAACACACAGAACCGGTAGTTCTTTGATTCTGTTGTTTTTCAAGCACCTGGAACCAGTGCTTCTTCGACTCTGAGTTTTTGAAATACCCGGAACCAGTGGTTCTTTGAAAAATCAAAGAACCAGACAACACTGGTTTCTGCTTTGGACCAGCTTGATGAAGGTACAGCCCATGAATGACACAATATTAGGTTGACAAAGATGTCAGGTTGGAATAACAAAATTGTTGGGCACTCGAGTGTTCATTGAATACAATTCACATCGACCTCAAATCTTAGCTCAGACGACCACAGATCTTGAAGAAACATTAGCATGACGTACAGTATAATGATCACCCGGTTTTGAAGCCTAGAAACCCATGAATTAACTAAAGTGCAGAAAGACACTTTAGTTAACACACCAACAGCAAGACCATTCACCACCTAAGCTTACCCATCCTAAGTTTACTACAGACATGATTTCTTAAGTCCACCTAGTGTGAGACTCTTCGTTTTCTGGACAAATATTTTCCTAAATGGAGTGCTAAATTGGTTGCAAGCTCATTAGTATGCTCCCATGGGATCATTCCAAAAACAGTTGTAACTTCATGCCAAGCTGCTCTCTCCCGCATAGAGTGGCCTTCATATGTCCTTTAAATAGCCAAATTTGGCAAATCTCTATTACGGATGATTGCCAATTTAGCTACATCACAAAAATATGGACAAAATATCCCTGATTGGAAGTCAGTAATTATGTAAATATGAACTCACCTTGACTGATCCTGCAATTACACTGGTACCATGTTTAAAACCCCAAAAAAAGATTTTTGGTTTCTTCTAAGGCATTACCAATGGTATCCTGTCCTAATTCTAAATCAGGGTCTGACCTGAGTCCAAATTAAACATTTTGTCGGGTAACTTGTCGGGTTAAATTCAGTCAAGAAGATGAGGGTACCAGTGTAAGTGCTGCTAGTTCACCCTGGCCAGTAAATCAGTACCAGCAGGAATGCTCATCACAACTCAACTCTGCACAAGAATCTTAGTGTTTGATAGTAGCTTGTAATTTCTATTTCACTTTGAACCAAAGTCCCAGTCACCTGCTTTCTTTAGGATGACCTTGAGAAGTTATGACCAGCACCTTCAGAAGCGGAAGGTGCAGCTAGGGGTGCAGCTAGGGTTCCTTGCCAGTAGCATTAGTAAAAGTGCAGCAAGGGTTCCACAATGCAAGTCCTGCAAAAGCTGTATTGCAGATCTGGAATATCTGAAATCAAAACTTCCAGAGTTTAAAGGTGCAGCTCCTCAATGGAAAGACACCTTGCTGCACCTTCAGCACGGGCATTTAATGCTAATGGAAAGGAACCCTAACTGCACCTTCACCTTCAGAAGGTCATGCTAATGGAAAGCACCTAGACCTGAAGTCCGAAGCTCACTAAGGTGCAGCTAGCTACTCAATGGAAAGCCATCTTAACTCCCACATGGGTAGTCACACTCTCTGCTAGCTGGCCAGGAATTCAATAGCATGTTCCAATGGCTAGATTCAATATAAAATATCAGGACAACCAAAAAAACGGCAATGGGTATGAGCAAAATAGAGGTCCACTACATTTGAGGTAGATCTGGCATGGTTCAACACCCATGCACCTCCTGTTAATTCTTCGATTTCGGCTGCAATCTGGATGGTTGGAAGCTGGCATAACTAACTATATATGCACCCCAAATAACAACTCCGAGTGGAGCAGGATATATAGTACCAAATCTCTGCAAAGCATATAACAAGAGTTTCAACTAAAGTTCTAGACCTGTACACATTCATGATGAACCGGCTCTCAAGAGACCAAAACTTTTATTCAGATGACGTTATGATACATGTACACAGTTGGTCACTACCAAGTAAGTGCCTGTCATGGATAAAAGTCTAGTACAGACCTTTCTACTAGATCAAGTGATTTAAATAGATCCTGCAGGAGGGTCACTTAATTTGGCAGTCCTGAAAAAACTTGAGGCGGCAGTAGGGACGACGAATTGGTCACATGGTAATTGTGCCAGGATTTTATTTGCTGCTACACTAGGCCATGAGATACAGACATACACCTAGATGTATGTATGTATGTATAGCTTAAGTTTAATGCAGCTTGTACAAGTTGCACCTGATCTAAGAGTGTTGAAATCCAAACTTTCCAAGCAGCTCAAATTTAATCCTGATGCAACACCATTTTGGCATTCCTGGCAATATTCTGCAGGAATCATCAAAATGAGGTGCAGCAGTGGGACATGAGTAACTAGCAGTAGTACATCACAATCCCGGAATCATCAGTTCATCAATTATGTAAATTTTGCAACTAATTAGAGAGGAAAAATAATATATGTCTTGAGTTCTGGAATATGGCTCAGTGGGCGTACTGATCTTAAGATTTACAACTTTTTTTTGGGTTTTTTCTTTTCCTCCCTTAGGCCCAGTCCCACCAAGGGGTAGCTCCTGCTTTGTCGTCCAATTGCGACAAAAAGTAGTTGCAAGACTGATCGACATATTCAGCTTGATAGTTGCTGCAGTTCCCTGCTGCAACTGCTGCATCTACTTCCAGTTTGATATTCGCTGCAACGCTGGCGGAGCGGTGGTACTGCAATTGAGGAGATGATAGCACACGATCTGCCGCGCCGGCGGCGCACATGAGATCATCGCCGCCGCCGGCTGCAGCAACTTGTAGCAAACAGCTAGCTGGATCTGGATCCATGAAACATTGATCATCTGCGCTGCCGGGATTATTCAAGTGCTGGCAGCTGGTTACAGTGCCAGCGCCGGCCTGTTGATCTGCTGCTGCAGTGATGATCGACACCTGCTGCAATTTGTAGTTGTCGATAGTACGTGGACTATCTGTGTCTAGAATTTCACTGGAATTGCTGGCTGAAGTACTTGTTGTCTGCTGCTGCTCTAGTTTCTCGGCCTTGAGAATCGATGCCGGAATTTCGACAGTCGGACTAGTCGAAGCCTGCTGCTTCCATTGAGAATCAGCAGGTCTACTTTTTAGTACGACCTCAGTCGATGCATCAGTCCTGATCATCGATTCGGACTTCACCTCGACCTGAACCTGCTGCAAGTCCGCTCCTCGAGATAGCTTAGCCCCGGTATGATCCGTTGTCTTAATCTTCACTCCAGAAATTGCAGATGGTTCCACATTCTCATACTGATCGCGTGACTGATCCGCCATGTTACTACTTTTGTGTGTCGACTTTCCTGTCAAGTGTTGTATCTGGTCAATACAACAAGCCAAGTTTGAATGTTATAACAGGGTTGTAGATTGAGATCAGCTGCATCTCTTAGGACATCTTCCCATTAGGCTGCTGTGCTCACAGTCATCTCACAGCTCTACCCGTCAAACATTAACTAATTGCACGAGCTTGTAACTGAAAGTGTGCCTCACCATATGATTACATCTGTCCTTTTTTGTCATGAGAACATGTATTCCTAGAGTTCTTAGCATGATTAATTACATATTTTCATCGCAGTTGTAGCTCTCCAATGGAAAGCGACTATCTCAGCAAGAAACAAGGCCCTATGTTAATGACTTTCCATTAGGTTGCTGTGATCACAGTTACACTGCTTGCTTGTAGATGTGATCATACCATCCTAATGGAAAGAGACCCTTATTGTGACTGCTGGGCACAGTGTGCTTCCAATGAAGCAGTCTGCAGCAGAAACGAAGGAAATCTGCAGGATGGTATAGGTTTGCGGGTGACCATGTGCATAGATAGATATCTAAGGAGCTAGTATTCACCTCGGATTCAAGTTTTTCTTTCTCCAGGACGACGGCATCGTACTCCGTTTTCAGCCGGTTGTACTCCTGGGACAAAACCTCGTAATCTCGCTCCAGTTGTTTGGTTTTCCAGCGCGCCCTTCGGTTTTGAAACCAAACTGCGACTTGTCGGGGCTGGAGACCCAACTCCTTGGCTAGCTGCATTTTCTTCTCAGGCTCTAGTTTGTTCTCCAGCTCGAAGTTTCTCTCCAGCGACCTCACTTGCTCAAATGACAGCCTTCTTTTCTTCTCAACGTTGCTCATGCTGCAGGGAGAGCAGTCGTCCATGCCATCGTCCAGCCCCATGAGCGCTTCTTCACCTCCTAGTCCAGGTGATGATGATCCATGATCAACAAATGAAGGATAGCTGAAAGACCGCTTCATGCCACAACCCACCACCGCGTCTTCTAGACCGCCAACTGATGAATGGCCCGGAACTGCAGCAAGCAAGTCACCTAAGGTCAGAAATCACGGAGATCGAGCCCAAGAACTTCCTTCAATATAATGACCGGACATGCATTGTCCTCAAATACGAAAAGTTAGCTTGTGAGATTCCCAGTTCCTACTGCAGCCATCTCCGCGACCAGCTCACCTTGTAACCCCATGGGAGTGCAGGAAGCTAACATTGCCACCAGTGAGTCGCTGCCGGGGGTACTATCGTTCCGCATAAGCATCACATTTTGCGCACCGAATCCCCGCATGGTGGTTGCCATTTCCTGAACGACCCAGCAGCTACAACAACACTAGTAGTCCGACCATGGATGCAACAGTCTAGCACATACAAACCCTTGAAGCTTAGATCTGTACACATGAGGCAGAGGTGGTAGCACCTACAAACCCATCTAGATCAGTTCCACGCTGCTTCCTATAAGATTACTACAAATACTTGAGATTCAGCAGGGGTATAAACACTAGAGTATTCTTTAGTACAAGAAACACATGATATGAGCTAATTAGAGCAGCAGCAATCAAGCCAGCTAGGAGGAATTAGCAGCAGCAGCAATCTCAATATGGTCTACGATACTAAAGCTATAACTGATGATCTAGTTCTGCTTCCGGTGATCATCTAATTTCGACTGAATCATGTTCAATCTCTTAGAACTTCAGAAGATCAGTCACTAGCTGCTCATCAAAATGTCTGTCGGCACTCCAACAAATCCGCGAGAACACAGCAGGCTACTGATGTAATGAACATTGGCAGCCAGTTAGCTAGCTAGACTGCTGTTAGACTCTGAATCATCATGTGGACTCTGCAGGAAAGAGCTCGAGAAAGGGACGATGCAACTTCGAAGCGTGGACTGCAACGGGACGGACTCCGGTGCTGCTGCCGCTGCTCCTGCGCCAAGGGCTATGGGCGCTCGTGGTGCAAGTCAGTTGTAGCAGCAACTGAAGAAAAGAAAAGAAGGCAAAGGCCAGGTAGGAGGAGACCGGCAGGACAGGGGCAGTGCATGGCAGGGCAGGGTCCCAGTAGTGTGCTTGGCAGCTGAATGGACGGACGGGGCTGCTACTGCCTAGCACCTAGGCTATATACCACGGCTGTCCACTAAATTCCAAAGCCAGCCTGTAGTAGTGTTATTATTATGCCTTGGCCAAACCAGCCCACTAAACTACTACCCCCTACCAAAACTTTGCGAACCGAGTGAGTCAGCAGTCCAACCACACTAGGTACCACCATCTAGTCCAAACTTTAAACTCCAAATTCTTCCTACTTGGTACCTAGAATCTTTTTTCAATATTCAGTCTCAAGTTTACTGAAATACAAAACCTGTAGATATATATAAACAAGGATGGAAATCCATTCACAAAAAGTATAAGGCATGTCCAAGCAAATGTAAACATACCAAAGAAAAACAAAACAATCAAAACTGTAGTACTATGAAGTAGAAGTCCTAATGTTAAAAGGCCATCCTCTGCCACCTATCAGCTAGTGACGAAAGTGCACTAGCTGGTACGTGTGGAATAAATGAAGAATTGTGATTAAACGTGCCAGCCTGCTGAAGAATGGCAATGGCTTACACCCCTTGGAGGACTATCAACACTCATTTCCTATAATAAAAATATAAACATTGAAAATATCAAGGAAGTCTATTGATGACAAGCTATAGTAGCATGTACACAAGAAAACTCTAAAATCTTACTCTGGTTGTTGCTAAATCAACATCTATATGGATATCCCCACCATGAAAATTAAACATTTAAAAACTCTTTCATTCATGAATATTTTTCACTATTTTAAATCATTCACTAGTGAAATGTCTCTTGAAAGGTATTTTAAAACCTAGGAAATGTATGTTAAATTTGGCCTTTGAGATCATGAGCCTATTATTAAGAATGGTAATTTGTTTGATTTGTTTTGTGTTATCGAAATCTCCTAATCCTGAGCACCTCTCGATGGAATTTGTAATGTTGGAGAGCCCTCAATGAGTAGGGTTGCACGAAGGTGATTTTGAAATGTTTAGACCTATGATGCAAGAGTTATTGAATATTGAAAAAAATTGCCATTGAAAACTCAATAAAATTAAAACTAAAACTAATTTTGAGAAAGTGGGGATCTTAGTATTGCTGAAAAGCTCTTGATTAATCAGTAGGGTTTTATACAGGTGATTTTGTACTATTTAGACATAAGGTGTGGGAAATATTGAATTTGAATAACTTTTATCAACTAGAAAATCAGTAAAAGTCCACAATTAAAATTGGATTTCAAACTTAGGTTAAAGAAGGTGTACCATTCAATATTCTGATATGTGCTTAATGGGAAAGGCCACACTATTTTGTTTAAGTATACATGATACATCTATAATATTTGGAAGCAACCCAAAAAACTTTGGGGATTTGAGCTTTACCATGGTAGCAGTGTAGGCACTGGTTCACCCAAACCTCACTTCAGCAGGTGAGGGTACCCCTGGACGTGAGAGATCAAATTTAACATTTCATGGGTTAAATATAGTCACCAAGAAGCCACACTCAAAAGCCCTGGCCTCTTGTCTTATGAGAGCCAAAACAATAACTCATTTTTTATTAACTACAGAGGAGGGGTGTTTTTGAGTGGAGTTTTCCTTCTCTTTTTTATTTTCTTGTACAAATCTTGTCGCCAAGTTTATGGCCTCTAGCTGGGACACCTCCCTTCATGATGAGGACCTGACCCATTAAACATTGACATTGCCAATAGAGATACCCATTAATTGTGGGTGAAGGTTGTGTTTGCGAAGACTGTGTTTGAAAGATAGCAATTTTCTCTTTCTTGCTTGGCCAGAATTTGTGGCGTTGAGAAATCGTTTGGAGCCTCTGAATCCAGCAACATCAACAGGCAGGCCAGTTATATAGTCTAAGTCCTTAAATGAAAGGGTTTAGGGGGAGGGGCATTTTGTCATTTCAACCAAATTTTAATGTAGTTTAAATCCACATAACCCGCATTTCCAAGGGTTAAATCCACAAGAAGGGGAAAATTCATGGATATGATTTCTAACAAACCTTTCTTACATAAGGTCAGTCAAGTTACTAAAAATAAGAAGCTAAATAAGTATATAACTTCAATGCCTCCTTCTACATATTTAAGTTTGCTTTGTAGAATCAACATACTAATGCATTGAATATAACCCTAAACTCCACAAAATATTGAATAAATTTCTTTATAGGCATCCTTCAAGAGCGACTCTGCCTGTGCTCAGTATGTGACCCTGCACATTAAAATAGGATGAAAATAAGTTAACCATGCCGGTTTGGCTCAGCAAAATGGTTTTGGACTAACATTTTTGCAAAGTTTGCTGAGACTGGTAAACCAGGCACAGCAAAGCCTAACACATGCCAAAGAAGAGTAATAAATAGATTTGACTAGTACCTATTCCCTATTTTTGATTGGCCAATCATAATGATTAGTCCAGATGCTTGCCATTGATACTGCCCCACCTTTTTAAAGTCCCAATTTTGGTTTCGTAGGTGGGGTTCGAATTAAATAAATAACTAAAGTTGGATGTGAGAATTAGTTTTGCAGGATCACATACTGAACTTGGCTGGAGATGCTCTAACAATTGTGAGCAGCATTTGGCATATCAAACCAAATGACAAATATGCAGATTTATATTTTTTCCCTCATTATGCAATTCTACATCCCCAGAGTGCCACAAAATCCCCTCACTATCATTATCTTCCAATTTTTTAGAACAACATCCCACATTATGGTCAAAATTTTGGATTGGCCTCCCACCCAAATCTATAGTGCACAAATGCTGTTGGTGGATATTTATCACAACTAAATAGATAGCGAAATTTGAAAAATTATATGTGGGTTAGCTAGATTCATGACAATCTAACATTCTGACATTTTAGGGATAATTTTCTCGGAAGTAAATGTTATCATTTGGATGTATTCTACAAGTCATGGGGGTCACATTAAATAAGGAAAGGGTGAAAATCTGGACTGTCCTGGGGCGAATCAGCACCTACACTGGGTACTCATGGTAAAAATCAATGTTGACCAATTTTGGTTTTCTGATGGCAGATCCAGTTCTGGGTTTGGTTCTCTAAGAACCAGGCCCAATGGGTCTCACATGGGTCAAGACCAGTGTTGGGTCTGGGTGGTTCTTTGAATTTGTAAGGAATCGTCTGTTCCAGTTTTGAAAAAATTTCATTATAAAAAAATTGTCAATTCTAATTCATTCAAAAACCTCAAAGAATTGATGGTCGGTTTTCATTAAAAAAACCAGCAAAGCACCAACAAAGAACTGACAATTCTTTAATCAGTTCATTCACTTTTTTTTCAAATTTGAAAAGCACAACTATAGGGTAAACTGGCCCACCACCAAACAGAGGCTGGTCACCGAGCACCCATGTAGTGCAGCAACTAACCTATATTAGAACAAAAAATTGCTTATGGGAGTTGTCATTTTAGCCCATTACCAAGCGTTTGGTTGAGAAAAAAACTGTTCTAGGTTTTTCATATTGGTGACCAGCCATCAAATTTAAGTGTTTGGTATTAGGGGTTTAGGTGGGCACATTTGTAAAAAACTTGAATAATTTTACAAGGGACTAGTTTAGTGAATGGCCACAAGTTGATTTTCATTATGCAATATTGGTGGCATTAATTCAAAAGGGAACATACTAAGCTTAGCATTCCTCAAGCTAAGGGATTGGATATTAATTGAGCGCAAGGGTTTATAATTTAATCTTATCAAAGCTTCTACTAGAACTTATAATCTTTTTACATCAAACATGCAACTATGTTGTAGACTATATCTTGAATTTTGATGAAACAAACATTTAAGTAGGAAGATAATTAGGAGTAAAGGTTTTTACAAAACAAGGTTCCCACCAGGTGTACAACATTATCCCAAAATTCAAGGAGTGGTTTACTATTAACTATGTGGTCAATGGAACAAGAATAACATTATTAAGGTTTTACATATTTTGAAGAGAAAGGATACATGACAACTATATACAATTTTGCAAACCAGGAACTTGTGTGGCTATGCAATCAATAGCATGGATGACTACCTTCCTTTTCAAAAAGTTTATGTCTTTTTTCAAAAGGTTTATGTTGCAACCTTAGCTTTGGGCTCGCAACCAAGGCAAGGGGTTGCAAGGTTGTAGGCCAAGAAAAGAGCCTAGGAGCCATGTCGTATGCTCCCAGGAGTGCAAGAGAATGTGAGGGAATAGACCCTCACACTCCCAAGGGAACTCCCACATTGGGAATTTGAATCCTCGTGGACTCCCGAATCTTCAAAGGGTGATTATAAGGGTCAAAACTCAATGGCTTGAAGAGTTCTTTATATCATTGAAAAGCCCCTGGAACTTAGATGTCCAAAATGGGTTCGCATCACCCATTTGGACATCTGTAACACAAGTTATGGCCAAAAAAAGGGTTGAGAGTCAAATTGACAATTTGAGTTTCGACCATTAAAAGTCAAAACTCAACCCGATTTCCTTGCGTGCAAGTGTTGTGTGACATACCATTGGAAAGCTCTCGATGATGGCTAAAACTTTGCTTTGGACCTCATCTCCATCGGAGGTCTGTGCGCAAAGTTATGGCGCCCCAAATTTGGAGGAATCCCAACCTTGGCAATTTCGGGACTCCCACTTGGGAGTCCCGGGACAAAAAGCCATTTGGACGTGGGCCCCATGGAGAGGTGCAAAGTATTGTATAAGGGAGAAGGTGGTGGCTTCCCCCAAGTCCAGGCCGTGGTGAATCTGGTGAGTCCAAGTTGCCTGTGGCTCGTCCTAGCACCAAAAGTGCTCCAATTCCGCATTAACCACCTTGTGTTGGTTTTGTGCAGGCCCATGTGAGTAAGTGAAGCTTGTCAATTCTTTCTAGTCCCATCCCGAAGCTCCAGCACGCCCCTCTACCCCTCCAAAATGCTACAAGCCAAGGAGCCTGCTTGACTCTTTGCTCTTCTAATGTTTTCTATTTGGGACTCACATTTGAATCCCTAAAAGAGTTAGGAGCACGTTAGTTTATATCAAGTGGAATATCCCTAACAAATAAACATTTGCTCATCTTAGATGTCACCCTTGAAGTAATTGAACAAACTAAAGACTTTGAATTGGATATAATTACTCTACCTTTGCATACATTTCATGCACTTTAGCCCTTGGATGTGGCTTGCTTCAAGCCTTTCAAAACGACTTTTAAAAAGGAAAGAAACACAACATTGGTTGGGAGGAATTATACTGAACTAAATAAGATAACATTGATAAGGTGGGTAGACCTAACATTAGACTTAACATTTAGAAGAAAAAATATCATGTTATGGTTCAAAGGTATAAGGATTTGGCCACTTAACCCTATGGCCATGGATTTAAAAATTAATTTTAGTACTTTGTACACATTACAAAATCAAGCCAAGGAAAAAGAAGATTCAAAGTAAGAGGATGGTGAACAATACTACACTAAACATACAGCTATAAAAAATCTCATCAACATAGGCCCAACAATAGAATTAATTATTATTATATCTAAAAAATAACCTAGGTATTAATATCTGAACATGCTTAAAATTCTTACAGTCACTAACCATGCATTTGTAATAGAATTAGAGAACATGGTTGAAAATTTGGCACAACCTTCATTATATAAAGTTGTAAAACTTAAAAATCCTGGAAGTTCAACTCAAGAGGCATTGGCACAAAGGTGTCACAATTTGATGTCATTGCCACATTTGCCTACACAAAAAACCAATGGAAGAAAACCATTAGTAGATTATTCTCAAAGCCAAGTTGTAAATTCAAGGGAATATTTGAGGATTATGTGACAAAAGGCAATGGATAAAGAGGTAAACAAAACATATCAAAGAAAGCAAAAGGAAAAAAAGACAAAAAAAACAAGCAAAAAAAATATTTATCGTGTTGATTATAGCTAAAAGATTAACTAATTTTTTTTTGTAAAACAACAACAAGCTAATTTCTTTGCAACTTGGTCATCTTCAACAATTAAAGAAGTAGAAAAAAAAATTCATTACAATTTCAAGGCAAGTCTATGAACTCACCCTCTTAGATACAAAGCTGTGAATCTTGGTGAAATAACATAAGTGCAAAAACAGGCTGAATAATGAGCACTAGCTTGAATGCGAACCAAAAAGGAAGTTATAACATTAACGCACCCCCACATTCCTTAAAAGACTCAAATGCAAGTCCAAAAGTGAAAACAATAAAAGAAAAAGGAATTGGGGTACATTCTTTAATGCATAACACTTTAGGGGTAGAGGGATGTGCTGGAGCTCCCAAATGGGGACTAAAATGAGTGATAAGCGGGTCAATTATTCACACAAACCTACACAGCCTAAACAACAAGTTGGTTAGTGCATGGTTAGAACATTTTTGGTGCACGGACAAACCATAGGGCATGCACAAATTCACAAGACTCACCATGGCCTGAACTTGGGGGAAACCACCACCTTCCCACTCATAGTATTCTTTGTGATTAGCCATGTGAGCTCCATCCAAATGTCATTTTGTCACAGGATTTCCAAGTTGGGACCCCCAAATTCCTAAAATTGGGACTTTTAGCACTTTGGAAGGCCATAACTTCTTGTGCAAACCTCAAATTGAGATGAGGTCTAAAACAAAGTTATAGCCTTTGTTAAAAAATCTTTAACAATATGTTGCACGCCACTTACACGCATGTATTTCAAGGCGATTCTTGACTTTTAATGGTTGGGAGTCAAATTGGCACTCTAATTCCTTGCCCTTCTTTTGGGCAAAACTTGTGTTTTATATTTTCAAATGGGTCATGTGAGCCCATTTTAAACATTTAACTTTCAAGAAAATTCCAATGGTATAAATAACTTTTTAATCCAATGAATTTTAACACTTAAAATACCTTTCTGAAGATTCAGGAATGCATCAGGACTCCAACTGCCAAAGTGGGAGCCCACTTGGGAATGTGCAAATTCATTCCTTCACACTCTCTTACATTCTCAAGAACATGAAATGTGATTCTCGGGCTTCCCTATCAACTTGCGCCTTTGCAAGCCCTTGCCTTGGTTGTGAACCCAAGGCTCGGATCACAACAAACATCCTTACAACAACCATAAATAGACAACCGAATTATTGGGGTGTAATAGTGAAAAGGAAGAACAATTGTAGTTGTGGATGAATAAGCTATTAAGAAGAACAACTAATGTTATGGTGGAATAACTAAGAAAAGAAACAACATGTTCTATTAAGGTGGAATAATTGGGAGGAGGAATAATTGTTGTTAGGATGGAAAATTTTAAAAAGGGAACAACAACTGCTAAGGTGGAACAACCAAGAGGAGGAACAACTATTATTGGGGTGGAATAGTTTTTTAAAAAGCAAGTGCAGCTAAAAATGAACAAGAAGTCAAAAGGAATAGTTATTGCTATGGTGGAATAATGAAAAATAATAATTATTAATGGGTTGGCATAACTAAAAAGAACAATAGCTATTGTTGTTGATGAATGGTGCTTTTTGGGGATGTTAAGATTGAAGGATCTCCAATGATCTTGTAACTCCAAATGTGATCCAAAGTTTAATGTAATTTTCCATATAGAAACGATTGTTTTACAAAGTTTTTATTACACACATTAGTAGATTAGATCAACAATTGTGCACTTTTTGGTAATGTCAAGACTAAAGGATCTCCAATCTTGTAATTCAAGAATGTCATTCAAATTTATATGCATTTTTTTACATTGAAGTAATCAAAGTAACACCATTGACATCCACGATAGTTTGATTCAATAGTAAAGAGATTTATCTATACATTCATGGAAATCACTCTAATCATTTATTTGAAAGCTAGACCACTTGCATTATGTACAATTCAAATCATCACAACAATCCCCATTATAGAGATATATTTTCTATATTTCATTTATGCTCATTTTCAACCCAAATGCAAGTACACTATGATAGAGAATAGGTACTTTCAGTTAGCGAAGATGAACTTTAAACTAAAGAGTAACACTTCAATGGATGCCAATGAAAGCCAAGCTGAAATTTAACTACCACCATTGGAAGATGCAAAAGAACCTACTTCAAGGAATGCACCAAGGGTGAACAAAAGAAACGGGGAAAAACAGACTTACAACAAGCAAGAATGAAAATCATCCATTGTTGAACTACTTATTAGAAAGCACAACAAAGAGGTGGAACAATTTCGTGATTACAAATGCAAAAGATTTGACAACATTGTCTGTTGTTGCAATGTGCTTTCATTTCACTCCACCTCATTCATCTCCTAATTGGCAAAGGACATCAGAATGCAAGAACCATATCCCATTCCCAAGGTTTGGATTAGGTTATGCACTCCTTTTGCTTGCAGTAAAACTGAAGTAAGAAGTTTAAACCAAAGTGGTTCAAATTCCTCTCAATTTCTAAGCTTCACACTGGGAATCGCCATACCTACAAGATAGTTGCGTGCTAAAGCTTCACATTGGGAATTGCCAACCTTGCAAAACATTCATGCACTGAAAGAAATCAAAGAGGGGAATGGGAATCGAGTTAGAAAAAAACAATCGGTGCACAAAGAGATGGAAGGGGGAGTGAGAATCGAGTTAGAAAAATTTCGATTTGTGCACACAGAGGAGACGAAAGGGGGAAGAAAAATTGGGTTGGTGACGAAAAACTCGTTCATGAGAATTTAATGAGCGAAAAGGAGATGGAAGGGGGAAGGGATAGGGGGTTTTTGGGTTGGCACCACATGGGAGAGGCTAATTTAAGGTTTATCAAATCTTTGGGGTTTGATAACCAAACATTGCTTTGCCAATTTTTAGGGTTTTGATCTCAACCCTTGAATAAAGGTGTTTAGTTTTCTCAACAAACATGATTAGTTTGAGCATGAGATTGTTTGATGATAAGGTGGATTTGCGACATGTGTCAACGTAAGAATGTACATTGATAGGATTTCCATTGCCTGAACATAGATTAAAAAAATGTTTGGCGACTTTGTTTTTGTGAACTTTCATAGGCCATATCTTTTGCATCTCTAGTCCAAATCCAGCCATCTAAAGCGTACTAGGTGCACCTGGAGCTCTTCTACAACTCATCTTTGGACTCCAGAGGCAACCGAGGTCTGCTTAGATCACAAAGTTCCTCTCTGTTTTGAAGTGTACTATGACCAAGCAGTTTACCCTATCCCAAAATCAATTATTTGAAAATTTTGAGAATCAACAGGGAAGTGAATGTGTATCAAGGCTGATAACTGAGAGATATATGTCCCTCATTCTAAGAACCGTTCAACATTGATCAAGACCCACCACAAGCCTCGGACCCTACCTCAAGAATTGGACCTGGACTTGACCCAGGAGAAAACTAGGGTTGAAGTAGACCAAGCATAAGGTACTATTCCCCAAGTTCAAACTCCCACCCCTTCATAAAGGAGATTGTCCCAACCACTAGCCCATCAAGTGTTTTTTTGAACATTTGGTGCTTCTTGTTTACTTAAACTTAAATGTCAAAATTATGCAATACTACAAATAGGGCTACCAAACACCACTTTTTACATTTTTTTATCTTTTTTATTTTCTTCCTTATGATTAAGTTTCTTTTTCTCATTACTATATTTTTTGTTAGTATGTTGTTAAAATTATAGGGTTTCAGGTAGGGTCTTATGTAAGGCTTAAATAGGCTCTTAAGTCTAAGTTTTGAAACCCTAAAACTTGAAATCGGTCTTGAACTCAAAATCAACAAATCTTATAAAGACTAGAATAATCAAATTGAGGAGCTAACAATTTAGAAATTAGACCCAGCCTCAAAACCGAGGGATTTTACTTTCTGAAAATTTTCCCAAGTCCAGGTCTTGTATTTTTTTTAAAATCTAAAACTGGACTGAAGAGTTCTTCTAAAATCTAAGAATCCCAAAATTCATTTAAATTGCTTCTAAATGTTACCATGATTAGACTAAATCAAGGTCATAAAGTAACATATCTTACCTTCACATTTTTGAGCAAGCCCTCTTATTGGCTATAGTTTACAGAAAGCTTTGTTAAAATTGAACTTGGTGACCCTGATTTAGCCCAAGAAAATTTTGGGGTCTTTCCCGTGGTACAAGTGCAGGTGCTGGTTCATCCAAGGCACGGTTCCTCCACCCCCGCCCCGGGTTGTTAATAGGAGGCAAGTGTGTACCTTGAAAAGGTTCCAAACTAGATGAAATTATGATAGATTTGGCCACTTGACAAAAGTACACAAAACTTGGCAACTGAAAAGGCCACTAAGAACATCCACAGAAACCATGCTCTCGGTTGGTAGATTACTCCAAGCTCCCATGCAACACAACTTTTATAAACCCTGTTGCCCATCATCTCCCTATTGTTTGTAAAGCCACTGTCATTAGTGTGATGGTGGGCTTGTCTCTTTGCATAAGGCAAAGAGCATTGAAGGTTTAGAATCTGTCCACGTTTTCAAGTATCAATTTCAAAGATCCTTTTAGGTGCATGGAACCCAAACCTCGCCGTGTGGCCAGTCTCCCATGGCAATCCTGCCTTGGAAGCAAAGACTGGGAAATGAAACTAGCTTTTCTTCAGCTCAGAGGTTTTGAAACCTGCTGCCCTGTTCTTCATATTTATGGAAAAAGTCATACAATTTTTGTGTGGTGATATCTCACGTCCTCAGCCTGGACTTATTGGAAAATGATGAGTAGGTTGTTATGCCCAGCCTATAGATCTTTCCATCTCCCAAATGATGATAAAGAACCCAAAGGGCCAGGGGGAGGGCTTTGTATAGCCTGGCTGATGGCCAATGCTTCTATTTTTTATTTTATTTCTTTGGCCAATGATGATCAACAGCAGTGGTCAGAACATTTTGATCTGTGTTGTCTTCTTATTTGTTTCATGTTTGATTTCCCAGAGTTCACCATCCATGCATTGGGTCCCATTAGGAGAGCCTGCCTGATAACCGACTCCACTCATCACTAGTGAGTACTAGTACCCCCTCATGAAGGAGCCTGATGCTTAGTGTACCAGTTCCATTTGGGTCAGGATTCCTTTCGTGATGTACCCAAACTGGCAATCATCCACAAGAAGTGTTTTTAGCTAAATCTAGCTATAGATCATAAATGAAAGTAAAAATTTGTAAGAATTCTTTACTAATTTTGCTGTCTGCTAAAACCTGTTGTAGAAATCTGGTGCATTCTTTTCACAAATTTTTTTTGTATGTGTTAAAATCATAAGTTTTCAGGTTGAAAAATTGCAAAAATTCAAAACCCCGCACTTTTGATTTGGGTTCATGATGTTGGTTAGAGGTTACAATTTCTATATTCCTGGCATAAACATTTATTGTATTTAATTTTATCTTGATTCCGAATTCTCCAACAACCTACCTCCCTCCAACCACCTCTTTGAATCATTATACGATTTTGGGTCCTTCAGGGTATTTCTGGGTTATGCTGCACTGGGACAGTACTGATGATCCCTTGTGTTCTGCCTTGCAAAATAGTTATTTCTCACCAAAACTAAAAGCACTTCTCATGGACCCCTCTATACTAAAGTTATCCATAAATTAGGTCGCTAGGCTGCTGTGGGGATCAGAACCCCCAGTTTGGCTGGGTTCAAAACAATAAACTGCATTCCCCACTCAACAAATGAAAGTAATGACGGACTAAACTTCGATTTTCACCAAAATCGGTGGTCCCGGTAGTTTGGTCCTTGGCTATTCTGTTGAACCTTTTGTTCTTTCATATCTGGTTTGCATTCTATTTTAGTGTTGAACCTGCAGTGCTTTCCTTCTGAGCTTGAAGTAAGCATTTAGTAGTAAGGTTGTGAATTGTTGAGGAGACAAGTAAAGGGAGAGCCACTTGAGAGAGAGGTGGCCTAAAGGAGAGCAAAAGGAGAGAAGCAAAGAGACTTGAGAGAGTTTGCTCATCCTTAGTTTTGGGGTTTCAGTGTGCCTGACTAAAGGATAGCAGAAAACTGGGCATGAAACAGAAAAGAGGGGACCAAAATGGGGATGAATTTAAGGATTATTGTCAGTATCTCCTCAGGAACTGGGTGTTCTGTAGGCTTCCCAGGTGTGAATGAAGAACAGGTTGGTTTCTGCAGGATTAGACCTCCAACCTTCCTGGATTGAGTAAATCAGCATGACTTATAAGGAAGCCTGTTCTGCATGATGAGTATCTGAGTCAAGAAGGTCAGGCTCAGGGAAACACTACATGTTCTATTGTAATGGAGTCAACACATGTGCACACATGAAGAGTTGAACAAATCTAGGGAAAACACAAAACAACAAGAGCTATGCAATTGTGTGAAATTATTTTCTTTTGTACAGTACACAACAGACATCCAAGAAATCCAAGGGGGGAACACCAACTCCAATGTACTGTATGTGCTAGCGGCAAAACATTCCAACCTGAGTGACAAAACTAGGCAAAACACTCGTGCAACTTAGTACTCAAGTGCGGTCCACTCCCACATAGTGCCTTTTTTGTCTGCATAGATGATAGTTGCTTGCTTCACAATATGGCTATTGCAAGGTTCTCAAGTTTTATTTCATGGGAAGCCACTCAAACTTCTGGGACATGTAAAAGTGAAAATCCAAGAACAAAACATGATCATGGGTAGATGGACCCAGTTAGGTACCCCGTGCATAAATGCATGCCTTTTTCACCCAGCTTTTTGTATGTACTACCAGAGTGTATGCACCAAATATATTGCTTCACCAAAAAATGCTTTTCACCAAGGCTTGACAAAAAAGATGCACACTTGTAGGGTCACTGCACCGACATTAGACAGACAGGTGGAGGTGGATCCATATAGTTTGAAATGGTCTTTCAGGAGGAAAAGAGTTGATAGGTATAATATTAGTGATGAGGGGTCCATATTGTTGGGAGTTTTTATTTCAAACGCTGGCTGGCAGTCTGGACAGAGAGAAGTCCTTGCAGTAATGCTGCAAAATGCTTATTAGTGCAGACTTCACTTTGCACACAATTCACATGTTGACTATCTGGTTGCAGCCCCCCCCCTCCCTCCCTCCTCCTGCAATAAGGCTGTGCATGGGCGGTCCATCAGATGAGTTTTGGGACATGCGCCCGGGGACTACGCGACCTTCCCAAGATTGACAACTAGCTTCGTGGAGAAGTCATTCTTTCTCCGAGCAGTAATAGTGTTCATCTTTTTTCTCATTCTTTTGATTCTAACTAGTGAACCTGTTCTGTTGAACAAACTTCCATTGCCCCATTCCCCTGCTCGCACCCATCTTCTCCTTTCGATTGGAGCCAACTGCCACCGACATACACACAAAAACACACACACACACACATACACACACACACAGTGTTCATCAATTATGATATCCATGTTCAATGGTCCATCTGAAGACATGGTAAATCATGAGTACAATTGTTAGCTGACAATTCTTGAGTTTTGAGGACTTGACTGTGAATTCATCTCATCAGCAGCAATTGTTTCAGCTGCAGTCATCACTCACTCACTCACTCATGCACTCATCAAGGCCACAAATTCAGTTTGGAATTGGGAATGGCATTGGCCAAACAACTACTTACCACGAATGCAGGGCTTCCTTACTTCTTTCATCTTTGTCTTCTAGATTCCTTTCTAATTACCTTGTTGGTGTTTGGTCAACCAACCTTCCCCAGCCCCCACCCACCTTGTTTATTTTTTTTCAGCCCATGGGGGTTTCACAATTCAGACACCAGACCCAATTTTTTTTGGGTCAATTTTGTGATGTAGGGAAAGTGCTGATGATCCATAGATATATTTAGCTAAATTTGGCTTCAGCCTAAATATGAAAGTGAAAAACTTTAAACGCCCTTCTACATTTTTTGCTACCAACTTGAACCATGTAGAGAAATTTGAACCACTCCACAACCATTAGGCTTTTCCCCATGGTGCCCAGGGGATATGCGCTGGGTATTACAAGAAAAAGATTAAAATTAGATTTTCTGCCAGTGTTTTACATTGGGAAACCTTCTCAGAGCAAGGCATTCCTGAAATAAGTGCCCCTTGGCTCTGCCTTAGGCGGGCCCTAATTTAAGGAATGCCTGGCTCTTCAGGAAGTATCCTACACAAATTGTATTGCTAGCATATTGAATGGTTCCAAAACCTGACACCCAGTTTCTGTCTGCCTTCTCCTGTTGCAACTTAAGGGCGAACTTTTTTTTTAAAATCTTGGGGTATTTTTCTGGAAAATGAGAAAAATGAGTGTCTTTGGGAGTTTCTAATTGCCAAAGTTCAAGATGTATTTTCAAAAGTTTACCAGATTCTACATGGGGTCCTACAAGGTAGCCACCAACACAGAAGGATGCTTAAGTATTTTTTTACTTCCATAAGAACCTCTAAGAATTTTTCTAGTTTAAGTGGAGGGCACTTTATTACAATTATTCCTCTGCCCCACTTCAGGGCGAGCTTTACCAAAAAAACCTAGAGCCCCTGCTGTCTGAAAGATTGCATTGATTTTTATGGTGAGCTTTTTATGCCTCATAAAAGCTCACCAGTGAGAGCACTACCAAAATCAGGCTTGTACTCCACTCAACTCTTGCCTGGAAGGCCATTAAATTTCATAATGCCTTGCGCTTGGCCTTTACCTTACACATATTTTGTTTGTAACCAAATTTGGTTAAATCATCTTCTGGATGATCACCACCCATGCTACATCACAAAATTGAGAAAAAAACAATAGAGCTATGGAAGTAAGTAGTACTCCCCCAAATTAAGCATCAAACCACCATCAACACTCAACTTGACTCACAAATGTGAACAAATGATTGGATTTTGTAAGCTGAAGATTTGGTCAAAGACAGATTTGGAAGTCTATGAAGATAATAAATATAATAATCCTACTTTCCCTTACCCTGGTATGAAGTTGTAGGAATAGGGAACCAAAAAAAGTACTGACAAATATCTTGTCAGTTGTCTAGCTATTTGCAGGATTATAGTCAGGGAGGCCAATTATATAGTAACAGACTAAAACACCAGAGTTGAGATTAGGCCAGGTGATTAGGATGTTTTGTTCATTGATTCTCAGGTTGTGCTGGGGTGTTTCCTTCACTGCTCTTGTGTGACTTTTTATACCTCTCTCTCCAGTGCCATGTCATGGAATTGTTGTGGAAACACAGTTGACAATCTTGCCATGTTTCTGTGCCCTTTCTTTTTGGGGAAGACAGCATTCCAGTAGTACTACTACTACCTGTCCAGGAGCTGGCTAAACAAACATTAGACCTAATTGACTTTCAATTTTAGTTGACAGAGGATTGAACCGACATCATGGGTCCTCCTCCTGGGCCCTGGGGTAGGAGTGACTGGCCTTGGGTGAAACAGCACCTACACTGGTAGTACCATGGTAGAAACCAGTGTTGTTGGGTTGTTCTTTAATTTTGTGAAGAATCTCTGGTTCTGGTTTTAACAGTAAATTAAAACAGTTCCAGTTCAGGTTTTACATATTTTTGGAACTGACATCCCAGTTCCAGTTCTGGTTCTTCAAACAAAATCAATTACTGTTCCAGTTTTGGTTCTGAAAATCAGACTCCGTTTTGGTCCAATTCTTACCAACCCAAAATGGGAAGAGGTCATTAGCTACTGGTTAACATTCAGTTATTCCCCAGTTCTAGTCTTTTCTTTTCAAGAACTTTTCCTTTCAAACCTCTCTGTTCCAGTTTCAGTTCCACACCATAAACAGAACCAGGTACCCAGCTCTCAGTCCCATTCCACTGGTTCCAGTTGTGATTTCAATTCTGAAAATCAGACCAAGTTCTGATTCGAGTTTAACTAACAGGAACCAAGACTAGTTCTAACCAGTGTTTGCCAATTCTCATGTTCCAGGGGGACCTCTCAGTTCCAGTTCCTAACATTTTCGAAGGGATTGGTTTTGGTTTGGTTCGGTTTTTTCAAACATGGGATTCAATTTTGGTTCTAGGTTTTTTAATAAGGGACAATTTTGGTTTCAGTTTTTCTTTTTATTTTCAAGTTAGGCCAGTTTTGATTCTCAGTTCCATAACCCCCAATTCCAGTTCCAACATTCAAAATATTAATGGACTATACAAAAAAAATTAAAAGAAAAAACTTTTACTCAAAAAAAATATAAATAATTAACATGTTTTTAAATCCTACACTAATACAAACTAGCCCATTTCTAAACCCTAATCTACACTAAATGTCTTTCAAGGATTTTCTTTTTTCTTTTGTCATTGCCATGTGGTTCCATGTCTAGGGTTTTCAAAATTGTAGTTGGCACCTTGAATGGCCTATTGTCACCCTTGAAGACCCTCAATTCTACTCTATTTCAAATCCTAAAAAACCTTATTTCAAATCTGCAAAAAATTCTTGAAACCTTCAAACATCTTTTTTTTCTACCGAATGTGCACCATTCTTTTTGAAAATTGGAAAAGATTTTAACATTGATGATTAGAAGGGAAAAAGGACTTGATGAAAATTGTTTTTATAAATGATTTGAACACATTTGGCTCAAAAATGCTTTTGACCTTGAAAATTATGAATTTTGAAAATGTGCCTTTAACAAAAGTTGTTCATGTTTATATGATAGAGGGCATGAATGCCTAATATACATGATATAAAATGAATTTGTAGTTAAAATGTATTTATATCTAAAATGCAATGTTAAAGGGGTACCTAAAATACAAATTTATAATTTGTAAACTAACACAAAAATGACACATGTCATGTGTAATCCTAATTGGAAAATAATTTTTACATAGGCACCCTTAGCTCCTTTGACCATGTTTTCGCCCTCTTGTTGTTTTGTTCTACTAGTTATTAGTGAGTAGATGCAAGGTAAAGTGGCGCACAACCTTGAGGATAAAAACTCCATATTTGACAGGTTTTACTAGGTCAAAGACTAACCATACCAAAAAACCCCTAAATTTAGATGTTATTTTTCATAAATAAATGCATACCCTATTAGAGGCCCCTATTATATACTTCTCTGAAAAAAACTAGCTTAGGAAACCCTAATTTGAAGTAGCTATGGACTTTATGAATTTTAAAGACTTTCATGTTATTTAAAAGTCCATATCAAAAAAAATTTAAATCACATGATGTCAATCTTTTCAAACTTGTGTTTTTAAAAGAAAGACTCATCATATTCTAATTTTCTATATAGCATACTATGAATATTTCAATCGTTTCAAAGTCCATATACAAAAACTATTGCTAGTCGGCAAGTCCAAAACTTTGACTTCTAGAGTCCATAACATTTTTACCTTAATGAGTTATGCAAAACAATTTATATCTTTGTTTTTATAACGAAGTTAACAATTTAAACCCAAGTCCCTAAAATCAAATTGAAATATATGTGCATAGTAATGAAGCTTCTAATCAAAACACCCTGTAAAATTTAACTTGTGACACAAAAAGTGAACCACTTTACCTTGCATCTACCTTAGTAGTTGTGCAACTCTAACAACTTTTTAATTCACTATGTTGCAACTTTAATAATGTGTAGCCTTTAATGTTTTGTTGTGGTAGTTGTTAGTAACTCTAAGCTTTTGCCATTTTTGGTGTATCATTTGAACTAATCTATTACTTAGTTAACAATTTATTTTTATTTGCAAGGTTATGAAAATGGTGAAGGAACTGGCTGAAGGGATTACTAAATGGTTCAAAACAAAAATGGGGCTTTCTACTAAAAGGTTGGACATCCAAAAGGAACTAAATGACTTTTGTGCCTCACTTGAAGATTGTGAAGTTCTATGGGGCAAAAGGAAGTCTAATAATGACTTCAAATTTTTGCTTTGCAATAATTCAAATTTGGTTTTTAGAATCCATGAATTGTGGCCACTAATTTATCAAAAACCTAAAATTATTAACAACACTATAACAATTTGTTAACAAAATGTTTGTTACAAGGAAGGGGTTTAAGATGGACTAGACTTGCTTTGTGTAGCCCAAGCACAAGGCATGGGAAAAAGAAGGCACAAAACGAATTTTAAAAACCCACAAGCAACAACTCTAAAGGAAGAACTACCTATGGTTGTTAATGGTCCTAGTGGAATTAAAACTAATAAAATGGTAGGCCATATCCAACACATCTTGAATGTTCAAGCCTAGAAAGTGAATACTATCCAAACAAAATTGGGTAGTTTGAAGTGTTAGAAGGATGAGTTGTTTGCTAACATTAAGTTCCAATCTACCAAAGTCTAACTTTGCATGGACAAGTTAAAGGATGCTATTGGTGACAACAATAATTTGAAAGAAGAATATGAAAGAGTTGAATTTGCACTTAATGTTATTAAGGGCAAAATGAAATCATCAAAAGCACAAAGGTAAGGGTTTCAAAAAAAAATGTGTTAAATTAACATTGTTAGAGGTTTTCAAGTTGATTATGAACTTGAACACCCGCGAGTTGAATGGGATGTCCAAGGCGTAAAGTTTCAAAAGGTTGAAAAATGTTTGGAACACACCCAAAGGCTTGTTACAAAATCAAAACAACTTGCTTCTGAGGAGAAAGAATGCTTTGAGTTGTTATTAGAATACCATACCCTTGATATGTAGATTGGGTCAAAAGCTTGGATTCTAAAAATTATAAAACATCACTCAACCTTGGATTCTCTCTTTGTAAATGGTGGTGGGAACATACTAATATTTTTTCCTCCTAGACCTATACCACACCCCATAACAAGGCCAAAAGAACCTTTGTTGGCTACTAATTAACCTTTGCTCCATTTGTAACCATTTTTTTCATTGTTGCATGATATTGTGGTGGCTTCATCCACTTGCATGTACCACCCTTAGTGCATAAGGTTTCATATGCAAATGTCTTCAACGTGCGCAAATTCATCATGTGGCATGGATTTTCACCCTAAATGGTGTAAGAACATGGGTTTCAAATTGGTAGATAAAAAGCCTTTACCTACTCAACCCAAAGTTGGATCAAATGGTACAATTTTTCTATGTTCCTACTATTTTTACTATTAATAAATTTCATTACAATCCAAGTTTTCTATTATCGTTTATTTGTTTGAAAATATATAGTTAAACTTCTTATCTTTCCACTTTGACACAAAGTCATGAACTATGAAATGTGTTAATTTGGGCTAGAAATATGTAACAAAGTTTGATGATGGGGTTTCCAAACTCTTTAGTCTTGTGAGTTTTTTCTCTTCCCCAACTAATGTTAACCTTGTAGACACCTTTTGAAATCACTTCCACTACACTAGTTGCCCATTTCTAGAAATTTCATGTGGACAACAAGCGTTTCGATCTTTAAATCTTTGCACATACCATGGTTACAATCACTCAAAAGTGGTCAAGCAAATTTTTATGAAAGAATTTGCCTCCATGAATCTAGTGTAAAACTCAACCTACACATTACAATGTAACAATTAGTCCATGTAAACTTGAGCCTTTTAAAATGTATAAATTATACTTGAAAAAAAATGTGCTCCCTATTGAACCAATTCCTTACACCTTAAAAAAGAACAAGGACTATACAAAGGTAAGGGCTAAAGTCCATGAAGAGGGGATACATAAGGACCCCAATCCTTACTATCAAAACTTATCATTACCAATAGCATAAAAATGAACCATTCCTTTCAATAGTATACTTCTAAAAATAATAGTCCTATTCATGAACAATGGAATCATGTTAGTCTTCAACCAAGGACTAAATGAATTTCTATAATTAAACACGATTAACTATAATACTGTAAGGACGATGTTAAGGTAAGCAATAGAGATTATGAAGAGGATGGACACAAGGACTTCAATCCCTATTATTAATTTTAGTTATCATTATTAGTTTTAAAAAGGCAAATAACATGTGCAATTATTTTTTAAGGAATTAATGTTAGTCATTTGAAGGACTAATGATAGTCCTTAAACAAGGACCAAATCACATTTTACACTTGTACTGAACTGATTAATCAAAGTCCAAATTCCAATTGAAAGCACATAAATAAATTTGCATAATATAGAGTGTCAATCCTACTCAAGATGAAACAACACATTTGAAACAACACTAGAGATGTACTCAAGTATAATTGTGACCCAAGGCACAAGCTTAATGATAAGATTTTCCTAATTTATGACATAATAACCAAAATATGGAAAATGGAAAAAAACATTACATGTTGATCACATTTGAGGTGCAAACTTGAAAAGAAAATTGCAAGGTGCAATGTTCATTGGATTTCACTTGAAATTCTTGTAGATAATGGCTTGGGTGTGAAGTGAAGTTCTTGACCCCAATGCAAAGTTGAACAATATCCTTCTTGTTGGGTGAGATAATAGTTTCTAAAATCCACCAAGATTCCACAATCCCTCACATTTTTAGCCAAAACATCTTATTTGTGTAAACACTTTTCACAACCCCACAATGGCAAATTCAAATTTAACATATGCACCCTTCTTTTCATGGACTTGTATTATAGTTTAAGGTAAGCAATAGACTTCTTTTCATTACTGTCATTAATGTATAATAATTATTATTTTACTTATACATTAATTAGAATAGGCACATGATTTATATTTTAGCTCAATTATTCATATTTTTCATTTTTCAATACTTTTTAAATTAAAATATTACCACTATCATTAAATCAATCAATTTAGTTTCTATAATTGTAAGAATTATATTATAGTTCCCAATCATAAAGAATAACTATTTTATTTACAATACCTATATTTTAATAATAATAATAATAAATTTCATGTCCATAATTGAGAAATTATGTCATGTGATTAATATTTTACTTTAAAAATTTTATAATAATCTTAAAATAATAATCTCAAACTAGCCTACATGGCACACATGGCATTTCCATAAATTTTCAATATAAATATAATTTTATTTCAATGCATTAATCTAAATTAACCATTTTAATTTTGGTTATATCACAATAACAAAAAAAATTCACCAATTTGGTTGAAGCATTTTTTATTTATTTTTATGGTAGTTAAATTTTATAAAAATTAGATAGGCTAGGTAATATGTAATAAATAGGATAGATATTAGTAGGTAGTAGGTAGGTAGGTAAGCTAAGTAAGAGGTATTTTATTTTGTGGATATGTCATAATGTTTTTGTACTAATTGATTAATTAATTAGCTATGTTAAATAATTAATTTATTAAATGTAGGCTAAGTAGTTAGTTTATTAGGTAAGTTAAGTAATAGATAGTAGGTATATAACCTAAGTAATATGTAATAAGTAGGATAGGCACTAGTAAGTAATAGGTAGGTAAGTTATAAGTTAAACAATAAGTATTATATTTTGTGAATATGTCATAGTTTTTTTTGTATCAATTGTTTAATTAACTAGCTATGTTGAACAAGTAATTATTAAATGTAGGCTAAGTAATCAATTTAGGCTAAGTAATCAATTTATTAAGTAGGCTAGGTAATAGATAGTAAGTATGTAGATGAGGTTGTATATGATAAGTAAGATAGGTAGTGGTAAGTAGTAGGTAGGTTAAATTATAAATATTTTATTATGTGGATATATGATTTTTAAAAATAATAAAAATAATATATTAGGTAGGTTAGGTAATAGATAGTAGGTATTTAGCCTAGGTAATACTAGTAAGTAGGATAGTAGTAGGTAGTTAGTAGGATAGGTAATAAATAGTTAAGGAAAATAATAATTTTTTTTTGTTTGAATACATGATAATGTTTTTGTATGGGACAAAAAATGTGATGATGTTGTAGTGTTGTAGTGTTTCCTTTTCATTAGAATTTATCCCATATTTTTTGTTTACAATTTCAAACTTATAAAGCATGTAAATAGGTGAAAGAGTGGACTAGATCCATAGTATGCACTATAGACATAGTGCATGTGCCATTTGGAATAAGCTAATCAAAAAGCTTGTCCCCAAAAAATTAGGGATTATTTTTGGGGGTTTTTGGTGTGGCATCATGAACATTGAACGTAATATTAAACTTGTCCATGATGCCTAAAAAAACTAGGGAAAAACATACATTCTAATTTATATAAATGTATAAGAATTTAACATATGAAAAAATTGTAATTTAAAGGTCTACATGCATCCTAGATTTGGCATGCATGAACATTTGACCAAGTCATTAACCCATTCAAATATAAATTTGAGGCTTGCCTAACTTTTATACATTTATTTCAAAAAATTGTGGTGAGTGTAAAGTGTAATTTGTGAGTTAGAAATTTAACACATTCAAAATGAATGATTAAACTCATGTGCAAATGTTAATAATTCAAGAGATGTGAAATTTTCATTAACATGTGTGTGTTTCAATATATATTAATAAGTGCAATATGCGACATTTGAATAATGGTTTTAATCAATTCAAAATGCATGATTTAACTCATGTAAAGATGCTGATAGTTCAAGAAATGTGAAAAAAATCATTAAACCATTCAAGTATAATTGCAAACATTAAATTGCATGTGTTTCAATATATTTTAATGAATGCAAGATGCAACTTGTGACTAATGGTTTTATCATA
>Ga0209208_10000951_pt1 | contig 39786 bp, 31 predicted proteins | sample S1TSphfallax_3_FD_187694 | JGI IMG/M metagenome (GOLD analysis project Ga0209208, IMG submission 187694) | Host-associated microbial communities from peat moss isolated from Minnesota, USA - S1T2_Fd - Sphagnum fallax MG (SPAdes) (version 2) | ecosystem: Host-associated > Plants > Peat moss >... | reverse complement strand
AAAAAAAAAAAAAAAAAAAAAAAAAAAACAGTTCCTCGAAGAATCTCTACCTGTCGGTTCATCGTCGTCTTCAGAAATGACAATCGTTTCTGATACATTGTTGGAGACACCGACCTCCGCTGCCTTCTGTGCGTCGTTTCCGAGTTGGAAGTCGACCACGCGCCTCCTACTCGGTGTGCGCGAGCTTTCGACATCAACAACAGAATCGACAAGCTGAGCAGACTCTCCTACGGGGTTCAACATCGCAACGAGATTTTCAGATCCCACCGCCATCGGGTCGCTGCAGACGAAGAAACACGATACCAATCAGCGTCCGCCATAGCCGGGTGTTTGAAGCAGACTAGCCGTTGCACGGATACAGAGCGTCGTCCACAAGAACAGTTGGTTTGAACCAGTGTTCGCCGGTTATTTAGTTGTGACCCGGTTACAATAACCTACCAGTCAGTTATTGATTTTTATAACCGGTGAAATTTCATAACCGCCTGGTATTGGATTTTCAAAATCTAATAACTTACCCGGATGACGTTATTATAATCCAAATAAGTTACCAATCTTAAAACATCAAGTTTTTTTTTTTTAATTTAAAAATTTTATACCCAGATTAATGCACAAGGTTCGAGAGTAATTATAGTAGTTGTACAGGTAGGAGCAGTGAAAATATATGTAGCAGCAGTGCAGGAGCTCAGGAAAAAGGAAACACGGGATGAAACTCAGTTTACCACCAAAATTGGTGGCCAAACTAGTTTGAGTCCCAGTTATTTCCTTTCGTAAACTTTTCATTCCCAGTTATGCGTTTGATGCCCTATTATGCAGAAACTGGCCGTTCTCGCCCCCTGATCGCCTGACTTTAAGGATAACTCTAAGATATGAAAGAGAAATTTGATTACAGAATATAAAACTTTGAAGTCATGAAAATGTGAGCATGTCTGAAAAGATAAAAGAAAATGTAAAAACACATTTAACAAAAATCTTATGAACAATGAATATTTTCTACAATTCAGGCATCTTCTGGAACTCCAAGAGAACATCAAAACGTAAACACTACTCCATTAACTAGGTTTGCAAATGATGATGATGCTAAAGTAGCCCAAACTGGGGGTAATGGGCTCCAGTTTTGCTGAAACTGGGGACGAAGTCAGGCTGAAAACAGTACACAAGGGAAAAACAGCGCACCAAACTAATTGTCTCACCTAAGCTAGTCCTCAGGAGAGTTTTACCCCCCAGTTTTGGATTTCCATCAGCTGGACAGTGTTTGCTTCTCATATTCTTCATTACATATATCAAACCTTCTCATAATAAGGTGTTGCAAATCTTCTCAACTGGTACTCAGTTTCAGCTTTTGCTTACTTTAGGGATACACTCGAATTGGGGATGAAACAGGGTTTAGAGGGTCAGACTAGGACCCAAAGACAGAGTGACATTACAGAGAACTCTAATGTGCCACACAAGCTTTACCAGTTGGTAAGTGGTTCTTCTTGCACAGAAATCTTCTTTTTGGTTTAGTCAGTGACTTAGCCTCTTGAGCTTCATTGAGCCTAACCCGCACCATAAGTTACTACTTTTTACAACCCAAAAAGTTACTGGTAAATCTAGTTTCACTAGTTATGAGTATGTACTTACTACTTGTCCACATTATTCACTATGATAATGATCCTGTTGCATCAAAGGCTGCTTTTTCACCAAATGACTTTATATGAAAATATGGTTTTGAAATTGAGTATTACAATGTATTGAGCCTGACATCTATGTACATAAACTATGAAGGCATTTTCAAGCCATTTTGAAAAACTCTTCATTCAATGGGTCCACCATTAACAACTTACCAATCAAGATCTACCAGCCCAAACATTTATAGTTGATTTGACATTTTAAAACAAGGTGTACAACTCAGTGCCTCTTCCAAAGTTGGGGAAGATCAATAGTATATGCTAACTGCAACCCCATGTTCTAAGTAAACCTGTGTAGGATAGGTATCTCTCCAACATCATGTTGATCACTATACATGCAGGGTTTTTTTTGTTTTTCCAATTTTGTGATGTAGCCACAGTGGTAAAAATATCCACAAGAGGAAAGAGCTAAATTTGGCTACAGGTCTCAAAGAGGACCATAGACATTTTCTAGAATCCTGCTATGTTTTGGCAACCTCCAAGAACCCAGTGTCTAAATATGGTGAATTCCATGTTTTTTCTCCTTAGAATGTGATGAACTGAAAGGCATCTAAAACGAATCTTGTGACAATACCCAAAAAAAAAAGTGACATGTAGATGCGAAATTTTGCACAAATTTTTTTGGCTAGCGATGTGATGTCCAAAATGTGCCATTCATTAGTGGATACAACATTTTGTCATGTTCCCTAGCTAATTTGTTTCGAGAGTGAAAAACTAACATCACAATGCTTGATGCTAACCCATGGTACATGGGTGATGGTCCACATCAATCCAATAGTTTCCATTTCCTTAAAATGAACTAGGGTAAAAATAGAGTGGTGAACCTGGGGTGTGAAGGTGGGTGCTGACACTGGTTTTGTCACAACTGTATAAAGAGAGAAGAACTTGAAGGTTAACTCATCAGTCTCTCTTCTTTTGTGCTAGTTTTCCTCTCCAACAATCAATTTGTATTTTGTGTGTCTTAAGACTGATAGTATACCTTGCCACTTTAAAGCAAACTCTGAGGAGAAAGAGCTCTGTCGTACAGTAGCTATGGCTTTTTATCAGGGGATTAGTGGGAAAGTCATTGTGCCAATGGCAACTTGTGTGTTTGTGGTTCTTATGCTGCTACTTGTGATGGGGAAACCTGTGATGTGCCAAGAAACAAATGTTCTCATCTCAAATGCAATGCCAGGGGAGGTCCTGACGCTTCATTGTCACTCTAGAGATAATGACCTAGGCGTGCACACACTTGCTTACTTGGCAACTTATCAATTCAGTTTCGAGGTTAACTTTTGGGGGACGACACTGTTTACGTGCGATTTTACTGCCACTAACCACCCTACAAGTCTTGGCCTCATTGTCTTTCAAGGTCCTAGTTATCAACATGGCCCTTGGATATGTGTAAACCAATGCAACTGGTCAGCATATGAATATGGCTTTTATCTCAATGGTCGGTATCAAGCTTCATGGCCAAAACTTGGCACTGATACAAATGTCAGTACTCCTACTTGATTCTCTTTGCATTTTGTTTTGTCGGATGCAAAATTCATGGATGAAAATTCATAGATGTAGTTGTTCTGTGTCAATATAGCCACGTGGGTGGCCAATCTCTCTTGTAGCTGCTGCGGATATTCAGAAGATGATGAATGTCTTATGTTGTGATTTGTTCACCTGAAACCAATACAATTTAATCAATCAAATCATGTGTCAAATTATGCAGGTAACGAAGGTTCTGTGATCTGACACCGGATTTGGAGACATCCCTATACGAAATTTGCTGCGCCATTTACAGCACAACAAATCTATTGGATTAGAATCAATGTTCTAGTTACATGGTTCATTTCATGAGATGTTTGCTAAATATCGATTCTAGGGCAATAACACTGAACTAACCCAGAGATGTTGGTACAGGAGTTCAATGCAACACTTGACATAATAAATTGAAGTCTCCATATTGTCAATTTTATTATGATCTTTTTTCTGAAATGCCCACAAATTGAATGCTTCTAATTTGTTCATTGCTCAAGGAGTTTTCATACAAACATCAAAGTTACACTATAGCATGTATGTAGTAGGACTAATGCAACTGGTCAAATGGCATTTGGCATGCTGCACGAATGTGTTGTCACTACTAATACTTACATCAATTCTCAACTAGTTTTTTTCAATGAATCCCTTGATCCAGACTTGCATTATAGTTATCATTGGGCAATTGCAAGAGGTTGCACCTATCTGATAAGCTTCTACTTCCCAAACACAGGTCAAGGTTACTAATGAAACTACAATATAGGTTTTTCTGGGGTTCTAACTTGCAGTGAATATATTTGATTGGTAGCTTGGATGTTAGACCCGGCCTGCTCCTGTTTGCATAGCATGCATGGGCCATACCCAGCACTAGTTAGCTCACTATGCTTCCCGGTCAGATGGTGAATGCATGTCTCACTGTCCAATTCAACTGCACATTCTGGATGGTTCTGCTTGCTATTTGATCAGGGTTTGCTGGGTTTTTGCTGTCTGGAGGGTGCATTGGAATAATCTGTTACGGAGGTGATGCTTTGGTAGGTGAGGCTGGTTTGGTTGTATTCTCTGTGTTGGATCATGGAGTTTCTTTTAGAATCAAACCCAATGATGTGAAGACTAAAGAGGAGAGAGTCTACAGTAGAATGGTTCTCCCTTTCCTTTGGGTCACATTTCAATGTGAGGTACTAGATTCCTGACCAACCTCACCACACTCAAAAAACTGAGATTCTTCTCATGATGCTTGTCATGAAAAATGATTTTTTCCAAAGTCACTTGGATTTGTTGTGGCTTAGAGGCTTTCCCCTGTGCCTGAAGCATTTGAGAATTCTCTTGCAGCTTTGTTATTATTTGGGCCATTGCAAATGAAAAATAAAATAGGCCTAAATCAGCTTCATGAAAAGCTCGGGATCTGATGTGCAAAATCCCTCATGCAAATATTATTAGTGTAACTGATTGTTGGCTGTTGATATGAAGATTATCTGAATCATTGATTCTTAGGACTTTACTCAAGGCTGTTTAGCATTTGGATTTTCAGGACACTGGGCTAATACTCGAACATCACCCCCCATTATGGGTTTGGAAATCCTGAAAGCTCCTCAGGGAATTGCCTCACCTTATACTTCAGATTCTACTGCCTCTCAAAGGTGGGCTCTAATATGCATATTTGCTAAATTGTTATGATCTTGGGAAATTACCTTCCCAAGACTTTTTTCAAGACCATTCACCCCCTATAATCGATGTATGACTGGCAGGTTAACTGATGATTCTCAACCAGTATTTGAAAACTCAATCTCATGCATAACTGACAATTACTACCCAATTTTTTTAATACATATTGACATTGATAACCTATGTGATCCCAAAATAAATTTTGGAAAAGTAACCTACCCAGTGATTATTAGAAAAAGCAATAAACCGGCAAGCAAACATTGGTTTGAACCCTAAAATCCCACCTGGATAACTTGCAGGGTTTGGTATAATTTTGAATACCCACCCAATATTCCTCAATGAGGTTCTGGGCTCTGAAAATTGCTTGGAGGCAGGAGCAACTTCGGCCAGTCCAGTGGAGAGATAAATGCCAAGCTTGTTGTAGATAATGTTCATGTGAGTATTTTGCAGTTGATCCCGCAAACCTGGTAGCTGTCCCTGACAATAGCAACATGTCTGCCAGCATAACAAGACCACTGTCACTAGGAACATACGAGGAGTACAACTGCAGTAGATCCAGTACCAATCCCTCTCTAATTTGCACCACTCTCTGTGGTCTGAGCTCTGCATCATGTCTTGCAGGCAGAAGCTGTGGCAAGAGGAACACATTCAAGAAATCATCAGGTGCCAGACCATCCACCACTAAAGTACTCCAGTTGGATCAGGGGACTGTTGGCCCTAATGGTGCCCAAAGCTTGCAAATGTGATGAGAATCTATAAAGTCTGTCGTGGAAGAGGTATACTTCGCGCTTGATGCTTGATGTGTGAAGTAGAGATTAGAGTCTCTTCGAATGTAGAAATCCATCTGCAATTCAAGAACAAGTCATTGCAGTATGTTGAAAGAATTTCATGTATTTTGTGTCAATGTGTTTTGTGAGTTGTACTGAAGTGGAATTGAGTTTTGCACCTTGGATTGAGGGAAGCACAGAGCACTAGCTGTGATAGTGCCCCCCCTTCACAGATGGGGTTGTTTTATATGGCAAAGATTTTGAGGAGGATCCTCTGCATTTGGGGTCTAATATCAGTGCGAAGGCACTCTTCAGCAAGATTTGAAGACAGTTGGGACTTGACCAGCTTGTGGAGTACTATCAAACATTTTTGGATGGCACTGCAGAGGCTACATTGGTGCTGTGGGACTTGGAGCTGACTAAAGGTCACATGGAGGACACTAAAGAGTGGTGACTGAGGCCAGGAAGGCATGTTTACCAGTTTGGTCTGGTCATGCTGCTAAAAAGTACCAGAGTGTGACTTTTTCAGTGGCTGCAGTTATTGTGAATGTTTGTTGAAAGCATATAGCAGAAGGAAATTGCTTTTGTATCCTTGCATTTGGTGAAGAAGGAATGAGAAATTAGAGTTTTAGTGTTAAGTGAGACCATTGTTAAGCAGCTTTGAATCAGTCAGTATGCGGTATTCCTCATGTACTATTGTAGTAGTGCTGGTGGGCTATTGTATTGTGTTATGTGTTGCAAGTTTGCCTGTCTTCAGAATGTGGGGTTATGAACTGGGACATAGTCTTTTGCGAATTTGGCCAAAGTAGGCTGTTTTAAAAGTTGTTATGCTTGGGGGGGGGGGGGAGGGGTCATGAGCAGCAGCCGTTGCAAAATCAAGTGGCACTCAGTCAAATTTGACAATGAGCAGCACTTTGCCAGCAGCAACATCAGCCCACAGCAAAAGAAAACTACCCAGATGGTGGTTCACCATCTCCAGCAACAGGTACTCTTCTATGATCTCGCATAGGGTTCTCATGGTCAGGTTGGATTTTGAGAGCTTTGCAGGAGGTTTGATACTCAATGGTTGTGCTGTGTGCTGTCCTTTGTAAGCTGTGGAATAGAATCTTATCATCACATTAGCATGCACACAGGTATTCTTGGAAGTGTTTTCATCAGTCTTTCTGGGTACATATTTGCTTGAGTAAGGTCTCTACCCAATGTGGCTTTCATGCAGTACACAATATTGCAATTGTGTTAGAATGGGAATACATTGTGCCTCAGATGAAAGAGCTTACTCCTATGTTATCTCATATGGCTCTGGCAATGCCCTGCTGATGCTTTAATTCAGAGTAGCCTCCAAGCAGTAAGATTCTTGCTTAAGGAATTAGTGTCACAACAACCAAAATTGCAAGAAAATTGGTTTTTCAATCAGTATACCATAGTGAATTAGGAAGTTTGGCCCCACCAACCATAATTAGGGCAAAGTAACAGTACATGTACCAATGAAAGCACATGAGCCTGTCATGAATTTGCTACCAAAACTGAAATTACTTGAACTATCACCTAAAAGTGAATGTAGATGAAATTCAAAGCAACCATCAAAACCAACAAAAAATGATGGTGAAGAATGGCATACAAACATGATGTCACTCTAGGATTCCTGGCTCTCCTTTCTTCCTACATTGCTCCCAGCATGGGAAAACAAACAAGGAACATGTCATAAGAAAAAGAGGGCTGGAACAAAATGCTGATTTTTTGGTTCCAAAGAGTTTGCAGTCTTCACAGTTCACATCAGCAGCTAGGTGAAACTCCTCAACCTATTCGTGACCAACTTTGTCAGACAGCCAGAATGGTTCACTAAACTCCAGTAGTTTCTTGGCATTTCAAACTCAGGACAACAGTTCCTTGTTAAAAAACAAAAGAAGCTGAAGTCTGTAAAAGATACTAAGTACTATTCTGATTTGCCTCATATCACAAACATCCTCTTCAAAAGACACCCTTTCCCTCACTCCTCATGCTCAAGAATCTATACAAATCTCTTGGCTAACTCCCAGATAATTACTGCTAAAGTTGAATGCTTTTACAAAGATTTACATCTCATGATTTCCTCAAGCTGTAAATCGTGAAGCTGGGCTCAACAATTTACTAAAGAGCCAAATCTGGGACTTGATTAGAGGAAATCCATCAAAGTGTTCTTAACTTGCCCTGCCAGCAACTCAATGGTATGCATCAGGATCAAGAGTGTACATTTAAACAAGAAATGAAACAAGATGCACCAGCCAAAACTCTTGAACAGCACAAACAAAATTAAGGATGTTGCACACATCTCAAAAACCAAGCAAATGTAGATCATATAACACCCAAAACCCTGTGTCTGAGAGTGATGACTATCTAAGCATTAAGCCAGGCCTGCTATGTCATATGAAGAGAACAAACCTCCAAGAATGTTGCAGAGACCAAAGCAGAGGTTGCTGAGACTAGTAATGAGGTGCCTGATAGGTTACAGGGCCCACCATCTGCACACAAACAAAGAACAAAAATACTTACATGAGCACTGAGCATGAGCATAGGTTGAGCCAAAGAGCCAAAACTGCCACTCATCACTGCATCTCTGTACAAGAGCAGTAATCCATGCACTCAAACATCAGAGATCAGGTTTCAGACACCAACAATTGGACAGGTGTGAAACATGGTCACTACATCAACAGAGAAAAAGAATGGTGGAGGAAAAACCCTGTAGTCCAAAGATGACACCTACATATCAACTTTGAGATCACTTACGTAAAAACCTCTAAGTAACCTCCTGCTGTTCCAAATTAATGTGAAACGTAGACAAACAATATACATCTGAGATTGATGGCAACCATCTGAAAGACATTTTGAAAGTGACCACTGTGTCAGTTCTGGCAAAAAACAAACCAAATAACCTTGTGAGTGTTACTCACAAAGTATCAGACCATCAACTTCATCATGAATGTTGCCTGGCTGCCATTACTTCCCACTGACTTCATCAGCTCCTGACTGTGGGTAAGTATAATAAGTATATAATAATCTCCTCGAAACTCAGGGCAAACAAATGCGTTGGAAGGCTACTCATCTCTTTAACTAAAGCAAGACAAACACTTACGAGAATCAAGGTCATGCAACCCTACCTGTGATGGCATATACGGATTGTAGATGCCAGGTTGGGCCATCTGCACTACCAAAACAGCCATAGTAAGCTGCAAGGCTACTCAATTCATTTGCATCAATCATAGATCTCATCTTCAACCCAGAGACAGATGTTCAAGGATGCTTTCTCTGCTCACCTGAACTCCTGGTGACATCATTCCACTTCCTTCTTTCTTCCCCGATGCTGCCTCTCCACTACTTTTATTTATCACAGCACCCTTCTCCCCCTATGGAAAGGTTTGCACCACATAGACTACACATTAGATTTTGCGAAACATGCAGGGCAACTCACATAGTACTAGGTTCTGGGTGACACAACATTGCATACCCACAAAAACAGCCAAGAGAGTGATGAATTGGTCACTTCAAAAACCTATGAGATAAGAATCTCCAAACACTGGAAGAGGACAGATTTAAATCCATCGTGCCATGGTCTAATTTGCAGGGAAACTAGGATGTGTCTGTCTCGTCAGGAGGTACCCAAAGTATGAATTTTTCCAGAGAGTAGAACTACAGGATTCAGTGAATGGCAAGTTTGACATTAGGAGCAGCACTTTTGGAACTTGCAAAGAATAATAAGCAACAGATATGGCAACTTGCAGGGTTCTTTCTATAGGTGAAAAGTGCATGAAACGAAAGCAGACAGCCCTAATTACCACTGCCAGTATTAGGGTAGAGCTGTTACTGACCTCAGTCTGGAAGAAACAGAGAGTCCATCCAGGAAGCACACGCCCAAACGATGTAGAGTAAGTTCTCGGCAGCACAAACTCACAGGACTTCCAAATATCAGGAAAGTCCCAGAGCCAAGCATGATAAAAAAAGCAAGAAACGGCATGTTGATTTGATTACAAACAGCAACTAGGGACCAACTCCTGGTGTGCAAATACTCCAACAGTAATCAAACTCATCCTAGAGGATGACTGCATACCATACCTCTCTATACTTGTGAAGATAAACCTTCAAAGGTTCCACGTATTCCTCAAACCCTAATGTGCTCATGGCCCAAAGAAGATCATCGCCGTTGATTGTCTTCCTTTTCTCTCTCTGACACTTGTCGCTTGCTCTGCGCTCGATTTAGGAAGCACAATAGGTACCAAAGCCCTCTCTCTCTCCCCTCACATACTCACCACATGAATCCATACAGAAAGAATCACAACAACAGCAAAACAACCGTAGACAAAATAACCTGCAATGCGAATCAGTTGCATCGCCGCCGCAATCAGCATTCCTCAGTTCCATGCAGACAACAAACTCGGATGTGCAATTTCATACGACGCTAGAGCAGAACCCTGAAATCGAATCAGGCTGACGGATCATCACTTCTCCATCCACAAACACAGCACCGACATGCAAACAAAAGTTTGTGGATACTCGCTAGTTATAAAACTGATGAACTCGGAGACACACTCTTGGATCGTCTCCTTGGCATCCTTGGCAATCTTTGCATTGGCTGGTAGCGCCTTCTTCATGATACGGCTGATGTTGGCAATGGGTAAGAAACGATCCTGCTCTCGCACGCTGGAATTGTTCCGGTCACCTCCACCCTGATTGTTACCGTAGTCATCTGAGTGAGGGCTATCTTGGCTGCCAGGGCTACCAACTTCAGCCATCGGACCTACCGTAACTGCAACAGTCACCAAACTCGCCGCCCCTCGACACCAGCACAAAGCCTGTGTCCCGGTGGGATGGATGGTGCAAGCCCAAAGCGTTCCAGAGAGTTTCCCGTGCTCGCAACGCTCGAACTACCTACTGAAAACCAAGCCAAGCTCGAGCCGTTTCTCTCTCTCTCTCTCTCTCTCTCTCTCTCTGTCTTGGTGAGCCTCTTTGATCTCGCCACTTGTCCCTCCCGCCTTCATGCCTCAAGAGACCATCATCCATTCATGACCGTACACACCAAAGTCGGCACTGAGGTGGAGGGTAAACGTTCCTTCACCGATCACGGTCCGCTACCCATGACCGAACAGACATGGCCCAGGCACAACTTGCAGTGTTTCTTTTACTGGCGAATTTTCGCCAAATTTCGACCTGGCGAAAATAGGTATGATTTCCACATATACAAAGGATTTTCCATGGAAAAAAATGACCCAAATTCGCCATATTTTGAATTTTTATTTCCAAATCGCCAGATTTTTTTGATAAGTTCCAGCGGGTAGCCAAGAATATAGAAGGATTCGGTTTTTTTTTTTCATATCTAGTATGCAACCAAACTTGGCTAAATTACTTTGTGAATAATTGCCACTTTGGCTACATCACAAAATCCTTAAAAGAAACCCTCGGCACAAGCTTTGGTCAGTGTGTGAGTGTCAGGTAATTTTCAGGTTACAAAATTCCTTTCCCCTTGCCGCCCCCAATTGTGGAAAACCGCAAAATCATATCCATACGCACAATCTCAACTCAAAATGACGACACGCAACAGGGGCAAAATGACTACCTAGTATGTCAGTCGCTGTCTGAGTATGTCAGTCACATACTGAGCACCGCTGGAGATGCACAGTACAATTGGGATGAAGAAAAATTAAAAGTATGGCGGTTTGGCAAACCAAAAATGGTTTTGGGTCAACATAATTGCACAGTCTGCCATGGCTCGTTCTAGGCCTAGCAAACCTGTGCAACCTGTAAAAAAAAAAGAGTGTAATAAATAGGACCTGACTCGTGCTCAGCGTTTCTGATTGGCCTGTGTGTCACAGTGATTGATCCAGTTGGTTTGCTATTAGCAGTTCCCCCACCTATTTGCTGTCCCAGTTTCAGTTTTATGGGTAGGGTGGTAAACGAGGAAATAGCTTAAATGTGAAAAATTATTTTTTAATGGGTTATTACGTACTGAGCACCGCTGGAGATTGTCTATATTTTTGTGTTTTTTGTAACTCTAACCCACGGCTTACCCCTACCCCTAACCACCAGGGTAGTTTGGCTGTCCTCACAGAGCATGAGGAGCTGGGGTCCAAAGTTGGGATTTGAACTCACAACCACCAGCTTCGCAGCCACTAAGGTAGCTCACTGCACCTGACTTCCTTACTCCACTAAAATCCATGGCCTTGGCTTTGCCCTAATAACTAAACTAGGGTTTTTTTTACTTCAGCAGTAAATGGAAAATAGTTAAGGAAGGTAGAAAGTGGAATTGAAATTGTCTCCTCAACTCAAAGGTGCAATTGCACCGGTGTTAGGGACCCTACTTATAATGTCCCTAAATAATGACTAATTGAAGTACTGAATGCTCATTGAACTATCCTTACTTTGGGCATCACTCTACTTGCTCGGTCATAAAATCTATAAATTGATGATCAATCCTCAAAGCTTTTTTTTTTTGAGTCATCCATGAAATCCATAAAATGATTACTCCTCAAGGTACGAGTTAGGGACTTCCTAGGTTAAGAGAATACCTCAAGGGCTATTTGGGGACTGCATATGAACTACCTAGGAGCCTACCTAGGTTAGGGATAGCTAGAACCTACTTAAAGGGGGCTACCTAGGGATTACTTAAGTCAGGGGCTACTTAGGGGGCTACTTAAAGGACTCCCTAATAGTCTCCTAGGGGGTGGCTTGTGGGGATAGGTTGGGGGATATTTAAGTGTTATCTAAAATGTTATCTAGTTAAACAACTACCTAGGGTGGTACATATTTAGGGTGTATCTAAAGGCTACCAAAATTATAATCCTAAATTTTAGTTCAAAATCCTAATCCAGAACTTAGGGCCACCAAAACCCTAATCCAAAACATGGATCCAAATCCTTTGTTTTAAGCTCAAATGAAAAACATTAATCCATAACCTTAGTCATAAACTTTAAAACCAAAACCCTAATCCAAGATTACAATTTAAAACCATTAATCCAATTTTGAAAACACCTTAAAACCAAAACCTTAATCTAAAATATTAATTCATAAACTTATTTTTAAGTCTTAAAATTGAATGAAAAGAAATGAAGGCCATTGATGAAAATGTTTGATTCATTAAAACCAAAACGCACACTTGTTCAAAATAAACATTTTATGTAAACACTTTAATTGAAGTCATTGGCAACCAAATGATTGACCCTATCCATGAATAGGACGAAATTTTTTTGTGTTACATATTTAAAATCTCCCACTAAACAACAAATGCATGGTTTGTCAAGTTGTCCAATTTTACTACCTTATTTTTTTATATAAAAAGTTTGGTCCATTTGACTAAATGCCTTAGTTGTTGAAGTGACATGTTCATTTTAATTGGTTTAAATGACTAAAATAATTTTACTATTATTCAAATGTGACATTTAGTCAAATTGAACAAACATTGGATACTTCTAGTAAAAAAGGAGAAGGTTTTAATCAAGTGGAACATTCAAATATATTTAAACCATATTTGTAATTAAATAAACATGTATTTTAAGTATCTTGGGTTATTTTGATCGGGCAACTTGACCAAGTATCATTTGATTATTAATAGAAACTTATAGAAGGTTTAATTAGAATTTTTTTTAAAAAACTTGATATGATATTTTTGAAGGTTCCATTGAATAGTACAAGAAAAAGTTCAGAAAGCATCACCCCTCAATTTTGCCAACACAAGTTGTGTTTTTTATATTCCTAGTCCATCCCATGATTAACTTACATCATACATTGTTCAAGTAGTAAAGTTGTTTAGTTTTTGTTTATCGAGTTCCTTGTTTGTTAAGCCTATTAATTTTCTTCAAGTTATATCATTGTCCTATCCTTAACACAAATATGTATCTATTAAAAAACAAATGGAGCCATTTAACTTTCTCAATTCAATCATGATAGTTTTGTACAACTCATTGTATTTGTGCACTTGAACCTATTGGACCTACCATACATGCAAATGGAAATTAAAAAAACTTCCAACACATATCAACTAGGTGGGCCCCCATCCATAGTTTGAACACACATTATTAGCAAGTTTCCACAAATGTATTAGAATTGGTGTGATGTTATTCAAACATAATATTTTCTAGTGTTCACAACATTATAGATTTTGGCATCAAATAATATAGCTCCACAATTGTGTAATAAACTATTATTGGTTGAAATAAAAATTGTAGAGTTTTGGGTTTTGGTATAACTAATGCACTTAAATACATGGAATTCTTTAATAAATAAATCATAGAGATGAAACAGTGTAATCCAAGTGTAATCACATTCTAACAAAGTTTGAATAATAAAAACATTATCACAACATGTGGCAAGTTAAATGCTACCAACTGGCATCATTGTTTCATTAGTGATTTTTTTTGAACAAAAATGATCTTTAAGGGACTAAAGATGTGACTTTTTCAATTCACCATAGAGGATGACCCAAGCCCCAACTTAGGAAGCAAATTGCAATGTGCAAGCCAAGTTTGTGTATCTCCATCTTTTTCTCACTCTATGCCTTTTTTCTCTATTTAATTGGTCCAAGTTTTTGCAATTTTCTTTCTATCCAAATATTTTTCATATATCCAAGTCTTTGCAAGTTTTTCCAAGTCTCTCTCCAAAGGTGTCCAACTTTCTTTCCAAGTCTCTCACATACCAAGACCCAAACAATTGATAACAATTGATAATAATGTTTATAAAGGTTGTTTGAAAGAAAGTGGCTCTTGCATGGAGAAATTATATTCAAAGTACATGTAACATGCATGTCATATTATAATTTTCATATATAGTTTAGTTCAACACAAAAGGTTAACCTTCTTTCCACATGAAATTTATTTTATAAAAGATTATTTGCTTCATTACACGGACAAATGTAAGAACCAATTTGTTAAAGACAATGAATTTGTTGGAGAAATTACACCAACAAAATTTTTTAATCTAAATTAATGGGAAAAAGATATGACAAAATAAAAGAGAAAAAAAAAAACTAAATAACATGTTCAAAACTAACTTGATGTAAAAAAAGATTTTCAATTAAGGAATATGTGATGAATTGATGAAAAAAGAAAAAGATTTAAAAGGAGACAACTACATTAAATCTAGTAGAATCTAGACTTTTTTTTTTAAAAGAAAAAACCTTCGCAACTTAACAAAAGATAAATCCAATATGTTTTATTATAAACAAAAAGAAAGTTTATGTCCAAGATAAACTTAACAAGAGAAGATTCTTTCAAAACAAGAGAAAAAAAAGGTACAAGCAAACTTTCAACAACAACAACAAAAAGTGCAGTATTTATGTTTCCATCTGCACTTTTAATCCAATTTGTTTCATCAATGTACAAGAGGTTGGAGCCTCACTTGGCCTCATCACATGATAATCGTAAACAAGAAATTAGTGGAGCATGAAGAATGCATGTTTCTCAAGCTTTAGCCCACTTGTTATTGATGCCATACAACTTCATGAAACAAACAAGGACCCACATAAATTTACATACCTTTCTCTAGTATGTTAGCCCTAAATTGGGTAGCTCAATAATCTTACTTGATTGTTGGATGCGATTGTGTCTAGTCTAGATAGGCAAGGATCCAACTTACTTATGGATTGTCAAGATTGTTTTGTTTGGTAATGCCTTGTTTTGGAGCATTAATTGGTGTACTAAAGCCAATGACCAATTTGAACAAGTGTTGGCATGCGATTGTTATTATTTTTTAACAACATTCAACTTAGAGTAGGCCCCACCTTCAGAGATACCACTCCTCTTTTTTTTAAACCCCCTTAGGATATAACAAAATATTCCAAACAATGGATTGTTTGGAAGTCCTCTCCAACTTGATAATTTCCTCACACTTGGATCAAATGAAAGTGTTTTTTTTTCTAATAAGGGAATCCTATTTATTCATTTTGGAGTTTTTAGAATGTAATGGTTGACATGTAAAATGGGAATTTTTTTTTAATGTCCACTACTTCCACAGTAATTGATCATGAAATCTTAAGGACTAAAATGAATTAATTTGTAATTGTAGTTTTAAAGGTTCCAATCCACTACTTCCACAATAGGACCCCATTCATCATAAAAATGAGTAAAACGTGCATCATCTTAAGATCAGTAAAACCACACGAAGGTGGACCAAAATGGGTAGTTGAAAGTCCGTTTCAACAATTCACATCAAGTGTATTTTGACCTAATGAAATTGAGCTTGAAACAAAAGCATTTAAATGATGTGGACTAAAATTTATTTTTCATTTCCAAGTTCATACCACCTTGACTTAAACTTTTTTAACATCTATTAAATATTAAATTTAAGAAATCTTTAATATTGAAATGAACTTTACAAACAATTGTGATTATTAAGTTTTCATTTTAAACCTTAAAAAAAGGGGGACCTTCTTATTTTATTTTCCTTCTAAGTGTTATAATATTTTAATATGTTGTGGTACAAAGTTATAGGCATGATCTCCAACTTCATTAAAAGTAAAAAATCCATAACCATAATTTTTTGAATTGTGACCTCATATGTACCCTACATTGCAAAGTGAACCTTTGATTGAATATTGATTTTTTAGTGTAAATTTTTTAAGTTGGGAGCAATTTTTTTGAGGGAAAATTCTCAACAAATTTTGAATTGAAAAAAAAAAATCAACTTAACAAAAGACTTTCCATGGAAAAAATGGCCCAAATTCATTAGATTTCAAAGAAAATAAATTTCTAAATTGTTAGATTTTTATTATAAATCTCAATAGGTAGCAAAAGAGTATATAGATACATTTTTGTTTTGTTCATATTTAATATGTAACCAACTTTGGCTAAATCATATTATGGATGATCACCAATTTAGTAACATCACAAAATTGGGGGGAAAAAAAAGAAAAAAAAGAAAAACCTAGTTGGAAGGATTGAAATATCAAATATAATATTTCATCTTATTTTTGTAAAATTTTCTAAATACATCTCAATTGTCTACAACAAGACTTGATTAATTTAGAAAAAAAACTATCACCATGACTTCCATAAAACTCCATTATAGTGTGCTTTTACCTAGATTTCTTTTTTTAAAACCATATAACCACATATTATAATGTATCTTTCAAAAAAAATCCAAAAATGTTTATAGGTTGAAAGAAATCTACCACTCGTTTTTATTTTTAAAAACTATATATTTTGTAAAAAAAGATTGACCAAAAAGGTCAATTTTATTTTTAAAAATGCATGCATGCGCAAATGTGTATGAGCTTTTGAACCAAGCAATGAGTCCAAAGCTAAGTTCAAGTTTTTTTATTTTAAAGCAAAGATTTTATGCCAGGTTGTATGTTTTAAATTAAATTAAATACGTACATTGTTTTCATCCTACATTGATAAAATGAACATGTGTTCCTAATAGTACCACCCAAGGATGGGTTTGCTCATTGTATACATCAAATGTCCATCTTAATTTAATAGTGATGGAAGTTTTCACAAACATGATTAAAACCATGAATGTAGGTGGTCATTGGACATCTTGGGCAAACATATATGTTGTGCCCTCAAGAAGTTCACGAAGGCAACAAATTAAAATGCAACTACCATCTAACTAGATTCCCAAATCTTGGCTAGCCATCAAAGTTGGAAAGATCCCCCTCTTAAAAGTTTCAAACTAACCTACTCCACAAAGCAATCCAAACTTTAAGTTGTTGCTTTCACTATCCTTGTGAAAATTGGGTGGTTTCACATTTCAATGTACACAAAATCCTATCATAGTGTTATAGTTTTCACTAATCTCAAAAATTGATGTGGTGTACTACATAATTGGAAATGGTTTAATGGTTAAAATGTGTAATTAATGGTAATTAACATCTTAATTTGATTAAAATATTTTGAATTTTTTGCAAAGAAAATATATTCAATTTCCAATTGGAGTTTTTTGTGTAACATAAAATTTATTGCAAAAACATAATTTCAAAAAAATAATTACAAAATATAAGTTTAATTTTTGCAATAAACATTTGCACATACAACTATTCAAACATAATAAACCATATTTTTAAAATTTTGACACAATTTGCCTACCTATTTTTTGTGATGTGGCACATTGACACATGATTTCATTTTCAAACCTACATTTTTAGGCTATATAAAGACTTAATATTGCAAAAAATAAAATTGGGAATCGTAATTCTAATCAAATTATAGTTGGCCAAGGTGTTGATTTTATTTATCCACAAAATTGAAAATAGAGTTTTTGATGTAATAAAAGAACAATATGTTGTTACCAAATGAAATGTTTTAAGCATGTTTTCTATTATGATTAGTGTACATTTATTCAAAGAAACCAATATGAAACAATTTGATATTCATGATTTTTGTTTTTATTTTTTTAAGGCCCAATCCAACTCAAAATTATTTTTTATTTTTCTTAAGTAATGAATTTTAAGTTGCGTTTATGTACATCTAATTTTCACTCCTTTTGTGTACACCTAATGTGCAACCACCCAATTCACTACAACTGATTGAATTGTATACCAATTAACAATACTAAATTGGACAATTGAAATCATTTGCAATCATCATTTGCTTCTTGAAAATTTATTAGATTTCAAGAATTCCTTCATAATAATGGTAGAAATGAAATTTAAATTCCCACGGAATATTTCACATTACTATAACAACATATGCTCACTATTTCTATCTTAAATTTCAACAAATTTAACACTACCATTCATTCCAACATCATATTCATGGTTATTACATACAATTAGAATTTGCACTTCACAATACATTGTAAAAAAACTCCAAAAAATAAAATTACAATTCATTTCATCGTAATCTGATACTACAAAAAATTCACACAAAAGATGAACATAGAATTCACTGTAAAAGTTGTGCTTTTCTATATTATTTAAAAAATTAATGCAAATTTTAGCATAATTCCATGTTTTGTTGAAAAAAATCCAAAACAACACTTAAAATTTGTGTTATATCAAAACAAAATTTGTGTTTTTATTATTGTAAGTACCTAGCTTTCTTCCAATTCTTTTAACTTCATGTCTCATCTTCTCTTTTTTGTTCTACCAAACTCTAACCTTTTGAACTATCCCAAGTCACATCATCGTGATCAAAATAACAAGAATTCAAAATTTAAACTAACAAAGTTCCTTGATTAGTCCTTATCCTAACTGCCTTGTTCATCCAAAATCACATACTCATCCTTCCCCTTTAACATTACCCCCTTTGTACTTTGGATTCCATCCCCAAATCCTTGTAAAACGACATAAATGAAATGAGAGCATTCTATATCCTTTTAAACATTCGTTTGCTCTACTACATTTCTGTAATCCTAATCTACATAGAAACTAATGGTTTTATATCTATGTTTTATTTTACCTTTCCAATCTCCTCCCCCACTAATTTAGTTTGTGGTTCTATTTCCAAATATTGTATCTTGGATATCTCTTCTTCTGGTACTGGAATAGCCTCCATTTTTTCATGTTCTTAAATTCTTTTTAATTTTTTTTCCTGACCCCTTCTTCTAAGGTCCTATGGTATTTTTAATTGTACCTCCTCCTTTTGAGCTACTCCACTTATGAAGTCCTATGAATCATTAATATGTATTTCCTCCTCTTAAGATGTTCCACTAGGTCCTACTTCTGTCTCTTCATCCTGGCCTAATACCTATGTACTTGTTGGATGTTATAGATGAAATTTGCAAAATTCTTTTGATAAGCTTCCAACTTGTACTTTAGAATTATTTCATCAATTCTATGTTGAGTCAAATTCTTCTCCAACTCCTTTGTAAAATATTCCTTTACAACCAACCTCCCACCATTTTGTAGATTCTACTTCAGAGTCCATCTTGTTTTTCGTCCTCATCAAAGTATAGTATTCCAACATCTATTCATAATCCTCTAGTCTTTTCTTGATACTAACTAGATCAAAACTCATCCTCTATTCTTGTGTCCTCTCCAATTGTGCATGTAGGTGTTAAAGTTTTTTGATACTCTTTTTTATCCTCCATTAACTATTTTCTTTTTGCTTTAGTTATCTTTCTTATAAACTCCTTAGACTACAACAGAAATACATTCTTTAGATTTATCGATTCCAAATATGTCAAAAACTTATCCTTCTCCTTCTTTCTTTAGTCGATGCTTTCACATGACTATCTAAAGCCTCCTATTGTTTCTTATGAAAAAAATTACTTTTGTCCACTTCCTCTTTATGGTTTCCCAAATTTCAATCTTTTGCCTTAAATTTTGCAATTCTTCATCCTGCAACTTCAGTTGTGTTGTGCTACCCTTGAGCTCTTTATTCTCATCCTATAGTTTTTTAATGAACTTTTTTTTTTTGGCTCAAATTTTGCCCAATTATTCTTCCAAATTTCCACATTATGCTTATACCCCTTCTAGAAATTTCTCTTTTTATCCAATTCCTCTTGTAACATTTCCTTCTCCTTTTCCCCCATAGCCAATCTATTTTTAAATTATTTACCTCCAGAGTGAAATTCCCCATATTTAGATTCACAATTACCATTATTTGAAATAATTCACCTCCCTTATTTGCTTCATTACTTCTGTTACCTTCTCCAGAGACTTTAATGTACTTGTTTGTGTCATAAAATCTTTAGATCCCTATGTAGATAATCTTAGCTCCTATACCATTCTTCTCCCTAGTTCAAATTCAAATGGGAAGCCCTTTACAAATTTTGGCCTACTAGGTGGTACTTGTAGTTATGTTGGTCTTGACTCTTCAAAAGTAGGTTGTGTCGCCACTCTCTCCATTTGTAGTTCAATAGCATGTAAACCTTCATGTGTCTACTATTGTTGTTGCTACAAATGTCGTTGTAATTGTTGTAAATGTTTTGGACTTATATAATGGTCCCCATTCAATCTTCACATACATCCCCTTCAAAGTGCATATGTTCCTCACCCTCTGGAAACCTTATGTCATGTTCCCTCTTAACTCCCTAGCTTTGCTCCCTCAACTGTCCTTCTTATGGCGATGTCATTTGTGGTATCTCTTGCCTCTACTCCCTTAGTTGTCTCTCCTATGGAGATGTCATCTGTGGTACTACTATAATTTGTTTAGCTTCATGTACCATTGTTGGCATTACAAATGGTTCCACTCTACCCCTCATCATTTTCTGTGCCCTCAAATCTATGCTCTCATATTCCCTCTTCATTCATGAACTTGAAGCTCCTCTTTCCTCGACTTTGTTCTTCTTCTTAAGAGCATTTATTAGAAAGTTTGTTGTAACTTTCTATTTGTTCTCTAGTGTTGTCCACATTTCCTCCTTAGTTTTTTAAATCTTGGCCAGTGGTTTCTATGGATTGTCCATTTGATGCACAAACAAATACTAAAAGACTTTTGCCAATACTAATGTAGATTGACAAGTATCTTTCTTATCCCCTTTCTTATCCTTAACATACTTATACCACCTATCTAGTTCACTACATACATTATTGAATATAATTTGTGCCAATTGACATGTTGCCCCTTCTCTATTCTCACCAATGTAATAGCATTTTTGTTGTTAAAATATTGTACCTTCTCCCTCTAATAAATGATAGATATAATTGTAGGATATCTGACAAAGTATGGTAGACCCAGACTTTTGCTTCCATTCATCTATAAAAGAAATTGTAGGTGTAAGTCTACAACTCTATAATGCCTAAATTGTTAGTGATTTACTAACCACTCCTTTCAGTTCTTGTATATACCCTTCTGCACACACTCCAAAACATCTATAATCGATTGTTTGTTGATTACATACACCTTATCCTTATGCCCAAAGTAGATATTCGTGGCCTTGATGAAAAATGTCCATAGCTTCCAACAATAAATGTAAATTGCTTTCAATGTTACCCTTTTTTTTTCATCCTTGAACATCCCTCCTATCACATTTATTTTTCATATGCCCACTATCTTTTAATTAACACATGATCTTCAAAATCAATACGACCCATAAGTACAAGTTTATCTATACCTTCTACAACCATGTGGAAGCACTTAACATCATCATTATGAATGAATGTCGTAGATTTCATCTTTTGATTACTCCACATTCGTAATCTCCCTACATTATCTATATTGATTCCACCTTGTTTGCCATGTGCATCTGTTGTTATTTTTCAAAACTTTAGATTCCATATATTTATAAAGTTTAAGCTTATTTATGTTGACCAACGCAAGGTTAGTTTCAAACTTCTCAATGGTCACCAACAACACAATGTTATTTGGCAACACATATTATACTTTGTACGGTCCAAACCATTTCCTAATAAACTTCCATGGGTGTGATTTATTGCCCTTTGGAAACCACATAACATAATCACCAAAATTAAACTATTTTTTTGGATTTTTTTGTTGATTCCATAATGCTCCATTCCACTACCAAATTCTTGCAGTTTCTACAACCTACATTCTAGCTTCCTATAACTTCTCAAGCTTTGTAATTCAATTAATTAAAACTTTCACTAGAATATTGTCTCTTTCATTTCCACCAGAAACTAGAGCGATGTACTTTGTGGGCATTAATGGATGTAATCCATACACTAATTAATATGGTGTATACCTTGTTACTACTTTGTATACGATTATGTTTGAAAATAACATAATAGATACATGTTCATCTTAATTTATTCTATTTCCACTAACTAATTTGGTCAACAGTGTCCCAAGTACCTTGTTAATAGACTCAACCTACCGATTCCCCTAAGGATAATAAATTGTAGAACTCACATGTTTCATAAAAAAATGATGTGTCAAATACTTGATGGCATCATTAATAAAATGAACCCCTTGATTTGTGATTATAGTCAAAGGACATCCAAACTTGGTTAATATGCATTCATATAGAAATTTTGTTGTGACTATTATTGTATTAATTCTCAACGTTCTTGTTTCCACCCATTTAGTAACATAATCTATGCCCATAAGAACATATTTGTTCATTATATGACGCGTTCCCAAGCTCCTTGATAGACTCAAATGTGAGTCTGAAGTGAAGACGGTGAAAAAGTAATGAGTTAGGGCACACTCCCTGGCTTGCAGCACTTTGGGGGGTAAAGGGGCATGCTAGAGCTCCAGGATGGGATTAAGAAGAATGACAAGCATTTAATCATTCACACGAACATGCACAAAACCAAACAACAAGTTGGTTAGTGCATAATTGAAGCACTTTTGGTGTTAGAACAAACCACGGGCAAACTCGGACTCACAAAACTCAGAAAGTTCGGACTTGGGGGGTAAGCCACCACCTTCCCCCTTACAATATACCTTGTGCCTCTCCACGAGGCCCACATCCAAATGGCATTTTGTCCTGGGACTTTCAAATGGGAGTCCCAAAATTCCCAAAATTAGGACTCTTGCAACTTTGGGACCCATAACTTTGTGTGCAAACCTCCGATTGAGATGAGGTTTTAAGCAAAGTTGTAGCCCTCGTTGAGAACTTTTCAACGATATGTTGCATGCCAACTGCACACGAAGAAATTGGGTTGATTCCTAACTTTTAATGGTCGAGAGTCAAACTATCAATTTGACTATGGCCTTTCTTTTGGCCATAACTTGTGTTTTAAATGTCCAAATGGGTCATGAAAGCCTATTTCAAACATCTAAGTTTCAATATCTTTCCAATGATATAAATAGCTTTTCAATCCAATGGGTTTTGACCCCTGCAATCGCTCCCTGAAGATTTGGGAGTCCATTTAGACTCCAACTCCCAAAGTGGGAGCTCACTTGGGAGTGTGAGGGTTCATTCTCTCACACTCTCCTACACTCCCAGAGTATAAAATGTGCCTCTCAGGCTTCCCTCTTTTCCCGCACTCTTATAAGCCCTTGCCTTGGTCGCGAGCCCAAAACTAGTGTTGCGACATTATATATAATTTTTGCTAGATTAATTGGCCCCATAAAATCAAGTCCCCATTTCATAAATGGTTATTCTAGAAAACTTGTGACCAACTTTGCAAGACTTTGAATTGCCAATCCTCTTGTTTCCTTTGACATGCATCACAAGATCTGTAATATTCATGCACATCCCTATACATAGTTGGCCGCTAATATCTAGCATCCAATATTTTCCTATGTGTTAGTTCAGTTGTTAAATGCCTTCCTAAAGGTCTTTCATGTAGTTCTTTCATCACCATATGTGCTCCTATTGCTGTCAAACATCATCATAGTTTATTTTCTTGGCCCATTATGTACAATTCACCATTCTTCAGTGTAAAAGGTTTTGCTCTCCTGACCAATCTCTATTTTTGTTGCATCTATAGCGTGCCCTTAATCTGTCATGTTTTCAAAAATTCTTTTACATCATTTAGCCATTCAAGCCCTATATAAAACAAACTTACATATGTGGTTTAATTAGGTACACCTACGGGTTATGTACTATCAAGTAATCTTTACAATGCATCTACAATTACATAATTTTTGCTTAGCTTATACACTATTGTGAAATCATATTCGAAGAACAATAACAACCATCTAGCTATTCTCCCTAAAACCTATGGTTTATTGACCAAATAGACCAATGACATATAATCTACATAAAAGACAAACTTATTACCTAGCAAATAATGTTTGAACTTGTGCAAAGAAAAAACCATTACTAAAGCCTATATGTGTGTTGTGTTATAATTTTGTTCTGCTCTATTTAGAAGCTTATAAACATACATTATTGGTTGATCACTTTTCCCTGTTACGTTTTGAGCAACATAGCCCCCACAACTAACAAAGATGCATCTATATGAACATGAAATTCCACCTGCTAGTTTGGTGATATCAATATTGGTGATTCAATATACTTATGTTTAATCAATTCTTAGGCCTTCCAACATTCCTCTATCTAAAGAATTTTTTTTCTTTCCAATTAGTTTAGTGATAGGTGCCATAATAGCAACAAAGTTTTTTATAAAACATCTATAAAATTGTGCCATCCCATTGAATACTTTAATCTCCTAAGGATTCTTAGGTGGTGGCATGTTCACTATTGCTTGTATTTTCTTTGGATATAGTAATTTCTTTTTTTTTGTAAACAATAAAACCCAAATTCATCCTTGAAAATACCATAAATGCACATTTGTCTAGATTTAGATTAATGCCATATTCTTTGCACTTTTGAAAACATAGTCTAAGCTTTCTTAATGACTTTCCATGTCACTGTAAAGTCATTAAGAAATATATTCATAAAACTGTCCAAATATTCGTTGAATGTTTTGGTCATTGTTCTTTGATATGTTGGAGGTCCATTTTAAACTCCAAATGACATCACCTTTCATATAAAAGCCCCCTAGTCTGCAATAAATGTAGTCTTGTATCTATCCTGAAAAGTTATAAATATTTGATGATATCTTGAATATCCATTTAAAAATATATATGCTTCGTACCCTCCTACTATGTTCAACACATCATCTGTGAAAAGTAATGGGTATGGATCCTTTTTTGTGGCTACATTTAGTTTTATGAAATCTACATTTATTATTAACTTGCCATTTTTTTGGGCACTACTATTATGGGTGACAACCATGTAGCTCCTTTTGCAAATTCAATGAATCTAGCTATTAACAACTTATCTATATCTTATTTGACTACTATAGCATAATTTGGATTTAATTTGTACCTGGCTTGATGTGTCGGTGGTATAGTAATGTCCAATTCAATTATGTGTTATGTTAGTTATGGTGGAATCCTTTTTAGATCTTTGTATGTCCATGCAGAAACATCTTTGAATTCCTTCAATAATTGTTCCACTTCTAACACCTTGTTTGTTTTTCATTGTGCATTAATCTTCACCATTTGTGGTTCTACATCAATTCCCAAATTGAGCTTCATCAATTATTGATCTTCGGTTAACATCCATCCAACTATTTGTAATCCATGTGTTTTGATTTTTGGTGAAGTTTCATCCACTGCAACATCCCCTTGTTGATGTTTGTGATACTTTTTGGATACACCTTATCTTCCAGAGTTACTTTTGGTTCATATTTGTTGCAAGGTATCTTCTCTTCTATGCTTTGTACTTCATATTCATATTTTAAAATACTAGTTTTCACATTTGTATCCATGATCCCCACATATGTGGTTTCACATATTGAATTGTTTTAGGTAAACTAATTGTTCCTATGGAAAACAATTATGGCTCTATAACAATTATGATATCTTATTCTTCATATGTGATGTCATTTTGATAATCGTAGCATAGTAACACTTTTGGTCTTTTTACTTCACTTCCCAAATATTTGGTAATTGTAATTGTTCTAACTGTCCCATTCCCTTGTATGGTAACAATGTTATTTCCCCAATCATGTGCCACTTTAACATCCCTCAACCATGGTCTCCCCAACAACATAAAATAATTATAATTTACCACACTATTATGAAGTACAACAAGTGTAGTTATGTAAGGAATGCCATGAACATATATCTTCAGATCTTTGATCAACCCCACTGGTTTTATGGTTGTTTGATTTGCCATCCTCAAATTATATGGTGTAGGTTTAGGCTTTGGAAGCCCTAACCTCAATTTCAATTGTTCTATGATAATATTAACTCTAAAACCTCCATCCAACAACACATCTTCTATTGTATTCTTTCCAATTTGTACTTGGATAACTGCCATATGATTATTTATTGTTATAGTAGTTGTCTTTACTTTTGGTACTGAATAACCAACTTGCTTTTTTATGGTTGTTTTACTTACATTTTGAGTTTTATTTGGTTTCAACTTTTGCCAAAAATATTTCTTTAGCTCAAGAGCTATTTTAAGCAATTGTTTTAAGTTAAAAGTATAACTTGTTTGTAACATTTACTTGCCAATGTCCAGAAAATCTCTTCAATTGTGATAAATTTCCTTTGTGAATTCATTATTTCCTAATTTTTTATGCATCTAGAGGAGTAGTATTTGGCAGACATGGCCAAGTTGTGTTCCATTCTTCCTTGGATGTGGATGGCCCTTCTATCTGGGTTTGTGTTTTTTGAATTTGTTGAATCGTTTCCACCATGGATGGCTTCAACCACTCTTCTTTCTCCTAGTCAACAATGCTCTTTGATTTTATTAGTTTTTTATCCTTGAACACATGTCCTTCGGTTACTTTACTTCTTGTGGTAACATTAACATCCACCACATCCACATTTGCAATGATTGTTTGTCCCTCACCAATAGGTTGAACCTCTGCTATTGTGACAGATTTCCCATTGAACATTTACTACATCTTAACAAACTTTGGACAATTTGTCATTTTATGTCCATTCAAATCATAGATATGACATGCATATCAAGATGTCTTTTATGTTTTTTGATTTGGTTATGCTCCCTCTATGGTTGCCATTGTGGTCTGCTCTTTCTTCTTTCGACATGTTTCCACATTATGATTTGTCATCCCATAATTTGTGTAATGTTTGTCAGTCTTCCATGTGTTATTTTTTGTTTTTGTTGGTATTGCCTATTTGATATTATGTGGTACTAACAGTGCATTCCTTGCTTCTACAATAGTCATACTTTCTTCACACAACATTGCAGCCTCCTTATGCTATTGTAGTGTTGACCACTTCATCCCCGTAGTCAAAATTGTGAGGTATGATTACAAACCCATTTTAAACACAATAGTTTAAAAACTATTTGTGGTTGGTACTTGTAAACCATGAGCCAGCTTCTAAATATGCTCATAGTAAACCTCCACCCTCTTTAGTCTCCTCCTACTTCATGTTCTTTAATTCCATGTATATTTTTTCATCATTATAAGTCTTTTGATGACATTTATAAAATGCCTATGTAAGCTTCAAAAAATTACAATGATTTTTTTTTGACATGTAATTATGGCACCAATCCAATGTTATATCTCTTAGTGTATAATTAAATGCATTGATGATATACTCTTCAAAAGTTTTTGCATTTGATTTTATTACAAAATTGAACATTCTAACATGAACATCTGGATCATCATCTTTTTTGAAATTAGGATACTTAAGAGCTACCCTATTTGGCCTAACATAATGGCCATCTTTGAAATCAAGAATTGGTGTAATTATAGCAAATGGTTTTTGGTATCCTCCTCTTGGATGTGCGACATCTGCACTTTCATACCCTTTAGTAGCCATTGAATTCATCATTAATCAATCTGTAATCATGTTCACATGAGTATTCGTTATCGAATTAGTAAACACCATTTGAGGTATACCAACAACTCTAGTAGTAGATGTTGGTAGTGCCGAACTTTGATTCAAATTCCTTAATACCAAAACTCCACCCAATTTGCTACCCAATTTTGCTGCAGATCCAATTACTACTCCCCTTTTGAAAACATCTATGTTGGGCATAACAACTGTTTCCACTCCTATGGTTGTTATACCTACATCAAGTGATTGAATAACTCCTACTCCAACATGTTGTTTTTGGGTTTCAACAAATGTTGCTTCTTTCATTATTTGTGGAGTTATGTTGACACGAGATTGACAATGTTCCAATTTGTGGTTACCCATTGGTATCCACTATGGTGCAATATGTGGATGTGAATACCCCTCTGGTTTTTTGCTTTTTGTCTGAATAGATGTACAAATTTTTCAACTCTATGGTCCCAATTAGCTTTTGAATTCCATGCCTCTAAATATGTTTTGGACTACAATTTTTTTATATTCTTGTTCTTGTGGTTGATCCATTAATTTTCTTGCCACATTCTGTAACTCCACATGCTTAGCAATACTTGCTATGATGTGAAAAGGCACAAAAGGACAATCCATGATTACATATCCTTTTTCCTCAGAATGCATAGACCCTTGAAAGTAATATGATCATTTCCAAATCCATAGATTCATGATTTCATTTTTCGATTATGTACCTTGTTTGATTGAACTCTAAATTCCCTTGATGTGAGTATGACTATGGTATTTCATCCAATGCATTCACCTAAACCTTTACATATTCAAATGATCTTGGGTAATTTTCTTTAGTCTCCTCAAACACATCAACATTGGTGTTTTCATCCACTTCCCAATGTTTCGCTAGTTCATAATAATTTAGAGATGTAAATTGATACACAAACTTGGGTTGTGTACTTCTTGTAACATCCTTCCTTTGGCTAGTCATTAATTCTAGACTTGATATTTCTTGCGATTGATTAGAAAAACAAAAATCCATGTTTTGTCTTGATTTCTATGACTTTGAACCATAGATGGCGGTTGAGAAGTATATTGCATATGCTCATTTAGATGAGTAGTTCATTACATTTCTTTTCATGGAAACTGTTGTTTGGAACTGTGCCTTCTTTGAAGACCCCCAGTCCATACGTCCTATCATACCACTTTTTATGGTATAAACAACATGTGCCCCGCATGCCTTTCCTTTGTTATCAAAACTCGTCTATCCAACATCAGATTCCAATATGGGGTTTCTATAAACCTTACATACTCTTCCCCATTTTCAAGATTGTTTTCTGTTAGACTTTCAATAACTTGTTGATTTGCATCCAAGTCCAATTGTTGTTGTAAACTTTGGGTCACTGTTTGATTCATCTTGTTTCATAATCCTTTGTCTTCAAAATCTTTAATTTGCTTTGCAGTCCTTACAACATTAACTGTGTAGACCTCTAATACTTTCTAACATACCTTTAAAAATTTTGAATTGAAAAAAAAACAACACTACTCATCTAAACACTTTCATCTACAATATGTATTTATTTTGTAAAAAACCTTCCCGTTACTAAAAGAAAAAACCAAAAAAATAAATTCCCCACAAGATGGTCACCAAATGGTAAAAGTGGAATTTAAATTCTTGTAGAATATTTCACTCCATTATAACAACAAATTTGCATTTCACATGCATATGTTCATTTTTTTGTCTTAAATCTCAACAAACTTAACACTACCATTCATTCTAACATCAGATTCATGGTTATTACATATAACCAGAATTTGCACTTCATAATACATTGTAAAAAACTCCAAAAACAATATTACAATTCAATTCATCATAATTTGATACTACAAAAAATTCGCATAAAAGATGAACATAGAATTCATTGTAAAAGTTTGTGCTTCTTTATATTACTAAAAACATGAATCCAAGTTACATCATAATCCCATGTTTTCTTGAAAAAAATCCAAAACAATACTTAACATTTGTGTTATATCAAAATAAAGTTTATGTTTTTCTATTGCAAGTACCTACAACTCTCCTCCTCTTCTTTTAACTCTATGTTTCATATTCTCTTCTTTGTTCTACAAAACTTTAATCTTTTGAACTATCCCAAGTCACATCATCATGATCAAAACAATAATAATTCAAAATTTAAACTAATAAAGTTCCTTCATTGGTTCCTATCCTAATTGCCTTGCTCATCCAAAATCACATATTCATCCTACCCCCTTAACAAATGACACTTAAAAACAAGCCATCAATTGTGATTTGTCACTACAAGTGTCTAGGTGGAGAAATCAATGACTTTATGTACCATTTAATAAAAATTAACAAAACACCATGCACTTTAAATCTTTGAAACCTAATTAACAAAACACCATGCACTTTAAATCTTTGAAACCTAATTAACAAACACCAATCAAGTGTTTTAACTTAGTTTCAATAATCTCATTATGTAAAAAAAGATGGGAACTTTAAAATAAAAAAGATTTTATTAATTAATCCTCCAATAGACTTAAAACAAAAAATCTTACATCAACATGTTGATGTATAGATGATAATGATCTCTCTTGTAGAACATGAATACAAATATAATGTTGATTGAAAATTTACAACCCACACAAGGTTGGAAAAGAATAAATGGCACACCACAACCCAAATCAAATGATAACCAATTAAGAATAAGGAAAATGATCGTCCCTAAATAAAGACAATGATAATCCAAAGTTTTGTATTTTTTTCATCTAAAGCAAATTAACAACAATGAGATAAATTTCGAGGATGAAGCAAGTTAAAGTTACTAAGACCTAAGGACTAGAGATGCAAGTTAGAAAGATTAAAATGATAATTAATTGTACAAAATTATTTATTTAAAAATAATTTGTAGCAACAAGAATGCACCTATACACTTTCAAAAGATGTTTCACAACCCTAATCAAATTTTGAAACCATTCCATCAACAACACTCCAATTTTTTGCCTCATATTAGGAAATTGTTGCTTTAATGCTTTTTATGTGCGTTGTTATTTTGAGGATAAAAATGTACTTGCTTTTTGCTAAACCTTGAAATGTAGTAACAAACTTGAAACTCCATGTAAACAACACGACTTCAACAAATATGATTTCAATCTTTTTGAATTTGATGAATTCATACTCTTTTGAAATCATTCACACTAATCCTCCTCACACTAACCTTGCATTGCAAAAACTTGAGCTACTTGAGAAACACAATGAAACACAAATGCATCATGCAAAGTTCCAATGACACACAAGTGAGGCAAAATACCACATGTAGGCTACAACTAAGTTCATTTTGTCTTTGGGATTGAAAATGAGTTTTGTCATGCATAATTTTTTCTTGCACTTAATGTCTGATCATGTGATTTGATTCGCATCATTTGTTTTGGTCAAATTTAGGATTCTAAATGTTCTTAAGTTTGGTTGATTATACAGATAGTTTCAATAAATTTAAAAAACCATTTTGAAGGAGGAGAAAGCCTATGGTTAATATTAAGAATCGAGGAATTATGAAATTGTGGGTTGGAAAGAAAGGGGTGTTTACAAAACTAAATTGTGTAGGGTGAAAAAACAACTTATGTGTTACAAGATTAAAACCCAACAATAAGAAGTTATATAGAAAAATAATTATGAATGTTTGAATGTGCATTAATGAATGTTAAGTTATATGTCAATTGAAAAAAAAAATAATTAAAAAAGAAAGAAAGAAAAAAACAATGACGGGCATAATGAATGGAAAATCAATAAATACAATTAACAATCTAAACAAAAAGATGAAACAAAATAATCAACTACCAAAAAAACATATTAGAGTTTTAGAAAAATGTGTTAGATATGAAAAACTTGGATATTCAACCAACCTAAAAGTACAATTTACATCCTACTTGTTATGAATGTTGAAATTCACCATACAAAACATTTAAATGCAACATATAAAAGAATTATTTTTTAATATTAGTTGGTCATAAGGAAGGAACTTAGTTGGTTGATGCAAAAAGGAAGTCAACATTTTTCACAATAATTAACACAACTTGTAATTGTGTTAATTATTGTGAAAAATTATTGTGTGGATCTTTTGGAACTTTGTACAAGGGAGTTGGGGATAATGGATCCTTCTTTGTAACGAAGGAGGTATCCTTGTTTGATGAAGGTAAGTTGTCAAGCATGTTAGGTCAAATTGCATGTGGACTACTCAATCATTTACTAAAGGAATAATGTTTGCATATGAGATAAAGGTAACTATTGGACAATGAATCCTTGAAGATTCCATTAGTTTTATGGTGGATCATCACCCCCACCCACTTGATTTGAACAATTCAACTTTTTGCACATTTATTTGCAAATGTTAATCATGAAATTAGTTTTTGTTCATTAGATTATAAATATGTCATTTTGTCTATAAGGGTTTACCTTTTATGGATAATGGAAGGATGGGATTTATACCTAATGGTTCATGGCAGATACTTTACTGTATCATCTTTTGAGTATTTGCTCAACCACTCGAATATGTTGACAAAGCAATCCACATGTGACATGATCCTAAAATTATATATTTTACAAGTTGAACAAGAGATTGCCTTTCTAAGTGAACTACAACATAAGAACATTGTTTAGTTTTTTGGCACAAAAGTCAAGAGTTTTAGTCTTAATCCATTTGGTTAAGTTTGGTTTAGGATTAAACTAAATTGCATTTGGATTCATCATAGAAATCACTTTTTTTGTGGATGTGGTTTGGGTTATTTTGTGTTTGAGGGTGCTCCCTTTTGCTTGTGTTTTGAAATCTTTCTTCAAATCATTGATGCCATGAAGATTTGTGGAATTGCAACTCATATTTAGAGCTTAATATGCCTTAATTTGTGCTAGAATTGGTAACTAAGAACTCCCCTTATCAAATTTAGAATGACAAATGATGTTTTACAAAGTTGGACATGGGGAGGCCCCACCCATCCTTGAGAATATGTCCCTTCAATCAGACCTTCAACCCATATAAACACTTGGGCTCCACAATGCTTTGCATTACTAATGAAAATCAAATTTTTTTTTTCCTTATGTTCTCATATGGTTTACAATAGTTTATCATTATGATTATTGTTAGACAAGAAAATGTACTAGTAAATAATATAAATATTATGTATGGACATGAAAAAACACATGTTAGTTTTAAAAATATATCTATGTTGATGAGTAAATAAAAGGAATGAAGTAGTTATCAGGAAATGAAGGAGGTAGTTATTAGAAAAGGAATGACATAGTTATATTCATATGGTTATTCACATTCCAATTAACTAGAATTGTCAATGGACAACCATATGAAAGATTATGCAAAATTGTCATATAAGTTATAAGAAAACTCAACATTGGAATTAAACTATTGAATTAATCATCTCCATAATATATTATGGTTGGCAATGTGCAACAATGCAAGGCCAAATAATTAGGTAATGTGTAACAACACAAAATCCAAGTATAATAACTTTGGCTCCATGTTGTGCATAGTTCTATTGAAAATCAATTGATAGAAAAAAATGAATCAATTGTGTGAAAATTAAATTTCATTTGAATGATATTATTACATGCAACTTAAATAGAATTGAATTCAAAAATGAATTCAGATATATTGAATGGAATAATGGAATTCAAATTTCATTGAATTAAATTTAAAGATAAATGGGATGCAAATTGGTGTAAAAGGTATTGAAAATTTGCTTATGATTATAGTGTTGGGAAAAAAAAAACTCTAAAAAGACAAATTTGAAAAAACACTTCTCCATTCTTCTTTCCTTGAGAATCAATTGAAGATAGTCTACTTTGGAGTTGTTCAACTAACAACTTATGGAATCTCAAGTTGTCCAACTTTAACCAAATTTGATGAATCATCATCTTTGAAATATAAATAACATGTACATGAAAACGCACATGTCTATTTGCCTTTTGCCTTGTCATGAGTAAGGAAATGAGTGAGGTACATTGGGATACAACCACATTTTTGCAATCATATTGTACAAATATATTGTAAATATATTTGTACAAAATTACTCTCAACACATTTTTATTAACAGCAATCATAAATTTGAATCAAAATACTCTACTCCACACTTATCTAAATTGCACATATATGAGTCAGATACACCAAAATTTAGAAAATTACTTAATTTGACATCATATTAGTGACAAGTAAACTTACAAATATTAAACATCGTAGCATCATCCTAGCATAGGGTCACTGAAAATTTTCATTCATAGCACATTCCAAATATTGAAAAAAATTACTATAACAAAGCAGCAACTGTTTTGTATGCAAGTTGTGGCTACTAATAAGGCTGCCACAATCTTGGAAATGAAAACAAGAAGGCATAGATGCAAAATCGATTGTACAGCAAAAAGCACATTGCACCTAGGAACAGTAATGGAGGCAGCAAATAAAGAAGGTAAGTACAGAGACTCAAAATTGAAGGACAGTTATATCTCATCGACAATGTATTATGGTTTACCAAGAGAAGACTGATATGACACAAAGTACCACCTAAATTGAATGAAAATCAAGCATTCAAAAAAACCACCAACAGAAACAAAAGTTATGGTGAAGGATGCCAGCCAAACATGATATAACCTCTAAGATTCCTGGTTCTCCTTCATTCCTACAGTGCTCCGCACATGGAAAAAAAGAAAAAGGAACAGATCAAAAGAAGTAAAGAAAAAGAGGGTTGGAACAAAATGCTGACTCTTTGGTTCCAAAGACTTTGTACAATCTCCACACTTCACATCAGCAGTTATGTGAAAACTCTCTCATCTGTTCATCACCAAACTGTCAGACAACCAGTATGGCTCACTAAACTCTAGTAGTTTCTTGAGATTTCAAATTCAAGACGACAGTTCCTCACAAAGAAACACAAGAAGCTGAGGCCTGCAAAAGACACCAAGTTCTAGCCTTGTTTGCCTCATACCACCACCATCCTCTTCAAAAGATACCCTTTCTCTCACTCATGCTAAAGAACCAATACAAGTTTCTTGGTTAACTCCCAGGTTATCACTGCTAAAGTTAAATGCTTTTACAAAGATTTACATCTCATGACTTCCTACAGCCGTAAATCCTGAAGCTGGGCTCTAAGATTTACAAAAGAGCCAAATCTGTGACTTGGAAAGAGCAAATCCATCAACATGTTCTTCACTTGCCCTGCCAGCAATTCACTAGCACACATTAAGATCAAGAGTGTACATTTAAACAAGAAATAAGACGATGCACGAGCCAAAACTCTTGAACAAGGCAAACAGAACTAAAGGAGTTGCACACATCTTAAAAACCATGCAAGTGCAGCACATCATATAACTCCCAAAACTCTTTCTCCAAGAGTGATGACTATCTAAAAATGAAATCAGGGCTGCTATGTCATATGAAGAGAACAAACCTCCACAATTTTTATGGAGACAGATAGAGAGGTTGGTGATACTAGTAATGAGGTGCCTGATAGGTTACAGGGCCCACCATCTGCACACAAGCAAAGAACAAAAATACTTCCATGAGGACTTAGCATAACTGTAGATTGAGCTGGAGAGTCAAAAATTGCCATTTGTCACTGCATCTCTGTACAAGAGCAATAATCCATGTACTCAAACATAAAAGATCAGATTTCAAACAGCATCAAAACATTCCAACAAATGAACAGTTGTGAAACATTGCCACTACATCCACATAGAGAAAAACATTTTGTGGAGGAAAATTCTGCAGTTGGAAGATGACACCTACATCAGCTTTGAGATCACAAAAGTAAACCAGCTCTAAGTAACCTCCTGCTGTTCCAAATTAATGTGAAACAAAAACCAAAAAACTGCAAACATACATCTAACATTGAAAAGAAGAATCTGGAAAACACTTTGAAAGTGACCATTCTGTAGGTTCTGGCAAAAGAAAAACCAATAACTCTGTGAGTATCACTTTCAAAATATCAGAAAATACTTCATCATGAATGGCTGGCTAGCTGCCATTACTTCCCACTGACTTCATTAGCTCCTGACAGTGGGTGTAGATAAGTATATAACAATCTGCTCAAAACTTAGAGAAAACAATGTGTTGCCAGTCTACTCATCTCTTTCAGTAAAGCAAGAGAAATATCCACAAGAACCAAGGTCATGCAAAACCCTACCTGTGATTGCATATATGGATTGTAGATGCCAGGTTGGGCCATCTGCACTACCAAAACAGCCATAGTAAGCTGCAAGGCTACTTGATTCATTTGCATCCATCATAACTCTCATCTGCAATCCAGAGAAAGCTGTTGAAGGAAGTTTGCTCTGCTCACCTGAACTCCTGGTGACATCATTCCAGTTCCTTCCTTCTTTCCAGAGGCTGGATCTCCACTACTTTTGTTTATCAGTGCACCCTTTTCCCCCTATGATTCCACCACATAGACTACACATTAGATTTTGCATAACCACAGAAGATGCAAGGCAAAATATGTAGGGAAGTTCACATAGCACTAGATTCTGGGTGACACAAAATTGCCTACACACTAAAACAGCCAAGTCATTGGTGAATTGGTTACATTAAGAACCCATGAGCTAGGACTCTCGAAACACTAGAAGAGGACAGATTTGAATCCATGATTTCATCGTCTAATTTGCAGGGAAACTAGGATGTGTCTGTTATGTGAGGAGGTGCCTGAAGTATGAATTTTTCCAGAGTGCAGAACCATAGGATCCATGTATAGCATGGTTGGCATGAACAGCAGCACAAAAGGGAGCCGCCAAAAGAATAATAAGCCAGAGATATGGCGACTTGCTAGGTTTTTTTCTCCAGGTGAGGGCATGAAACGAAGGTAGACAGCCCTAATTGACACTGCAATTGCTAGGGTAGAGCAGTGACTGACCTCAGTCTGGAAGAAACAAAGAGTCCATCCCGGAAGCACACGCCAAACAAAGAAGAGTAAGTTCTCGGAAAACACAAACTCAAAGGACTTCAAAATATTAGGTTATCAAAACTGAGCAGGAAAGCCCTAAAGACAAGCACGCTAAAAAAAACAAGACACGTCAGTACCGATATTGCTTTTGTAGTTTGATAACAAATGGCAACGAGAGACCTAACTCCTCGTGTGCTAAGCAAACCATACCTCTCTGTACTTGTGAAGATAAACCTTCAAAGGCTCTACGTATTCCTCAAACCCTAATGTGCTCATGGCCCAAAGAAGATCGTCGCCGTTGATTGTTTTCCTTTTCTCTCTCTGACACTTGTCGCTTGCTCTGCGCTCGATTTAGGAAGCACAATAGATACCAAAGCCTGCTCTCTCTCCTCACATACTCGCCACATGAATCCATACAGGAAGGAATCACAAGAAAAACGAGGGAAAAAAAAAAACGTAGAGAAAATAATCTGTAATGCGAATTAGTCGTATTCCACCCCCGCCCCCCAATCAGCATTCCTCACTTCCATGCCGACAACAAACTCGAGGCAGGAGGTTCATAAGAAAGACACGAAATCAAGACCCTGAAATCGAATCTGGCTGACGGATCATCGCTTCTCCATCCATAAACAGAGCATCGACATGTAAACAAAAGTTTGTGGATACTCGCTAGTTATAAAACTGATGAACTCGGAGACACACTCTTGGATCGTCTCCTTAGCGTCCTTGGCAATCTTCGCATTGGCTGGTAGCGCCTTCTTCATGATACGGCTGATGTTGGCAATGGGTAGGAAGCGATCCTGCTCTCGCACGCTGGAATTGTTCCGGTCGCCTCCACCCTGGTTGTTGCCGTAGTCATCTGAGTGAGGGCTGTCTTGGCTGCCAGGGCTACCAACTTCAGCCATCGGACCTACCGTAACTGCAACAACCGGTCAACAAAACTTGGCCGCCCCCTCTCCCCTGGACAAACAGCACAAAGCAAAGCCTGTGGAAAGGCGGTGGGATGGATAGTGCAGAGGCAGCAGGCTCAAAGCGTCCCAAGTTTCCCTTGCAAAGCAACGCTGGAACTGCATAACAAACGCTGGAACTGCGTAACCGGAACCCAAGGTTGAGCCGTTTCTCTCTGTCTTGGTGAGCCTCTGTCATCCCACCACTTGTCCCTCCCGCCTTCATGCCCCAGGACCCATCATCCATTCATGACCGTACACACCAAAGTCTACACTGAGGTGTAGGCTAAAACAGCAGTAAACCATATCCCTTCACCGAACACGTCTAGTGATCTGTGACCGAACAAAAGCGGTGCAGCCTCCTCGTCAGTGGTTGACATCCCTTCCCTTCACCGAGGGAGCATGGCGAGTGACCCGTGACCGAACAGAAGTATTTCAACTATAACTTGCTTAGTGCTTTTAAGTGTTTTAAAGTGTGAAGGTAGTTTTTTTCAGTGTTTGTTTGGTTATTTGAATTTTACAAAGAGTCACCAGTTCTGCCTTTTTTTAATTATTTTAGAATCAGAGAAGCACTGGTTCCAGTTCTTTGACACAAAATCAGAATCAAAGAACCGCTGATCTCGGCTTTTTTTAATTTTATAAAGCCTTGAAGAACTGACGGTTTTCATGAAAGAACCGGCAAAGAATTGGCTGTTTTATATTCCACAACTGGCTGCCTTATGTTTTGAGAACCATGACAATATGACTCTAAAGAATGACATAATAACCGCCGGGGTCTATCTGTTTCTAATAATCACTCAGCACTGGTAGTTTTCAAAGTATGAATCTGAAGAACCACAATCATAACCGCCGGGGGTATATCTGTTTCTAATAATCACTCAACACAAAGTGGTGTTTTCAGCTGAGGACGGTAAAATCAGCAATGGGTACTTATTGCACACAGAGTAGTGTCTGCTTCCTTTTTCCCCGACCGTCCAATTTCCTGACCAAGATGTGCTGCCCACACGTAAAATTTGGTTGTTATTATATAGACTTTGGGTGTGTAATTGACACTAAGAGGCATTATACGTCCATTACACACCCAAAGTCTGCATAACTAGTCCCAGAATTTGTCTGGGCAATCATCCATCTTTTTCTCAAAAAGATGGATTGGGCCTAGGGCAGACAAGAAAAAGAAGAAGCAGACTATACTTTTTTTGGTACTGTCTGCAATGAGGACCCATCGCAGGACGGTTATTAGAATGGCATCTCATAACCTGCAGTTTTCAAGATGGTTACTTCTGCTAGATAGGTCCCAGGTCCGTGATATTTCAGAACTGCTGGTGGTCAAGGGTGTGAACCGGTTCTTTTTTTAGTTTTGAGAACCACCAAGTCTAGTCTAGGGTACATGTACCCTACCCTTTATCTGCAGGTTTCTCTCTTATTTCGAAGATGGAATCACCCAACACAGGCATCTACATTTGGAAGTATTGTTGAAAAGTGGAGTCATATGAGAATGGCATCAATGGGAGCCTAGCATGAGGGTGTCTGTAGTAAGAGAGGCTCAAGAGAGACAACACAGAAGGGAAACAGAGATCCCTGGATTTGACATTTGAACTCATGGTAAATAATTTTAGGATTAGATACACAGAAACAAGCATATGTAAAAGCTGTTGCAGGCAGTACGGTACCCTGATGCAACCTATTTTCTTCAAACACAAAATTTGCTTCTGACATAGTTTGTCTGGACTCTGGAACAGAAAGTTTGAGAGGAAAAATAGTCACCAAAAAAACCAATGTCTACCCATAATTGCTCCAAGCACTGCCAGTATCGATTACATTGAATGCAATATTGACTAGGTTTGGAATGTCCCCCAGTGATGGCCCCTTTGGACTCTTGTCAACCCAAAGAAATGAATAGAGATGATCAAGGGAGAATGAGAAAACTCAAATAGATATGACACAAATCCTGCAGATTGAAACAAGAAAATTGAGATGCACAGTGAAATATTTAACAGGAAGCTTAACCAGCACCAGCATCACTCTTCTTCCTCTTGGATTTGTGGCTGGTCACATTCTCGTCCTCAACCAAGTCCCTCTTCTTCTTCCTCCTCTTCTTATGGCTTACTGTGTCTGCTTCATTGGCACCTTCAGAAACCTTCAGTCTGCTCTCCTCTTTTGTTGTTTGCTTGTGCTTTGATTTCTTCTGTCCATTCTCTAGAGGTCTGTCACAGCCGAAATCAAAATT
>Ga0209208_10000950_pt1 | contig 39796 bp, 26 predicted proteins | sample S1TSphfallax_3_FD_187694 | JGI IMG/M metagenome (GOLD analysis project Ga0209208, IMG submission 187694) | Host-associated microbial communities from peat moss isolated from Minnesota, USA - S1T2_Fd - Sphagnum fallax MG (SPAdes) (version 2) | ecosystem: Host-associated > Plants > Peat moss >... | reverse complement strand
GAGTCAGGGTTTTATTTTTATTTTTTGGTTCAATTTTGTGACATAGGTGGAGTGCCAATCATCCAACTTAGCCAATTTTGACTACAACTCAACCCAAGTTTGGCTACAAGTCAGAGAGAAAAGTAGAAAAACTTCAATGAAGATTCAAGAACCTATATGGTCCAAATATGGCGATTTCTAATTTTTTTTCCCTCGAAATATGGCAAATTGGGAAGGACTTTTTTTCAAAAAAAATCATTTGTACAAGTCGCAGCGCGCTTTTATATTTCGCCACCAAAAAAAAAAGTCGTTTAGTCTTGAGCAGGTACCGTCTCGTATTATTGTTTGCATTTTGACATTATTTTGAGGACGTGGCAGGAATTGGTTGGTGAATAGCCAGGAATATGCGTCTCGGCGTACACTAAAGGGAAAAAGGGACCCAAAAAAACAAGGGAATTTTGTAGGTCAGTACTACTGGGTACTTAATAACTACAGAGGACTTGCTTTTTGTGTTGCCGTGTGTTTTGTGCTGCGCTGCTGTTCTTCGTGTTCACGAGCGGCGTGCTCCGACGGAACTCAACGCCGCAGGGAGGAGAGTGCGAGCGCGTGAGCGGCTGGAGTTTTGCAGACGAGGGAGGAGCGAGTGCGTGAGCGGCTGGAGTTTTGCAGACGAGGGAGGAGCGAGCTCGTGATGGAGAGAGAAGGAACTGGAATCAATAATATTTTGGCGCAAGGAGGAGGTGCTCTATGGCGGACTTCGGTGTTAGCCAAGCATTTTGCAACGCAGGAGGAAGCTCGTGCGGCTTCTTCTACTATTACATCCTCTGGCAGCTTGCGGCGATCTGCGTGTCTTGAGTATGCGTCTCCCGAGAGTAATTCTGGTCAGATCTCGGTTTTTTTTTCTTTTTCTCTTTTTTCTCCCCCTTTAGGTGGTAGCTCTGATTTTTATTTTTATTTTATTTTATTTTTGCGTTGATTTTTTTTCATAACAATCGCAAGTGACTCGGAAGAGACTACTCCGGGGGTTTCTGTTTCTCGCAATTTGGTCGTCCCATGCGGAGATCCATCGCGTTTGCGAACGGAGTCCAATCTCGAATTTTCGGGACTTCTGTTGCGGTTTCTGAATCAGATCTTTTTTTTTCCTAGAGGATTTGTTCAGCTTTGAATTAGGAAGCTTTTATTCGCCGCGCGAGGAAATAAAATCTCGGACAGGCGCGATCTTCGCAGTGACGTGTTGAATTTTTTTTGGTCTCTGTTGCTATGAAAGCAATTTTCTGGATCTGAATCCGTCGAAATTGTGAGACTTTGCTTTAGAAAGTGTAAGCAAGGAACCTGGAGTGCTATTTGCGGCGATCCCGGTTGATGAAATGGTTTTGTACAGGAACCAATAAGGGTGTGAGCAGGGGAATCATTGATAAGGCAAATTGTATGGTAAAATTCCTGCATCACACATCCAGAAATCTTTAGCAGGGTTTGGTCTAGTAAAACCTCTCTGTCAACCTATTATCACGCTGGATTGCAGGTTTTACTCTGATTTTTTAGACAATTGTCCATCTCTCATTATTTCACTCTCTCAAATTTGCTCCTGGATACTCTTGATCTGAGTATCAGGGTTTTGCATCTTGTATGTGTTCAATCTCTCAAACAATGACAATTCAGGGCTAGAAATTTTCTCAACCCTGAGTGTGCAAGGTCATGTGCAGTACATGCTAGTCCCAGCCTCAGTTAACCTAGCGTAGCTGCTGATAACTAGCGAGCAGGCTGGTTTCTTTTGCTTGGAAGCTCTGGCATCTGCTGCCTAAACCCTAGGATAGAAACTAGAAACATATCCTCTTACCAGAGATGACATGAGTTATCCACTCTAAAGGGGGCGGGGGCCACATTAGGTCATGCAGAAGCCCCCTGAGAAGGAGACTGAGAGAAGCAGTCTATTTGCAAGTTGATTCAGAGCTGATTCTAAGTTTGATGAAATAGTGCAGAGCGGCCTGCTTTTGACAAGGAGGAAATGAGGTGTCTTCTGGATGGCCACAATATCCCAGAGAGGAATTTCATGTTCAACTTGATGGCAAGCAGTGAGCTTTTCCAGGCCAAGAAAGTAGGTAATACGATCTTCCTTAGTCCAGACTACAATCAACCAATGGAGGAGCAAAGAGATATAACCTTGGCCCGGATTTTGTTTCTACGTGAGAAAGGAGTGTTCAAAGGGTGGCTCACTGAGCGCACACAGGAAAGTGATTTAAAAAGATCTGCTCTTTTTGAAAGCTTTGGCATCTTCGATCATTCTCTGGCTATTAAGCTTGGAGTTCACATTCATCTCTGGTATGTTTGTCAACTGAAATCAAAATCTGTTTTGTCTGCCAATTGGTACAAAGCTTTCAGGCATGTACAAAACATCTCTATACATTTTGTTAGGGATCTCTATTCACACCTCACCCACTGTCTTGTGAAATGGTTCACAGGGGAGGTGCAATTCAGTTCTTTGGAACAAAGCGACATCATGATAAGTGGTTGCAGCAAACTGAAGATTATATAGTCCGGGGCTGCTTTGCTATGACTGAGCTTGGACATGGCAGCAATGTAAGTGCTTCTATGCAATATTTCATATTGGAATGTTGCATCCTCCAAGATGAGCAAGATGATTAGACAGATAAAATGGGATAAATGATGATAAGCCAGTTTTGATTTCTCTCTGCTTTTTTAAGTTTGCAGGTAGAATAGAGCTCTAATGACCTTTGCCATGTCAGGTGCGTGGTATTGAGACCCTGACCACATATGACCCACAGACAGAGGAATTCATCATCAACACTCCTTGTGAATCTGCCCAGAAATATTGGATCGGAGGAGCTGCAAAGGTACACAAACCTTTTTGTTTCTTATCCAAAAGTGCCTCATCTCTAATAGCATTTCACCTGCTTCTGGTCGTTACACATAGTTTTTGATGGAAGTTTTTGATGGATGAAAAGTGCATAGTAACCCTAAGTGATTTCTATGTACTGGATCTTGCCAAACACAAGAAGCAGGAAGCTAACTGTTCCCTTTGTCATTTACAGCATGCAACCCATACTGTTGTTTTCTCTCAGCTATCAATAAATGGTAGAAATGAGGGTGTCCATGCCTTCATTTGTCAACTACGTGATGCAGAAGGCCATGTGTGCCCTGGTATTCGAATTGCTGACTGTGGGCATAAGATTGGATTGAATGGTGTTGACAATGGTCGCATCTGGTAAGCTGTTGACAGATTGCAAGGTTGTTGTAAAAAAGTACTCTTCTAATTTTCCTTGGCTGTTGTATGCTGCTAAGGCCTATGGCTTGCAACTGCACCATGGATTGATTATGATTGCAGACTTTTGTTTGAATCGAGACTGCATGATGTCTTCATGTGACATTTCTCTGTCTGCAGTGTCTTCAGACAATCTTAGAGGATACAAAGAAATGGGTTGATATTCAAAACAGTTTGCATGGTGGGCAAAGTTGAACTAAGTGGACACTTGCACAACAGGTTTGACCATGTGCGAATACCTCGAGAAAATCTTCTAAATTCTGTTGCAGATGTCACCCCTGATGGACAGTATGAAAGTGCAATAAAGGATCCAGATCAGGTGATTTCATACTCAAACTTATCTGCACAGATCCCTTGTTAGTTTGCTTGCGCTTCATTCTTGTAAGGTTGTCTTGATTGCTAATCTTGTCAGGATTGATTTCTGCAGAGATTTGGTGCCTTCATGGCACCCCTTACATCAGGTCGGGTGACTATTGCAGTGAGTGCTGTTTATCAAGCCAAGGTATTGTGTGCTACCCTATGTCCAAAATGTTTGAATTTGTCCTCTTGGAAGATACAATCTTCAAAAAAAATCTGCTCTAGTGGCTGGTTCAGGGTCCACAATTTTTTCTCTTCTTCTTTTTGGGTCTTTTCAACAAGAAGGCTATGGCAAGTGGCTACCTCTGTGTACATTCATCATCCTTTGAGCAGGCAGGGACTGATGGCCAAGCTGTTGTACGGAAACAACCATGTAGTTCTGGAGTGGGCTCCAGATGATCTTTGTAGCAGTGATTGCCTAGGTAAGATGCTCTTGAAAAAAATAACATGAATTACTGTAATGGAAACCTGTTCTGATGTGGTGATATGTGCTACAATTGCTGGACAGCTGGGGTTGGCCACAGCCATTAGATATGGCCTCACAAGGCGTGCTTTTTCGCTCTCTCCAGAGGAGCCTGAAGTGCTTTTACTAGACTACCCCAGTCACCAGCATCGCTTGCTTCCTTTATTAGCCAAAACGTAAGTGTGGCATTAAGCCAGGTCTTTTAAGAGCAGTGGTCTGCATGTGCATAAAACTGTTTTTTCATTCCCCTCCTATCTTTATTTTTACTTGCAAACTGATTTTATCTGGATGTGTACAGGTATGCAATGAGCTTTGCAGCATTGGACTTGAAGAAGCTTTATGTGAGACGAACACCAGCAGATTCCAAGACCATTCATGTCTTGTCAAGTGGTTTGAAGGCAATGTTGTCCTGGCATGGGATTCGCACCCTCCAGGTTTGTCTGTTGTTCTTTCCCAGCTTGAAGTGCTACTTGCCTTCTAGATACCAACCATACAGGCTCATTACAATGCTCAAGTATGTTTCTTGTTTCATATGGCAGCAATTCTGACCTGAGATGTAAAAAGCATGTCAAATTTCAATGGGTAAGATGCAAGTCCTTTTTACATTCTTGACTGGAGAAAAGGTGGCACTCAGTAAAGAGAAGATTTCTGCCTTTTGCAGATGGGTTAAATTGATTTGTATCATACTCAGAATCTGCCTCTCATCTATGCACATGATGGATTTGCAGGAATGTCGTGAAGCATGTGGAGGCCAGGGTTTGAAAACTGACAATCGAGTTGGCCCTGCCAAGGCTGAGTATGATGTGCAGTTAACTTTTGAGGGGGACAACAATGTTCTTATGCAGCAGGTTGGCAGTTGCAGCCACACTTCAATCCAGAGTCTCATTATGGTTCTGTCTTTAATTCTTGCATTGCTGCATTATTGAACAGTATAGTATATAAGAGTTTTACTTATTGGTTTTCAGGTCAGTAAAGCATTACTGGGTGACTACTTTGCTGCTCAAAGGAAAGGCAAACCTTTGGAGGGGTTGGGATTGGAGCATATGAATGGACCTTCTCCTGTCATTCCATTTGTGCTTGACAGAAACACACTGCGCAACAAGAATTTCCAGGTATTGCTATGGTTGTGTCTTTTGTTATTGCTGCTGTTCAGAATCGGAGAAGAACCTGTATTTGATATCATCTGAAGTTTGGTACAACAGCAGGTCGAGACAGCTAACACAGTATAAGGAAAAGGTCCTAATTGTTTACCAACCAATCTGCTGCTTTTGTTTTATCTGATTGAACTAGCCGAGTTCTTAATTTCTGGTTATTTCTGGTATTTCTTCTTCTGTCTGGATATTTTACTGTTAATGCACTGATTCTGTCTGCTTTCTGGGGATGAACTAGTTGGCCCTCTTTCAACTGAGGGAACGAAATCTTTTGGAGCTCTTGAGTGCAAAAGTCAAGAAGTTCTTATCAAAGGGATTGTCAATGACAGATGCAGTCATTGCGGTGCGTTCATCCCCTCAGAACCACAGATAATAACTTATGGTGTTCATTGGGCTGACCACATAATTCAAACAGTGTATGTGCTTTGAAAAGAGAAATGAAGGAATCCCATCAATGTTACACTGACCAAATGCAAAAATCCCCCATGAGTCCTCAATTTTTAAAGAAATGTCATAGCAGCTTTGCTTTTGTGATATGAACCAGAAGACTCCTTTCACTTCAACATTCCACAGAAGAATCCCATCTGGTCCCTCTATCCTTTTTCCTTGTCTTTACATGAGGGACATCCCTGAGAGGCAACCATATGTGTGGATTTTCTCCTCCAACTTTCAAACCAGACATGTGACCTTTAGCACATGATAACTCCTACCATTGATTCATTGATGCTTTTAAAAAAAACCTAGCAAGCTGTGGTTGGTTTCTTTTTCCCATGAATCTCTTGTTGTGAGCTCTTGAAACAGGACATAACAAGGAGCTCACAACAAGGCTGATTGTTGTCCAAAGTTGATTGTTGTTGTATGCTAGCAGAGCTATCAATTAGCGGAGCACTTAGGTGTAGCATTTTCAGAGCGCACTGTGCTGGAGAGCATTTTAGCTGCTGAGGAGCTGCAAATGGCAGGGCCATTGAAGGTAAACTAACATTACCACATCTGCTACCACCTTTTCACATCTTTTTCATCTTGTTTCTCCAGAGAGTAGGAAGGTCTTACTTGACACCCAAGAGGCAGCCTACATTTCTACACTTGGAAATCAACAAGTTGTCAAGGTTGTAGAAGCCAACATTCATCCTTTGTTCCTAAGGCATTTTGAAATTTGTCTTTTCTGCAGGATGTACTTGGCCTTTTAAGGACCCTGTATATGCTATCAGCAGTCGACGAGGGGCCTGCTTTCCTGAGGTCTGTAATTTTCTAGATTGTGACATATTGCTGTAGTGACAAATTGTTTTGTACTTGTTCCTGCATCCATCCACTTCTTTTTGCTTCATCTGAACTGGGCAACAATGATATCACAAGTTTTTTAAATCTAGCTTTGTCTTTCTTTTGTTTCTTTCTCTTGTGGTGCTTATACAAGGAACAAATTGAATGTGCAGGTATGGTTATCTGTCGCCTGCACAGTCTCAGCTGATTGCAGAAGAAGTATCAGCCTTGTGTGCAGAACTCCGGCCTCAAGCATTAAATCTGGTGAACTCTTTTGGAATTCCACAGTCACTCCTTGGCCCAATTGCATCCGACTGGATTGAATATAACTCATGGGAAAATGTTTAACACAACCAAGGAGCTTTCCTTCAACCAAAGAACTATGTCTTGTAGTCTAACTGGAACTAATGTCACTTAACACAACAAGACAAAGATCATACTCTTTATTGGTTCAATCTTAATCTGCCAACAGCTGTTTGGCAATTAGCTCCAGTTCAATTCCATGGAGATGCGCTCTGTGACATTGGACTTTGCAGCAATGCAGAGTACACTGACTCTGTTTCAACAGAGTGCTGTATAGATGTTTCATTTGCACTTTTCAATGCCTTACAATGTGTGGACAGTTGTGTAACAAAGATTGGATTCTTTTATGTGTGCAATGAATCTGCATGTTGAAATTGTACCTCTGAGGTTTGAATGTCATCCATGCTTTTGAGAATGTAGTGGCCTTGCCAGTGTGCAATCCCATTTTGTGGAACACCCTTGTGCAAGGCAGGCCCATAAAGGGTGGGGGGGGGCCAGCCCCACCATTAATGTGGCCAATGGCTTGTTGTTCTTTCAACATTAAGTGAGATTGTGGCATGGAGAAAACAATGGCAGCTTGGTGAGACAATTTTTAAAGGGATCTGAGGTAGCATCAAAGTGCAAGATGTTCATTGCATTTCTAGTAGAGAGTAGAAAGATACATAAAAGATATCTAATGTTGTAATTTTATTTGAAGATAGCTAAAGGTGAATGTGATGGTGCATTTGGTTATAGGTTATGTATTGGGATTTTTGAGAATAAGAGCCATCACTAAACAGCATTCATGTTGAACTACTATACCTCCTTTGCTTGTATTGATAGCCTCTGGCAAATACAATTTATTTTTATGTTTTTGAAAGTCAATACAAAAGTGGCATAACAAGTGCAAAGAAGAATATGGTATTGCACTTAATTTTGAGTCTTTTAAGTGTCTTGGTTATTGAGTTTTAACTTGCATGATGCATGAATTTCCATATGAAATCATTAAGTGGTTAATGCACTGAAGTGGGTGGTAACTAATTGTTCACAAGGTTATTATTTGTGTACATGGGTTTGATGAAAGATCTCTTTGTTGAACTATCAGCTTAAATGGAAGGTTGCAAGTGTTCAAATAAAGCTTAAGGTGCAATCTGTTTGATACACTTACTATGTTTGGTTAAACTACATTTGTTGAAAAGACAGTATATTTAGAATAAATAGAGTTTGTGGGTGTTTATTTTCTTCATAAGAATAGTGGTAATGATTCCTATGCACCATGTGATATGAGGTTGGGTGTTAGGATTGGTGTGTGGCCAATAGATTTGCACACATACACCTGTACACAAATTGCAATAGAAGTTAGAAAAATGTTATTGCAAGATTTCCATAACAAAAAGAACAAAATGAAGTCATATATTGATGACCAATGATTTACATCAAGGTATGTTTTCTTATTGGGAAATGGAGTTGTTAGTTGGGGTAATGAAAGGTAGACATCAATTGTTATGTCACTAACAATAGTTAAATATATGGTAACTTTCCAAAACACAGTGTGTTCCATATGGCTTTTGTCAATTCGTAAAAGCATTAGTCATTTTCAAGCAAAGCCCATTATGAAGGTTTGAATATCAACATGCTTCGAAGTTCCTCCATTACTGAATGAGATATTTCATACTCGGTAACCTTGGTGATGAAACATCTTGCATAGTTATTAGTCATGCACCATTCATTTCACATAATGATCTTATAGCCTATTAATAGAAATGGAGACTGATGCACTCTGGCTCTTGTTCACCATGCATTAGAGCTAGCTACCACATTAGGTTTTTTACATGGAGGCAAAGATCTTTCTGTATGTGTACAATTAGGTAGTCTACTTGTGAATTGATTGTATGAAGTAGTAGCATCTTGTCAGTTTGTTGGAATCAAGTGCTAGACTATTTTGACAAAGTAACATTTCCATTTGCAAATTAGCACCACAATCTTGATTGAAAATCTTTGCTCTTTATATTTTAGTCATTTTAGTTTGTTTGCAAAAACATTTTCTTGACAAAGCATTTCCAATAGGTTACAGACTCATGCCTAAACACCACTCTCTAGTCTTACTTTTTCAGGTAATGTTTACATTTACATCACAAGAAAACACAAAGAGTAATAGTTCATAGTTTTTTTCTATTAAAGAAATATTCGAACTTCTTTATTCACATCCTCATTTTCTGTTTTTTAAAAGAGGCCTTTCTTCTTTGATTCTTGTTGTCAATATCGTCTAGTGTCAAAAGTCTAAAACATAGTCATGGATCTTGCCAAAGCTAAGCAATGTTGAGAGATTCAAATATGAAGGATTTGCCTTGTGGAAGCATTAGATGTGAGTAATAGATGTTGAGAGATAACACTCAGAGTTAGGAGATATAGGTCATGAGCATTAGTAGGGGTGGAAGATTCATTTGAAAATTGATTGTAGGGTAAGCACACAGGATTGCAGCATTTCCAAAATCAGGGACCTAAGATGAGGCAATGAGTCCAACCCTGCATTTGGGAATGTCCCCACCTCCACAAACTTTACATTTTACTGATAGAAAAGCACAAAGTGAAGGTTATCACGAACCTAAACATACATAGATGACGAGGCATAAGAGGGGGAGGGTACTTTCCCCTACTCCATAAGAGGGAGAGATCTGATGCCAATAAGAGACTTTACACCTTAAGGATAGGTGTCAGATAAGTGTAAGGTGGAAAAGAACACACCTGAAAACTCCTCTTGCATTTTATGTTACACAGAATGTTACAAGTGCACTGAAATTCAGTCACATAACCCCCCATTATGAATGCAATTCAACTCTTCACCAAGCCTCAATCTATCAATACATCTCATAGCTTGGTACCTGACAACAGAAGTCAGGAACTTGGCTGGTGCAACATCAGACTCAACTGTCTTGCTTAGAAGGCAATGTATAGACTGCCCACTCCAGTAGTACCAAAACAGGCCTGCCAGAAAGTATAACATGTAGACAGGAGAAGTTCTGGGTCTTCACAGATTCCAAGCCCAAACCCCCTGGCACTATCATTGAGAACTTAATTTCAAGGTAGAATTCTGCATGTGACATGGACCTAACACTGAAGGTGTCAGGACACCACTTGGGTGCAGGAAGCTCATACTAGGGAAGAGGAGCCGATAGACATCTCAGCAAACTACACATGGAGATCAACCTGATTCCAGGTTTTCTCTCCTGGGGCTACCAAACACAAGGCTGCTACTTTTAATCTTGCAGCTCCTTGCAGCTTCACCGCAAAACTAGGTGCACCCAGCATGTGTTTTGACTGTCTGATCTGCACAACTAGCCAAGATACACATTTCCCAGTTAGGTATCACCAGTTGGATACAATCACATGGAGATTCACACACCCTGAAACTCCCTGTAAATTCTCTGTCATGCATTGAGCTTTGTCTCCACAGAAGCACACATCATAAGACAACAGGCAACAAGCTGTAGTAATGACCTTTTCAGCTGGCCAAAGACTGAGTTATCACAGCTAGGATATGAAAACCAGAGATGGATTGATAGGAGAGAATATAACACAGCCTATAGAACTAAATATTTCTACAATCAACAAGTTTTAAACCTCAAATTTATAATTTAGAGCTCTATGATTTTGCAATACATACGTCTGTCCTGGTCATCACAAAACCCAATACTATCCTCTGACTCCATGTAAGGAGATAGGTAGTGTAAGTTTAAAAAATCATGAATGAAAATGAGCTCACAATTGAGTTTGAAGTCAAGGTAAACCTACTGTTATTGAGGTGGCTTCACACCACCCATATTAGTTGACTGATGGTGGTGATGCTGCTGCTGTTGCTCCCGCTGCTGGTATTGCTGCTGCTGCTGCTGATGTTGCAACATGTATGTATTGTACATGTCCATGTCAAAAGGCTAAACACGTGAACAACTCCACAGAGCTTGACAGCAGGAAACAATGATGCCACTCCCCAAAGTGTAATATCAAGTGGAAATCATTCCAGTGACTGGTGGGAAGAGGCTAACAGAGATCATGGATGATGTCTAATAGCACCTAAAGAATCCAAATATTAACAAACAAGTGAAGACCTAAGTGAATCCAACCCGAGCACCTTCATTCACAAAGCTCACTTTAACAAGACTTATGAGTGCTGGAAATCAATACCGAACTACAATCAAGAATCTGCAAGCTCTCACCTGATTTGCTGCACTATCTATGTTACACCCAACCTGTTTAACAATTTACTCTGTGGTGATAAAGATATTTGCACAATTTCAAGTAACTTGTAGCTAATTCTGGTTAAATGAAATGACCATCAAATTACTGTCCTTTGTATGTGAGCATCCAATCTAGAGAGCAATAAGAATAGGTGAACTCAGTAGCACCTTAGGAATTTGCGGGGGCTGATGCTGGCATGTGAGATGATCATTCAGAGGTTCCATAGCATTTAGATTGTGAACTCCCAGGTTGTGCACATTAACCATGCTCAGAGAAGTAACTGGTATGTAACAATTGTGTGAGGGTTTGGCAACAGCAGGAGATGGCAACAGCATACCAGCTTGCCCTGAGTTGGATGCAGCCATGTCCCTCAGACTCATGCCTGGGTCCATACCCATCCTCATTGCCATGCCCATTCCCAGGGAGGACATGTCCATCATCTCCGGGGCTTGCATCTGCAAATGTTGCATACCAGAGGGCATGACCATTGGTGGTATGCTCTTCCCTGTGCTGGACACCATCTGTTCAACCATAATGGACAGCAGAAGAAATCTTGTAAGTGAAATGTTTAAATAAGCATTGTCTCCAGAAGAACAGCACCAGTATACCATTGTGTTGTATTGTTGAAGCCCTGTACCTGAAGTTGTAGCTGAAGCATCTTGATGTATTCAACCGCCTCAGCCAGCAATGAAGCTTTGTCTGTCTGAAGTACAAAATCAGAATTGCAAACCTTCCTTCATAGCACTGCTAGGCAACTTCACAAGATCACAGTGAATTTGAAACTACCACAAGACAGTCATATCCTCTAGAAATCCATGATCTCAATTCATCCCTCCATGGGATCACCTCAGTTGAGAGGTTGGCAAATGCACACTGGCAAGGAAGTACTTAAATAGAAGTGAAATTCTAGCATAAAATTGCTCAATAATTACTTCTGAACACAAATTCTTTTCAGAGATACTTACTTTGTTACAGTTTGGAATTACCATTTGCAGGGCCTTCATCTTCTCATTGATTCGGTCTCTCCGGCACTGTAATGACAGTCCACAAGCATGGTAGAACTGTCAATTGCACATGAAACAGAAGACATGAGATTGTACCTTACAATCAAGTTGTCACCTTAACAATTGCAACTCAGACAACAAGGCCCAAAATAGCACAGATCCTGAGCAATCTGAAAAAAGAGGTGCATGCAAACAAGAGGTTAAAACCTACACGCTCAGAACGGTTGTGGACTTCTGCAGTCCTTGTTCTCTTGGAGGTGCTTGCACGCCCTTCTGGAGGCTTCTTAAAATCAGCTGACTGCTCCTCTCCATCAATGGGGAAAGCCATCTTAGAACTACAATCCTGTATAGGCAAGAGATGGGATTGTTATCCAGCACAGCAGAAAACAGTAGCTCTCAATTCCTACACATGTGACTCTGTTCAGAAGCCTCTTTAGTAGGAAGATCATGCCAGTCACAAACCGCAATGGCAATTCCTTCACACATTGACACTACCGGACTTGTTTGCAAGGGAACCACCAGAAGACAGCACAACTGAAACTGGGCAGTGACTATGTAAACAGCTCAACTTTGGAGTGCATCAGTCAATTGAAACTCCAATCTTCAGTGCCAATTAAAACACAGAGCAAAAATAAATGTACTCACTTCACTCTGACATTCCAGTTCTTCTGTCACAATAACTTTTCTTTTGTTACTTGTTGATGCTTCTTTGGGCATTCCTGCACTGTTGCCATGCCGAGCTGCAAAGTAGGATATGGTAAGTTTGTGAGCATCTGGAAGCTGTTGCCCCTGAGACATCCCTTGGTCTGCAGACTCTAATACAGCATTACCTGCTACATTGGACATTTGAAGCACTTCCTGTTCAGTGGGCTTAGTCTTACAAAGCACAGCTTCCCCTTCCAACACTGTTTCCACCTCCTTTCTAATGACTGGAATGGGGACTGGTAGCCGAGTCTTCCAAATCATAGCTTCCGATTCCAACACAGATGCTTCCACCTCCTTTTTAGTGACTGAAATGGGCACCATCCCCTCATCATCTACACCTGGGATTTGCTGCTGGCTCTTGGTGCCCTGAACATGAATCTCAATGTTCTTCTGGGATCCTATTTGACCTGTCCCTGCTGTACTTGAATCAGCAAATGTGGACCAACTTGAGGTACTTGCTTCAACATTCACTTCTGCTAAGGGTTGTGTACAAAGCATGTTGGATGGGGTGTCAGGTAGCATTCCTACACCCTGAAGGTTCTTCATTCTTGCAGCTGACCTAGAGAAGTCCAAGAAGTCAAAATGGGCCAGTTTTCTAGCAGAATCAGGTTGCATGTTGTGCATACTTGCCCTTGGCTGTGGTTTCAGTGGTGTAAAGGGAGCCAGGAGTGGTCTTGAAGCAGGTGGATAGGTTCTTGGAGGAGCCTGACTTGCTGATGAATAGACACCAAAACCCCTGGAAGAATTGGGAGTAAGGCTGTCAGGTTGCCATTTTAATGTCCGCACTTTGCTGAAGGCCTCTGCACCTCTCTGGGGTATTATACCAGCTGCACGGCCTGCACCTAATGTCATTGCAACCTCAGCACAGGTAGCCTTGTTAACTGCAGGATTAATTGCTATGTTGTTTGGTACTGAGATATGTGGCAAACAGCGTGGTTCTTGTCCCACAAATGACTCTTTGACTACTTGGATGTTGGAACTTGGCAGCTCTCCAAAAACATCAGAGCAATACTTCCTTTCCAAGGAACCATGAAGTGGATACTGCAACCACGACACCATCTTGTCATCATGGTGGTTGATGTTTGTCACCACTGTCATCTCAGCAGCTGTCTCACTCACTACTGTGTCCAGTCTGGCATCCTTGTTGGCAGATGGAACAGATGGCTTCAATACTCTCACCCCATCCTGTGATACTTCTCCACTGTTCCAGTGTGGTGCATAACCTGGATGCCAGTGTGACTTACTGCTGTTGCTACCTTGGCCCTCCATTTCTACAAGCCCATTCTCAGTCCACCACAGTTTGATGGTGGCTTGATCTGGTCTGTAAAACTTCACACCAGCAAAACGGTTTAGACTTCAGACATCACATATTACCTGCACATGCCACCATCCCAATGACACTCAAATGGAAACTCCAAAGCCTTCCCAATAATGTGCATTAGCAATTAATTTACTTTCAAAAAGTGAGTAGCCCCAGGGGACTCATACAAGCCAAACAGAAAAGTAAATTTCTTGTCAGCCAGGTGCCCCTTTGCCTCTCACTAAAGGAAGATGGTCATGTGAAGGGATGATGGTATGTAGCATCCCACTCTGGAACACAGAGACTCATACTCTGCAACAAGCCAAAACATGAAATATTGACCACCTAGCTCTCTCAGATGTTGAAATCTACTCATCAACTACAAATAAACAACTGCAAACAGAAAATTCAGCCTTTTTCAACCAAATGGGGTCTGTTTCATTGAAATATAACATCATGGCCATATCAGCATTACATCATACCACAATCATGACCTGGAATATACAAGACTGACCAAGGAGGTGAAACAGATTGTTGTGATAACAACATAATCCACTGGTTGTGTGATTGCTTTGCTAGTGAACAAATATTGGAGTGCATAGATACAGCTTAAGAGGTGTGGCAGTACCAGGTGACATAATTAGAGCTACAGAACTCACATCCTCTTCAACAATTATGGCTTCAGAAAGTGTCACCTTCATACTGACATCTTCTCCAGAATACCCCCTACAACCAAGCAAATCCACTGCAACCACTCAGGTTCCCTGGAAAGGACTTCAGCTAACTACCAATCAAAGATGTCTGGGATTCTTTTATCCAAATAAGCACCTCCAGAACATGTCTTCATGCAGGTCCACCTCCCTAACTGCTGCCATGCATCATTAGATGTCCTTGACTCATTCACAAACCTGGTCTCCCTTAGACATCTTCCAGGAGAAACTGCTGCCACTGACATACCAACCTGCTCCTGTTGTGGAACAACAGCTGCACAGGTGAGGTAGAATTCTGTTGCTCAGTCTCAGGGTCCCTCCTATACCATCCTGTGAAGAACCCTAGATCAGGGTGAGCCAGGCTGACACCCCCAAGTTTGAACATCCAAAGTGGTTTGGCTAAGATTCTCATGTGATGCCAGTCAGATCAAACCTCAGCACACCTGTTTAAAAAATTTCTGTCTCTTTAGAGAGTCTCAAAGTATGTGTGCTGGTAGCTGTGAACACTGGAAAAGATGAACAATTTGCTAGGAGTAGGTGAAGAACATCCATGAACTTCACTTACACTCTTTCACTGCTCAAATGCAAAGTTTGAAATCCAGCAAAGGGCTTGAGTCCTCCCATGATTGAGTCTGTGGTATCTGATGTCTACATCATCCAACTACCATATGAACAGTTTCAACTTCTGCAACATGTAAACCAGGACATTGCCATGGAACTGACATGGGTCAATACACTACCCCCATGCCAGTACACATACAAGAGGGTCTCTTTTGAGACTCCTGTACATGTGATGGGAACTCCCAGCCTAAAGGTACACAGAATCTGACAATAGGATGGCGTATTGCCACTCTGGTGAAGCTGCAATTGAGCCTAAGGGGAGACCTCCTTCCAAGGGATCCAGAAGCAAGATAGCCATTCACTACTTGGACCAACTATCTAATCCTAAATAGATGGATGACATATCCATGTTTCAATGGGTCACACAAGTGTCCTCAGTCACCAGTTCTCAAAGAATGCAATTCTGGGCACAAGCCGACATGCCTCTGGGATGACAAGCCAGCTGTATCATGTGGGCTAGGTAAGCAAAACTCTGTTTACACTTGCATCAGGATTCAGGTGTGAAGACATTAGGATATAAGTGAGATTTCAAGGCTATATTGGCGTCTAGGTTGAATCTGGCCCGATTTCAGAATCCAGAAAAAACAGAAAACAAGAATATGGACTAGAATTTTACCTTGCAGAACCCACAGAAACCTGCAAGGTGCGCTCTACCGACTGGTCAGAAACATCATCATGTACATGTGATATTGGCTGCAAGACGCAGAAGAAGCAGAGTCTACTGAATCAAAGAACCCCAACAATCGCCACACCATTGTCCTCCTCTAGAATTCCGGCCCAAATACCGAAGATGTTTTCCAAGGCGGTGAAGGAAGGAAGAAAGAAACTGCTACCAAAGGAGTAACAGATATTGTAAAAGACCACTACTACTCGACTCTGTGTGGGAGAGGGCCGTACTATCATGAGCCACTTAGGCAAAGCGCGAAGTGCAGACACAAGACTAGATTCATCGTCGAAGGTCAAACTTGAGTCAGCAACTTCTTGGCGAAGGATCTATACAAGCCATGAGCGACACCAGCGGTACTTGCCGCAACTCACGAAGCCAGTGAACAACGCGCTGCTTCTGGTCAATGCCTTCTTTCCCTAAACAACGAGCTCCTGGAAATATCTCCTTTCTTCACTCGCCGCCCGCATTCCTGCGCTTCACCACTACCGTAACTTCGAAAATCTCTCCGCACTCGTGCAGATCAAGTATTCAATTTATTCCACCTAAGATTATCGCATCCAAGTGCAGAGGCATCAGATACTTCCTGTCGCTGCGAGCCTGATCAAATCATTGCGTTCGTCGTGCCGTCGAAGTCTCGAAACAGCAAAGGACATCCATTGGAACGAGAAACGCTAACACAGCAGAGCTGGAGTTACGTCGTTCCGCCCCCTTCTGCCGCTGATATCCGTCACTCCCTCTCCACAGCAATTGGCCGGCTGACAACAAGCAAAGGTTGAAGCAGACGAAGCCATGCGAAACTCGAAACTACGGAAAACAGCACCGCTCAACGTCGCCCTGAATGTAATTCCGCGACCTGACCACGTCGTACTGCAACCCCGAAACAGACTCGAGGAATTATTCTATGTTTCAAAACTTCAAACAAGATCGAATTGAGCTCAAAAGCGATCGCGCAAGAAAGAAAAGAAAAAGAGAAAGAAAAATCCGCCCTCCCAACAGACAAAATTAATAAGCTCTTCATCCCCGCAACTTGCTCGCAGCTCCTCCGCCGTTACGGTCCCCTGGTAAAGCTCCTACGGCGTTTGTCACCCGCACTCCGGAGCGAATAACTCGAAACGAAAGCTGATCAGCCAAGACGAAAGCAGTATAGGCTCATAGGCGTCAAGCGGCGCCTGTGCGAAACGGGACACTAGCCCCGAGTTCTCCCCCCCCCCCAAGTGTCTGTGTAGGGTAAAGCCCTTGGGTGAGGGAAATTGGGCCTGTGCTTGGCTTACACCTACACAAAACCCGTGCAAGCTAGGCTTCACAAGGGCCCTAATTTGGTAATGCCCTTGCCCAAGGGCTTTACCCAAAGTAAAGACAACCTTTACAAAAAATAATCCTTTCTGATCTTTCTTCATTTTCGCCCTTTGTTTTGGGCATATGCTTATCTTGGCTAGACTCTAGGCTTACGCTTTAGATTTTAGGGCTACAGACAGTGCCGAAGAGGGTAGCATTGGACTGCTCTGGGGCAGGTAGAATGAGGACCGAAAAGGTGCCGTGCAAATTTAGTGGAGGGTGAAGCTCAGGCAATGGTGAATAAGGACCCACTGCTGAAGGCTTTACTGAGAGAAAAAATCAGTGTTGCTTGGTTCTGGTTTCAAAAGGAACCTTAGGTCCTGAGTTTTATTTTTGTTATGATGAATTTTCTGATTGAGTGTCGGGACCAATTTTTTGGATTTTAAAACCCCTAGTTTCGGTCATTTTCACAAAGAATTTAGAATTGGGCCAGTTTAAGATTAGGTCTAGTTTGATTTTCATTCCACATAACTATATTTTTAAAAATTCAATAGTATTTTGTTTAATTAGTGCACATAGCTAGAGATTATATATTATTAATTATGTACAATCAATAAAATGCAATAACTTGCTTAAAATGTAGGACCAAGCTTATATTTTTAAAAATAAGAATTTAAACCTTTTTAAAGAATCGAAACCTTTTTAAATGGGGCAAACACCCCCAATTTAGGTTCTAATTCAATTTTGAAAAGAAACTAGTTGTTCAATTAGGTTTCAATGATAGTTCCAACAAAATTTGAGACCTTCGAATCAAAAGACCTTAGAACCTAACTTATAACTTGGACATGAATCTACCAACACTAGTAAAAACTTGGTCCAAGTTTTTTTTTTGAACTTTTTTATTTTGGTGATACCTAGTGAAGTATCATGAGAGATTTTTACTAAAACAAAGTGAATATTTTGAAAAGCAAAATGCCTTGCCTTTTGAAATGCCTACCTCTCTTTGGCATGGGTAAGATTGTTCTCAATAATGCAATCTCCAAATACACTAAAAGACTGATCTAAGTTTGTTAGGTTGGATAAATAATAGAGTTCTCCTTAATGGCACCCTGTCTTTGCGCCCTTGTTTGACCATGTAATCCCTATTTTATCCCCAATTTGAGAGCAACCATAAAGTGAGTGAAACTGGGTATCAGTTCACAAGATTTGCAAGATTTATTCTAACATGACTTGAGTTAATGAAGAATATGAGGAGCAGTGGAGTTGCAGGCAAGGCAAATCCAAAACTAGGGGTGAAAACTTTTGTGAGGAGTGAGCACCAATTTATATGAGAAAACCAATTTGGTTCTCTCTTTTTTTTTCCCTGTGTTCTGTTTTCATGATGACTTTTGTTTTCGTCCCCAGTTTGGGGTACTTTATGTATAACTCAAATGTTTGGTGTCTAGGGTTTAAATAAACACCCATCAATCCAACAAACTTACAACTTATGTTTTGCCCTAAGAATATCAATCAATACTGGAACTATCACTGAGGTTCAAGAACCAGGCCATAGCTCTTAAATTTTCACCTGTTTGAAACCATTGTTGGGTGGTTATCAGGGTGATTCTTAGGGATCAAAACCATGGTTCTGAAAAATCAAAGAACAGATTTTACCAACATATAACCACAGTTCTCAAAACTGAAAGAAATCTTCTTTATTAATTCACTTGTCTGTCTGTCCGTCCGACGCGACAGTTCCGCGTTTTAATTCGCCGGCAGAACCGGCCTCTGCATTTTCTATGGCAGAACCGGTTCTGCCGGTGAATTAAATAGGTACCCTATCAAACTGGGTTTTTACTCCTGCAAAAGCTAGCGGGTAACTTTACCAAACGGCAGTAATAAGTAAGTAGTAAAAACAAAAAATCCCCCATCGTTTGTCGTTTCCTCAGATATTATGGGGCACCGGTGGCGGCGTGCTACATTTTATATGGCAGGGGCAGGGGGCAGGGCATGGCAGGGCAGGGCGGGCAGGGCAGGGGCCAAATGAAGAGTAAAAGATAAGAAAAAATAAAACTTATAAAACTTCACAGTGGCCTTCGGCCACGGGCACCCACTAGTAACTATAATAGTTGTATAGGTAGGAGCAGTGAAACTATATGAAGGAAGTCAGGAAAAAAGAAGGACAAGATGAAACTCAGTTCAAAAACTAGTTTGGGTCCCAGTTATTTCGCTTTGTAAAAATTTCATTCTCAGTTACGTGTTTAATGGCCTATTATGCCAAAACTGACAGTTCTCGCCCCCTAGTTGTGGGACTTTATGGATAACTCTAATGTAACAAACTCAATAATTACTGTAATCAAGAGCTAAACATCACACTTAGTAAATCCCATCATTTCTGGATCGGTGATGAAGAAAACTACTACTTGAGCAAATTTCTCATAACCCAATATCAAGAACCCCAGTTCTGGTTCTAAAAAATAAATTATAATTGTTTTGGTTCCAGTTATGATTATACATGTAAACATAATTGGGAATCTGGATTGGCATCCAATTTGTGAAAGAAAAAATCATTCAAGTTTTGGTCTGGTTCTAATATTTTAAAAAATCAATTTGGTCGATCGTGCTCTGCAAATTAGACTCATTTCTAATTCAGTTCATCGTAATTGGAACCAACGGTTCTCACCAGCCAAAGTGAGCACCTGCCCAACACTGGTTTTCAACCCTCATGCTTTACCATGCATAAAGCCCACAAGGTAGGGGACATTCCAAAAATGTGGGGCTAGACTTGGCTCTTGCTTTGTCATAGGTCCCATATTATGAGAATGTTGCCCACCTTGGAACTTTACACCAAACAAAACCATCTAAATTTGTTTGTTGTAGTACCTTGAATAATGAACTAATTTTGAAATTTTCATTTTGGAAAATAAAATATGCTTGAATATTTAATAATTTCCTTTAAAAAAATTGCCAATTGAAAAAAATTAATAATGAAAATTTCATCATTTCATAGGGTAGTACATAGCTTTTTGTGAGAAATCTTTACTTTTGATTGGTTTTGGGTTGTGATTTCAGAACAATTATTCAATTTTCATCAAGAGGTTCTATAGTACACAATAGGTACCCTTGGTGTCGAAAAGTTAACAATGTTAAAATACATTTAAATTAGTCAAGATTACTCAAAAAAAGGGAAAAAAAAATCCCAACGTCTTCCCATTAGGGGGGGGGTCAAAAACAACAAAAATTGTTGGAACAAAGATAAATCTTAAACCTTAAACATTACACCCAACATTAATAAAAACAACCATCAAATGTTTTGCCTAAAGTTGGGAAAGTTGGGAAAAGAAATCATTGAATGTTTTGAAATCTCTAGGGTTTACATGTCATTAGAGATAGTAGCAAGGGAAATTAAAGGATCAAGATGTACTTGATGATAATGCAACTTATGCAAATGAAGATGTTGAAAAATGCATCATCATTGAGTGCATCCTTATGTTAGGATAGTTTCTTTCATTGCATTCTACATTTGTATTCCACTTTTTATATCATTTGTCTAGCTTGCAACTTCTTTTAACAATGCGCCTTGGGGCACTAAGTGATAGAGAAGAATATGGCCTCCACAATGTATTCAATGCCTCAACCGACATGGTGAGAGAAAATTCAAATGATTTATTTATGTATTTTTTAGGTTGTAACTTTACCTTTGCTAGGTAGTTTTGTAATGGGCACCTTATTAGAGATATTCAATGATGTATAACAACATGTGATGTAATGAAGTGTTTTGAGAAAATATTGCAATTTTTTTTTTGTTAAATAACACTCCAAATACTCCCTTATGAAAACAATGGAAGATAGGTAAACAACAATTATTTTTATGCTTTATGATACAAGTAAAATGGATTATGGCCAAAAAAGAAGAGGTTGTAAAAATAACCTAATTATCCTTGATCAAAGCATAATTGTAGTAGAACATGAACATTAGTCTTGGAAAAAGATCTAAGAAATTAGAATTTAACTACCACATTGTATATGTTAAATCTCAAGTGAATTAGAACCCTTTGAATTATCTCTTATTGAACATCGACATATTCTTAATGGCATTGATCATCCCATACCTAGGTACATTCCAGAAGCTTTGAAAAGAAAGGATATTCAACCCAAACCCACCCAGATTGAAAGGTCAATTTTAAGATTCACATTTCAAGTTAAAATGAACTATTGACCCCATACTCAAAATGCCCAAGTGTGTGTACTCATTTCATCCCATAACAATGCCTATTCCCATACTCAAACCCTAACTTTTGAGATAATGCCATTAAGAATTGCTCATAAACCCCCTTCTATTTTGCATCATTTTCACCATGAGCCCATATTTAACAAAATAAATGCAAACTCTACATTTCCAACAACGAAAATTGGGAGAGTAAAGTCATGCATGAAAAGCATTCTTCTTTCTATGCCTTTCAAATAACATCAATTCTATCATCCTTTACAAACATAACCAACATAAGAATACTTAGTTTTTTTTTTTTTCCCCCAAAAACCAACAAAATACCCTTAATTGCAAAACTACCAACCTTCATATGTCCACAACTCCTCATCCTTTTGTAATCCAATGCACCAATTAGAGCCATACTCCCATGGGTCTTCATGAAGAACAAAAACCAACACAGTCAAGCTTGCAAGCTCATATTCTATTAAAAAATAAACATAATACCTACATTTTCCCTTCTCCATGAATGTAGAACTTGCAAACATAAAACACAAAAAACAAACAACATATTATTCCCAACACCATATGGTTATTGTGTTTTATCAACCGTTAATTTAGAGCAAGACTTTGGCAACTTTTTCATTTTTAAGGCTCCTTTTAGGTCACAAGACAACCATAAGTTGAGGTTTGTTGTGTGTTGCATTTGTGAGAACAACTAATTGCAAAATAAAGAAAAAATCAACAAAGTTCCAAGTCATTAAGTAATATTTAGACAATCAACCCAATGGCTAAAGAGATATCCATAATCATGCTTAATAAATGGATTCATTTGCATAAGTTGCATTATCATCAAGTGCATCATTCAATGGGAAGTGTTCATTATTGAATTTTTTTTTATAATTGGGGTGATTGATTGCTATCTTGCTTAAAAGAATGCATAGAAAGAATGTAAAGACAAAAATAAAGGGAACAATAACAAAAGTGAGGAATTGATGGAGATTTGTGCATAAATTTGTGCAATTTTATTTGACGCAAGAGTTGGGATTTGCATATGTATATTGATGTAGAATAGAACGAACTTATTAGAATTTAATACTAGTTTTTAATCTGTTTTGATAGTAAGTTTGTATTTGATCCATCATTTTGTATGCAACTTGCACCTTTTGTATTCAAAACTTATTTATCTATTCTTGGATATATTTACATGAATTTGAGTATGTCAATGAAGTTTCAAAACATCGTATGCATGGCATTTGTGGAATGATTACTTGAGATTTGGAAACCATTGTCCAAACAACAATGGGTACACATAAGTTTAATTGAACTACAATGTTCTACAAATCAATGTTATTTTGGTTTGACAAACGTATATGGCATTCATTATGCAATGACCATAACTAACAAACATATGAACTCACAAGTCATAATTAGGCAAATCTGTTTTTTTTCTCCTTTTATTTATATAATTCAACACATTATGTTTTATCACACATTTTATGGTAAACACACCTTGAGTAAAGTCATTACTTTGTTTCATGTACATGCACAAATATTTGTTGTTGTTGTTGTTGTTGTGGCCTATGTTATTCTTTTATCGTCCACTTAATACATTTTCTTGGTTTCATTGTGAATTTGCATGCATTGACATACGATTGAATATCTTTGCTGATTTACATTTGTTCAAACACACCCACTATCATACAATTTCATTTACCTCCTTTTATCAATTCATGTGTATTCAAGAAATTAAATGTGCATGATTCAAATGCGTGTTAAGACACAAGGCCTTATCATGATTATTATGACATGTATTGCAAAAGTTGGAATCATGTCCAACTCATTTTCACATTTTCTCAATGTTCTACCATAGTTATATGTGATGTAGCCATTTTTGTAACAATCAAGCCTTATTTTTGTGACCACAACATCACCTCTTGTGTCGAATTCCATGTCAATCATTAAAGCAAACTATTAGGCTTACCTCTACATTCACATTTGACACATTTACTTCAATATTTATGGTGAGTTGGACTTTCATGAATTCTATGAGCAAACTAGCACATGGATAGATACAAAACATGCAATTTGATTACAACCAAAAGTCACAATTACAGAAAGAAAAAATTGATTAATATTTGAAGCTATTAATGTTCAATGTTTTTTGAGCATACATGAGTATTAGCATGTTGTGTCATTTAGGTTTTCATGAATGAAAAAATATAAAAAAGAATTGTTAAAATATTGGCTTGTATGATCCAATTGCATATGTTTCCTAATCAATATGTTATTGAAAAAGTTTTGAAACCACTAATGTCTTACGAAGCTTCAATGTGATGTGGAAGCATGATCACATGGGTATCATTTACATTTTGCCAAAAATGATATTAGTTCAAAATTTGGAGGTAACACTGAAAAGAAAATTATGCCTTCAAAAGTGTCTAAAATTATTTGTTAAAGAAATAAGGCATTTGAAAATATATTTAACATGTTGTTTCATTTTTAAATTGATTTTTGACAATTTGCCAATTTTTACCAAACATGTTTTTAAAAAAGACACATATTGAAATTCATCCTATTTATAATTAGGTGAAATACGTTACCCAACTTTAAATGGGTAGGTAATGTGATCTAGGACAACAAGTTGTGTCTAAGTGGGGGTTAAATAGTTTGGGATTCAACCAACTATAAACTATTATCATATCAATTTTCCAATGCCATGATAAAATTGTATATGGGAAGAATGCATGTAATTATTTGTTTTGATGTGCTAAGTGGAGTGATTACAAAACATGAAATGGAAGAATTCAAAACTAATGCATGATTACAAAACATGGACATTAAAATAAAATCTTTCTTTCTTAACAAACAATAAGAAAAATCATCCAAAAAAGAAAAACTATTATTATAATTTTGAATATTTTAAAAGTAAAGAATACAAAAGGATGGTAACCATATTGCAGTTATGTTTTTCATTCCTAAAAATAGGATTTCATTTATTCTTAATATTGAAAATATCAATGCAATCTACATAGGGTCAAAATGGACAAATTTCTTGTAATGACAATGAAAACTAGTGGGTATAATAGTTGTGCACAATATTTGGTATGATAACTAGCCTATTGGTTTTCACTCAACTTAGAATTGAACCTTGAAAAACTGATTACATTGTTAAAAGTCTTGAATCATGAGACCCAAGTAGCATCAATGATTTAACTTGGGTTTGGTTGTCATGCAATATTTCATGGGTTTGAATAGTTAGGCAAGGTTTATAAAGTTTGTGGTTTCTAAAAGGTTAAGGATTAAGGATCCAAAGCTTTCCTAGCGGGTAGGGATTATGGATTTGGCATTTAATGATAGACATATAATAGCGAGCATTTACTGGTAAATATTTATTGAAATCTGATAATTGAATTGTGAGAATCAGTCAAGATGACCAGCTAATTTTATATTGTGAAAATTGGCGCATTTGAGAACAAGCTGATTACAAAAACTAAATATTTTGATACCCTAGCTGATTCCCACAAAACAAAACTAAAAATGGAAAAGAATCAAGCCACTTCTTACAACCTTATGGTAAAAATTGAAACCAAATGTTCTCACCAAAAAATGAGAACACCCAACACTAGTTTGTACCAGGTTTCAGACTATCTACCAAACCAAGTTGGTCATAATTCATTTATTTTCCATGTAACTACCATCCTTATTTTGGAATGTGTTTAAAGCTTTAAAAGCATCACTGGGAATAAATGAATGATTGACTACCTTTTAATTCGAGAGAATTGTAAAAAGATTGAATGCAAAGGAGTTCCAAACATCCAAATTATGTTGTCCCAAACTAAAAGGCTTGCCCCGCACCTTACCTAATATATTGGCTAGGGCCTTGAAGATTCCATAGTATAATAAGTCTTGAACAGAAAGACCCAACATTGAACAATGAGGCAGCTGCTAATGTGTTTTCTACTATTGGGTAGTTATTAACTTTTATGAAGAACCTCTAGTTCCAGTTCTTAAAAAAATTAGAATTTTTCTGGATTCACACAATAAGTGAACTTGGAATCTAATTTCCCCCCCCCCACAATTTTTTTTTAAAAAAAATTTCAGTTCTAAAAATCAGATCTAGTTCTATTTGTAACCTAGATTGGAACAAGTGGTTAGCTTTTGATTACTCTCTGGTTAGCCCCCTGTTCTAGTTTGTTTTTCAAAAATTCCAGTTCTAGTTCTGAACATAAGTGGAAGTTAGAACCCAATTCCAATTTATGGCCAGTTCTGATTTTGGTTTTGGTTCCAAAACAGGTTGCACAAATTCAACCAATTCTAGTTTGGGTTTTAATAATCAGAACTAGCCTAGTGGTATTGACTGGTCAACCACAGACCCACCCAACACTAGTTATTTCCTAGCACAAAAATCTTCACCAAAGAGGAATCATCATAAAATGAAGACTCAAACACTTGGGCACAACCCCTTAAATGCATCATTAACTAGTTCATCACTTTTGATCATTGGATGCAGGCCATCTCCATGCAGTTAGCATGCAGAAGGAATGAAATGAATAAATAAATAAATAATGCGGAGGAAGAGGAGGCAAACTTCTTTTTGTTCTGTACTTTTATCTCCAAATTTCTTTCATTGTTGTTTGTTGCCTTTTTTTTTCCTTCATGGGTAGATTGGTCATCATCGAACGATTTGCACAAACATGGGCATTTGTTTCCATTTCACAAATCTTGTTTCCAAGTCTTTCAAAAGAATGTAAGTTAAGTGATGGTCTTATGAATGAAAAGTGGTAAGTGAGAAAGAAAAGAGTAACCACTAAGCACAAATATTAAGGAATGATGATGTTTAGATCGTGACCTTAGAGAGTAACTCCATTCGTGGTTTGCATAATATATTTTGCATGAAGAATAACATTTAAATGCTGGTTTGAGCTAGTAAATGCCATCGGGTCAATAAATTTGCATAAGTTGGATCTTGTAAACAATATCACATAATAAAACAATTGCTTTTGATTCATTGGCTATAATGATTAACTTAAGTCATTGAATATAAAATAATCTCTCACATTTTGTTATCTCATTTTTCACTTTTATAAGCGAGAATTGGTAAATGGTTGTACACCATGTTGGATGTGATTAACATTATTACAAGTCCAAATAGGGGGTACGAATGAATCTAATTGCACAAAAATGAACACCAAAATTAAAGGCAACATTAAAGATGAAGATGACAAAAACAAAAGACAACACAAGATTCATGAAATGTGAACCCAAAAGTTTCATATGGATTTCAATTGCATATTATATAAATTGATCACACATGCCAACATGACCATCAAAAGGCTTTAATTCTCACCCACAAAGGTACAGGGTAAGCAATACACCAGGGTAACAAGTTGCAACCAGTGTCGAGCGATTCTCGAAATTGAGGTGAAAAGCATCTTAGTTTGTGAACTAGTTCTCACCCTACAAATTGTTGGGTATCACCATTGGTGATATACCTAGGTTGAAATCCACCCCTTGAGAATTGCCCATTTGAGATAACACCTTACTTTTAAGAAATCAGAAATATTTGTGAGAAACAGTTGAAAATAACTAAATGTTCTTCTGCTTGTGAGAACCAGGTGCAATTAAGAAACTAAAAATCTTGATACCTTGAGAGGTTGTCAGAAAACCCTTTTTTTGTTGGGGAAAAACTGAGCTGATTCTTTAGAACTATATGAGAAAAAAATCAAAACAAATGGGTAAGAACTGCTCAACACTAGCTAGTCACAACTGTTGAAGACATAATTTACCCTTTTAGAATGACTCTAAGAAGGGTCAATTGTTCACATTTGATTTTTCAAGAATTCATGAATCCAAGAGAGATGATTTTATATGGTTTTTTTTCTCATAGGTAGTAGTAGTGGCGTCTTCTTGAAGGTCTTTTTAGCAAAATCCTGGCTTTTTATGTAGGTAACAAGACTTTCTCCAAGGTTTCCTCTCTTCACTTCTCAGCAAAGGGATTACTAAGTAAAGAAAAATAAATGAGGACACTTGAAGAGCAAAAGAGTTTTTTTTTCCTTTGATTTTAAAGACAAATTCATTCACAAACTTTTAATCGCCACCCACTAGACGTTAAAAGTTTGTGAATTAATTTGTCTCTAGAATCCAGTTATGGTCGGTGAGTGGGGTACTGTTAGTTATATAATCCAACAAATCCATACAAAGTTCAAAGGCAAAGAGTTCCAATCCTTTGCTTGCTTGCATTCAAGCCCAGCTTTTTTTCTTTTTTTTCAATTTTGTGAAGTAGCCAAACTGGCAATTATCGACAAGAAGTTTTAGCCAAATTTGGCTCTAGACCAGATATGAAAGTAGCAAAATTTCAGAATCTAATTATATTTCAGCTACTTGCTGGAACCTGTTGTAAAAATCTATCGAATTTAAATAGGGCCATTTTTTTCACAAAAGTCCTTTGTATGTGTCAAAATCATATTTTTCAGGTCAAAAAACGCAAAGACTTGCCAAAAGAAAACTAAGGACCACTTTAGACGAGGATCCAGGGTCGGGTCCAATTTCCTAGGAACCAATTTGGACTGATTTGAAGCAAATTGAATCCTTGAGTTGGACTAGAGTACCTTGGTCCCTAGCCTGATTCTTGGGTCTCCAAATCAGGAGCTCTCCTTTTAGCACTTGTTTTTTGGTCCAAACCAATTGATTCTCCCTCCAAAACAGGCGCCATGTGGGTTTAGCCTCAATTTTGCCACTTTTTGGTCTTCGACCCTCGTCTAAAGGCCTTGGGGACCAATTTAAAGCTTTCTACCAATAAAATTACTTGAATTCATCGGTCCCTGGACCTTGGAACCTTGTCTAAAGTTGCCCTAAGATTCAAGCTGGCTGAATCTCCCATTTTGGGAGGGTTGCTTCTAGCTGAAATATATTCGACCTTCGTGAATAGATGATCAAAGAAAAAACTGCACAAATCATCAGAAGAATTGAAGTAGTTAATTGTTCACAAAATTCTACCTTCAACTTAATACACCATCCTCTAACACTTTGAACTCTCTCTCTCTCTCTCTCTGCAATAAACAAAGCTGTCAGGTGAAAGACAACGTGATGATGTCTACTTGTTGCATTCAGAAGAATATTATGCATCATGTCTACTAAGAAAACAAAGGAAGGAAGGCATGTATTGTTGAAGCATACAATTCTCTGATGAAGAAAGATTGGTAGCTCGCTGGCTACACCACTGTGATCTGGAAGGCAATGCGATGATAATTTAACAAGCTTCTTCTCTTAGATCAGTTCTGAATCTAGCATGTGACTGAGTTTTAGTTTTATCCGGGAAATGGGGTCTCTCTGTCATAGCATGTCCCTGACCCCACTACCAATCGTTAGGTAGACATAACCTACCTACCGCCCTTTCGTAGCTGAAGCCCATGCGCTCCATAAACCCCACATAGTCAACAAGGTTGTGGAAAGGAGTCACTTGGTCAGGGTTGAATAGAAGTGGAATCTAGTGTCCACATGGAGACTCTTGAAGTAAGAAGGAATTCGGTTTTGTGAGTAAGGCAGAATGTGCAGAAGATCATTTATTACAAATTGGGTTTGCTCCATTGTTGGGTGGTTGGCACTTCTTCTAGGAATCCACGGTTCTGGTTCTTAGAACAAATTTGAAGAACCACCTCAGTTCTTTAAGAATTTTTTTCCAGTTTTAGAGAATTAGTTGGTTTTCGGAAATCCCAATAAAGTAATAGTTGGCTTTCACTTGGTTATTGTCTCAAGAAGGTTCGATCACAAATCCTCCTGGGAAGAGATCATGGGCATCACAATTTAGCTAAAAATTGCTTTATTAGTTAAGAGAGTAACAAATACACACCTCGATGCTTCTACAAAACACCTGAAGGTGAATAACAAAAACTAACCACCAAGAGGTAGAGTAGGAGGTGGGGAGAAGACATATCCCATAGAGATCTTTTGATTCATGTAAAGGAGAAGCATGCTTGCATATGGTCTTATACACTCTTAGTTCTTTCAATGTTGACATCATAGTTAAGATTGATTCCTCACTTCATGTTGCTTGCAATAAAGAAGGTGGCCTTGAAGTAGATGGTATGGGAAGTCTTTGTGAAAAACATGGCATCATTCTTCTTGGGGGATATTATATGTTGGCTCCATCGTTGGAGAATCTTGTCTATTCATCCACATATTATTAATTTATGATAGGGTTTGTGGTGAATGGAGCTCTTCAAGTAGTCAAAGATTCTCTATTAGGCCCTCAATGAGATCTTTAATTGTTGGCATTGCGTCCTATTCTTGAATTTCTCCAATTTCTCCTACAATAGGGTTCCATAATTGGTTTTAAATTTTGATCAACAATTACATCTTCATTAAGGGATTTTGATCATGTTGAACCACTAGCTAGTGGTGAGGGAATCTTATGTGAATCCCTAACATTAATCTTTCCTTCTATTTTTTCAAAATCATTTCTAAAACCGAATTGAAGTCTAGGTCATGTGTCAGGGACCCATATCTATAATCTACCATGTGCTTAGGTAGAAAGTACCTATTGGGCATTGGATTCCATTTCAATACTCCTTCCAATTTACAAAATAATTGCCCTTGTGACCATACGATTGATAAATTGTGTGTCCAATTTTGCTTGTTTATCAACTAAACAATTATGTCCATGCAACTCCTTCCAAGCTCCTATTCATGTTTGTGTCCTCATCTACCATGCACAGAAAAGGAAACTTTCAAGTGAAAATGACCTTGTTTAAGTTCAAATTTGCATTTTTTACATCAAACATTCCATAGAAGTGTTACTTTTAGAATGTCTCACAATGTTTTCATCATGATTATGCACGATTTTTCAACTTCCCATGGTATTTCTACCTTTGTAGGATATTGTTTTAGAGGTTCCAATTCACCAAAAAGGATTTCTTCCCAAGTGTTGTGGCCTAGCTATAACAAACACTTTGTTTTAAAGTCTCTAAAATTATTCCAAGCTTCTATCATTGCTATACATTTCATGAACCCATGTTCAATTGATTCTAAGATACCTTCCATGCACAAGGTACAAATTCCTTCTTGTCTTATTTTAATTCTTTAAGTGCCTATGAGTAAGCCTCTTATTAGAACTATAAGCCATATCATTACTAAGATTTTCCTTGGTAACCATAGGTGCCAAATGTAGTAATATACTTTAAATCTTTGTTTGGCCATGGCTTCCAAGTTGGGCATCAAAGCTGAATTGTTTTGACTTCAAAAACACTTTAGACGAATCACTTCCCAATCGTTTGAATCGGCTGCAATGTTGAAGAAACCGAACGGGAAACACCTCAATGAGTCCCAGTGATGCGAGATCATAACGAAGCTGAACAAGACGGATGCTCCCAGTAAAAGGGCTATAGTGCGCGAGTCCGATGTTAGTGAAGGAGCTATTAAAAAGGTGTGGGACAAGCGGGAGCAAATCTTAGAGCGACTTGCCTTAATGTCTGATGAAGTTAAAGAAAAGATTTTTCGATCTTCTGTTGGTTGTTTCACCGAGCTTGAAGACATGCTTTACATTTGGATTGATAGCATGCGTCGTGCCAATCTTCATGTTCCGCCATCTCTCGCCATCGCCAAAGCGAAAAGTATTACATTGAGTTTATCGATTTCGGAAACGAACTTCAAGGCATCCTGGCATTGGCTAAGTCAACTCAAAGTGCGCCGAGGGTTACAAAAGATGCTGCTTCATGGAGAGGGAGCTGAAGTCAACAAATCCGATCATGGATTGTTGGCAGCTTTAAATGACCTCTATGCGATTATTGCCCAATATGATCCTGAAAACATCTACAATATGGACGAGACCGGCCTGTTTTTTTCGCCTACTATCGAGATACAACCTTCTAATGCTAGATGAGGACATATCAACCATTAGAAGGAAGAAAAAATCCAAAGATTGGGTTTTTCTTATCATGTGCGCCAATAATGTGGGAACTCACAAAATTCCTTGCGCATTGATCGACAAACTGAAAGCACCTGCCTATATCAAGGACCGCCAATGGCCTGTTCCATATTTTAGTCAAGCTAAAGCTTGGATGGACGTGGAAACGTGCTGGAAGTGGTTCAACGGAGTGTTTCTTTTAGAAGTGAAAAAACAAACCAAACATCGAGTTCTTTTGCTGTTGGACAATGCCCCCGGACACTTTGAGGCTTTTGAACGCGACAATGTTAGGATCGTCTTCTTTCCCCCAAATTGCACAAGTTGGAAACAACCCTGCGATATGGGCATAATCGTAGCTCTGAAGAAGAGGTTCAAATATCTCTATCTCAAGGATGTTCTTGACTTCTATGAATTGGATGGGGAGGTGAAACTTCAAAAGAAAATGCAAGGGTGGAGATTACGACGCGGTGCTGCTGGAGTTGCATACAAAAATCCAACTCACCTACTCGATGCTGCAAGTTATGTCAAAGAAGCTTGGCAATCTGTGTCACCAAGCTCTATCAAAAATGCATTTATCAAAGTGGAAATAATGACATTAGAAGCCGATCAAGAAGTAGTGAACGAGATCGAGGATTTAGGGACCGAAGTTGCACAAGCTATCGCAGCTTTAAATCTTTCTGTTGGGTAAGATGAGCTTGAAGAATTTGTTCATGTTGACGATGAAAATAGTGAAGAACTCGCAACTGTAGTTTTGGAAGACGTTGAAAAGCTTTTGGAGACGATGAAGATTGCTGAAAAGAATCTGGACAATGACAATGATGATGACATTCTTACTTCTCAAGCATCAGATTTGGGTTTAGGAAACACTGTTGTATTTAAGGGATTCGAATCACTTTATAAGCAAGTTGTTGATATAAAGGATCAGTTGTTCTGCTCCGAAGTTCAAGAAAAGGCTTAGGAAACATTCGATGATCTTAGAAAGTTGTTTGAATTGTTTCAAAGTAAGGTCCATGCTGTCACCTTGAAAACCAAATGCAAGAATCTTCAAAACTTGCGCCAAATGATAATCCATGACATGTTGAACTAAATAAATCTGAAACCTATTTTTTCGAGAAAATAATGCATACTTTACTAAGATGTGTACTTAAATGGGTGCATACTTAGGTGGGAGGCTACTGTACACCCTCTAGTTGTGTAGTTAACAAACTTTTCTTATGGCAAAGTTTTCTACCTTTTCCATGTCTGTTCTATAGGATCAAGTTATGCATTATATCATTATGAAAACTCTAATAGTTTGTCCTTCATGTGGTAGTTCCTTGGGATTACATTTTCACCATATTCTAGCTTTAATTTTGAACAAAACATGAGCTTATGTGGGCCTAATTTATGGTATCTCCACTCATCATTCTAAAACATTTGTTAAAATTTTTTTGTCTTTAAGATGTCTATAAAATTTGGCTAATATGCATTCATTTGTTCTCCCTTCAACACGACAAAACTTTTGTATGTTAATATTCAATTATGGCAACAATAGTGTTTTTTAATCACTTACTTTTGGGTGCATATTCCATTGAATGGGCCAAAGGATGTTTACAACATCAAATACATCAATTCTATTCCAAGTTATAACTTTTAATGACCCTTATGAATTCTTCAACTATATGCCATCTTTGTTTTCCCCCTTCCACAAATCTCCAACTTGGATGCCTTTAAGGACCCTTTTGTAAAATTTGGACTTTGGTTAAATGCCCCATAGTTCTCTTGCTTCATTTGTGAGTTTTTAATACCACACAAAGGTTGCTTCAAAATTTCATCCAAGATGTTTGGGTTTTCTTGCAACAATCCTTCCTTAACCTTACACCAAAGCTCAAGCTAACCATATTCCATGCCACAAAAGCAAGTCCTTTGCTTTTACCTTATGAACCATCATTATCCATCCAATATCTAGAGGCCATAATCCTTTATATCACTATCTAAAATTGTTCACTCTTGTTTAAATAAAAATTTATAGGGCTTTGGGCCTAACATAATCTCCTAATCAACATGTTTGTTATACAACCAATCTTTGAGCTTTTGGGTCTTTGATTTTAATGCCTCCTTTGGATAAGGGCAATATTGTTGTGTTGCATGCTACCCTTCTTCACACCTTATGATTTGTTCCCAAACCACACATAATTGTACACAAGGGTTTGACCTTTCCTAGGGCATATAAAAATATGTTGGCACAAGAGGCCAAATACCACATTGTTGCCAAAATCACCTAGTTCACATCTAAGATTCCTCTTGCTAGAGACAATTTTTTGGAATTAATCCATGTTAATAATTTACCCCTTACCTAAAGGGGCACATTATCATCCTTTTCTTGTTAAAGCAAATTGAAATTCATTGAAAAGCCCATGTATTTGCAATCTTACAAAAACATGACTTTTATGCCTTCTACATTTTGAATAACTACAATGATTATGCAATTAACCATACTTGTCCATAATGACTATTACATCTATTTTCAATAAACTGAAAAGTAGTTGTGTTTAATATGACTAAATTCAATGACATTATATAGTCAAATTAGACATGTCAAAATATATATGCAAGTCCAAAACATACGTGGAATATGTAAATGACTAAAAATAGTCATAAATATTTTGACATGGAAAATGACAAGAAAATAGATTATGGGTTTCATGTCTTCATTTGTTGTTTGTAATGTTTCATATAAAAATAAAAATAAAGGAAATGTATATAATAAAATGACATGTGAGATGTCTTCATCAAACAAAAAAAATAAAATTTATATTTAAAAATAAAATACAACTAATGTACATGTGAAACATGAATTAATGTAATGTCTCTAAACTGAAATTAAGAAAATTAAAAATTAAATTAAATGTATAAACTAAAGACATGTGAATTTTAATTATATAATTCATTTCATTGTGAGAATTTAAAAAGTTTCTTATACAATAATTATTCTAAAATTTATTGAACTAAAATTTTATGAAATTAATTGGAATTAAATATATGTTAAATTAATGTAAAATATTTAACATTTTGAAATTAAAGAACATTATAAATTTTAATGTAATTATGAAACTAAATTATGAATTAAATTAAATAATTGTATTAATGATGCATACTTGTAATCAATTTTATTATGAAATTATTTATTTATGCAATAAACTTATAATGTGAAGTTTTTTTTTAAAAATGTTTAAATATTTTGTGAAATCAATTTTTAACATCGTTCAATTTGAAGTAGTGATCAAATGGCAAAGGCTTTAGGTTGTGGTTTGAACATATTGTGAACATGATGTCATTAGGGCAATATGCCATGGATTCCATGAACTTTAAACAATTAATCAAAATAAACATTAATAAGAAGTTGGTCAAGGTTTTAAGTTAAATGATTGGTATGTTTTGTTTGAGCCATTTTTCTCCAATTATATATATATAGTGTAGGTTTGAAAATATATAGTCTAGTAATTTGAAAACCTACACTAAAATGCTTGCCAATGGATCATTCACTGAAAACAACCTTCCAAAGGTTTAAAAGTGATTTCCTACCTAATGTGACAATTTTTAAAAGACTTCCATAGGAATACATTCTAATCCAATAGCGTTATGTTTGGGAAGGTCTTGTGTCACAACTTTCATGATTTTTATGATTGATAAATTTTTTAATGAAATTTCATTTGTTCTTCAAATGCTACTTCAGACCTGTTAGAAAATCATTGAGCTTGGGCTTTCAAGTTGTCCTTTACATTTTTGTCTTGGGAAGGGTGTCTTCGCACCAAAGTGTACTGCCCAAGATTAAATTTGGCAATCCTTTAATAAATTTGATTAGTCTTTATTTGTAGTCATAATTGAAATACATACAATGAAAATTTAATTATTTTTCTTTACATTCATTTTTCAAATGAACCAATCACATTTGAATTTGAAAGGGCATACATTTTTAATTTTAAAAAAAAAAACCTTCGTGACCATTGTCCTTTTGCTTTTAATGATGTCTTTTATAACATCTTAGCACAAACATAACTTGAAAAAAATATTATGAAAAATATTTTTATAACCTTACACATCACCTTGTAATGTATTTCATTGTAAATGAACTTCTCTCTACCCATTTCAAGTTCAATAAAATATCTTTTTTTATAAATTGGCTATTGTGACATCCTTTGTGGTAAACCTTAACTTGGAAATGCCCATTGAACAATTTCTTATAGAAATTTTGTACATACAAATTGAGATTTTTTCAAGTTCCAAGAATGCTTAATTACCATCCTACATATTTTTTATGATTATTCTTGGGTGATAACCTTTATGAAACTCAAAGAATTCTTGAGAACATTAATCCCCTACAAATCAACCATTTTGTTATCAATGGCTTCTAGTTTCTCCATTCAAACCTTCTCAAATATTTCTTATGTTTGATTTAGTTGGTTCTAAGCACCTTCATCCTCCCAACTTTGCATCAATGTCTAGTTTATAGTGTTGATATCTTCAATTAAAATGAAGTACATTGCCTTCCTTTTAGCTTTATGCTTCTATGAGATTTCATTGCTAGTTTGCTTCACCTTCCTCAAGGCTTCAACTACTTGTTCAATTCTTTGATCTTGTGTTTTTGTATTCCTTTTTGCCAAGCTTGTATTATATGGTCTTTGGTGTCCTTTGAGTGTAGAAGCCACATGTTGAAATCCATTTGCTTATAGGTCTCATAGGTTTTTAATGAAATTCACAAAAAAGGTTATGCATGTTCAAAAAATGTACCCTAATGTGCCATATTCGATGTTTGTCACTAGAAGAAGAAATCTTGTATTATACAACCATCCAATTTGCTACTATGTGCGACAAAATGTCATTTGCAATTATGTTTTGTCCTTTTTACAGCTATTCACCATTTACTTCAATCTTTTAAAAAACTAACCATGGTGTAATTAATTTACAATTATTATGTTCTACATCCTTCCGTGTTGATTAGGTTTTTGGGCTTTTCATTCAAGAAGAGGCTTCTATGTTCAATTAGTTGTAGCATGAATCGGAAATGTACCTTTGATGTATATTAAAGTGTTTTAGAATGTATTAGGGGCATATTTATATATTCATGAATTTAATTATCTTATATTTAAGGCATATGAAATATACATTGTCATATTTTGTGCATGCATAGGCTAAGTATGTTGGTAAATAAACAGTTAAATAATTAGGTAGGTAGAAGTACCTATTATATTAATATAAATAATAGTTATTATTAATTACAAGTTACTTAATTAGTTCATAGTTCATAATGCCATGGAAAAACCATTTTTGCTTGAACATTTGTTCAAATATCATGAGTACCTTAAGATGGAAAGCTATCAAATGTGAAAATGTTTGTGCATACATAAGAACCAATTACAAGAGATTGTTCAAATGAATGCACATTTTGTCTTCAAGAAGGAAATTGAACTAAAATATTTTATTCATCTTCAACAAGACCAAGAACATAAACCATCTTGTAATCATTGGCAAGTTTAGTTACTTTAAAAAAAAACGAGTCAAAAGTTGTGATGCATGGATCACTCACCACATATGGGTGGGGTAGATGCAAGCTATGGTGGTTCATTTTTGTGATGAAATGATGTTTTTTCCATGGGTGCCCTTTATTCAAATGCATATAATGATTAATATATCCTTAGATCTACTAGTTGAAACTTGGATCTAGACTAACAACTTCATTACAAAGAGAATTGTGTGGTTTTTTATTAATAAAAAACTCATTTGTTAGTAGTAATGAACTTATGAAATTGAAAATATGGATTGGTTATTTGATTAAAACATCACAAAATGGAAAATTTTATATTGATTCACATTCCAAATTTGTTATTGGGACTCAATATATAATGTATAAAAAATAATAAACTCATATGAGATTTTTTTTTTGAAAACTTTAACTATTTAATAATTAGGGATTTTTGAATGGTTAAAATTTGACCATATTTTCATAAGTCCATATGAGTTGCAATTTTTATTTTATTTTTCAATTTCCTTGTCCCAAAAACATATTTTTTGAAAGTTTTAGGGGGCATTATTCCTATGGATTTTGTGGGTTTTCCTTTTAGAACTTCCAAATTAAAAAATGACATCAACTACATTAAATATAAGTTTTCACATAGATTTGGAAAGGTTTGTAGGTGATTGAACATGTATTATTCAAATATTAGAATAATGACATTTAAAAAAAAAAACAATGTTAATTTGAATAATTTTTAAGAATCTTGTATGGGCTTTTAGGGAGTGTAATTTTTGTTGATATTGAGCCATTGTACTATGCATTCACTTGGTAATGGACTAATAATGATGGGGTTAACCTTTTAGGATGCAAGGGCGACTATTTTAGCCATACCTTGTATAACATTGGATTGCATTATCAAGTGAAAAAGACCATGTCAAAGATACAAATCCCACCTAAAAGAATGGTAAGAACCTTAAATGTAGATTTCCCTTCTTTATATTGTCCACATGGTCATGGACTACAATATAATCATTTTCACATTTTTAAATGTTAAGGAAAAGTTACCTTTGCATTGTTTATAGCTAGTGTTGGAGATAAACAATCCCCATGACATTCAACATTGATTGCTCAAGAAATTGAGCATCCAACTCACCAACTAAACCTTCATTAACCTTTGTTTTTATCCTAACACAACATAAAACACTACAAGCATTTGCATTAAGGAACATATGAACAAATGCATTTAAACTTTGTCATGCATCAAACAATATCATTAGTGTTGTTATCCTAGCCTTGGGCTAAGGCATGAAAAGGGAAGCGAGCAATGAGAATGCCTTGGGATTCAAACACATTCCTACAAGTGTGTGAAATATGTAAAAATGTAAGGATGTGAATCTTGACATTCCCAAATGGATTCCTATTTTGGGAGTTGGATTTCATGAGTGTTTTGAAACTTTGGGACTAGGTTTTAGATAACATAACTTGTCCAAATTAGGTTTTTAAAAATTCTTTGGAAAGGTTTTGAAAAGTAAATGTTGAAAGTGGTTTCCAATTTTCCATTTGAAGATTGGAAACACAAGTTATGGCCAAAAAGTTGGCCCAAAACCAAATTAACAATTTGATTCTTTACTATGAAAACCCAAAAAAGGGCTCAAATGATCTTTGATTTGGAATGTGCAACATGTCTTTTTAAGTGTTATGATTTTGCTTATGAAAGTTTTTCAATTGGAGTTTTTATATAGGAATCATGAACTCAAAAAGTTGTAGGATTCATAAGTTGGAATAATCAAAAAATTTCAAAACTCCACCTTGTGAATCCCACAATTTTTTTACATTTATATCTAAACCCTGCCACCAATCACAAAGTATATTACAAGAGTGAAAGTGGTGATTCTTTCCAAGTTCATGCTATGATGTGTGTTTATGAATGTGGGTTGATTGTGATTCATCCATGCATTAGTTTCGTTCCAATTTGCATTAATTGTTCTCTTTTTTAGTTCCAACCTAGAGTTTTCACACCTTTTTTTATGGGAGCTAAGAAACACACTCTAGGTTTGCATTCCCTTACAAAATTAAGAATTGATAGGTTTTTTACCCCTAATACCACTTGTAAAACCTAGGGGTGTGTAAATTGACATTTGCAACTTGAATGCAATTATTGCCTTTGTCAAATAAAAGACCACATGAACATTTGCAAAGCCATAAAATTTACAATCCCTACAAATTTTTAAAAAGACCATGACAACTTCCAAATGTAGAGCTTGTATCACCTCTACAATATAAATAAGAATACATAGGCCTTTTGCAAACCCAACGAACTTACCACCTTTGCATATCAAAAAAGAAATTTTGATCCCTTACAAATCCCAAGAACATACCACATTTACAAACCAAAAGAAAAATAACACATGCTTTTGATGTAAATCCACATAACTTACAAATTTCAACATATCATAAAGGAAATTTTAGACCTTTTGCAAATCCCAATAACATATCACATTTGCAAATCTTATATATTAATTCAGTAAGTCTGTCAGTCAGTGTGTCTGTCTGTCGAGGTCTTGAAACCCAGATCACTTTTAATAAAACTGTCCCCCCGAACTCGAGGGCCCAAAAACTATTCAGGACCTTGAGTTCTTACTTCTTACTTTTACTTTTACGTCCATTTTCGCGCAGCAACTGCCAGAGGTCCTTACTTCTTACTTTTACTTTTACATCCGTTTTCGCGTAACAACTGCCAGAGGTCCTTACTTCTTACTTTTACTTTTACGTCCGTTTCCACGCAGCAACTGCTGTCGTCGATGGGGGAGGTATTTTTGGGATTTGGAAGGTGGGTGAGGAGATTTGGGTGCGCTTTTTTTGGGCTAAGGGTTTAGGAGGGTCATGATTTTTATTTTTTTCATGGAGGGGGGGAGGGGGTGGGGG
>Ga0209208_10000949_pt1 | contig 39800 bp, 28 predicted proteins | sample S1TSphfallax_3_FD_187694 | JGI IMG/M metagenome (GOLD analysis project Ga0209208, IMG submission 187694) | Host-associated microbial communities from peat moss isolated from Minnesota, USA - S1T2_Fd - Sphagnum fallax MG (SPAdes) (version 2) | ecosystem: Host-associated > Plants > Peat moss >... | reverse complement strand
TGGAGGGTGGGTGAGGATATTTGGGTGCGCTTTTTTTGGGCTAAAGGTTTAGGAGGGTCATGATTTTTATTTTTTTCGTGGAGGGGGGGAGGGGGTGGGGGTCGGGTTCTAGGGGTTTTAATAGGTGGAAGTGAATCGGAGTGGGAAATGCGAAGGACCGGGTGGGGGGGACTGACGAGGTGCATTATGCACCGAGTTCACACTAGTATTGTTAAATGTTTTAACTTTTGATTGATAGAGTATCATGTCAAGATCAATTTAAAGCATGTTAATTGATCATATAAGTTATGATTGGCATGAAACATTTAGCAAAAGAATTCAAAATGGATCAACAAAAGAATTTAAAGAATCTCTTTCAAAGAATTGTTGGACGTGGTCAAATTGTTGCTTTGCAAGTTTCATGCGATTTGAGGGTCATATTGCAAATTAAGAATGTCATTGAACACAAAATGAACATAAGTCATTTCAAAAATTTGACGGTTCTTATTTCATGTATGTGAACATAGATTATTATTAGTATTCAAACAAGAAGAGTTATTGCCCATTGTTGAATGTGCATAAACAAAGTTACTGGCACCAACTATTGCACAAATAACAAGTGTTGCCCAATTACCAACCACTAATGTTGGTAGCATTGTTGATTGGGAATAATGTGATACATTGACTCTTTCCATAATCAACAATGTTTTGGATAATTCTATGATCTATCATGTGTAATCAAAAGTATCATCACATGAATTGTGGTCAAAATTAACTCAAATATATGAATCTAAATATGTCATAATTAAAATGTTTTTTAAAAACAAATCACAAACAATGAAATTGAAAGGATATGTATTGTTTAACAAAACACATAGATGAATTTAAATCTCTTTTAGAACAACTCTACGTAATTGGACTCTTGTTTTAAATGGTGAGGTGGACACTTTAATGAAAAGTCTACATTTGAATTCTCAAACATTTATTAGTTATATGAGATTGTAATTTAACCTCACCTTGTAGTATTTAATTTTAGATTTATTATAGGAAGAAACATTAATGAAAAGTTTGGGAAGTGCATCATATGGCTTTAGTACACTCTATGTAAGCAAAATTTACAATTGAAGAAAGTAGTAGAAATTTTCCTCAAATAAAAACAAATAAACCTTTAATTCCTAAATAATAAAACAATAAATTAAAATGGAATGAAATGTTTATATTGTAAAAAACTAAGACATATGATCAAAAATTGTCATAATAAAATTGCAATGGAAGTTATTACAAAAAAACCCAAATGAATATAACTAGAAGCAATCAAAAGTTGCATGTTGTGCATTACAAGTCAATGAAAGTTTTGTCCAAGTTTGGTACATGGATTTTGGGTTTATCCAGCATATGTCACATGACAAAAATTCACTTGTGACATATGAAAAGTGGGAGCAAAGACAATTTCTTATTTAGGTGATAACACAATTCATCAAATTTATGGTCAAGGAAATGTTTCCATACAATTAAATTCAAGCCAATATATATAATATATTACTAATGTATTACATATTTCAAGGATTTGTTTTCTTTTTTGGGTTTGCAAAATAGCTTGACCAAGTTGGAGGGGAAACCAAATTAAAACATTGCAATTCACTATTAAAAATTGTGAAGGAAATATTATTATAATATATATTCATTACTACAAAAGTGAGGTGTAGTTCATTAACCTAAATCACTACAAGACCTTAAAAAATGAAATAAATTCATTTCACTTTAATGATTTGACCCTACTTAAAGTTATTTCATTATAATATCACAATGTAAACATCGTGTTTCATTACTAGTTGACATAATTCACTATTGTAATTTACTATGGTAAATAGGTTTATTTTTATGTTGTTGTTTTAAAATCCTATGCTACTTTATGATATACCCTATATTATTTTAGGCTACCTTAATTATTCTAGTTTATACCTTAAATTATTATAGGTTATTATAAATTATTATACTTAAACTATTAAACATTATTTATTTTAAAGTATCTTAGATAACTTATTATATATATAAGTTATTTTATTTTTAGTATAGCAATTTAAAATAATCTAAAATATAATATAATGACCTAAGGTAAAATGATCTAAAATAGTCAATAATAACCTATGAAAAATAATTTAGAATAACCTACAATAAAAATAACTATCAATAACCTATGATAATATAACTTAGAATATCCAACAATAGAATAAATACTAATAGCCATTAATAAAATAACCACTAATAGCCACCAATAGAAGAATAACCAATAACCACCAATAAAATAATTACTAATAGTCATTAATAAAAGAGTAACCAATAGCCACCAATAAAAGAGTAACCAATAGCCACCAATAGAAGAGTAACCAATAGCCACCAATAGAATAACTACCAATAGCCACCAATAAAATAACTACTAATAGCCACCAATAAAATAACTACTAATAGTCATCAATAAAATAACTACCAATAGCCACTAATAAAATAGCTACCAATAGCCACCAATAAAATAACTACTAATAGCCGCCAATAAAATAGCTACCAATAACCACCAATAAAATAACTACCAATAACCACCAATAAAATAACCAACAATAGCTACCAAATCAATAGCCACTAATAGCCTATGGAAATATAGCCTAAAATAAACAATAATATCATAAGGTGAAATAACCTAATTAATAACTACAAATTAACACTTATAAAATCAAATTTGCAATTATTACAAGGTTAACAAAAATTAGGTTTAGATATCTAGCATGGTTGGAAATGCTTTAAGTCAAAACAAGATCTTCAAATATTACACATAAACAATATGAAAAAAATATTTTTTCATGTATGATATTGAGCATGGTATATATAAGAATATGACTACAACAACCATCACATGTGGTTTGATGTTGAAATTTCTTATATTTCATTGTCATCACAAAGTTATATTATTTCATCCATACTTTAAAAACAAAAGAATATTTTAAATTTGTGGGAGCAATTAATGTCAAGGGTCTTGACAAATGTTGGTGGGAATGGCATGGGATATGCATCCATGAATTTCATGTTTTCCTTGGAATTTCAAAAATGTTTAGTAAGCTTCCATTATGTTCATTCGCATCATAATTTCACCAATGGATGAAGTATTGTAATTGATAGTTTAAGATCTTAAAATTGATCATTTCCTTGATTTCATATTCTTGTTCATTATTGATTCCAATTCTAGAGGAAATAAGAATTTTTTTGGTTAGATTGTGGATGATGGTATGGTTTCAACAAGGAAACATGAAACAAAATCCATGGATTTTCATGGAATTTATAAATTTGAATAGGAAGGCCACAATGTTTATTTGTTTGTTAATGATGAATGGACCAAGTCTTTCATAATCCAATTTCTCAAAAGGTCATGTTGTTTTGATATGTTGTCAATGGATCCAAACTTCGTTTCCAATTTTAAAGCTTAGTTCTTTTTTTTAATGTTCATTATCATTTTGTTTGTATTATTTTTGTGTATCTTCAAGATGAAACACAAATTATGCCTAAATGTCCACCAACCACATGGTCTAATCTTTAGTTGCAAAATTCATGACATTGTTCACATCATGAAGATTAAACTCAAGGTGTAAACCATGGTTCACAAAGAAATGTGTTTGATTTGTTACAAATGCATAAAATGTTGTTATACAAAATTCTACCATGGGTAAGAGGTCCAACCAATTTTCTCAATGATTATTGATTGTGCATCACAAATATTATTAAAAAATTAATTGATTTATTTATTTTGGTTTGTTTGGAGATGGAAAATTGAAAACTTGATGTGACCTCCACATTCAATAACTCAAAAGACCTCTTTGTGAAGTCACTTTCCATCCCTTCGTTCTTGGTTCTATGAGGTGATTATATTTGAAGGTACATATGTTATTGATGAAGGAGAAATGCGCGAATGTATCTTTAGATATTAAATCATGTTTGTAGTTGAAAACAAATAGTTTGCCTCCTATGCATTGTTTGTGATTTGTTTTAATAGTAATTGACTTTGGATTGATCAACTTCCTTATTTGACATAGATGTCTAACCATGATGAATTAAACAACTTCATATACATGATTTTTTGGTGATGCTTTAAATGAATTTAAAATGTTGAGGTGAGGAACTCAATGCATCACAAAGTTTAATGTTGTGGAAGCCAAAATTGTGAAATCAACCCACCTCCATTTGAATACATACCTTTTCCTTTCAACTAATCCAATTGATTTGATTCCCATTGGAATTGATAGATATATTTTCAAAGTTTAGGTTCTCTAAATTTTGGAATTTTATGTTAAATTGTCATCCAGTTAAACTAACTTCTAAAAAGTTGACAAAATGTTTAACTTGATAGCAAATGATGCACACCCAAACTCCTTGATGGACTCAACTACGAATCCAAAGGTGAAGACAATAGAAGGAAAAGGAGTTGGGGTGCGCTCCTTGGCTCGCAACACTTTGTGGGTAGAGGGACATGTTGGAGCTCTAGGATGGGACTAGGAAGATTGACAAGTAATTCACTTATTCATATGGACTTGCACAAACCGAACAACAAGTTGGTTGGTGCGTAGTTGGAGTGACGCACTCCCAACTCCTTGAAGGACTCAAATGTGAGTCCAAGTGAAAGACAACGGAAGAAGGAGGAGTCGAGACACGCTCCCTAGCTCACAACACTTTAAGGGGTAGAGGGGCGTGTTGGAGCTCCGCGATGGGATTAGGAAGAGTTGACAAGCTTACTCACTCACATGGGCCTGCACACAACTCACACAAAGTGGTTAGTGCATAGTTAGAGCACCTTTGGTGCTAGGACGAACCACGGGCAACATGGAAACACAAGACTCACCATGGCCTGGACTTGGAGGAAGCCACCACCTTCCCCTTTATAGTATACTTTACAGCTCTCCACGGGGCCCACATCCAAATGGCTTTTCTCTCTCGGGTCTCTTGCATGGGAGTCCTAAAATCGCGCCAACAGGCATTCCTGCGACTTTGGAGCCCCATAACTTTACGAGAAGACCTTGGATCGAAGTGAGGTCTAAAGAAAAGTTGTAGCTCTCGTCGAGAGTTTTCCAACGGTATGTGGCACGTCGTCTGAAGCCAAGTAAATCGGGTCGATTCCCGACTTTTTCTGGTCGGGAGTCAAATTGGCAATTTGACTCCCGACCCTTCTTTTGGCCATAACTTGTGTTTCAGATGTCCAAATGAGCAATGTGAGCCCATTGTAGACATCTAAATTTCAAGAGCTTTCCAATGATATAAAAAACTGCACAATCCATTGAGTTTTGATCTCTCAAATCGGTCTCTGAAGTTTCGAGAATCCCCCAGGACTCCATCTCCCAAAATGGGAGTTACTTTGGGAGTGTGAGGGTTCACTCCCTCACACTTTCCTACACTCCCGGAGTATGGGATGTGACTCCCGGGCTTCTTCTTGGCCTACACCTTTGCAAGCCCTTTGCCTTGGTCACGAGCCCAAAGCTAGGGTTGCGACATGGAGCACTTTGGTGCATGGATGAGCCACGGGCAAACACGGACTTACAAAACTCACCATAGCCCAAACTTAGGGGAAGCCACCACCTTTCCCCTTATAGTATACTTTGTGCCTGACCATGAGGCCAGCACCCAAATGTTGTTTTGTTTCAAAATTCCCATTTCCCAAAGTTGGGACTCTTGTAACTTTGGGGGCCCATAACTTTGCATGTAGACCTTTGATTGAAATGACGTCTAAAGAAAAGTTATAGCCCTCATCGAGGTATGTCGCATGTCACTTGCACGCAAGGAAATCCGGGCAATTCCCGACTTTTAGTGGTTAGAAATCAAATTGCCAATTTGACTCCCGACCCTTCTTTTGGCTATAACTTGTGTTTTAAATGTTTAAATGAATCACACGAGCCCATTTTAGACATTTAATTTCCAAGAGATTTTCAATGACTTAAGGAACTCCTTGATCCAATGAGTTTTGACCCCTACAATTGTTCTTTGAAACTTCAAAAGTCCACCAAAAGTCCAACTCCCAAAGTGGGAGTTCACTTGGGAGTGTGAAGGTTCATTCCTTCACACTCTCCTACACTCCTGGGAACATGAGATGTGACTCCGAGCTTCTCTTTTGGCCCGCACCCTTGCAAGCTCTTGCCTTGGTCGCAAACCCAAGGCTAGAGTTGCGACAACAAACCACCAATCATTTAAATCATGGATGGCATCACATGTTTTATCAAAATTTTACTTGCAAGAATTCATTGGAAAGTTAATTACAAAGCATAGTTTCCCACAAATTTTCAAAATTAGAAAAAAAATTATGTTATAGAACCTGAGAGGGTTTTATGAAAGTAAAAAAATTCAACTTAACAATAAACTTCTAGTCATTTAAAATGTTGTTGCCATTACATACTATATCTAAATCTATGTTTCATTAGCTCATTGGAGAACTAATTATAAGGCACACCTACCTACTAAATCTCAAATTCTACACCTAAATTAATAAAACATTATTTTATAAAAATTGAAAGGGTTTTATGCAAAATTTTCAAGGTTTGAAACCCCAAATCCACCCATACTCATTTCCATCCTTCCAAAAATACTAATATGATCTAATGTTAATATCTTTTTTTTCCACCATTAACTAAGATGAATCATTCTTTTCCTTCTAAGGAAAATTGCATGAACAAGTATTCAAAGGTTCAAATTAAAAAATCACATTCGAAAATAAAGAGCCAAATGATCAAAATTTGTGCTTTTAAAAAGAAGAGGAAGGAATGAGATAAAAAAAGACACCCAACTTTGACACACCCCTACATTCCTTGATGTATTCAACTTTGAGTCCAAAGGTGAAAAATAATAGAAGGAGAAGGAATTGGGGTACAATAATTGGCTCGTAACACTTTGGGGGTAGAGGGGCATGTTAGAGCTCCAAGATGGCGACTAGGAAGAACGATAAGCAAACCAATTACTCACACACACCTGCACAAACCAAACAAGTTGGTTAGTGCATAGTTGGAGCATTTTTGGTGCACGGACGAACCACGAGTAAACACAGATTTACAAGATTTATCATGGCCTAAACTTGGGGAAGCTAGCACCTTCCCCTATATAATATTCTTTGTGCTTAGCCACAGGACCATCACCCAAATGTCATTTTGTCCTGGGACCTCAAGTTGGAGTCTCGAAATTATTGAAATTAGGACTTTTGCGACTTTGGAGGCCCATAACTTCTTATATAGACCTCTAATTGAGATGAGGTCTAAAGCAAATTTGTACCCTTTGTCAAGATCTTTCCAAAGGTATTTGTCATGTCACCTTCATACAAGGAAATTAAAGAAATTATCGACTTTTAGTGGTCGAGAGTCAAACTGCCAATTCGATTCCTGACCTTTCTTTTAGCCATAACTTATGTTATACGAACCCACATGGGTCATGCGAGCCCATTTTAGACATCTAAGTTCCAAGAGTTTTCCAATGATATAAGGAACTTTTCAATTCAATATATTTAACCCTTACAATCGCCCTCTAAAGATTTAGAAGTCCATTGAGACTCCAACCTCCAAAGTGGGGGCACACTTGGGAGTGTGGGGGTTCATTCCTTCACTCTTTTGCATTCCCAGGGGCATGAAATGTGATTCTTGGGCTCATTCTTGGCTCACACCTTTGCAAGCCTTTATCTTGATCGCGAGCCCAAAGTTTGGGTTGCGACAAACTTGGTGGCCAATGGAAGGTTCTAAGCTTGGTGGCCCTTGGAATGTTCCAAGCTTGGTGGTCAATAGGGAAACATCTTTGTTTAATGGCCATTGGAAGGTTCCAAGCTTATGACTTTTGGAATGTTCCATGTTTAATGGCCTTTGAAAGTAGAAAGAAAAACATCTTTTTCACCTCCTTCCACTTTTCACCCTAAAAATTTTTACTTAAATTTTTTTCCCAATTATTTGAGGGTTTTGTTTTACCATGGTTTTAAATTGTTACTTTGTGGTGTTCATTCATTTTCCTTGACATATAAATTGCACTCACGCATCTTGATGTACCATGTCTTCCACCCATTCATTGTTAAATTGAATTTGATTGAAGATTTTTTCTTTTCTTGAATTCATGGCGTTGCACATGACCATGTGTTACGAGTTTCAAGTCGCAAAAATGAATGAAAAACCACCTTGAAAATAATCCCTAAATTTGACATTAACCCAACACCCTTATGATGAAAATCTTGAACTATGAGAGGTGCCCCTTTTTTCTTGAAATTGAACGCCCTCGATCTTGATATTATTAGATTTTCCAAATTTTTGTCTTTTGGTGATTTTGTTGCAGGTGGACCTCACTTAAGGTGATGAACCCAAAATTGTTTATGAAGGTTTTTATGAAATTAAGGACACATTGATCTTCTCATGGTCTTTAATTCTTCGCATTGGACATTATTATTGGTTACGTTGTTTGATTCATTGATTGTTTCCTAATAAGAATGTCGATTACTTAGTTTGCACCATATGATGCATCTTATATTTCTTATAGTTATGAACTTCCACTATGGCATAGCCTAAGATTCAACATGTAGTTTGTACTTGTAACTCGTCTTTGATTTTATCCACAACTTGAATAAAAACTTTGTTTATTGTGAAATATATGTTACAATTACCACCCTCTCACATTACTTATTTTAATTGTTACATCATTTCAAATTAATCCTACATGTTTACAATGCTTGAAGATTGCTCTAATTTATTTTCATTGGACACATTTATTGTCACACCTTTCAGTGCTTTAAGAATTTCAAATCATCCTTGCTTGGGTTCTAGTGCACAACTATCATTTAAATAACAAAACAAGTTGAAAGTTTTGTTGAACATTCTGAATTTTGTCGTTCACTTTTAATTTCAACCCTCTGAAAACTTTTCAACCCCAATTGTGCAATTGAAGTTTTAAAACTATGATTACAAGTTTATGTCAAAAAAGAAAAACCCCTCCACCTCATTCATCCAAAACAAAAATAACCCCCCATGATCATGTGCACCTATCACTGCCCATCTTAATTTAAAATCAATGAAAACCTTTGATAAATTTATCACACCCCAATATCCTTGATGCAATTTTTGAAAATTGAAAATACCATACATGAATGTGTTGGTAGGGCTCACATTTTTCTAAAAGTAAACTTGATTAACCCATTTTGTTTATTTGGACATGAAAAGTTGAAAAAAATTTGACCTTCACATTCAATAGCTCAAAAAACCTTTTCCATAACTTGGATGCAAAGTGTGGTCCACATCGCAAATGATTTCTTCAAGGGGGGGGGGGGCATGATATTGGAAAACATGATTAGAAAATACATTAGTTGTTTTTTCGTTAATTATTACTTTGTTACAAAAAATAAAATGAACCATCTTCGTCAAGTGTTCCACCACCACAAAAATGAAGTTGAATGAGTCAAAAGGTCAAAAATTTGTGAAGTTCATGGAGATTGAAAACCATGACAATGCAAGGATTAACGATGGTTAATGAAGTCCATGTGGGCAATGATGAGGATTCTTTGCTCATGCACAAGCATTACATGACCCAACAAACTTCTTCATGTATTTACATACATGTGGTCATCAATAATTTTGAGATACTAATTCCATGTTTCTTCAAAATCCAAAATGGCATATAATCAAGGTGTCATTGTTGACTTGGAAAATTTGGAATCAAATAGGGCCATCAAATACATGCACAAGCCCATCATACTTAGTAATCATTAATTGTGATGTGAAGCTTACTATGATTAATACAAGCTAATCATGATTAGTAATTCACCTCATCCATGTATTTTCATCACAATGGATTGATATGAACGTCTCAACAAAAAAATCAAGAGGTATCTGATATTGAGTACATAAATCATATTAGTTCCACCTAGCTTGATGGAGGAATTGTGGCCCATTAAATTGCACATTTGACTAGGTAGATGTAAAAGAAGGATATTCATTAATATTTTCTAGTTGGATTGTCCAAATATAATTTTTTTAATTTATTTATTATGAAACTTAGATTTAGTTGCATCATAAATTTCTTGGGCCATGATTTGACAATAGTAATTGTGTGAAATTTGCCTTTCCATAGATTTGTATTGTTTCGACACAAATGTCATGTGTTTAAAACACATATGGATAAGATGAAATATTTTCATCCATAGTTATCCTATTTATATATGTTTCAAATACATGTTTTAAATGCATGACATTCATCTATAGATAATATGAACCTATGAAAAAATAATTCACACAACTACTATTACCAAATTGTGGTCCAAGAGATTCGTGATACAACCAATACTAAATTTCATACATATTTTTAACATTGTAATTAGACAATTTGGTCCCAAATATTAATGAATATCTTCTTTTACATCTACCTAGCCAATGTGCAATTTAACAATCCGCAATTCCTCTTTCAAACTAGGTGGAAATGATATTATTTATGTATTCAATATTTGAAACCTCTTGATATTTTTTGTCCAGACATTCATATCAATCCATTGTGATGAAAAAACATGGATGAGGTGGTATTTGAGTTCTATTCCAAAGATTGTGGAATTTTTTTGGGAACTCTATATGTTGTCTTTCAATTTTTGAAAACCCTTATGTGTGTTAAATTTTTTTGAGGTGCCGGCAAGTGTAAACGATGATGGTACTTAGGTTAAATTAGTGACGTACTGGTTAAGTTTTGGGATGGAAATTTTCTTGGAAGAGAAGGGAAGAGTTGGCTGGTGGTGAGTAGCAGGCTAGAGCTTTTCAGGAGTATGTGAGTCTGATTTATGAGAGGGTGATCTGGGTCCCTTGGAGAGGAAATTTTTCTTGTAGTCAGAAGTGGTGCTAAGTAAAGGAGACACATGAGTTTTGTAAAGAAAAAAGTGGAGAAGTCAGAGAATGGGTGTAAGTAGAAGGTGAGATTTGAGTACCTGGAAAATTGTAGATGGCACATGTATAAAGGGTTTCTTGAATAAAGATTTGCAGAAAGTGTGCAGCCACATGTGAGGACATATCCAGTCTCTCTCTCAGTACATGGTCGTTTTGAGTTCTTGTAACTTCCTCTATGTATCACTGGTGGGTGTCCACTAATAGGCAGACTACTTACCTACAAGCTTGGAAAACAATTTGCTCTTTCTCACCCAAAATAGGTGCATGTGGTGATGGTAGTGGGCTGCAAACAGTTGTTCTGGATGTCTTAACTCTTAACCTCCACCAATTTCGGTGACACCACTCAAGTAAAATGCATTGAACTGATATAAATAGGAGACTAGAGTTATCTATAAAGTCACCCTGTCTTTGGGCCTCCTTTGACCTCCATCCCGTCTTTTACTGGTATCCGCAAAGTAAGGAAATTTGATTAAAACTCAGAATGAAATGTTGAAACTTAGCATTTAATGCACAAGGTTCGAGAGTAATTATAATAGTTGTACAGGTAGGCGCTTAGGACAAAGGAGAGACAGGATGAAACTCAGTTTACCACCAAAATTGATGATGGTTTTATGACTTTCAGATCCCCAACCCCCCCGCCCTTTTGAATGCTCTATTGTACTTTTTTGCAATTTTTTTTCGAATCTCACCCGTGTATGACCAAATTCAGGGTTTCATGCAGCTAATGGGACGGCTCAGCATGCACTCATGAACGATCCAGTTCTTTGTTTTTTTTGAGGGGCCGGGAGAGATGATTTTTTGTGTTTTTTCCCTGGTTCTCAATGATTCTCATCATGTTCTGCCAAGGGTTCCCAAATGTGTTCCCCAAGATGCTCCCAATAGCACCTGGGTTCTATCCCATATGGTTCAACTCCCATGAATATAAACTGAAAAGGTGAAATTTAGGGGAGTGCATTTGTTTCTATTTTGCAACTGGGGTTCCAAAGAGGTGCTGGCATGCACTATGTGCCAAAAAAATTGCTGATGGGCCAATCAACATAACTCCTTAAAAAGTTTTAAAAAAGTTGTGAGCGCACCCAATTTTATTGATGTGAATCACACTATGTCCCACTATATACCCCAATCACTGATGCAAATCTTCACATAATGTTTAATGACAATACTCCATTCATGTGCAAGTTTTGTTATGTACCCAATACCAAATACCGGGACTTAGCTGTTATGATTGATCAATCCTGGTCCATGTGTAGTTTTGCCTTATGAGCCTTCTTTTCATACTACCAACAAGGCTGCTAACCTAACAGAATGTAGCATCAATAAGAACCACTTCTCGAAAAAGAATGCACACAGCTGTTACCACCTTTCAGAGGCAGGTAAATTGTAATTGCTTTCTCTTTTCTTGTGGAAGAGGTAGACTTGATATCCCTCTGCCTGTAGGGAAGGTCACATACTTTGAATTTATTTTGAGGGGTTTGTCAAAGGGCATATCTTAGCCCCATTTCAGTTTCAGCACTTGGATGTTGAATAATAATTTCATTTTTCAAATTTTGGCTGTAAAAATTTAATTTACGAAATATACGATTTAAAAAACATTTTATCTGGACTCTACACGTCTCACATAATTAACAAGAACTTTTACAAGATTTTCTACAGCTTCTTTCTGTAAAACTGGGGAGAAAACATAGAGTTCTCTGTGAAGTTACCCGATTAGGGGGCAAGAATGGCAAGTTTCGGCATAATAGGGCATCAAACACTTAACTGGGAATGAAAATCTTACAAAGCGAAATAACTGACACCCACACTAGTTTTTCCAGCAATTTTGGCGGTAAACTGAGTTTCATCTGTCTTTCCTTTTTCCTGAGCGCCTCCACTCCTGCGACATAATTTTCACTGCTCGTACCTGTGCAACTACTATAATTAGCCTGGAACCTTGTGCAGTAAATGCTGAGTTTCAGCATTTCAGACTGAGATTTAATAAAATTTCCTTACTTTGCGGACACCACTGAAAGAGGGGATACCGACTGAAAGCACGCCCAAAGAGAGGGTGAGGACAGGGTGAGGACAGGGTGAGTTTACCAATAACTCTAATGTTCCGCCAAATTACGGGAAGAGAAATGTTGTCAATAATGGGATGCCTGCAATGGTGGACTTGCCTGACCCAAGAAACTCTTGGGTTTCCACAAATTTTTTTTCCCCCTCCCTTACAATTTCCTTAGATTTCAACATTTTAAACAGATATATTCTTCACAAATTGACATATCTAAAAATAATTGAATTACCACCAAACCTTAAAAAAAGGTACTATGGTAGTCTGCAAAATATGAAGATCATTTAATGTTGTAAAACACCTGTACTGGAAAGGACTATCCTTCTTAAAAATTTCCCCCAAAGTTTGATGCAGCAAGGCAAGCACCTGAAGGCAATGATGTCAGGCCCACATTGAGGGCACCGATGGATGAAGTTTGTGACTCTGTTGTCCTGGGTCACAAGTTCCCAACTTCCCAAGTCATAAAGTGGATACAGTGCTTAAAAGCCCAGAAAGAGTTCTGTCACAAATCAGTACCTAGCCATTAGTATGCAGGCTGAAACCCCATGGCAAGTCTTTTAAAATAAAGTTGGCATCCAGATCAACCCAAAGGACTGGCCATTGGTTGCAAGCCAATGAGCTTTAGAGCTTGATAAGGTAGGTTTCCAAAGTAAAGTGGGGTGTGTAGGTCAGGTCCCAAGGAGAGGGATGTACCATCATCACTGCAACAGAATATGGTTTTTCCTATGGAAGTAGCCCTTGGCTCATGACATGTGTATGGCAAACTATGTGGTTTTTTATGGGAAATTTACGCCAAAAAGAGAAATTAGAAATTTTGAAAAAGAAGTGATTTTGGAGGGTTTCCATCGCCAGAAGTGAGAGAGAAAATAACTATTGCCATATTCTTATAGTTGGTTTTCGGTCAGTAGCCATAAATATAAAAGGTTGATTAAATTTCTTTTATTTCATATCTAGTTTATAGCCAGATTTGGCTAAATCTTCCTATGGATGCTCACCACTTAGGCTACATAAACAATTTCCTAAAAAAACACTGTTGCCCATAAACCTTATTTTGAAGCTATCATTTTGAATTGTTCAAAAATTAACATAATTTTAGCATTGTTGGAAAATTGTTTTAAGGTGTGCCCAACACTTGTTATTAATCCCCATCACACTCAAAATACCTTGGTTCTCCAAATACAGATTATCTAAAAACATATAACAATGTCATTGAGAACCCTAAGAATAATTCCTAACATTGGTGGTTTTGAAATGGTAGGTACAAATATACCACCAAACCTTTCTATATATGTGAAATAAAATAAAACAAAGTTTTACATTCATCCTAATGTTGCAATACATCCATGAAACATTCATAAGATGTCCAAAAAGGTTACCATACATTAATTGCATCATTAACTATGAATCAAATTGAATTGAGACCAATTGACCTAAATTTTGTAGTTCACAAAATGAAAGTATGAAGGATGTTCAAATAAATATGTTTCAATAACTATCCAAAAGCTATTGTGACAACAAGGGTCAAGTTGTAGTCACAATTTAGTTGTAGTGCAATCAGGGGTTTTTTTCTTCAATTTTGTGATGTAGCTTAAGTGGCCAATCATCCAAAAGATGATTTAGCCAGATTTGGCTACATACTAGATATGAAAGTAGAAAAAAATAACAGAATCCTTCTATATTCTTGGCTACCTACTAGAACTTATCATAAAAATTTGATGAATTGGATTTTTTTTCTTTGAAATATGGTGAACTTGAGCCATTTTTTCCATGAAAAATCCTTTGTATAGGTTGAAATAAATTTTTTCAGGTCGAAATTTCACCCGAAAATAAAAAAAGGTTTAATACTGTTGAAAGCCCCATATTCCTCTCCCAAAACAATGGATCTATTTCCATTAGTTGGTGAATAATTGACATCAATATCAATTCATGTGTTGTAATGCAAATTGCCTTTTTGTAAAACTATTAGTAAAGAGCCATAAGGTGCCATTCCTATAGTGGAATTGTCTACTAAACTTACACGTCAATTGAACCTTGAACCAAAAACGAATTTGCACTGATGTGAGTTGATTCTTCATTACTAGTTTCACGACTTCCAGAGCACATGGGGGCTTGCACCATATCTATCTCACCACCCCTTGCAACAACCTCACAACATTGTTGTTCACAAAAAACTTCACATAAAACCAAGTTGGAACTGAATGGAAACCCCATGGAATGGAATTGAAGTCACCAATGTAAAAAGGAAATGAAGGTGTTGAGTGTTAACTGCAATGCACAGTTGGGATGCCTTGCCTAAAGGGGGAAAGGAGGAAGCAAACAATGATTGAACAAGATGTATTTTTGACAAAGAATTTAATAATAAGGACATAAAACATATGTAATTATTTGGCCGAAATGATAGTTGCCACTTATTGCTCACCTTGCCATCAAAAGTGAAATAGAACTATGAAACTTATGCATTCATGATTTTGATATTATGTAACATGAGGCAAAGGAATACACTCTCCAAAAATAATTGTGGATTACCCAATCATTCATTCTAGACGAACCATCAATGTTCAAGAAATGAACCCCCATTGTTCTCTTGCACCTGCATCTATAATGAGTCATGACCTAAAGCGAATTTGGGATAATGTTTGGGGATCTTACGTATTTAAATATAAAATAAACAAAACAAATAGAAGACCCTTTTCTCAATGGCAATCCAATAACTAGTGGTATATATTCTTCTAAGGTACTATGGTAAAGTGAGACATCAATCTATGAATGAAGGTTTTTTTGTTTGTTTTGCTTGTTTGGTTGTCACATTGAGATCTTCCAAACCACCATGACTTGCCATGCTCTTGATACCATTGGAAAGCCCTCAATGAGTGGGGGTGCATTGACCTAGTTTCATAATGTTTTGACCTATGATGGAGAAGTTATTGAAATTATTCATTGACAATTTATTTAATCAGAACTAGAATTTATATGGCAAGTTGGGTGTGCTCTTGGTATTTTTGGGAAAGTCCTTGATGAGTAAGATTTAATGAAGGCGATTTGAAAATTTTAAACCCAATGTACAGGAGATATTCAATTTTGAACGGTTTTTGTCCTTGAAAATTCAATTAAATTATTAAAAATAAGTTTTGGAAGGAAAAATTAATTGGGTAGCCAATCCACACTTGGGCCGATAGCATAGGTTACATTAATCTATCTATGAATGGAGGCAGTTTATTTGTTTTGTTCATTGCATTGAGATTTCCAAAATCATGATGCCTCTTGCCACACTCTGAATTGTTGGAAAGCCTTGGATGAGTAAGGGTGCAATGAGGTGGTTTCATAATGTACCTATGGTGAAAAAGTTATGGAATATTAAACAATTTTTTCATTGAAAATTCATTTACATCCAAAAAGAGAGAGGAGAAAGAATATGGGCATGCTCTTGGTATGCTGGAAAGGGTCTCAATGAATAGGATATAATGAAAGTGATTTGGAAGTTTTTAGACCTAAGGTGTGATATTGAATATTCAATACATTTTTTTATTGCATATTGAACAAATTTTTCATTAAAAATTCATTCAAATAAAAAATTAGAACAAAATTTGGACTTGCTTTTGATATTCTTGGAAACTCCTCAATGAGTAGGATTTAATGAAAGTGATTCAGAAATTTTGAGACCTAAGGTGCAGGAAATACTGAATTTTGGGTAATTTTGTCATTGAAAATTCAATTAAACTACAAAGGATGATTTTGGAAGGAAAAAATTAGTTGGATGACCAGTTCACAATTGGACCAATGGCACAGGCTACACTAGTATACTAAATATGAAAATTTGGATGCGATCATCACAATGCAATTGAGGCATGAAGTTTAACACCATACAATTTGTTTTTTTGATATTATAATACCTGGAGAAATCAGTATCTTCTCCAAGAAACTACAACAATATAAGAGAGATGAAGTCCCAAAATGAGATCCCAACTGTTATCAAAGCAGGGTCATTTCATGGTCATCCCAAGAGGAGTGTGTGGCGGCCAGTGTGAACCAGCACCAAGCACCTTCACTAATATGTAAACAACTCCCTTTTGGTTGCTATGTGTATTTTGAGGGATCTCCCCTAGCAGAAGAACCCTAAGGCGTTCTGCCAGGGGAGCTCTCCAATTTTATATGTTCCCATGTTCCCATGGAAATATTTACTTTCTATGAAATAGGAAAGAAGCGAGGTAATCAAAAGAGAGTTGTTTGCGCAAGGGGAGGTTCTCACTCATACTTGTGTGTTCTCCTGAGGTCCGGGAACACCCTCAGGCTCATGCCCTCAGGTGCCCCTTCCTCAGGAGAATGCACTCAGACAGGAACCTCCCCTTCAACAGAAAGCACTGTCCATTTTTTTTTCTTTGTATTTTTTGGTGCCTCTCTTGCCAAAGATTTCTCTGACATCCTGTCAGAGAAACTTCCACAGGCTAGAAGATACTCGCCAGCCTGGCCAGGAAACTTCCACACGTCGGAAGTCACATGCCAGGCTGTTATTTCAATTTGAAATTCATCTTTTTAATTTTAATTTTCATTCATTTTAAAATTTTAAAATTTTCTGCAATTATTTTGCAATCGTTTTCATTTTCATTTTCTTTATTTCTTTCCATCTTATTTAATTAATTAAAAATAACTTCTTTAAATTTATATTATTTTCATTTCTTTCTCAGTAAAATTTTCAAATTTTTATTTTATGTTTCACACTCTTTTCAAAGGCAAAAAGCAACAAACTTACAAAGCAAAACACAAAGAAAAATCAGATTTTCTTTATTTATAAAAATGGCAAGATTACTAAATTAAAATAAAAACCAAGATCACAAAATCAAATTTCAATCTGAACTCCCTACATGGTGAATTCACATGAACAAATGAAATTCAAAACAGGGAAGGCTATGGATTTGCTCTCTCAATGTTTAATTGTCTAGATTCCATTCATCCATCAACATTTATGAAAACAAATCAAGGGTACCAACTCCCAACATAATACCTCCCAGCCTCCCTTCATGGAAACCAAAAATAATGGAAAACCCCAAAACCCCATTGGCATCCCAAACTCCCAATAACCCAACCAAATTTTTTTGGCATCTTCATGAAATCCAAGATGTTTACCTAGATTTTGCATCCTTTCCACAACTCCCCCCTTAATCTTTCATTCTGCATGTGTTACAAAGCAAGGTACTTATGAAATATGTAAAAATATGAAAAATCCAGAATGAAGCAAACTCACAACTTGTCCCCTACAGCTTGTCCACTCCACTTGGTACTCCTTAGGTGGGCATAGACTAAGAATCAATTACATATGTAATGTTAATGGGGCAATTGTGCAAATGACTAAAGACATGCCCAAAAGTAGTGTTAACATTGATTGTTTCAAGAGGGTGACAAGGAAAAATCACATTCAAGCAATCCTTTTACTTAGGTAGTTCTTTCTCAAACATCTCATTCCAAAATGCACCTTTAAAATCCATCTCAAATCCAGATCCATCTATGCCAAATTCTAGAACTCACACCACATTCTTCTCTCAATGCATAAAACTAGCTATAGGAACTTGAGTAATTGTCTTCTCTCGATCTGTAGAAGTAATAAGAACATCATAGCTAGAAAACATAACCCCAATAAGGATGTTAAAAGGACCTCCAAAATCACCAAAATTACCAATAATGATAGAATCATGAACCATGATAATAACAACAACTTTTACCACACCACTATACACACCAACTCCAATATCTACATTATTTTCTCAACAAAATCAATACTAACATGCATACAAAATTAGAATGGGAATGAGGAAAACAAACCAAAAGCAATAAAAAAAATACATAAGATAACAAATCACTTACTTTTAATTTGCATACCTTAGTTTTGTCATAGGAAACCTTATCCTCGTCAAAAGCCTCCTCAAAACACAATAGATGACCACATCTGAACTCACTAGAAATACTTTGTTGCATAGCTCTATCACGTAAGTGTTTATCAATATGATTATACGTACAAAACCAACAAACCATAATTTTAAAACAAACTTATACAAATTCAAACACAAAAAACCAAAACAAAAAAATGAATATTAAAACAAGAAACAAGTTTACAAACTTACTTGCCATACGAAATAGGGTGCATGTGGCTTGTTACCTCCATACCATACTCTTGAGGTACAAGTGCCTTCTCCATATGTGTAATTCCAACACCTTGGCCTATCTTGTTTGACAAGACTTTTTTGCATAATCTTATTTTAAAAACCTTGTACAACCCATAGAATTTGAAAAAAATGCAAAAGAAAAAAAATTGTTGTGTTTTATGTGGAAGAACACCCTATTGGGTCTTCCAAACAAATTTTTTGCAAAGGCAAAAAAAGAGTAACAAAAAATAAAATAAAAATTGAAACCACAAGATAGTTTGAATGTTTGAGAAAATTGAACCCTAAATCCTAATTTGTTTTTTGACAAAACAAATAAAATAATAAAATTGAAAACATGGGAAGGTAGAAGTTACCTGGTCGGAGGATATAGGCTGCCATCCTTTTTTGCAACTTACAAAATGAAAGATGAAAGCATATCCACCAGATCCTTAAAAGAAGATTCGTCTTTTGAAAGATCAACAATTGATTTTGTTGTACCAAGATCACGAAAAACTTTTGATTCATCAAACGCATTTTTCACCCTAGAGTCGGCATGATTATTGATTTTTTGATTGCCTTTATTAACATTTTCAACTTCTTTTTCATTAAGATCCAAAAAACGACTTTTCAAAACATCCTTGATAGGAGACTTAGGGTTTGTCCCCTCTCCAAGTTTAGATCCAAAAACCATGAGATCATAAGTACTGGAAATAAAAATCACCTAATAATTAAAATAAGAAACATATACATCAGCTGTAGGAAACGACACATAGTCATGTGCACATGAAGCACTAACAAAAGTAGGACACAATATAAAATCTGATGTATAAGACATATTAACAACTATAAGAGACAACAGATAATCACATCCACATGAAGCACTAATAGAAATAGGACACAAAACATAATCTGATGTAAAAGACATGACAACAATTGCAAAAGGATGAGCAATAGGATCCAATGAAGAACATGGACTCTAGGTTCAAAGAGATGTAAGGATTAAAAAAATGGTAAAACAAGTTAGGATTACATTTAGGAAGAGGCAATTTTGAAGATTCACTAACATAAGAAAAATTGATGACCAACTCATCACTTCCAAAACAATCAACAAATATATCATACCTATATCAACCACTAGAAATAGAAGTAGAAGAAAACCTTATAGGAGGACCACTAGACATTATATAAAAAAAAAGAAAAAAAAAAGAAATGAACAAAGAAACAAACAAAAATTTGACAAAACTTGCAAACAACACCAAAAAAAAAGAAAAAAAGGTCGCAGATTACATAACACAAAAAAAACAACAAAAATATTTAAACATATCAATAGTGAAATCATTGTTAGTAACCATGGCACAAAATAATCGGCAATGTATGAGCAACTGTAATGCATGAGCAATTGCCATGTAGAAGAAATTATGTTTTAATAGAAACCATGGAGATCATGATGAAGCACAAACATAGCCGCAACAATAAACCAACAATAAAAGAATGACAAAATGCCAATAAAACATAGCAATAGCAGCAATATGATGGAGTGACAAGAGCTGTAACAACATCAATAGTTACAACTTGATGAAACAACAACAATACATTAAGAAACCTAATTATTAGACTCTTCAACGATGAATTAACATTTACAACAACACAACAAAAAAATCACAAAGATTCAAACAAAACTTGATTACCAAATATATAACCTACTTCAAGACCTAACATTGTTGCTACATAAGTTAGCTTTCAGTAAAAACAACAAATGGAACTAGCTTTTTACAAAAATAAAGAAGCAAATGATGGCAATGAAGCTTTTGTTTTTGACGAAAACAATGAGATGCACACACGCCATAGGATGATATTAGAAAAAAAATTGGACAACATTTCACATATAGAAAAATGTCCTAGCAATACAACAATGAAACACAATTAGTAAAAACTTGATCACATTAAAAAACATGATCAATGCAAGATCAATGACCAGCAATCAAACACGAACAACAAAAACCTAATCACACCAAACAAATAAAAACAATTCAGTGATGAAGCAATAGTCATAGCATGATGAAGTAAAACAAAAAAAAAACAAAAACAAAAACAACAACCTAATTATGTAAAAAAATTAAAAAATTCATTTAATAGTGAAACAACAAAAATTGTAGCTTAGTGAAACAACATTACGGTGAAACACCAATGCCAAAAATGTGATGAAGTAGAAACAACATTTGTAACTAAATGAAAAATAACATCACACACGATCTAAACACCACCCACAATATCATGGTGGGTAGATGCATAATCGAGTGTTTCACTATTGTGATGAAATGGTGTTTTTTCTTCGGTACGTTTTATTCAAATGCATATGGTGATTAATATATCTTTAGATTTATTAATTAGGATTTGGATTTGGACTAACAACTCCATTATCCTGGCCTCAAAGCTTCCATGGTTGTGTCCTAAGATAACAACCGCCGAAGTAAGGGTTAGCATAATAGGCCCAATACAGAAACATTTGTTTCAAGCAATATTAGTGAGTATCATACCTCGCACTATCCAATATTAGAAAAGAACAATGTGATTATTTATTGATAAAAGCATTATTTATTAGTAGTAATAGACTTTTGAAGTTGAAAAATATGTATTGTTCGTTTGATTGGACCATCACAAAATGGAAAATTTTATATTGATTCACATTCCAAATTTTTTATTAGGATTCAATATACGATGTAATACAAGATGATAAATTCATATAAAAAATCTTTTATTTGAAAACCTTAATTGTTTGATAGTTAGGGACTTTCGAATGGTTAAAATTTGACCATATTTTGAGAAGTCCATATGAGTTACAATTTATTTTTTATTTTCAAGTTTTTTGTTCCAAAAGCATATTTTTTGAAAGTTTTAAATAGGGCAATATTTCTAAAAACTTTGTGGTTTTCCTTTTAGGACTTTCAAATTCAAAAATGACATTAACTACATTAAATAAAAGTTCTCACATAGATTTGGGAAGGTTTATAGGTGATTGAACATGTATTATTTAAAGATTAAAATAATAACATTTTTTGAAAAATAAAAATCATTTTCATTTTAATCATTTAAAAAAATCTTATCTGAACTTATAGGGAATGTAATTTTTGTCAATATTGAAACATTCAATCATGTATTCATTTTGGTATTGCAACATCTATTGAAACAACAATGCAATGAAACAACAATAGGAACAAGGCAATGAAATAAAAACAACACCAACATGTTCGCATCTTACAACAAATGTTATCAGACTCGTTAACAATGAAGCAACACTTATAACAATAGAACCAAAAAAAATAGAAAGACTCGAATGAAACTTGATTAACAAACATATAACCTACTTCAAGACATAATTTTGTCGCTACATAAGTTTGCTTTCGACAAAAGCAACAAATGGGACTGACTTTCGACAAAAGCATCGACACTTCCACTTTTGATGAAAAAACTGAGACACAAAAATGCTGTAGGATGACGGCAGAACAAAATTGAACCACAATTTATAGGTGAAGGTCATGGCAGTAGGACCTTCCGGATTTTCGATCCAGACCCTTGGCCTACCAACCTCGAGCCAGATCTCAAATCCAGAAGGTCCTACTACTAGGACCTTCTCCCATAATTTCACCATCTCCAGTACCTAACCCAGGAAATGCTCAAATTTAAACTGACTTTTAGACCCCAATTTAGTCTTAGGACATGACTTGATATTCATAAAATTTAGAAGGAAACTCAGAATCAATTTGGGTTTTTACCATGGTCCCAGTTTAGGTGCTGGTTCACCCAAGGTGTGGGTGGCCAACTTGGTGAACACTGTTGTGGGCTCCTGTCTGCAGTCCCTTCGAAATTTAGTTTTCTACTCCAAAAGAAAATTCCTAGTGTACTTGGAGGTCACATCATATTCAGAAATATTCATAAAAGAGGAGATGCATTATGTCTACTGGTTAGGAGTGGAAGGGATCATACACCTACATATAGGTGTAAGATCCCTTGCCTCATGTGAGGGACATTCCCAAAATGAGGGGCTGGATTAGGGTCATTTCAAGAATGGCCCCACACTAGGGCTTTACCCTACACATAAAACACTCGGAGAAATTTCCCAATGCATTTGAATCTCACCTGAAACGCATGAAACACTCAAACAATTCTGAGTAATGTATTTGAAAGGCACCTTATATTTACGAATTTTCTTCCTAAAAAAGAACAAAGATATTACACTTACTCCTTAAGAGTGAAAGGGAAATTGTAAGCCTCATCCTCACTCTATGGAATAGGTGTAAGAACCCTCCCCATCCAATGCCTTGTCATCAACAAACGTTCATGTTCATGTATTGTTTACTTCTTTTTTTACAAGAGATACAGCCCCCATTCCCAAAATATTAAGGGGCCTAAGACGAGAAGCCATGAAGCTTTACCCTACACATTAAGAACACCTCTGGTAAGATCAAGAGGCACCTACACCCAAAAGAGGCTCACTACTGAATTGTGGTAATAGACTCCTTCCTACCTCAGGTCTAATGATCATGTTCGGCACCCAAATGGCAGGAAGTGAAACTTATTTCGCTAGCTAAGAAATAAGTATACATAGCTACATCTGGTCTTTCTTCTTAATACAATTGTATGTTAAAACATTAGGGATGCATTTATAATGCCAAAAGGCATCATTGTAAGACACTCACAATTATTGTAACATGTGCAAAATCTCAATTTCCATAACTTTATGTGAAATTGATGTGATGCCAACAACATTAGAGGAATAAGTTTACAAAAAAGTTATTCTAGTAAATTGTATTTGTACAAGATTCTAAAAAGGTTTTAAAAGATTGCAATAGAAAGGATGCAAATCCATCTCAAGATGCTCAACAATTTGTCATACAAAAATTGGCTTTGTTCTTTTTCTCTCTCTCACATTTTGTGACATGTTGACAGACCAGTTATACTTAAAATGCAGCCTTCGATGAAGACTGGCAGGATGAACCTAGACTTTAAAATGGAACTCTTGCAGGCACCATGACACCTCCAAGGAAAAAATTTGCAAGGGACAAGACGTGCTTGTGGCCGTATACCACCTTCTGTTGAACAGAAGAAGGTTCTTGTATGTGCGTGGGTAAAGGGTTAACTGCGCTTGCCAAGGAATGAAAGTTTGGGGTAAAGCCTCAGGGTTTTAATGAGAGTACATACCAGTGTTCACTGGTTATTTCTTTTTTTAATAACCTTCAGGTACACTTTTTTTTAAAACAATTTGGGGTCCACACAGGTTATCAATATAAAAATATTGGAAGTTAGCAAATAACCAGTTGAGAATCGTGAGATACACACATGTTATAGGATAATTAATATAATAATATAAAAATATTTTTTCTCATTATTCTGTTTTAACAAAATAATTGTTTTAGTGTTTAAAGATTGATAACCTACCTAAATGATAATTGGGTCGTCCAGGTAGGTTTTTAAATTTTGAAATTTCCATACAAGATGATTATTAAAAAAAATCAGTGACCAATGCTATTAAATACCAATTTTTTTATTTTTTATTTTTTCAAATTTTTGATGTTGCTTAAGTGACAATCATTCATAAAAATATTTAGCTGAATTTGACAATATTCAAAATATGAAAGTAAAAAAACTCTTTAACACCTATTCATGTTGTAGGTAGCTGTGGTGATTTTTGAAAAAAGATTTAAAAGAAATTTCTTTTTTCAAAAATTTATTTTCAAAAAGTAGGGAATGTGTAATAGAATATTCTTTGTAAAAAATGTATTTGGCTAAATGGGAAAAAACTCACCACAAAAGAAATCAATTCTACAGACCAGTGGTGGGAGGTTACCCAGTTTGACCGGTTACAATTGTTGATTTTGATTTTGATTACTCCAAACTGAACAAGAATTAGTATATTAACATAGGAAAATGTTAAATAAGCCAATGGTTTTTAATGCTAGCAGCACAAAAAGTACTGCCACCTTTTCTCCCTGAGTCCCTGCTTGCCCTTTGCATGTATATGGTGCAAAAAACCATGTTCATAACCTGCTTTGCATGGCATGTTTGTAACATGACATGTTAAGCATATATAGCGAGCTACCTAGCTTGCCATATACCCTTGAGTATATGTAAAAACCTCTTTCTTTACTTGTCTTTGCATTGTGAGCGATTTCCCCATCTGAAGATCCCTAGGGAGTTATGCGGTGGGAGAGATCCTGCTATATTTCTACATTCCCATGTTCCCATGGAATTATTTTTTGATGGGATGAATCAGGAAAATTCAAAAACATAATGAGGAAAGGGACAGATTGAGAATTTTTTAAAAAAAAGCAAAAAGGAAAGAATTGAGGAAAGAAAAAGAAGAGATTTTTATGTACATGGAGGTTCCCATACTCATGTGTTCTCCATCAGTCAGGAACACCCTCGCCCTCGTGTGACCCTCCCTGGGGAGAATCCACTCGAATGGGAACCTCCCCTACAGCATAACATGGCATGATGTGGGTACACAAGGTGTACGACAGGCATCACCCAGTTTTTGTGGGGAAACATTGAACAGGCCAAGGGCTGTAGACATGGTAAAAAAGAATGAGGCAGTACTTTTCAGTGTTGGGCGGTTATCAGAAACAGGAACGGCCCCTGGCGTTTCTAGGGGACTTGGGGTTCTCAAAACATCAAAGACCTGGTTCTGGTATATAACTATGGTTCTCAAAATTTTGGAAAAATAGAAACCGGCCCCAAAAGCTGTTGATTCTGTACCAGTTCTGTCATGAAAACTGCAGGTTCCTTAAGGGGTTTGAATATAACCATGACCAACAGCTCTTTGATTTTGCTATTTTCCAAGGAACTGGAACTAACAATTCTCTAATTGTGAAATATTGAAAAACCCAGAACTGGTGGTTCTTTAAAAATTAAAATAACCACACAACACTGGCCCTTTTGAGTAGGTAGTATCAAAGTCCCTTGGCCCATTTAACATTTTCCCTATATTACATGCATAGCTAGATGAGAGATCAGTCAGACTGTGAGACATAGTGTGATTCATATTAATAAGTTCATGGACTATCAATAATCAGTTGATTGACTTAATTAATATAACTTTTTTCTTTTTTTTTTGTTTTGAAGGAGCTACATTGATTAGCCCATCATCAATTGTTTTTGAAACATTGTGCACTCCCCCTATAGAACATCTCTTTTGGAACTCCAGTCCCAAAATAGAAACAAATATCTCCTATATAGCCCACCTTTTCAGTTTATACTACATGAGAAGAACTTTGGGCAAACCATATGGGATAAATGTGAGGTGCTATTGGGAACTTCTTGGGGAACAACTTGGGGAGCCTTTGGGAAACTGATGTGAACACACTGGGAACAAGGACCCCAAAACCCCCCCCCCCCCCCGGCTTTTCTATTTAAAAAAGAAAACTGGACCCCTGATGAGTGCATGATGAGGCTTCTTATTGATTGCATGAAACTTTTATTTCCAAAACTGTTTGTCACTATTTTTGGCCTGGGCTAATGGCAAGGGCACAACCAGTGGGACATAGGGAAGCATACCGACAAAACCGTTCGGAATGGAACCCACCCTCTACCCCCCACAAGACCAATAGTTGGAACTTGACAATTCACCAAATTTCTCCCTACTAACTTTAGCCAACATCCTACTTAGCTACCTACCAAAAGCATGTTCCATTCGTCACCATCGATTCGTGACAACTAATCATAATCCCACAGCGCCCAAGATTCCACCACGACTTTTTCCAGAAATGAAGCTCAACTGTAGTGGAAACAGAATCCGCCAATCAGGATGGGCCAAGGATGTGGAGTAAAGCGGAATTTGTGCAAAGATGAAGGCGTGAAAAGAAAGAGACCCACCTCCTGACGTCAAAACTGGTAATCAAATTTTACGTAAGAGCATGACGTATGCAAAAGTGACGTCACGAGCATTAGGTCAATTTCCGTAAAGAAAGCAAACGGCATTGCATTGCCAAATGAGGCTACAAACAAATCTAATACGTCAAGCATAGATTTTTTTCAAAATGAAATTTTTTACAAGAAAACAAAAGTATATATATATATGCTCGACTTTGTTCTCCTTGTTCTGCAATGGAATTTTTTTTCCATTTGTGCCCCCCCCAAAAAAAGGAATTTTTTATTATTATTGTACCATATGCATCTCCACCCCACTACAGGCCAGCAATTTTTGGTAAGCACCTTGTGTCAACTAGTTACCACCAAAAAAGGAGGAAAGTATTTAACAAAAGCCACTCGCAAAGGTTGTAGTGGCTAAATACCCGCCCCAACAAGCTCAATTTGAATTTTATTTATTTATTGTTGTGGCAGAACACGCAGAACCCAAACCACACAGATATACACAGAATCGGGCAAAAAGGGCACAAAAGGACAAAGCCCAGACAGAGCTCGCTGGGGCGGGGTTGTTTAGCATCCTACATCTCAAGCCCAGTCCTACCCGCCAATACACTCTGTTGATCAGGCCCCAGCAGCCCAGATTTGTTTTTGCTTTATATATATACATCCAAAAAGCTATATTAAAGATTTTAAATGCTAAGAATCAAGTGCTTTTTGAGATTTTCAATTGCCAAAAATAGATGAAAATATAAGAATAATCATCAGCTGGGTGTATGTACATGGTTCAAGGTATGTAAACAATATGTAGAAGGATGCTTTTAAAAACCTAATTTCATATTTAGCTTGTATCCAAATCTGGCTAAATCTTCCTGTGGATCATAGCCACTTCACGTGACTCTGGGCCCAGACCCACTTCATGAAGCAGCTCAGTATTGGGCAAAATGGATTTCTCTTGAAACATTTGTGAGTTGGGACTCAGAACGGACAAAGCTCAAACCCATGATTCGACAAAGCTCAAACCCGTGATTCCTTCACTCACCTGGGCACTGACAATGTCTTCAAGTTTGGCGGTGCAGTAGACACTAGATACCTACCTTGATTGGTTCTGGTAAGTATTTTAGTGCTCCCATTGATGGAGTTTTAACGTGGACCTGCTTGTTTATACCAAACTACTGTGTGTGTGAGTGGACTCATAAGCTCAGATATAGGTAGGTGTCTCTTTTAGGGAAACTTTAGAGGGTGTTGTGACAGTCAATTGGTCAGTTGCACATGGGCACAATGTTAAATTTGTCTATACAAATTTACATCCTTCCGAATACCCAAACGCTGATTGTTGGGTCATGTACCCTTTATTTATTCCTTAGAATACAATAAGAATACAATACAATGGCTACAAGATCCAATAGACTAGCATGGCACATCAGCCTGTTTTTTTGCTGGCTATATATAGCCAAAAAGCTATATTAAAAAAATGCTAAACCCAAGTGCTTTTAAAGATTTTCAATAGTCAAAATTCGATCAATTTTCTTAAAATGTCAAATTTCTATACATCGTTGAAGTATGTAACTAAAAACATAGAAGGATGTTTGTAACTTTTAATTTCTTATTTATCTTTTTTCTTTAAATTCACTAAATCTTCTTGTGGATCTTTGCTACTTTCATTTTTCTTCAAGTCTATCTCCCCCTTAGGATACTTTGTTGAAGGGTTTTTTTTTATGTTTCTCATTTCAAGCCTAACAACCAACCTCCCATTCAAACCCATATACGCTTTCCTTCTAAATGCAATCTCTTGGTAGAACTACCTATATGCCGATGCTACAACCCATACCACCTTACATTGTCCTCATGTCTTGGCATCACCTCTTCATAGATACGAATACAAATGTACATTTTGACTTAATTGCGAACTAGCATAATAAAAGAAGAATGAATATCAATTTTCAACAACTTCAATCCATTATCATATATCTTACTCAAGTCCATGTTTAAAAATTCACTTTAACAATCATAAGGCAAATAATATAATTGCCTTTTTATACACCCAAGTCAATGGCACACCTCCATTCCACAACAGTTGCATGCACCACAAGTCTTCCAAACTCTAGAATAAACAAAAACTATAAAACCATGGCTCCTTACCAACATGCTCCAGTATGTTAAACAACACCAAATCCTAAATGGAAACTTCAACTATCACACATTTGTTCCACAATGTTATTTGTGATGCAAAGACTTCCAAATCAACATGTTCCAATCCTACAATACAAACAAAACATTAAAATGTTGAAAGTAGATCATGTGACCATGATCTTCTTCCAAAAAAATTTCCTTCATATTCCATAACCAACATTGAAAGCAAATGTGGCCCCAAGCATAACAATGATCATTTTCTAGTCATGAAAAATCCTTACTTTAAGGCTATAGGTGAAATGAATAACACATTATGTTGGATGTGAAAAATGTTGCTAAAAGTTCAAATAGGGGGGGTATGGGTGAACGTGCTATAAATGTACACTTTCATAAAGTTGTCTTGGATGATAGATTGAAAGGGTGTTTGGCCCCCAAATGAAGAAATCATCAACATTAAACAAAAACCACCAATGAAAAGAAGACTAAGTTCAATAGTCAAATGTCCCATACATCATGCTTTTGATGAAGTTTATCCTTCAAACAACATGAAAATGGGTTTTGAAGTTTGGACATCCATATTTTCACATGATACAATGGCCTCCAAAAGGCCCATTAAAAAATGATTGTTTAAAAATTTTGGTTGGCCATAATGATTCATGTGGTAGCATTTAAATAGTTTCAATTTGTATTGTCCAATTTTGTGCATTTGTTGGTGGAATTAAAAAAACAATTCACACTTTATGCTGGATGTGATAAACTACAATAGACACAATGTTGTGTTAATATATATGGTGCAACTTGGGCATATGGTAATGGTTTCAATACTAGTATTGAATAACCTACCAATTTGGGTATGACCTAAGGCAATATTAACTTTATGTACTGGTATTGATATGGTATGGGAGTTGAGGTAATACTCGGTTTATACCTCATTTATATCGATATCTACCAAATATGAAAAAACAATTCCCCAATATTGGTAGGACCAATATGGTATGTTCAAAAGTTGATACCTATCCAACACCGGTAGATACCCAAATAGAAGGCGTGGTTAAAATTGTTATTATTTTTCATATAAAAAAAACTACATGTTAAGTGCTAAAAATTCTAACATAACCAAAATGGAGGCGATGACAACACAAGAATCTAATATATATCAATTCATTCAACATGATGCATTCCTTGTTTCAATTGCATGTAGTGAATTTGCTAAAGTATAAATAAGATGGTTGCTATACAATACATTTTAAAACAAAACAAGTAGAATCCATTTACTTGCAACTCTATGTCAATTGAATTTGGAGACGCCTTATGGATTAGACCTTCTCTACTATTACAAAAGGATCATCTTTCTACCTAACCCCATTAATAAATAATGTCATTGAAATGCATAATACAACGCATACCACCCAACATCACTATAATGTTTTGCACTTGCACACATAAAATGAATAAACATAATGATTTCAAATTCCACTACATGAATTTTTATCACTCCTTCCCACTTGAATGATAAATAGTAGAATGCACACTTTGCATTATGATCAAATGAAAGCTTTTGCATAGCACCTTAATTCTTTAATTATTCCCATGATGTAAACATCAATTTCCCATAATTTAATGTTCAAATCCCTACTATATGTCATACTTGATTTAATACTCAAATTGTTATAACATCCATTTGTAAAATGTTCTAATTCATAATTGAACAATATATGTTTCTCCTTACATAATAAAAAAACTTAGCTTTAGTAATGGCCCTTTCAATCAACACTTCCCATATAATCTATGAACACCACAAATGCCAATTCCTTATTCTATAGTAACTTAATCATCAATCATAATGCAAGTAATGTGCTACATCATTTTGGTTTGTAAACAACCATTCACAATTTCTTTTAATGCCCCAAACCCATCACTACTAAGAAATGCGTCCTAGTTCACTATGGGTTTCACTAAATTTTGAGTGAATTTGGACATTTTTATCTAGTGAAATTATTTAACCCCTTAGTGAATGGGGACCAGTTGTTACGAACAATAACTTGTTTCACTAGTACCTAATGAAACAAGGTTACTTTCAAGTGAAATACAAATTTACCAAACCATTCATTTGCTAGTTAATTAATTAACCAACATGGAAATCAATTAAATTTTAATTATTTAATATATAATATTATTGATAATTTCATGATTTTTAAAACCTATTATGTATTGACACATGTCACTACCTATGTTAGGTTAAAAAACCTAGCTTAGGTAGGTAGGCAAACAACGTAATCAACCTACACACCTATTCTAAGAATTCAATAAGAGAATATTTGGTCAACATACTATTGTTGACCACACATGATGCGCTCCCAAGTTCCTTGTTGGACCCAAGTTGGGTCCAAGTCAGTCAAACAGCGAAATTGTTTGGAACTCATAGCACACTCCTAGCTCTTAGCACTAAAAGGGGTAGAGGGGCGTGCTGAAACTCCGAGATGGGACTAGGAAGAGGGACAAGATTTAGTTACTTACTTGAACCTACATCAAACCAACCAACAAGTTGGTTAGTTCACATTTTGAAGCACCTTTAGTGCTAAGACAAGCCACGAGCAACCTTGAACTCACAAGACTCACCACAGCCCGGACTCAGGGGAAGCCACCACCTTCTCCCATATAGTATTCTTTGCGTCTTTCCATGACACCTACATTTGAATGGCTTTTTGTTGCGAAACTCCCAAGGAGGAGTCTCGAAATTGTCTCAGTTTCGACTCCCGGGACTTTACGAGTTCATAATTTTTTGCTCAAACCTTCGATTGGGATGAAGTTTAAAACAAACTTGTAGCTCTTCTTGAAAGCTTTCCAACGGTGCATCACACTCCCCCTGCACACACTGGGGTCGGGTTGATTCCTGACTTTTAGTGGTCGAAAATCAAACTGCAAGTTTGAATCCTGACCTTTCTTTTTGCCATAACTTATGTTGCAGATGTCCAAATGGCTCATGTGAGGCCATTTTTGACATCTACACTTCGATAGCTTTCCAATGATATAAGGAACGCCTCAAGGCAAGGTGTTTTGACCCCTACAATGGAACTCTGAAATTTCGAGAGTCCCGAAGGACTCCCAAGTCCCCATTTCGGGAGTGTGAGTGTCATCCACTCTTCCAAAAGTGGGGTTGCGACAACACACAACACCACCCATGAGATTTGATCCCTTAACCTTTGGAATGGAAGCAAACACCTTTACCATCAAGTCGCCCCACTTGTTGTGATAATATGCTACGTTACATTCTATTTATCAAATATTTCATTTTAAACATTATAAAAACATAAACTTTGAATATTCATATTTTATTGAGATTTTATTCAGATGAAATGATTCGAGTTTTTTTTTTTAATTCAATAATGTACATAATTACATTTATTTCCTTTTGAAAGTTTTAAATCATTTTAAACAAAAAAAAGGTTGAATATCATTATTCAATAACATTTCAATGACCATTTTTTTTATAAAAAAATTAATAAATGGATTTTTTTGTTAATATAATAATACTACCTATGTTAAACTACTTTCAATTATTATATGATTATTTTTCATTAATTTAAATTATTTCACCCTACATTATTTACAACTATTTATGGCTATTCTCAATTATTTTTGGTTTTTTTTTGTTATTTCACCCTAAACTAGTTTTGGTTATTCTAAGTTATTTTTGGCTATTTTAGCTTATTTCACCTTATGTTATTATTGGCAATTTTAGGTTATTATATGTTATTTCACCTTAATTTATTTTGTCTATTATAAATTATTTCACCCTAGATTATTTTTGGCAATCTTAAGCAATTATAATATATGGCTATTGGTTGTTATTTTATTAATGCTATTGGTGGTTTTTAATGGTTATTGGTACCTATTCTATTTGTGGTTATTATTATTTTTTAGTGGTTATTTTATTAATAGTTATTGGTGGTTATTCTATTAATGGCCAATAATAGTTATTCTATTAGTGCCTATTGGTGGTTATTCTATTGGTGGTTATTTTATTAGTGGCTATTCTATTAACGACTATTTGTGGCTATTCTATTAATCGCTATTGGTGGTGATTTTATTAACAACTATTAGTGGTTATTCTATTGGTGGTTATTTTATTAACGACTATTGGTGGCTATTCTATTAGTGGATATTATATTAACGATTATTGGTGGCTATTCTATTAACCGCTGTTGGTGGTTATTCTATTAACAATTATTGGTGGTTATTCTATTGGTGGTTATTTTATTAACAACTATTGGTGGCTATTCTATTAATGACTATTGGTGGTTATTCTATTGGTGGATATTCTATTGGTGGATATTGGTGCTTATTAATCATTATTATATTAATGGCTATTGGTGGTTATTCTATTGTGGATATTGACGATTATTAATTGATATTATATTGATGGCAATTGGTGGCTATTTTATTAATGGCTATTAATGATTATTTTGTTGTAAACCATCGGTAGTTATTGATGGTTATTTTATTAATGGTTATTGTATTATAAGTTATTGTTGGTTATTTTATGTTATATTACAACTATTGGTGATTATTGTATTATAAATTATTGTTTGATATTCTATGTTACAATATCATAGGCTATTGGTAGTTATTATATTTTAAGGTATTTAAAATTATTTTTCATAGGTTATTATTTTTTATTTTAAGTTATTATACTTAGGATAAAATAATTTATAATAATATAAAGTAGAATGATTTTGAATAACTTAAAGTATAACTTGAAATAACATATAATAATTTAGCATACAATAATTTATAATAGCTTATAATGACATAAAATATAAGTTATAATAACTAAAGTGGCTTAAAATAATATAGGGTATAACATAAAGTAGCATAGATAGAATTATGAAAAAGTTCTTCCACACTACTCTTATCCTCATTGACATAAATTCTTTTCCACATACCACATTACCTACATCAACAACTTCCTTTATTTCTTATAGGCACCCCACACATCTCCATTCTAAAATATTAAAAACCTCATCACCTACACAAACAAAAGGACAAAACACACATTCTTTATTACACCCATTTCTAAAATCTTCAATGCATTTTCATTTTAAAAGCTCCGATTAAAGGAAAGGTGAAAATCATTTTGATAACTTCCAACCTTTAGTTGAAAGCAAATGTGATCAAGAAGTAACCCTAATCCAACTCCTTCCACCACGTTATCATTGATTTCCATGCCATGTCATCATTTTGTTTTTACATCACTTTGGGCTACATGGAATCCTAGAACCATATTTGAATTTTAATCTATATTGTGCACACATATAGTCTTTCATTTCATACAAAATTAACTTAAACCAAAGCTTGGGGGGTGGGGGTTAAATATTTCAACAAAATTGCACATATGACCAAACTCCCCACTTGGCAACTCTTTAAAATGATGTGATTTCAACATTAATATCCACTACAATTGGATCAATAACTCATAGCATATTGTGTAAATGCAACATTTGTATAAACTATAAACATAAAAGCTATTTGTTTAAACACCAAACCTTGCTTTGATACATATTAAATGCATCCTTTACCTTATTGCAACCGTGATCATTGGGCCTTACTTTATGTTCATGATAACCTAGTCCACCTTTAATCCAATATTCATTCACTTCACCTTAAATTTTCATATTATTGCTACTTTGGGGCTTCATAAGAATAAGTATTTGTGAAAACTTTGGAACATATTAAACACTTGTATTTTCTTGATTGAAAGGGTGGTGACCAAAAAATTGCCCTTAAATTTGAACATGGGTTTTTGGCAAGAATTATGTTTTGATTTCAGAAGTACTGAACATATTTTTGGTGACCATGGTTTGGAACTAATGGGGGTTGTTTTCCCACAACAAAAGAAACAAGATGTAAACATAAAGTGCATTCCCTAACTCCAAACAAGAGTTTTGGGATGGGACTAGAATGAGCTTTTAAAGTCTAACTCAAGGACATGTCAAATTACATGAACCAAATGTAAGTAGGTAGTTAGTGCATTTTGGAGCCAATTTGGTACATAAACAAATCGCATGGTATCTTAGATTCATTAAATTTGTCATGGCCAAAACTTGAAAAGAAGCACCACCTTTTTTCCTATAATATATTATGTAGTTCCTATGAGGTTTACATCTAAATGCTAGGTGCAATCACAATACTAAAACTATAGTTTTTTTTTCACATTTAAAAATGATAAATCAAGTCAATGTTGAAAATGTTTGGTATATTTCTAATTTTTTTTCTTATATGTCAATGGAACATTTGGCTAAATTTGAGATGAATTTAATAATTATAAAGTATCCAAGAGCTTTGAAAACAATGTAATATGTAAATGTTTTCATATTTAAAAAAAATTCTTAAAAGTACTTAAAATGATTTGAAAATGATGTATTTATGAGAAATTTTTTATATATACCATTACATAATAATAAATTGCGCCACTTTATTGGTTCATATAATTTTTTTTACTTGTAAAAAATGATTATAATAATATTTTCTTTCACAATCCAATCTAGTTTTATGTCATAGATAGTAAACAATGAACAAATGTTTTTTAAGTTTCCTAAAATATTTTTTAAAAAATGCTAAAAGTTTTTTTAAATCCCAAAAATATTTATGAAAAATATGTTTCGAGATTTTTATAAATTTCTAGGAAGATCCTTGAGGAATATATTTGGAAGTTTTATGAAAAAATTTAAAAGTTTTAAAAAAGATCCTTTAAAATATGTTTTAAAAAGAATAAAAATCAGCAAAACCTTCTAGAAGACATGATTAGTGGAAGTTTCTAAAAGGCTATTTAGTAGAAACTTATAAAAGGCTTAGTTGATGGAACTTTTAAAAAGATTAATGATATTACAGAAGGTTCCATTGGATAATATAAACAAAGGTTCAAGGCACATTGCTTGTCAATTTTGTTAACAAAAGTTGTGTCTTTTGTATCCCTTTTCCATCTTGTGCTTAACTTGTATTATGTCTTGTTCAAATAATAAAATCATTTAATTTTTGTTCATTATCAAATTGTAAGTTTGTCAAATTGATATGTTTTCTTCCAAGTTGTGTCCTTGTCTTGTCTTTGATCTTATGTCATGTCATTTGATTGGCCCACCCATTGTTTTCACACAAAACACCAAAGAGGTTGTGATTGCACCTTACCATTTTCCCAAAAATTTCAAAATTAACAAGTTATGATTTTTTTTCATTTTGTTTCCAAATTCAAAGATCACAGGGAAAACCTTGTAGCCATTGAAAAATGTCTTCCAATGATGTATCAATCTTTTTAATTGGGAATGATTTGACCCTTCAAATTGTGATTTGTGACCAAGGATCAATTTCGCAATTTGATTACTAGCCAAGTTTGAATGACCATTATATAACAATTGTTACATATCTATTTTGAAATGTGCTTCATTTCATTGTAGTATTGTTTAACATTGTTTTAGTTGTTTAATGAGGGTTTGGTTTGGACAAAGTTTCATTCCTCAAACTTTTATCCAGACACTTAAGACACCTTAGGACTTCAAATTCCCCAAGTGGGAATGTTGGGGCTTCACCCTTTGCACTTTCATACATGGGTGTGAATGCATTTGAATCAAGGGATGCATTTACCTCATTCTTTTATCTCATTTCCCTTGTCTTGCCTAAGTGTTGGTTGTGATTCAAAGGTTAAAGTGGCAACAATATTTGTGGGTTTAACAAAGATTACCAAGTAGCACATCTTGGCTAGTGGTCTCTAATGTTTATATAGTTGATGGCATTTGATCCTTTGTTTTGTAAATCACACACGTCAAAAAAGTATTTGAGCTTGAGATGAACATCCCCTATCTTGTTTTTCTTTGCTGAAAAAGTTGAATTAAAAAAAAATGTTATATGATGAAGACACCTCTTTCTTACAATCTCCTCAATGGTGTTTTGTTCTTCTTGTTCTTCATGGAGGGTTGCAAAAAAGAATTTCTACATGTTACTTATAACTTGTTTCATTACCTTTGCTACCTTAAAGGTTTTTTCAATGTCAATATAACTCATGCCAATCATCTAGCTTACATATTTCAAGCTTAAGCCTAGTCCTAATTTTTATTTTTTTATCAACATAAAAAATCTTCCTTTATGGAGAATAATTTCTTTCTCCTTACAAGGTAAATTACTACATATTGTTATGGGTTTGCTTATATAATCCAATTTCATCCTTGTATATCAAATATTGATCATTGGCAAATTTCATTATTGTTAATGCTCCTAAGAACTTCAATCTAGAGGCTTTGACAAGGTTTAATATTTTGATCCAATCTTTCATTTTCATTTTTATATTCCATATTGCAATTTTGAACAACTTATATGCTATATAATCTTTAATGAGTACATCCAACAAATTCTTTCCCACCAATTTATAACATTTACATGATCATTAAAAAAGATGAACTAGTTTAAACCTTGAGGACTTGTTGTACTATTTTTTTATTTTTGAAATTGATCAAATACTAGTAGGAAATGCACTTGAGTTCACCACGTGTTTCATTAGACTTTCAATGCATTCAAACAAATTAACCAAAGTAAATTTGATTAATCCACTAATAATGGGGCATGATTGTTACAAATAATGATATTGAAATTTTTTTTTAAGGAAATTTGACCATGTGACATCTGACAATTGTAACCACATGTTGTTTATCATATTATTGATGTGTAATTTGCATTTTCAAAATGTACAGATGTGTATATTTATGTTACATGTACACATATACATATGTGTATGTTCATAAATGTCGTTTGCACATGTTTAAATTCAAGTTCAAAACCTCATGGCAGAGGTGCCAACAATTCAACCATGAAGCCACACAAGCTCTTTTTAGCACAAAGGACTTTAAAATGTTCATTGAGAAACTTGCTAGAAATTCAAAATTTGACATGCATTTTTAATAAAAATTTATTCAAACAAAACAAATAATTTGTGAATTTGAAGCTTATTAAAATATATATTCAGAAAAATAATTATAATAAATAAATATTCACATTAAGGTCTTTAAAAATGTTATTGAAAGTACCATATTTTGAACAAATCAAATTTAATAATAAAAAAATTTCTGGGTGGAATTAAGATGCAATCATTTAAATTGATTCAATTTAATATGAATTCAAGACCTTCAATAAAGCTTTGACAAGCTCATTTTGGTTATATATAAGATACTTTTAATTTTTGGATGAATAAGAAAACATAATTAAAAACTCAAACCCCAAACTTGAAAATAATGTCAACATCAATTGTTTTAGTTAAATTTTTTGACATTATTATAAAAATAGTAAATAATTCTTGCTACAACAATTGTTTGTGATGTAACATTTATAATCATCCATTTAAAATTATTATTATTATTTATTAAAATAAAATAATATATATATTCTCTCCCAATCGGAATATTTTAACATAAAAATAAGATACACATAAATGTTTTGTGAGAATTTAAAAATATATATTTGTGAAAGTTTTTTTATCTTGCACTAAAAGAAAATTGTTGTTTGCAACCCAATTTTGCAACTAGAAAATGTCATTTGCAATTTAAGTAGTTGCAAACGACATTTTTAAGACAAAAATTAGTTTCAATCAACAATTTTTCTTCTACCATTGTCATATCTTTGTGGTAATGCCACTTAATGTAAAAGCATTTCTCACAAGGATGCTTAAAGTTTATTAATATGCATAGACCTACATAAGCCTCCAACTTATTGTTAATTTATGATCATTCAAAATTTTACATTGAAAATGTGTTTAAAAAAAAACTTGTATAATATTTTCATGAGTCTACATTGATAAAAATATTCATGCAAAACAATTGCAAGCATTTACAAAACATGGAAATGTTTTAAAAATCATAAAACATACACTTGGTGGATTAACACTAGAGGTGGGCTCAATTTATTTCATCATTAAGTGAATTAAACTCCTTTTCCCCTTGTGAATGCATCTAATGAAATAGCTCCCCCTAATCAATACACCTAGTGAAATAGACCCTTTTTTGAATCAAGTTCACTTTTAAGGACCCATAGTGAATTAAGCTAATGAATTGCACCCACATTTCTTATTAGTGAAGAAATATCTCCCAAGTTTTCAAACTTGAAATTAAATTTTAGCATAAACCTAAACAACATTTCAATTTTTGCTTGTTTCAACCCACAATGAAATAAGTTTAGATTTAAAGTTTTCCAAACATGAACTCCTTCACATGAAATTAAGGTCCAACACAAAATATTGGATTCATCTATGTATCATTTTGATACAAAAGATCCTATCCCCAATTATGAACATACATTCTATTCCATGGAGATTAAAATATGCATCATTACCTTGTTCTTGAATAGTCATTAAAACTCATGCATCTAATGTATTTTCTAGGAATTGAAAATTCATCTGTGACAACCTTCATTTGTTCATTTAGGTTCGATAACAAGGGAGGTAAAGTCATGTCCAACTTGGAATTGGTGAAGCTCAACATTCACGTCCCATTTTAATTAGATCTTCACATGATGAAAAACTCTTTGTAGATGATTTGGATGATTAAACCTCCAAGCTTAACCACTTTTGGATGCACTCTTAGTATTTTGTTTGTTGCAAACTTGTCACTCAAACAATTTCATCTCCTTGGACTAGCCCAACATACTTGGATTCATCATAAAACTTTAGTAGTGGACAAAATGCTTGTCACATGTCACTCA
>Ga0209208_10000948_pt1 | contig 39808 bp, 34 predicted proteins | sample S1TSphfallax_3_FD_187694 | JGI IMG/M metagenome (GOLD analysis project Ga0209208, IMG submission 187694) | Host-associated microbial communities from peat moss isolated from Minnesota, USA - S1T2_Fd - Sphagnum fallax MG (SPAdes) (version 2) | ecosystem: Host-associated > Plants > Peat moss >... | reverse complement strand
GCTGCGGATGCTGATGCCGGCGGTGTAGAGACCCTCCCGTGTTTTGAAACAGGTCGGAGCATTGCGGCGGTAAACTGTTAAAGATGAAATTCGATATGAGTTTTCCCGCCGCGCTGGGGAAGGAACATCCGATGCGCCGGCTGGCGATTCGGGACGTTGCGGCGCTTGGGGTGCTGGTGGCGATCACGCTGGTCCTGTTTGGCCTGACCGAGCTGTATTACGTTGCCTACAGCCACTATCGCGCGACGCTTGGGCTGCCTACGGACAATTCGCCGGTGATCACGCTGCCGGTGGTGAGGCGGCACTGATGGCGGACTTTGTTGCGAGCGAACAAATGGATTTGCCGGCCCAGAGCGGCTTCAGGACGCCGGCCAGCCGGGAGAAGCGGCTGTTTCTGGTGCTGCCGATCTTTATCGGAGTCATCTCCGGGCTGCTGGTGGTCTGCTTCCGCATTTCGATCGAGTGGATGCGGCTCGGGCTGATGGGCAAGGACATTCACAAGGGCGAATGGCGGCTGATCGTGGTGCCGACAGTGATCGGAGCTGTGGTCGCCGTGCTGGTAGAGTTCGTCTTCCCGGCGGCGCGCGGCTCGGGGCTGAACCAGACCAAGGCGGCGATGTATATCCACGATGGATATATCTCGCTGCGCACGATGTTCGGCAAGCTGATTTGCACTTCGCTTTCGTTGGGCGGCGGATTTTCGCAGGGGCCTGAGGATCCTTCGTTGCAAATTGGCGCGGCGATCGCGTCTTCGGTGAGCCGGCGGTTTCGGCTTTCTGCGGAAAACCTGCGCTTGTTTGCGCCGGTGGGCGCAGCGGCAGGGCTGGCAGCGGCTTTCAACGCTCCCATCACGGCGCTGCTGTTTGTGATTGAGGAAGTGGTTGGGAACTGGAACGCTTCGGTGCTGGGTTCGGTGATTCTGGCGGCGATCTCCGGCGACGCGGTTTCCCGCTGGTATTTTGGCGACGCGCCGCTGTTCCGGGTGCCGAATCTGGAGATTCGCGACCCACGCGAGCTGGGCGCGTACGCGATTCTGGGCGTGGCCGGCGGCCTGGCGGCGCTGGTCTTTGCCTGGACGCTGCGGCAGTTGCGCCCGAGGCTGGCCGCGCTGCCGCATTGGACGCGGTTGGTGCAGCCTCCGCTGGCCGGGATGCTGATTGGGCTGATCGGGTTTCTGGGCTATCCGCAGGTGATGGGGGTGGGCTACGAGACGATCAATCAGGCCATCGGCGGCGGCCTGACGTGGAAGCTGCTGCTGGTGCTGGCGTTGCTCAAGATGGTGGCGACGACACTGGGCTTCTCTTCCGGTACGCCGGGCGGCATGTTTGCGCCGACGCTGTTTATCGGGGCCATGCTGGGCACGGCGGTGGGCGCGCTCCAGCAACTTTGGCTGCCCCATCTCACGGGGCCGATCGGCTCCTACACGCTGGCCGGGATGGGCGTTCTCTTCGCCGCGTTCCTGCGGGCTCCCTTGACCAGCGTTTTCATGGTGCTGGAGGTGAGCGGGAACTACTCGATCGTCGCGCCGGTGATTCTGGCCAACACCGTGGCGTATCTGATTGCGCGCAGTGTGGACCCGGTGCCGATCTTCGAGGCGTTTACGCGGCAGGACGGGCTGGATCTGCCATCCATGGAAGAGATACGCGAAGAAGAGCGGCTGCACATCGAGGACGCCCTGGAGATGGCCGAGGAGGTGGAAATGGCGGCGGATCGGGTTCCCGTGCTGCCGGCCAGCTTGCCGCTGCGCGAAGCTCTATTCGAGGCCGCGGCAAGTCCGCATGAGGAGGGCGCGGTGCTGATTCATTTTGCCGACGGGAGCGGCTACGCGCTGGGCGTCGCGGAACTGGAAGACCTGGGAGCCAACGCGTCGCCGGAGACGGCGGTAGGCGATCTGGTGACACAATTGCGAGCTGGGGAACGGCTGCCGCTGCTCTATCCGGACATGCCGCTCGACGCGACACTGAGGCACTTCGCGCGCTGGCCGGCATTGCTGATCCGCAACCGGGCGCGAGCCACCGCAATCGAGGGGGTGCTGACGGAGGCGGATGTGCTGGCGTGCTTCCGGGAGGCGGAACGCGACTAGGGCGTAATGAGGTCTGCCCAGACTTCCACCAGCTCCCGCCCCTAAGATTCGCTGCGCAGCCGGTATTTGCCTGCATAAAGCCGCGCGAGTAGTCGCGCGTAGTCGATAGCCACTCTCAGGTTGGCCTTGCTGGCGCCGCGGAAGCGTCGTCCGAACTCAAACGGAATCTCTTGGATGGACTGGATGCGGCCCCGGACCAAGATCTCCAGGAGCAACTTGAATCCTGACTCTTGAAATCGTATCCTTTCGAGGCAACTGCGGCGGACCATGAAAAAGCCGGACATGGGGTCCTTGGCGCGCACTTTACGCCGCTGCAGGGGCCAAGTTACCCAAACGGCCGCAGACGAAAGGAGCTTGCGTGCTGGGCTCCATTGCCCCAATTCGCCTCCGGGGGTGTAGCGGCTACCGATCACGATGTCCCGATCGTCCAAAATAGAAGCCAGCAGTTCCGGGAGAAGTTCGGGAGGATGTTGGAGGTCTGCATCCATCACGCCGAGAACGGTGGCATCCGAGTGCCTCCAGCCGTGCAGGATGGCTCCGGAGAGCCCTTTTTCGCCGTGGCGGACGAGGAGGCGTACCCGGGGGTCCCTGGCGGCTATCGCGGCGACGACTTTACCGGTGCCGTCGCAACTGTCGTCGTCCACCACGAGGATTTCGTAGGGAATCGCCAATGGATCGAGAACGGAGCGGACGTGGTCAATGAGACCGGCGATATTTTCCGCTTCGCAGAGGGTCGGAATCACGAGTGCCAGCTTGCATTGTTCCGGCTGGACGAGCCCGCTTGGAGACGCGCCCAGCGTTGCTCCGGCGTCCGCGGGCATATAAGATGGTTTCATCACTGCTGAGGCCATGTTTGTCCTAAGTATACGGAGTTCAACGGATTGAAGCGTAACGATTTCCTAGCCATTCTACTGCCCACCCTGCTATTCACCGTGCTTGGTTTCCTGGTGATGGGTTACCACCCAGGTGCAGAGGATGACGGAGTTTACCTGACCGCGGTGAAAGCCGATCTTCAACCGTCTTTGTTCCCGCACGATTCCGAATTCTTCCGACTGCAGTCGCAGGCTACCGTGTTTGACGGGTGGATGGCGGACTTCGTTCACATCACCGGGATTTCTGTTGCGTGGGCTGAATTGATTTGGCAGTTCGCTTCCCTGTTTCTGATCTTGTGGGCTAGCCGGAGCATCGCTGCGCAGCTTTTTGAAGAAAAATGGGCGCAGTGGGCGGCCGTGGCGATGGTCTCGGCCATGTTTACGCTACCCGTTGCGGGAACGGCGCTTTATCTCGCCGACCAGCATTTGCATCCGAGGGCGATCGCTACGGCGTTGATCCTCTTGGCGGTTTCGCGGCTTATGGCCGGGAAGCGCTGGCAGGTGCTGCCGCTTCTGCTGCTGGCGATAGTGCTGCACCCGCTGATGGGGGCGCTGGGATTGTCTTTTTGCTTTTTTCTGACGCTGGCCCTCCTGGATACGCGGGTGGCGATTGCGCCGCTGCGGCTGCGCACGGTGGGTAGCACGGCGGCGATGTTTGTTCCCATGGGATGGATTTTCGAGCCGCCCTCCCCGAGCTGGCGGATGGCGCTGGAGACGCGGAGCTACTATTTTTTGACGCGTTGGACCTGGTATGAGTGGTTGGGAGCGCTGGCGCCGCTCTTGATCTTCTGGATACTGTGGCGGATTGCCGACCGGCGTGGCGACGTGAAGCTGGCGCGTTTGGCGCTGGCGATTTTTGCTTACGGTGTCTTTCAGCAGATTGTGGCCTTCTTGGTGCTCGGCGTTCCGGCGTTCGTGCGCATGACGCCGATGCAGCCCATGCGCTTTCTCCATTTGATTTATGTGTTCCTGTGCCTGATCGGAGGGGGATTCCTGGGGACGTACCTGCTTAAAGCACATGTCTGGCGCTGGGCAGTCTTTCTCCTGTTGGCCAACGGTGGCATGTTCATCGCGCAGCGTGAGCTGTTTGCCGGGACTCCCCATCTGGAGCTGCCGGCGCGAGGAACGGACAACGCTTGGCTGCAGGCCTTTGCGTGGATTAGGGAGAATACGCCCCAGGACGCGTACTTTGCGCTGGACCCGAATTACATGGCCGCGCCCGGCGAGGATTATCACAGCTTTCGCGCCCTGGCTGAGCGAAGCCAACTCTCGGACAACATCAAGGACACAGCAGTGGCGACGCAGGTTCCGAGCCTGGCTCCGGTGTGGCACGAGCAGCAGTTGGCGATGTACGGATGGACGCACTTTCAGCTGGCGGATTTTGAGCGATTGAAAGCGCACTTTGGCGTGGGTTGGGTGGTGGTGTCGTACCCGCCGCCTGCTGGGCTCCGGTGCCAGTGGCACAATAGGGCGATTTCGGTTTGTGAGATTCCGTAACGCTAGTGTGAAGCGTGAAAGGCAAAGGCAACAGCAGATCCTTTTCCGCGCTCAGGACACCAAACCTGATTTTGAAACGCACGCGCACTTCACACTCCACACTCCACACTTGCTTTTGCTACTTCCGCCGGTTTCCTCCAGAATGAAGGAAGACTTGTCTTTTGCATTCCGTGGAGCCCAATCGGAGATCGATCGATGTTGAACCTGACCCAGCGACTGACGCTCGGATGCACGCTGCTGGTGGCGCTCTCGCTCATCCTCGCCGTCTGGGTCCATCGCGAGCTGGTGCCGGCCGGCAAGGCCAGCGGCCATGCGGCGCTGATTTTGTGGCTGCTGTCCGGCTCAGCTATCGTGGTGGCGACACTGACGCTGGTGCTGGTGCTGCGGCCGATTCAGCAGGTTTCGCGAGACGTTCGGAGGATCGCTTCGGGCGATCTGGCGCATCGCAGCGACTGGGGCATCGGCAACCAGGGGCGCGACAGTTTTGGGCAAATCGCCAACGAGATGAACCGGCTCGCGGTGCGCCTCCGCGAGTTGCGCGAGACCGAAGCCGGAAGGCGGCAGATGGAGTTTCAGCTCTCCGACGCGGTTTTGCAGTCGATCTTCGAGCCGATTATTGTCACCGACAGCAAGGGGCATGTGCTCAAGCTGAACCAGGCGGCGGCGGAGTTGCTGGGCGGTCAGGCCGCGGCGGATTCGCCGGTCGGAACCGCAGCCTACGACCGGATGGCGCTGATTAAGCTCGCCAATACTCCGGGAGGCGACAAGATTCTGGAGGCGATTCGCAATGCGGTCGAGATGCGGCGGGCGGTCGCGGCCGAAGGGGAAGCGGCGATGCTGCCGATGCGGATCGGGGAGCGGGCGCAGAGCTTCCGGCTGCGGACGACGCCGATGCGCGACTCCGACGGGCGGCTGCTGGGAGCGGTAACGACGCTCGAGGACGTGACCTCGCTCCAGGATACCGACCGGTTCAAGACGCAGTTCATCGCCGTGGCGTCGAAGCGTCTGCGCGATCCGCTGTTGCAGTTGCGGCGCGGTTTGTACGCGCTTTCGATGCATTTTGCCGGGGAATTGCGGCCGCTACAGGCGGAACTGGTGTCCTCGGCGATGCAGGAGGCGCAGAAGCTGGACGATCTGATGGCCGATCTGATCGAGGTCGCCGAACTCGACTCCGGCAAGCGGGAGCCGCAACTGGAGCGGCTGCACTCCTACTCCGAGCTGGTGGCGGCGCGCAACCGGATGACGGACGCGGCTTTCGCGAAGTCGATCCGGATGGAGATCAAGGCGTTCGCCGATCTCTCCTATATCCAGGCGGATCGCCGCGCGGTGCGGACGATTCTCGACAATCTGCTCTCGAACGCGATCCGCTACTCGCCGGCAGGCGGCGAGGTGGTACTGGAAGGCGAGGAGCGGAAGGGATTTATCCAGTTCACCGTGCGCGACAACGGCCCGGGGATCGCGGCCGAGCGGCTGCCGCGCATCTTCGACCGCTTCAGCTCGTTTTCCGACGGCGGATCCGGCCTGGGGCTGGCGCTGGTGCGGCGGCTGGTGGAGTCGCTGGGCGGGCAGATTTCCGTCGAGAGCCGGCTGGGCCACGGTACGACTTTCCGCTTTACGCTGCCCATTGCCACGGTCGCAGTTGGCCGCCATCCGGTTGAGGTGGGCTGAGACGTGAGCGAGACGCCGTTGGAACTCAAAGTCGAACGCCCGATCGAGCCAGCCAGGCTGCGCATCTACATTGGCGCCGCGCCCGGCGTGGGCAAGACCTTCCACATGCTCAACGACGCGTACCTGCTGCGCGAGCAGGGGCACGATGTGGTCATCGGACTGGTGGAAACGCACGGACGCAAGCACACCGAGGCGCAGATTCGCGATCTAGAGGTAATCCCACAGCGGGTGATTCCCTACCGTTCCGTCCAGTTGCAAGAGATGGATCTCGAGGCAATCCTGGCCCGGAAACCCCAGATCGCGGTGGTGGACGAGCTGGCGCACACCAATGTGCCGGGGAGCAAGAATCGCAAGCGGTACGAGGATGTCCTGGAGCTGCTGGACGCGGGAATCAACGTGCTCACCGCGGTCAATATCCAGCATCTGGAGACGCTCAACGACGCCGTGGCGCGCTCGGCCAACACAACGATCCGCGAAACGGTGCCCGACGGCGTATTGAAGCGGGCCGACGAGGTCGTCAACGTCGATGTGACCGTCGACGAACTGCGGACGCGGCTGCGGCAGGGCAAGATTTACGCGCCGGAAAAGGTGGAGCAATCGCTGGCCAACTTCTTCCGCAAGGGCAACCTGAACATGCTGCGCGAGCTCGCGCTGCGAACGACGGCGGAGCAGGTGGGTTCGCAGGGGGCGCAGTACCGGCGCGATCAGGGGTTGGAGCAGGCTCCGATTCCGGAGAAGGTGATGGTCTGCCTGTCGACGCGGCCGGGCTCGGAGCGGCTCATTCGCGTGGGTTCGCGCATAGCCGGCCGGCTAGCCACCAACTGGTACGCCGTCTATGTCGCGCGGCCGGAAGACGACGCGGGCCACGGCGATCCCGAGGCATTTCAGCGCTTGCAGGAGGCGCAGCGCATGGCCCGCGAGCTGGGCGCTCAGGTGATTACGCTTCGCGACAAGAACGTTTCGGACGCGCTGATTCGCTTTGCCCAGCAAGAGAGCATTTCGCATGTGGTCTTCGGCCAGTCGGTGCGCTCGCGCTGGGATATTCTGCTGCGCGGATCGGTCCTCAACCGCTTTCTGGCCGAGGTGCGCGATGTGACGGTGCAGGTGGTGCCGATGCAAAAGACGGCGAGGCGCGGGTGAGGATTTCGATTTTGGAGGTTTGATCGCCGTATGGCTACTTTTCACATCTCGCGGGAAGAGGCGGCGAAAGACTTCGACGGGCTGATAGACCGGATACGGAACGGGGACGAAGTGTCGATTGAAGTGAACTCGGCGACGATTGCGGTGATGAAACCGGCGCGTGAGCATGTGCGGTTGCTTTCTGAGTCGCTCAAGATGGCTCGGGAGCGGGGTTCTACGGTGACGCTGGACGACGAGTTCGGCCGGGACCTCGAAGATGTCATCAATTCCCATCGTGAGCCGATGTTCGGACCAGATTACGATCCATGGGCCTGATTCTCGATTCCAGCGTCGTGCTTCTCGCGGAACGCAGAAGGCAATCCGTTCCTACGCTCCTGGCTGGGGTGCTCGCCGCAACGGCGCTTTCGATCGGATTTTCCGTTTTAACCGGCAATCCGCGGCATTTTCGCATGATTCCCGGTCTGTCCGTGGTTCCCTTCTAGCGCCGCACTTCCCTTCCCAAGATAATCTTCGCGTCCTTTGCGATTCTCTCCTTGACAGCTTAGGAGAGTTCGAGCTACTCTCCTATTGAACTTAGGAGAGAATTTGCCCGAATCCAATCCAACCTCGACAGACAATCAGACGCAGTTGCTGCCCGGCACACTGGATCTGCTGATCCTGAAGGCGGTCTCCCTCGGTCCGCTGCACGGTTACGCGGTGCTGCTGCGCATCGGCCAGATCTCGGGCGGCGCGCTGTTGATCGAGCAGGGGGCGCTCTACCCTGCGCTGTTTCGCCTGGTGAAGCAAGGACTCCTGAAGGCCGATTGGGGAATCTCCGAAAACAATCGCCGCGCCAAGTTCTACGAGCTGACGGCGCTGGGACGCAAGCGGTTCTTGAAAGAAACGGAAGACTGGAACCGGCTGGCCGGGGTAATGGCCACGGTTCTGGCAGCAAAAGCGGAGGAAGCATGAGACTCTTCGAATGGATTGCAGCGAAGTTTTCCCTCTCCGAGACGCGAGACGATTTGGAAGAAGAACTCCGTTCGCATATCGCGCACCGCGCCGACGATCTGGTTCGCTCGGGGCTTTCGCGCCGCGCAGCGGAGCGCCGGGCCCGCATCGAGTTTGGCGGCTATACCAAGTACTCGGAGCAGGGGCATGAGGCGCTGGGCATTCCGTTCTTCGAGTCGCTCGCGCAGGATCTTCGCATCAGCCTGCGGAAGTTGCGGAGGTCGCCGGGGTTTACGGTTGCGGCGGTCCTGACCCTGGCGCTGGCCATCGGCGCGAACGCCGTCGTCTTCAGCGTGCTGAACTCTTTTCTGCTGCGGCCCCTGGATGTTCCGGATTCGGGCAACCTGTACGAAATTCAGCATGGAGACGAGGCTTCCGGGTACATGTCGTATCCGGATTACCTGGATCTGCAAGATCGCAACCGTAGCTTTGACGGCCTAGCCGCCTGGAGCGTCAGCGCGGTTGGTATGGACTCAGGCGAGAATGCTTCGAGGGCTTGGATCGCGGAGGCGAGTGGGAACTACTTCGACGTGCTCCGCCTCCAGCCGTTTCTTGGGCGATTCTTTCACAGTTCGGATGAGCATGGCCTGAACAGCGCGCCATACATCGTGCTCTCCTATGCGTACTGGCACGATCATTTTCACGCGGACCGGGCCGTGGTGGGCAGGACGGTGGAGTTGGACAAACATCCGTTCACGATTCTCGGAGTGGCGCAGCCTGGATTCCACGGGACCCTTTTGTTCTTCAACCCCGACTTCTTTACTCCGATGGTGAATGATCCGCAACTGGGCGGCGGCGGGGATCTCAAGTCTCGCTCATTCCATTCCGTGTTCATGGCGATGGGGCACCTGAAGCCAGGCGTCGCTCCAGCCTCGGCCGTCTCGGACCTGAACTCGATCGGATCGTATTTGGAAAAGACGTATCCGAAAGAGGAAGGTAAAATGACCTACTCGCTGGCGAGCCCGAGCCTCTACGGCGACTATCTGGGCAGGCCGGTAAGAGCCTTCCTTGCAGGACTCATGCTGTTGTCGGGGCTGATCCTGCTGGCCGCATGCGCGAATCTGGGCAGCCTGTTTGCAGCCCGGGCGGCCGACAGCTCCCGGGAAGTGGCACTGCGGCTCGCCTTGGGTTCGAGCCGCAGGCGCATCCTGCGCGGACTGCTGACCGAAGCGTTACTCATTTCTTCGATGGGCGGCACTTTAGGGCTGGCGGGCAGCATGGTGCTCTTGCGCGCTCTCAGCGCCTGGCAGCCAATTCCCCGTTGGCCGCTTCACTTGTCAGTGAATCCGGACACCAGGGTCTACCTGGTGGCGCTGTTCTTGGCACTGGCGAGCGGATTTCTCTTCGGCGTGGTTCCCATCCGCCAGGTCATGGCCACCAATCCCTACGAGGTGGTCAAGGCAGGTTCGGCCGCGAGGACTGGCCGTCGCCTGACGCTGCGCGATGTCTTGCTGGTGGTTCAGATTGCAATTTGTGCGGTTCTGATTACTTCGTCCATGGTTTCTCTGCGCGGCCTCTTGCGATCCATTCATGGCGATTTCGGTTTCGATCCCCGGAATGTGCTCCTGGTAGATACCGACGTCGGCATGGCCGGCTACACAGGCGACAGGGTGCTCCCGATGCAAAAGCGCATGATGGAATCCTTGCAGTCGATCCACGGCGTGGAATCGGTGGCATTGACCGACTCCCTTCCTCTGGGCGGAGATGGGACGGGCACAAATATCTTTCGCGACACAGCTTCGGACTTGAGGCCGGCAAATGCCGCTTTCAACGCCGCCAGCTACGACGTATCCCCTGGATACTTCCAGACTGCGGGAACGGCATTGCTGGCCGGACGAGACTTTACCTGGCAAGACGACAAGAGTTCGCCGCGCGTTGCGGTGGTGAACGGAGAGTTCGCACGAAGGATCTTTGGCTCGGTCTCCGGCGCGCTGGGTAATCATTTCAAGAGGCAGGACGGTACCCGAATCCAGATTGCCGGGATCGCGGAGGATGGCAAGTACGAAAGTCTGACCGAAGATCCGCAGCCGGCGGTCTATTTCTCGATCCAGCAGTCGCCTTCGTCCAACACCTGGCTCTTGCTCCGAGCCGGCCCCGGCGTCGATTCTCAGCCACTTGGAGCTGCGATTCGAAGCCATCTGCGCGAGGTGGACGAAAGCGTTCCCGTCTTTGTCCAAACCTGGTACAGCGAATTGAATGCGGTTCTGTTTGGCCCGCGCGTCGCCACGATTTCGCTGGGGGTACTCGGCGGCATGGGCGCGATGCTGGCAATCACGGGAATCTTCGGCATGGCGGCGTACTCGGTGAGCAAGCGGCTCCGCGAACTGGGCATTCGCGTGGCGCTCGGGGCGCAACGGAAAGAGGTGCTGGCAGCGGCCCTGGCAAAGCCAGTGCGGCTGCTGGCGATTGGGTCGGCAGCAGGCTTGGCACTGGGACTGCTGGCGACGCGGGTGCTGGCCTATATCGTGTACCAGGCTACCCCGCGCGATCCGCTGGTGTTGGCCGGGGTAGTGCTGGCCATGCTGCTGCTGGGCCTGGTGGCGACGTGGATTCCCGCGCGCAGGGCGCTTTCCGTCGATCCGCTGATCCTGTTGCGCGAAGAGTGATTCCCCGTCATTCGCTGAAAACCCGAACCTTCACGTCGGAATGGTTTTCCTCGGCGCCAACATCGATCGTCAGTTCGTCCAGATGATCGATAAGCTCTTCCAAATTCTCCGGCCTGATCTGCGAAAGAGTAAGCGGGACGCCATGTTGACTCAGCGCTTCATCCAGATGCCGGTGGGCCTGCGCTGGAATCAGACTGGCCAGCCGCACCCCGGCGCGAAGCAGTTGCATGGGAACGCGGATGTTGACGGAGACTGGCCCTTTTCCCGTATCGCGTCCGGAATCGGCCTGGACCAGGACACGCAAGTACTTCGGCCGGACCCTGGGAGCTTCCGGTCCGTTTCCGTTGGCGAATCCGGTTTCGCTCGCCGCCGGGGAGCTTGCGGCGGTTCCCACGCCGTTCGATTCGAGTGCCGCAATGAGGCGTTCCGCTTCTTCGGCGGTGATTTTATTGGCGGCGAGCATGTTCAGGACTTGACGGCGGTTTTCGTTCATGGCAATTCTCCGGGAAAGCGGTTGAGGAAAAGCTGAAGATGTTGAAAGATTTCCGACCTGGCGGCGGACTGGAAGGCGGACCGGGCGGTTTCGGTCACGCGCGATAGCGGAAAGTGACTCCGCGCGAAGACCAGCAGCAGGAGCCAGAAGCCCAGCGCCAGAAAGCGATCCCGCCCGCCCACCAGGCACAAGAGCCGTTCGGCCTGAGCAATGTCGATGCGGCCAGCCGCGAAGAGCGTTAGAATCTGGGACCGTTCGGATGCCACAATTCGCCCTCCTAAAGAAGTTTCACCACGATTCGACTGCCCTCGGCCTCAACCCGTACATCCGTGCCAGGCAGCGCGCAAAGAATGCCCCAAAAAACGGCGATGGACCGCCAGAAGCGCAGAAATCCGGCAAGAGAGGCCGCGAGGAGCACGAGCAGGACCAGAGGCGCAAGCAGAATCGCCGGTATCCAGAGCAGGAAGAGCGGAATCCAGATGCGAAAGCCGCGAAAATCAGGATTGTGGATGTGAACAATGGCAAGATTCGGCGTCATTTCAGGGCCTCTAGCGCCTGGATGGCTTGGGTTGCGGTGATTTCTCCGCCGTTGAGGCGCGCAAGAATCTCCGAGCTCGACGGAGCGGGATCGGTTTCCACGAATTCGAGCTGGCCGGAAATCCGGTTGAGGCGGGACTTGATCGTCGGGTAGCTCACGCCGAAAGTCTGCTCCATCTCTTTGATCGAGCCGTGAGAGCGCAGGAACGCGATCACAAACACCTGGTCTTCGAGAGCAAGCCGCGCCAGCTCGGGTAAGGTGAATGCGCCTTCCACGGCGATTTGCTTCTCTGGGAGACGCACCCGTTCGACCAGCATCGGTGAGCCCCCGGCGATGCGAAGCAGGTCTTGCCAGTCGGACGGTTTGGTAAGTTCAGCCACAGAGAGACTCGCATTTCTTGTTTCTATCGGGAATATTAAGAAACTTCATTAAGTTTTGCAAGGCTTTTTCTTAATTTTATCAATTTTCAGTACAAGCGGTCCGGCGTCTTTGTCCTGGGTCTGTTGGCGTTTGACGAAAAATGAAAAGACCGCCAGGGGGCGATTCCCTCGGCGGCCTTCCCGTTTGGAATTGGAATCTCCTCCCGGCTATTGACTTCCGTCGCCGTGGACGACCTTCTGCTGCGTCCAGGTGCCGGAAAGGACGCCGTTTGGATTCGCGTTGGGATCGTTGGTCTGGTAGCTGGTCTTGCCGGTTTCGTCCACCCACGTGTAGCCGTAGGTGCTCGAGACTTTGCTGATCTGGCCTGTGTTCGGGTCGCGCACCGTTTGACGGTCGAGCGCATAATCGACCCAGTCCGACGTCGCCGTGGACCGCGCGTTCATACTCTGCTGGGTGCGAGCCATCGACATGTCCGTCCCGCGCTGCATGGTAGCCATGAATTGCTCGTGCATCTGCTGGCGGACGGCCTGATCGTGCTGGAACTGCTGCGCATTGGCCTGCATCCGCGCGTTGCTGGCCTGAATCTGCTGCTGCATGAACTGGTTCGCCTGCTCCTGGCTGCGCCGCATCCAAGCCTGTTCCCACGGCTCCTGGACGCGTCCGCCCATCCCGGGCGCGTCCCACATGCGAAGCACCGCGGCGAACTGGTTCTCCGGGGCCGTCGTGTAGGTAACGCCGGCAGTGCATTTGTCCACCGTCGAGGGCGCGCCCTTCGTCTGCTGCGGAGGATGGCCCGGGCCACCGTAAGGCGTGAGCATGGGCTGACCGGGGTATACGGTCTCGGTGCAATCCACCATCGCGTCCAGCCGTCCCTTCATCGAGAAGCTGCCGTTTTGGTATCGCACGATGGCGCGGGCCAGCTCGCGGGTGGTCTTGGGCGGCGTCAGGTGCGATGCTGCGTACTTGGGCGCGAAGACGGCTTCGGCATCATGCAGGCCTTTCTGCGCCTTGGCATTTTCTTCCGCCGGAACCGGGTCGGGGCCGACGTACTGCACCTTCATCACTCCGGCCAGGTACACGAGGAATTGCTGCGCGCTGAGCGGCCCGTTCAGCGGAAGGCAATCGGTCTTGGGCATAAATTTGAGAAACGGCCCTTTGCCCCAGAACCACGCCAAAGCAGGCTGGCGTTCGACGAAGCTCAGCCCGTCGGGACTGGTCGCCCGGAAGACGTTGAACGGCACCGAGGTGCAGTTGCCGCCCTGATAGAGAATTCCCTGAAAGTGCCATTTGGCGGGGATCGTCACGGCAAAGGCATTCATATTGTTCAGGGTGGGGTCGGAGACATATTGCACCTTGGTCGCCCCGCCCGAGGCGCTCGCGGCGAATCCGGTAGATTCGGCGCCGTCAGTCGATTCGGACGACCCGGCGGCTGGGCCTTTGCAGCCGAGAAAAGTGAGTGCAATCAGGACAGTGGCAACCCTGGCGATGGCGGTCATGAGGAAAAGCCTCCAGACGGCGCAATGAACGCGTCTGCCCTAATACGCGTATTGCGCGGGAAAAACCCTTCATCGGAGGAAGATAGCGTCAATGCGCGTCGAAAACGTGCCGGAAGAAGACCCAAATCTCGCGGAAGAGGGTGAATCCCTCGACCGTCTGCATCGCCGAACCCAGGAAGAACCGGATCTTGTCTTCCAGATGAAACACAAGAATAGCCGCGACCGCAACGGCCAGGAAGACGGCTACGAAGAGGAAGCGGAAGAGCCGCCGCTCTTTTTTGCCAAGGGCTGCAAGCTGATGCTCAGCCTCTTCCCGGCCGAGCTGACCGGTGTAGGCGAGCGAAAGTATCTGCAAGCGTTCCAGTTTCATCAAAATGCCTCCGTCGGGAACCGAACGATGCTCGACGGGATGAGCCTGAACCGAAGAATCGGTATCGGAGGAAGCTCTACCCTGAAGTTCCGCGACAATATGGGAAAAGTCTAACGGATTAGTTCACACCAATACAGCGGCAGAACGGGGTACTTTCGTGGTATTGCTGACAGAATTCTTAGGATTTTCCCATTCTGGGGCAGGTTACGGCACCGTCAGAGGGCGAAGCGCGTGGGCGTCGTCCGTCTGGAAGAGGCCGGTAGGTCCGGCGACCGTGGAGGGCTGCGAACGGAAGAGATAGCGAATGGAAAATCCCGCGTTGACGTTGGTGTAATTGCGCGAGTTGTTGGCTCCGGCAAAACCGCCGACGAACCAGTGGTCGTTGATCGCGTAAGCGACCTGGCCGCGCACGTCGTAGTTGGGGCCGACGCTGGTGAGCGCGGCGAGCGTCGCATTGTTGAAGGTGTTGGCCTCAATGCCAATGTCCAGCGGGGCCAACGGCTCGGCATCCTCGGAGAATGCCTGGATGCCGAAGCTGCCCAAAACCGTGTAATGCCATTTCGTCAGGTAGTGGCCGGTCCAGGTGATGGGGACATTGGCCAGGAAGTAGGCTTGCGGACTGAAGTAGCCGCCCTGTCCATAGGTAAATGCCTGCAGATTGTACGAGTAGTGCATGGCGAAGAAGTTGGCGCCCACGTTGAGCTGGCCGTATTCCGGCATGGTAACGATGCGCCAGTACGCGCCCATGGAACCGTCGTAGCGGCGGTTTTCCTGTACATGCAAGCCGGTGAGATACTGGCCGCCCGCGCCGGCGTAAAAGCCGGAAATCAGGTCTCCGCGCGAGTATTGCACGTTGCCGGAGTTGGCGATGACCCCACCCCAAACATTGCCTGGGTTGAACGTGGAGATGGATCCGGGATCGCGCAGACCGCCGTACGAAAGCTGCGTATCCTTGACCGAATCGCGGTTGAAGCTGAAGGTGATGGGCCCCTTGCCGGGACGCCAGCTCACGCGGCCGGTCCAGTTGGAGATGAGAAAGCCGTAGGGAGTGTAGCCGCCGGCGATCGCGAAGTTGCCGAAGGTGAGCTGCGCCTCGCCTCCCATGCCGGCCGCATTCTGCTGCGCGGGTGGCGTGGTCGAAGCGGCCGCTCCGGTGAGGGTGCCGATCGGTTCCGGAACGGTAGCGGTCACGCCGGCCGTGGTCAGGTTGATCACCGCCGTACCGTTGGCCTGCCCGGAGTCCAGAAAGACGGGATGGCCGATGAAGGTAAGCCGCGCGGTGGTGCCGAGCGGGACCGAGGCCTCGAAATCGGCGTCAAGCGAGGTGAGATTGCCGTAGCCGGGGTCGCCGGTGCGATGCGCGATATTGCCGGTGCCGCCCAGCCAGGCGCTGTATCCGCCCTCAATGGTGCGCAACTGCATCTCCGCCTCTTCGCGGGGGCTGAGAACGGCCGGCGTGGGATGCGTCAGTCGCGCCCAGGGCCCCTTGAGCGGAGGCAGATTGCGCTCCTGCAATTCCTGATCGGTCAGGCCGGCGCCGCTCGACGACTGCGTCCCCTGCGTGGTGGCGTCCGTGACCGGCAACTGCGGCGGGGGCCCTTGCGGCTCCGCGGGAGCGGTAACTAGCGTCGGGACAGTGTTTGCGGTGGCAGCCGGCCTGGGCTTGTGTCTACGCGCGGTCCTGAGTTTGGGCGCGGGAGTGGCGGGGAGCGGTGCCGGCTGCGGCGCCGGGGGAACCTCCGCCTGAGGCGCGGGCTGGGCGGCGGGCTTCTGCGCGGAATAGGCGCCGGCCGCCGCGTCCTGCGCGGAGGGGGTGTACTGGGTGTTGCTGTAGGTCGGATTGGTCGATCCCGCCAAAGGCTGCGCCGGGCTGCCGGCTTGGCCTGGAGCCGGGCTGGTCGTCGCATTGGGAAGGTATCGGATGGTCCCGGCGGTCAGCCCTTGCGTCAGTTGGCCATCCGTCTCGTCGGTAAGCAGGGCCTGCGCCCTGGCGGCGACGGGATTCATCGGTTGGGAGGAGAGACGCAGCCCGGAAGAGGACGTTTCTAGCGGAGATTGGGGTGTTTGAGCCGGCTGCCGGTAACTTTGCTCGACAATTTGCGGATAAACCGGCTGAGAGCTGGCCGGTTGCGCGCGGGGTGAAGCGCTGTCCGCTGAAGCAACGGTTGCTCCCGTGGCCGGCAGGTTCATACGGCCCTCGTAACTGACTGCGGGCTTGCGCCGGGCGGCGCTGGCGATCGTTGAGGGCTTGCTCGAAGAAGCCCCTATCGCGGCCGACGCGCTCTGCCGGCTTCCCGATGGCTGGTTTGAACCGCCCGTCTCCGGAGGGAGCCGCAGATCGGGAAGAAGCTGGCTGCCCTGATTCGATCCCTGTCCCATTCCCTGGCCGGGCGTGGTCGCGGAACGCGGCGCCGGAGTGGTCTGGTACGCGGGCAGCGGCGCCGTCGTGGTGGTGGGAACCGGGTACACGGGCAGACTGCCGGGAGTCGAGCCCGGCTGCGGATTCGGATTGATGAGAATGGGAGCCTTCGGATCGTAGGGATCCTGACCATAGGCCGGCAGAGGCGGAAGCGGACGCGCGGATTTGCCGGCACTGGGCGCGGCATCCTGGTCGGGACTGAGAAGATGCGCCAGGTCGTTCGGCGTCGCGGCGCGGTTGTTGGGCTTGATCGCCTCGGGATGGTTCAGCTCATGCGCCAGACGGTCGGTAGGCGAGATGGTCGGCATGGCGGCCAGCGAAGCGCGCCAGTAGTCGGCGGCGCGGCCGTTGTCTCCGCGCGCCTGCTCGAAGCGGGCGGCAAGCGCCAGAATCGCCGCGTCGCGCGGATAGCGGTCCAGCGCCTGCCGCAGCCATATCTCCGCCTGGCTCTTGTCGTTGGCGGTCAACGCCGCGCCAATGGCGCCCTGAAAGTCGCTCGAAGCCGCGTCCTGGAAGTCGATCTCCTTGAAGATTTCGAGCGATTCCTTGGCGCGGCCCACCCGCAGGTAGCCGCCGGCAACAGCCTTGCGCACGGTGAGGTTGTCGGGGAAAGCCTGCGCGGCCGCGTCCAGGATCGTGATGGCGCGGTCGCTGTTGCCGTTGTCGAAGGCCAGCGCGGCGCGGCGGACGCTCCAGTTGGCCCACAGTCCCTGGATCGTCTCGCGCTGCGTGTTCGATAAATCCTGCCGTGCGCCCAGGCTCATCAGCGTCGGGTAGAGCGCGCGGTCGTTGAAGGTGTTGTAGAGCAGATACGCCTGCTGAATCTCGACGTCCGCCGGCGGCTCCTGATGTAGCGTCGCATAGTGCTTCTGCACCTGGTTGAAAATCTCGATCGCGTCGGCAGTATCGCCGGCGCCGGCGTAGAGGCTGCCCTCGCTCTGCAGGAACTGCACGTCCAGCTCCAATTGCTTGCGGATAGCGGTCGGAATCAGCTTGATCTCCTGCAACGCCTCGGCGTCGCGGTGGGTCAACTGCATAGTGCCGATCAGACCGCGCCAGGCGTCCAAGTTGTCCGGGTGCGCCTCGAGAATCTGGTGATAGAGCGCGTAGGCATCGGCGGTGTTGTTGCGCCGCAGGTAAATCGAAGCCAGTTGAATCTGAACGGAGATCGAGGGCTGGCCGCCGCTCTTGGCCGCGAGGCGCGCCGAGCGTTCGAGCAGACCCTGCGCAATTTCCAATTGATTCGCAGTCGCGTAGATGGAGCCAAGCATGGAGAGGAATCCGGGGTCGGCCAACGCGCTCTCGTAAGTGTCCGGCGGCATCTTTTCGACCAGCTCGATCGATTCGTTGTCGTGGCCCAGTTGATGCTCGGCGGTTACCAGCCCCATCCACGCGGGCAAATTGGAGGTTTCCTCGGCCAGCACCTGCTTGTACATCTCCGCCGCCTGGTCGTAACGCTTGGCGGCCATCAGGATGCCGGCGTATTGCAACCGCGTGCCGGTCTTGAGCGTGGAGCCGTCGTCCGGAAATGGCAGCGCCAGAGCCTGAGCCAGCACTCTTTGCGCGTCCGCGTCGCGCCCGGACGCCTCATAAATCGCCGCCAGATTCTGCAGATAGTCCGGGTCGCGATTGAGGCTGGCCTTGACCGAGGCCGGAAAGCGCGCCATCGTGGCCAGCGCCTGCTGGCTCTGGTGGTTGCGCGCATACGAGAGGAACAGGCCGCGCCAGGCATCGAGCGAAGTGGGCTGGATGCGCGTTAGCTGCTGGTAAATTTCGGCGGCTGCGGGAAACTGCTCGCTCTTGATGTACACGCCAGCCAGGCCGTTGAGCGCCTCCGGGCTGCGCGGACGCATATCGAGCGCCGCCTTGTATTTTTCCGCGGCCGCGTCCAACTGGTTCACGTCGAAGGCCAGCGACGCCTCGCCCATGGTGAACCAGAAGCGCGAAGTGGCCAGCCCTTCCGAAACGGAGCGATCGCGAAAGCCATTCTGCTCCGCCTGTTCGAGGTACGCGATCGCCGCGCCGAAGTTGTTCTGCTGCATGCGGACAAAGCCCATGCCAGCCGCCGCGCGAGCGTCTTTCTCGTCCTTTTCGAGCATCGCCTGAAAGCGCGACTCCGCCTCGGTGAGATGGTGCGCGTTCAGCGCCGCAAAAGCCTCGCGCTCCTCCGGCGTGCGAGCAATGCCGGCGTTCATCTCCGCCAGCTTGCTCTCGTTGGCGGTGAGCCTTTGCTGGAGTTCGGTGTCCTTGGGGTGCGTCTTCAGATATTCCTTCAGCTCGGCGGCCGAGGCGGGATTGGCCGAGTCCCAAACCAGCGCCTGACGCAGCGCGCTCTGCGCTTCCGGCGTCTCCTGGTGCTCGCGCAGAATGCGCATGCCCTCAGCGCGGGTCTTGGCGTCATAGGTCAACATGCGGCCGAGCGTGACCACAAATCGCTGATCCCCGGGGTTTCGTGCGGCCATGGCGCGCATGGCTTCGAGCGCTTCCGACTTGCCGTTGGCCGTAGAGTAAAGCGTATCGTAGTACGCCATGGCGATGTCGCCGTCCGGCGGATGGTCGCCGTAGAGTTCGCGGTAAATGCGCATGGCCGCTTCCGGATTGCCGGCCTTGGCCAGCGCCCCAGCCTGCCCCATGCGCGCATCGCGGGTTTTGTTGCTGCTCAGGCTCTGAATTTTGGCGATATTGGGATCGTTGGGATTGATTCTGCGCAGCTTGTCCAGGGCTTCGTCTGATGCCTGCGAGTTGCCGCTTAGCCGGTAATCGCGAGCCACGCCGGCCAAGGCCTCCGGGTTGTTCGGATCCGAAAGAAGCACCTGCTGCCAGTCCTGAACCGCCAGGTCCGGCCTACCCCGCGATTCGAGCGAACGCGCCTTGGCGATCAGATCCTGTTTCAACTGAATTTCTTTGGGAGTCTGGGCAGACGCGATGGAAACGATCGAAAGCAACGACATACACAAAAGGAGAAGCGGACGCGCAGCCCCGGAAGCCCCGCGGAAAGCAGTCTTCCGTCGCGTACCTTGCCGGTCCCATTGCGTCGTATTTCTTCGCACCGAAAGCAGTTCTCCTTGTGCTGTGCCCTGCCTATTCCGATTGCTGCGATCCCTCCTCGGCAGAGATCGCGAGTAGTTCCTTGGCCCTCAAAAAAATTCGCACGGAGAACCGCTTTAACGACTCCATCGTACTAGCAGTTCCCCGCTGGCTCCAAACTGAAACCGCTTCTCGATCCAGCCGCTCGCAAACAGGACTAGATTCTGATCGTAATACGCCGGAGCGCCTCCGTAGCCTGTTCCGTACAGATTTGATTTTTCATCGAGTTGCGAATTGACCCGCACCAACTGTTGGGCAAACGCGGTTTCGTTCGGAATGCTCTCCAAATAGGGCAATAACGCGGCGGAAAATCCCACCGGTCCCCCTCCGTGCAAGGGCACTCCGTCTTCGTTGATTTTCTCGGGCGGTGCCGCTTCCTGCGTCAGGTACCGGCTCATGCCGATGAGCGAATGCAGAATGCGAACCTTCGCGGGGTTCGACGCCGGCAGCATGCCCGCCCAGAGATAGACGCGGATCGCCTCGTAACTGCCCAATGGCTGGCCGGTTTCCTGGCCCGGCTTGAGGCAGGGAGTGAAACCTTTGCCGGGAGCGTAGCACACCCAATCCATTGCGAAGCCGTTGACGGCGCTGCGCGTGAGCAGGGATGGGATTTCCATGGCGATGTTGCCCCACGGACCTCCTGGATCGGCCGCAGCGAGCCGATCCAGAAGGAACAGCGGCGTGTAAGCGGGGTTGAGCAAGAACGCTCGCGGCAGCTTGAAACCCACCGTCGCGGGGAGCACGGCGGGACCGAAGCCGGGCAGTTGAACCACTTCATTGCGCGCAATCAGGGCCGCCAGGCGCCGCCCGAGCAGGGTGAAATGCAAATCGTGCCAGAGCCGGCCGGCTTCAACCAGGTCGTAGGCGATCCAAAGATCGGAGTCGGAGGCGGAATTCGCATCCAGTACGCCCCAGCGCCCGTCTTTGCTCTTGCCCCACTCCCACGCCGGCAGATGCGCGCCCAGGTCGCCCTGCGCCAGGTTGCTCTCTGTCCATGTGAGCAGCCGGTCGAACTGCGGACGGTCGTCGTCCACCAGCGCGAAGAAGAGCGCATAGCTCTGGCCCTCGGAGGTGGTGCGGTCCCCGCCCTGAGGATCGATGACCCGCCCATCGCCGCTGATGAAGCGATTGGCGTAGGCGTGCCACAGGCGCGAGAAATCGGGCGCGGCCTGGGCGCCGGCCATCGCGGCGCCAACCAGGACAAACAGCGCCGCGGCGAGCGCGATGCGCGAGCCTTTGCCCCAAGCCGTGCTGAGCTTCCTTTGGCGTTGTCCGGAAAGCCTGCGGATGTGCATATTATTCGTCTTCCAACTGCAGTCGTTTGCGCGCATGGTTGCGCAGGAAAATGCGCACCCAGATGGCCAGAGCCGCGCACAGAATCAGAACCACCACCGAAGCCAGCCACGGCACCTGCGTAAACCACATCGTCATCTGCGTCCACCACGGCAGCGTACCGATGTGGTACATGCTGGTGGCGATGCGGAACGACTGAAAAAGCGAGCCGTGCAGCACGGAGACCGTACCGTTGATATCGCTGGCCTGCTGCACCTTGAGGAATGTCGTCAGAAACGCTTCGTAGGTGGCCGCGTCCTTGACGTTGACGACCACGACGCTGCGCCCCGGCATATACGGCGACTCAATCCCCTCAATGACCGAATCCGGAGTTCCCGACGCGGTAAGATCGCCCGATTCGGTATGCTCGGGTGCTGGAATCTTCCACCAGGCGTGATGCGGCAGGCCGAAAAGGCCGGCCGTTCCTTTCACCGTCACCTGCCCCTCCTGCACATTGACCGGCAGCTTGTCGCTCAGTTTGGCGAATGCGGGCTGGTCGTCGCCGGTTCCCAGCACCAGAAAATCGGTCGCCACGCCTGGCCTCATGGCGTCCGCGCCATCGACCCGCACACGAAACACGGGCATGCCAGTCTGCCGGCCGAAGTGGCCCATGAGCGTTAGAAACAGCTCCAGCTCCTGCGGCGTCGGCAACGATGGCAAAACGACCGTGGTCTGGCTCAGGTCGGCGTGGTAGGTGAACGGGAAACCCGCATTGGCGAACAGTTCCAGATTGGGCAGCGTGGCGTAGTGCGAGTACCCCGTCAAATCGAGATAGGTGTCGCTGAGGATCGCACCCTGCATGTTGATCGGCGTGGTGTCCGTGCAGCCGCCCTTCTTCATCAGTTGAAACGTGAAGTCGAACGACAGCGAGTTCGAAAACGGCCGCAGGTTTACCACCGGAACCGGCACGTTGACCTGAATTTTCTTGGACGCCTCCGAGCCCGGGGTGAGCGGAAGCGAGCCTAAGAATGCGTTGTTGACGCGCACTTGCACACTCGAAATCGGCCCGATGGGGATGGGGTTGTAACGGTAAACCATCCTGAGGATGGCGTTGGGCCGGCGGTCGCTGTAAAAAATGTCGGGCGGAACGCGGAAATAGACGTTGAGCGGCGAACCGCCGTCGGTCTGCAACTCCTGCGCGGTGGCGTAATCCCAAAGCGCAATGGTCTGGTTGGTGCGCGCCCAGCGCGGCGCGGCGTCCGGCGCGGAAAAGTCCGGCAACTTCAGGCTGTCGATCGGCGCCACCGCGCCAGAGAGCAGATCGGAGTGCAGGGCGACCGCTTGCGCCGCCACCAGTGCCTGATCGGCATCCTGCCCAGTGACAATGAGAACCTTGCTGTAGGGGTCGGAGGGATTGGGCCTCATCGCCACCGTAGGACCGTTGATGGTTCCCAGATTGAGGCCGCCCGGTAGATTCGCCGGATTCTCCGCGACAAGAATCGCATTGCCTATGGGCACGGCGCCGATCGCGGTGGGAAAACGCACCGGACGCCCTTCCGACTCCATCCCGAAGTAGGAGGAGACCACGCCGGCCGCCTGGATCGCCTTTGCCGAGGGCGGCGCTGGGAAAACCACGGGGATTTTCGGCTGTTCGATCGCGTCGGTGTCGAGAAACGGCTGCGGCAACTGCTTCACATCGTCCGAGAGCGGCAGAATGTCGCCGGTGAAATCCATGTAAGTGCCAGTTGCCACGCGCGCCCACAGGGTGGTGTTGGCCGGGTCTTCGCAGACCAACACGTAGTGGCCGATGAACTCGATCGTCAGGCTGTTCTTGCGCACCAGCAGCTCCGCTGGGATGGAAAACTCGGCTTCTTCGTCATGTGCGCTGCCGCCCGGCGTCTGGCTGGGCGGGACCGGCAAGGTGGCGAAGAGCGTGCCGTTGAGCATCAACTGAATGTGGCTCAATTGCGGCAGCAGGCTGGGCGAAAACGTGTAGTAGATGTGGATTTTTGCCGCTTTGACGATGTGCGTCTGGTTCAGCGTGAAGGGGATGGTGACCTGGCTGTCGATGCCGTGCATCTCGATCGTGCTGGAACCGGCCTCGGCCAGCGAGAAGACGTCGTGAAACTGCCCCGCAGGCGGCGGAGGCGCTTTGACGATGGCCTGACGGGCCTCGTAGCCCATGGAACCGGGCTGGCCCTGCGCCGCGCGGCTGGAAAACGCCAAGCCGAGCAAGGCCAGCGGCATCAGCAGGGCGACGAGCAGGTGCGCCGCGACCGTCTTGGATTCCGGCTTCGCGCTCCGCCCAGACCCAGACTTGGACTTGGTTGCCGCGGCGGCTTTGCCTTTGCCCACGGCTTTGGTCTTGGCGGGCTTTTCGCCAAAGAGCAAACTGACAAACGTCATTTTCAGGCCTTTGAAAGACAGATAAAAGATGCGCCCGAGGCTCTTCATCGGGTCGTCGACTTCCCGGCTCTCGCCCCAGCCCAGCCAGGTGTCGGCGCGCGAATACAAGAGCACCGTCAGCAATTCCTGCTCCTGGATCGTGAGCCGGTTGAATTTGCTGCGCAGCGTGGTTCCCGTATTCGACACCAGAGTGACCGGCAGTTCGGCGTCGATCGAATTGACGGGGAAGATCAGATGGCCCTGCTCGCCGCCGGCCACGTCGACGGCTTCCTCCAGCCGAATCGCCGTCCCGCCGTTGGACATGTCGATGGTCTCGCCCTTAACCATGCGACCGTCGGACATCTTGAGCGTGACCGGCATCGCGACGCGAATGCGCACAAACCCGCGCAACTGCTGCATCTCCCGCGAGACGGCCGCGCAGACCCCCAGCACTACGATATTGAAAAAGCACCAGATGCAGTTCATGATGACCGTGCCGGGCCGGTCCTTGTCCCACCAGATAAAGCGAGGAATCGCCACCAACAGTCCCAGCAAGTTGAAGAACAGCAGCACCAGGAACGGCTGCGCGATCTTCACGTCAAAGAAGCTGCGCTTCACGATGCCGCCCTTGGCCGTCACATTGAACTTGCCCAGCTTGGGATTGATCAGCGCCAGCATGGTCGGCAGCAGAATGTACGGCGAGAGCACCGTCTCGTAAATTTCGTTCCAGAAGCTGTGCCGATGCTGGCCCTGGATGCGCGAGTTGGTGATGTTCGAAAGCGTCAAATGCGGGAGCGCGTAGGCCAGAATCGCCGCCCAGTACCCCGGCACGTTGGTGTGCGAGAGCAGCAGATAAATTAGCGGCGCGGTGAGAAAGATCAGCCGCGGCAGCGGATACAGAAAATGCGCCATCGCATTGAAATAGCAAAGCCGCTGGGCAAAGTTGAGCTTGGGAGCAAAGAGCGGATTGTCGGTGCGCAGAATCTGAATCATGCCGCGAGCCCAGCGAATCCGCTGTCCCACATGCGCCGAGAGCCGCTCGGTGGCCAGCCCGGCCGCCTGCGGAATGTTGATGTACGCCGTGTTCCAGCCGTTGGACTGCATGCGCAGCGAGGTGTGCGCGTCCTCCGTCACCGTCTCCACTGCGATGCCGCCAATCTCATCCAGCGCGTCTCGCCGCAATACCGCGCAGGAACCGCAGAAAAAGGTGGCGTTCCAGAAGTCGTTGCCATCCTGCACGATGCCGTAAAACAGCTCGTTTTCGTTCGGAATCACATGAAACTGATTGAGATTGCGTTCGAACGGGTCCGGCGAATAGAAGTGGTGCGGCGTCTGCAACATGGCCAGGTTGCGATCCCGCAAAAACCAGCCGATCGTCATCTGCAAGAAGCTGCGCGTCGGCACATGGTCGCAGTCGAAGATGGCCACATAGGCCGAGTCCAGCGACTTCAGCGCCGTGTTGATGTTGCCCGCCTTGGCGTGGAAGTTGTCGGGGCGAATCTTGTATCCGACGCCGGCCTCGAAGGCAAACTGCTCGAACTCCTTGCGCCGGCCGTCGTCCAGAATGTAGACGTGCAGCTTCTCCGCCGGCCAGTCGATGTTCAAAGCGCCCAGCGCCGTATAGCGCACCACGTCCAAAGGCTCGTTGTAGGTGGGGATCAGCACATCGACGTGCGGCCACTCGTCCGGAGCCTCCGGCAGCGGCATGGGCGCGCGGCGCAGCGGCCAGATCGTTTGGAAAAAGCCGAGGAAAAGGATGATGAACGCATAGCTCTCGGCAAAGACCAGAGAGAGGATAAAGAACGCGTCCAGCGCGCCCCAGTGGTTGGCGGGGTCCTGAAAAAACGCCACCGTGGCCGTCAGGCGCCAAAAACCGTAGCGAAAGGTCGCAAACAGCGAAAGCAGTATCAGCGTGAGCGTAATCAGGTACGAATCGGAACTTCGCCCGAGCGCCAACCCCATCAGCAGCGTCAACAACCCGCAAACCGCCTGCTGCGGCCATGTGAGCGGCAGAGTGCCGAAAAAATAAAAGGCGACCAGCGCGAAACAGAAGAACGCGATCCGGAAAACCTTGCTGAACCAGGAGTCTCCGGCGCCAATCTCATGCCAGATCTGGGCTAGATTCATCGTTCACTCCAGCGCACGCCGCGATGCCGTTGCGCGACGGGCGCGGATAACCCGCGCACCCACCCGGCAAGGTTGGCGTAGTCTTCGGCAACGACGGCGTTGGGGGAGTAATCCATCACCGTCATTCCTTCCGCCAGCGCTTCGCTGACGCTGGGACTGCGGCGCAGCGCAATAGGTACGAGACGATCCCCAATCTGCTCGCGGAGAATCTCGCGCACATCCAGATGCAGCGGCAATGAGGAATCGAACTGATTGAGCAGATAAAACGGCATCGGCGCCTTGCCGCCCGAAGCCTGGAGCTGGCTCGCGTTGTTGCGGAAAAAAGCCTCGATGGCGCCCACGCTGACCACCGAATTCATATCCGGAAGCACCGGAACAAGCACGAGGGGATCCAGGCGAAGTACTCGGCGAGCGGTGGCGCCGGAAGCGGTAGGCAAATCGATCAGGATACGATTGGCGCTTCCGGCGCAGCGGCTCACTTCCTGCGCGAGCCAGTCCGGCGCCGGCGTTTGCGGACCAGCCTGCGCGGCGCGCGGATCGGCGGACCGGCGCTGGGTCTCCGATTCCCGCGGTTGCGAGTCCGGCCCGCGCGATTCCGGATCCAGAGTCACCAACTGAATCGGCGCGTCGGCGCTCACACCCGGCGGGTTAAAGGTGCGCAACTGGCCCGGACGCTGATCGCGCGCTCCAAAGAAAAACGGCAGCAGCCCGTACGCCGCGGTATCGACCAGCAGCACGCGCTCCCCGCGCGAAGACAACGCGCGCCCGAGCGAAGCAACCAGGCTTGTCTTCCCGACCCCGCCGGCGAGCGAAAACACCGCCACCACCGGCACACGCGCCGGAGGCTGCGCGGGCGCCGGCTGGGCAGGCGCCATCTGCGGATCGAAGACGCCTTGGAGCGCATACCAGCGACTGGCGAGCCGTTCGCGCGAAGCGAGCGGCGTGTCGTCGATGGCTCCCGGATTTTGTCCCGGTACAAGTTCCTGAGCCGCGTAACGCGGCTCCGCCGAAACCCCGCCAGCAACGATGCCTCGATGGTCGAAATGGCCCGCAGGCTGGCTCGAAAACGGCCGCGCATACAGCCCGGAACCCGGCTGCGGGCTCGCTGGCTGCGCCGGACCTGGACTCTGCATCGGAGACGGGCGAGCCGCGGCGGCTTGCCCCGCCACACCGGGCTGATTAACGGCGGAAGATGGACTCGCAACCGGCGATTTGGCTGGCATCTCCGGAGACAGCCAGGCGGGGCCGGACGCAACTTCCCGCGTCTCGGGCGGCAGCCACGGCGAAGCCGGATACGGCTCTCGAAACGGCTCCGGCGCATACGGCGAGGCTGCGTACTCCCGGTACGCCGTCGCCGGCGTCGTGTACATCGTCCCCTGCGGCCCCGCCAAAGGCTGCTGCGGACTTTGCCTCGAACTCGCCGCCGCGGGCGCGGCGGGGTCGGCCGCAGGCCACTGCGGAATGGGCGGTACGCGAGGCGGTTCGGCGTGTGACGGCGCAAACTGCGGCGATGGGTCGCCTGGACTGGCAAAAGCGGTCTCATCCGGCGGGCGATCGAAGTCCCCGTCAGCGTCCCCACTGTCGAACGCCGGAGGAATATTGCCGGTGTAGCCCTCGGACGCCGCTGGCTGCCAGGATCGCTGCAGTGCGGCCTGCCGCTGCGCCTCCTGCGCGGCCAGCACAGCTTGCCGCTCGGCTTCGGCCTGACGCGCTATCTCCGCCAACCGCTCCGCTTCCGCCTGGCGCGCGGCTTCGGCCGCCTCGGCGGCCAGACGCGCGGCAATCTGCGCCTCTTCCTGCGCGCGGCGCTCGGCTTCCTCGGCCTCCTTGCGGCGTTGCTCGGCCAGGGCTTGCTCCACGCGCTGCCGAGCCTCTTCGCGGGCCAGAGCGCGCGAAGCCGAGAAGTCGCGGTATTTGGCTCCATGCAGATTCGCCCAGGAATAGAGAGTCGCGACATCCTCGGGCGTCGAGGCCTCGCCGGCGTCGGTGAGCGATTTTGGAGCCGTCGAATTGGACTCTGCCATGCCTGCTACTCTCTGCGGCAACGATTGGTTGCCGGAATTTGACACTCGCAATACCTCAAACCGCCGCTCCGCCCGTCCCGCGAACTCGATCTGGCGCCCGCAATCCGCCGAGCCGCTCCAACCAATATCCGCACAATGCGCCTTCAGCCTGATTTTAGGGCGAGCCTGTTATCAGAACCATAACATCTTCGAGGTTACCCTGGTACTACTTTTTTCGTTACCAGCCGGCAGGGCCAGCGCGCCATCCATTTTTGCGCAGGTTTTCATGCTGTACAGTAGCATTCCGGCGCCCCTCCATGAGATAGCGAGTATGGTGCATTCGGGCGTGAGATGCCTCAAAATAGGCCAACACGGGGCCGGTCCGCGCACCATGCCGTACCAACCCGGATTCGCCCCCGCGCCGGCGCGGCGGCCCGATCCGCATTCCGCCGCGTCACCGGCTCGACGCCGCCAAGGGCGTCCGTACCCTGGGAAGACCAACCCACTCTGTGCTACCTTTGTAAGTGGATGGCCTTACAGGAGCTCGTAGCTCAGTTGGTAGAGCAACGCACTTTTAATGCGTGGGTCCTGGGTTCGAATCCCAGCGAGCTCACCACTCCCCAGGCCGCCAACCCTCCACGGAAGATCACTACTAACCTCCTCGGCGAACAGAGACCCAGCGCCCAGGGTCTCTGTTCGCACAGGTCAGCATCGGTTCAGGCGACAAGCACCCGAGCCGGCTCCTTCTCGTTAGCTCGAACGGTAATTAGGATGTCCTGACCAAAAAGGATCAGGAATCGCATTAGCCGCTCTATTGAAAAGCCCGTGAGGCGCCCGCGCATAAGCGCCGATACTTTTGGCTGGTCCACACCAAGGATCTTTGCCGCCTCCGCCTGACTCAGTTCCCGCTCGCGAATCAGGACGATGATCTTTTGCGCCAGTTCGGCTTTAGCCAGCGCCTCTTCCGGATCGGGCAAACCGAGGTCAGCGAATAGGTTCCCGCTGTTAACAACATCGTCCTTTCCGCGTTTAATCATCTCTACCCCGGCAGTTCACGGTCGATTTCGATAGCCCGGCGCAAACGCTGCTTCACAAGTTGAATCACGCTTTGAGGGGTAGCGATGCCGTGTTTGGAATTCTTCTGAAAAATATGGAGCACATACACAGCATGCTCCAGTTTCACCGTGTAAGTCGAGCGAAAGGTGTCGCCTCGATGATCGGCGACTATTTCCATCACGCCTGGCGCGATGTTCTTTAGCGGCTTTGCGTTGAGGTGCTTGTCCCCGATCTGCGCCTGATACAAAGCGAATCCCATTTCTCGCTGGACAGCCTCTGGAAATTCAACGAGCGCGTCGTACGAGTCTGCTACGAAGACGAGCGGTCACTCTCTCGCAATTCCTCCACGACCCAAGCATGCCATAACTAACATGGGGGTTTCATTCCAACTGCAAAGATCCGGAAAATCGCCCCGTCAAGCGGCCAACCCTTCACTGGATTGCAACGGTCGAGTGCGTTAGCCTACGCCACATGCAACTGATTCTGACCGCAGTGGATGAGTCCCTCGCATTGGCCTGGCGTAGGTATTGCGGGGACCTGGAATTCGTTGAGGTTCACCACGGCTCAATTCTGGACGTGGCCTGCGACGCTGTCGTCAGCCCTGCAAACAGCTTCGGCTTCATGGATGGCGGCGTCGACGCGGCTTACCTGCGCTACTTCGGACGCGGAATCGAAGACCGCGCGAAGCGGGCGATAGCCGAAAGGCACTGCGGAGAGCTTCTGGTAGGCGCAGCCGACATCGTCGAAACTGGGGATGATCGCATGCCATTCATGATCGTGGCGCCCACCATGCGAGTTCCGATGGTCCTGCGCGATTCCGTGAACGTCTACCTGGCCGCGAGGGCAGTTTTTCTGCTTCTGAAATTCGGAGAGTTTGCGAATGGAGTCGAAGCCGGAACATCCATTGCCAAGAGGATCGAACGAATCGCCTTCCCCGGTCTTGGAACGGGCGTCGGCAGGCTCTGTCCAAACACCTGCGCAAGAAAAATTCGCGCGGCAATCGTCGCGATCCTTCTCGAACAATACTCCGCGCCCAAGACCTGGGCTGAGGCAAGCGAGCGCCATCAACTGCTGTACACCGATCTTCCTCAGCGGCTTCAGCGGAGTGAATGATTGGTTTCGTCGCTAATAGCCAAAGCATTCAAAGACTTTTAAGCCGTAGGCCGCTCCGGCGGCGGCATGCTCGCCAGGAACTGGTTCACGAAGGCCGCGCTGTATTCCTCAAGCAGCGCCGCCACGCGCGCCGGGTTCCCAGAACGCACAATCAGCCCGGCGTGGTGGTCCTTCCTCATCCGGTAGACCACCTCCGGCGCGTTGAAGGCCGAGGTATCCGGCTCCGCTTCCTTCGCCAGGCAGAGTACGCTGCCGGCGTAGTCGCGTCGTGGCGTGGGTGGTGCATACGCCTCCCCGCGCAGATGGGCAACTTCGATCTTCGCCCACTCGCGCCACAAATTCACCCCCGTCGAGTACTCCACCAGGTCGGAGATGAATGCGCCACCGACGCGCGCCGCAATCTCCAAAAAATAAAATCGCCCATCGGCATGAGCGCGAATGTACTCGGCATGCGTCACGCCGCGCTTCAGCCCCAGCGCCGGCGCCAGCCGCGAGTTCAGCTCCGTCAGCTCCGCCCAGTCGCGGCTGAGCCGGTCCACCGTGCGCGTGGTAAAAACGCCGCCCTCATGCATAACCTGCATCGGCGGCCGTCCGTACTGATGCGCCGAAGAAAAGACCACCTTCCCCTCGCTCACAATGGAATCCACATGAAAAATGTCGCCGGGCACAAACTGCTCCATCAGAAAGTAGCTCTGCCGGTCGCCCAACTCCTCCAAAATCGGCCAAAGCTGTTCCTGGCTGGCGATCTTCCTGATCCCCAGCGCGGAAGCCTCCGAGCGCGGCTTCAGCAGCCAAGGCCCCGGCACCCGTTCCATATATTCGCGCAGATCGTCGTGCAGCAGCACGCGCACAAACTCCGGCACCAGAAAACCGGCCTCGCGGGCGCCCATGCGCATGGCCAGCTTGTCCCGGTAAAACGCAATCGCCGTCGTCCCAATGCCGGGAATGCGCATGTGCTCGCGCATCTGCGCCACCACTTCCATATCGAATTCGTCGAGCGCCGTCAGCCGGTCGAACTTCCGGGTGCGCGCCAGCCAGGTCACCGTGTTGAGAATCTGCCGGTTGCTCAACCCGGCCGGCATCGTGATCTTCTCTTCCAGAATCTCGTTCGGCCACGGCGCGTCCTTCAGTTTGTCCATCGTCAACAGAACGGGCTTCACGCCCAGGTCGGCAAGCTGGCGCAGGAAATCCTGACCCTTTTCATAACTGGCGACGCACAGAAACCGCTGGCTGCTCTCGGACATCGGAAATCTCCCGGAAGTTGCGACTGGATTTGGCGGACTTGGATTGATACCTAAGTTGTGCATAGTTTTACCACAACCGCCCGCGGGAGCCCTTTTCGGCCCTGGCCGGCCCAATTTCGGTTCGCGCAACCAATTCGCCGGTCCCAGACTGGATTCCAGCCGGGCAAAACTGTCATGCTGAACGCATGGAAGACGAAGCAACCTTCGACCAATCCGGGCAAGTCGACGCCGAAGTTCCCATGCCCGCCGGGCTTGGGACGGAGATTGCCGCCCTTTTCGAGGACATCGGATTCGATCTCGAAGTCCCGGAGTTGCGCGGCTGCAAATTGCTTTCCGCGGATCTCGACGGATAATGGAGGAACACGTCATGCTATCCGTCTCCGGCATTCCCGCCCTCCACGACCGGCTCACCCTGCGCTGGCATGTGGAAGCGATCGAAACCTGGCGTCCGCCCAGCGGACCCGATCCAGACGCCGCATGGATCGCGCTCGTCGCCCGCCAACACCTGGCCAACTTCGAGCTCTGGCATACCGAGGACGCCGCCCGCACCCCCGGCGCCACCGACTCCGACCTGGCGCGCGTCAAGCGCCGCATCGACGACACCAACCAGCGCCGCAACGACCTTTCCGAGCAAATCGACCTCGCGCTCCTGGCCGCGCTCGATTCGAGAAGCCTGCCGAATCCCGCCTCTCCGCTCCACTCCGAGTCTCCCGGCCTGATGATCGACCGGCTCTCCATTCTGGCGCTCAAGATCTATCACACCCGCGAAGAGATGGAGCGCCCCGGCTCGCCCCAGGGCCACGCCCAGCGCAACGGCGAGCGTCTTGCCATCCTCACCGACCAGCGCGGCGACCTTGCCCAGTGTCTGGCGCGCCTCTGGGAAGAGACCCTCGCCGGCACTCGCCGCTTCAAACTTTACCGCCAGTTGAAGATGTACAACGATCCAGCCCTCAACCCCGCCGTCTATCGCAATCCCGTCCTTCGCCAACTGTCCTAGCCGCCGGAATTCCATTCCTCAACCCAGGCCATTGACGCGGAACCTGGTTCTGCGTATAAAGAGGGGGCTGAAGCTACAATCACTTCTGTGTCCCAATAACTGCATTCGCCACGATCCGAAGCTGGCGATGGCACACCGACCGATCATGACGATTGAGGCTCGAACACCTTTGTCCACCCGCAGGAAGCTCATCCCGTCTGCTGAACGCACCGGCGGACCCGGCTCGATCATCCCCGCAAGTCGAGGACCGGGTTCGCAGCCTCACGATGCCGCCTCGCTCCAGCACTATCAGGCCGCGCTCCAACTGCTGCAGCAGGCCAAGTTCGAACGGGCGCTGGTAGCCTTTGAAAAGCTCCTGAGCACCGCGCCTCCCACCCTCGCCGAGCGCTGCCGCGTCTATGTGACCGCGTGCCATCGCGAGTTGGGCAAGTCGAAGCTAGTGTTCGCCACTCCGGAAGAGCGCTACGACTACGCCGTTTCCCTTCTGAATATGGATTACTTCGAAGAAGCGCGCGAGCAATTCGTCGAGATACTGCGCGTTCTTCCTTCCGCCGACTACGCCCTTTACGGCCTCGCCGTGCTCGACGCGATCACCGGCCAGGTCGAGGAATGCCTCGAACATCTCTCCGGCGCCATCGAGTTCAACCCGCGCAACCGGCTGCAGGCTCGCACCGACACCGATTTCCACAGCATGCAGGACGATCCGCGCTTTACCGAGCTGCTCTATCCGGAACCGTAGCGCGAATTCGTCCTTGGCCGCCCCAACGGTCTAACATGGAAGAGATCGTCTCGCACACCGCATCCAGTCCTGGCTCTTCCCGCGCTTCCCCAACTCCGAAGGAACACGATTTTGAGCAGCCCCGCAATCGTCGCGCAGCCTACAACGTTGCGGGTAGTGGCGATCGGCGGCGGCACAGGGCTGTCTACTCTGCTGCGCGGCCTGCGCCGGCACGTCGCCGTCCCTGGCCAAATTCCTGGCCAAATACTGGGCCAGCCCAACCAGGGCTGCGAACCCTGCCTGATCGCCGATCTCGCGGCACTGGTCACCGTCACCGACGACGGCGGTTCCTCCGGCCGCCTGCGCAAAGGATTCAACATGCTCCCGCCCGGCGACCTGCGCAACTGCATGGTCGCCCTCAGCGAGGAGGAAGACCTGATCGCGCAGCTCTTCCGCCACCGCTTCCGCTCCGGCGGCGACATGGAGGGGCACAACTTCGGCAATCTCTTCGTCGCCGCCCTCACAGAGATTACCGGCGACTTCGGCCAGGCCATCCAGCTCGCCTCGAAGATTCTCGCCACCCGCGGCCGCATCTACCCCGTCACCACCGCCAACGCCACGCTGGTGGCGCGCATGGACGACGGCACGATTGTCCGCGGCGAAACTGACATCAGCGCCAGCAAACGGCGCATCGTCGAACTGATGCTCGATCCAGCCAACGCCGCACCCCTGCCCGAATCGCTCGAAGCCATCGAGCGCGCCGATCTCATCACCGTCGGCCCCGGCTCGCTATACACCTCGCTCATCACCAACCTGCTCGTCCAGGGAATCCCCGAGGCACTCGCCAAAGCGCGCGGCCTGCGCGTCTTCATCTGCAACCTGATGACCCAGGCCAACGAGAGCCTCGGCCTCAGCGCCTCGCAGCACATCGAGCGCATCTACGAGCACACCGGCGCGCCCATCTTCGACTACGCCATCATAAACACCGCCCCGGTCTCGCCCCAGATGCTGCTTCGCTACGCCGCCGAGGGCGCCGTGCCCATCCTGCCTGACATCGACCGCGTCGAAGCCATGGGCGTCAAATGCATCGTTGGCAACTTCCTGAGCGAATCGGGCAGTGCGGGCGACGGCCAAATCGGCGTACTGCGCCACGCCAGCGACCGCGTCACCGCCGCCCTAATGGAGCTGGGCAAGCTCGTTGCCGTTCGGAATTAGCACCGAGCTATCAGTTTTCCCTTCCCCAATTCCCGGCTCGTCCCGTACATTGATGGAACGCTGGAATTAACGCTGAAACTACACACGAAATGGAATCCTATGCGCAAGATTTGGATCCCTCTCAGTTGCTGTCTGTTCGCATTTGCCATGTATGCCTGGGCGCAGGGGCGCAAAGTCGGCCTGTGGGAAGTGACCACCACCATGACCTGGCAACAGTCGCCCTTCCCTCCGGGCATGACCCCGCCCGCCGGTTCGCCCTTTAGCGCCGCGCCGCAGATCACCCAGGTCTGCCTGACTCAGGCCATCCTCGACAGATACGGAGCGCCCCCGCCGCAAAACGGCGACTGCCAGCTCTCAAACGTCAAGAAATACGAACACGGCGTCTCTGCGGACTTGTCCTGCACCGGACGCATGACCGGCAAAGGCACGTTCGAGTCGTCCTGGACCGATTCCGACCACGCCAAAGCCTCCTCTCACTTCACCGGCACCGTCCAGGCACGCACCGGAACCAAGCCAATTGAGTGGACCACCTCTTCGACCTCCGTCTTCAAGAGCGCCGATTGCGGCAACGTGAAACCGAGGCCAATTCCAGAAGACAAATAGCCGCGAGTCAACCCCATGCTCAGGCGGCAGCTTCCGTAGTCCGCTTCAACTGCCCGCACGCGGCGAATATATCCCGCCCCCGCGGCCGGCGCACGTAGGTCTGAATCCCCGCAGCCAGCAACTGCGCCTGAAACGCAGCCACCGAAGCCGCCGATGGACTGGAGTACGCGATCCCCGGCCCGGGATTCCACGCGATCAGGTTCACCATCGCCGGAATATTCGCCTGCCGCACCAGCCGAATCACCTGCGCCGCGTGTTCCGGCTGATCGGTCACCCCGCCCAGCATCACATACTCGAAGGTCACCTTCTCGCGCGCCCGGAACGGAATCGTCCGCACCGCGTCCATCACCGCCTCGATATTCCACTTGCGGTTCACCGGCATAATCGCCTCGCGCACTTCGTCGTTGGGCGCGTTCAGACTAATCGCCAGCTTCGGCCGCACTTTTTCCTGCGCGAAGCGTAGAATCCCCGGCACGATACCGGAAGTAGAAACCGTCATCCGCGGCGCGGCAATGCCCACCTCGTCGATCAGCAGACGCACAGCGGCAATGAAATTGTCGTAGTTCAGAAACGGCTCGCCCATCCCCATAAAAACCAGATTGACGCGATTCTTATTGAGGTCCACGCAATGACGGTCTAGCACCGCAACCACCTGCCCAGCAATTTCGCCCGGCGTCAGATTGCGCTGCAGGCCCAGTTTGGCCGTCAGGCAAAACTGGCAGTTGACCGCGCACCCAATCTGGCTGGAGACGCAAATCGTCGCCCGCTTCCAGGCCGCAGGCGCCGCGCCCTCTTCCTCGCTAAACTCCGCCCCGTCGTCGCCCTCCGGCATCCAAACCGTCTCGACCGTTTGCGCGCCAGTCTGGATCAGGTAGCGCTCCGTCCCGTCCACGCTCTGAAAGGCCTCGGCAACGTGCGGCCGCCCAACCTCCCAACCAGCGCCGACGAGCCGCTCGCGCAGCGCCTGCGGCAGCGTCGTGATCCGATCCAGATGCGCGACGCGCTGCCGATACATCGCCTCGGCAAGCTGCTTGGCCCGATATGGGCGCTCTCCCAATTCGGCAAACAGTTCCGCCAAAGCGACCCGATCCAGACCGAAAAGCGGGTGCAAACGCGTACTTTCCCCGCCAAGCGTGACCAGTTTTTCGGAATTGGAAAGCGTTTCAAGCATCGTTTCGCCGCAACTTCAGAATAGCAGCAATGCAAGTCTCTGACCCCCAGCCGCAAAATTCCGCGCGAGCGATTCCGGTAATAAATTTCGGCTCAAAGCAAGTTAGGAAAGGAGATAGAACGCCCGCGCAGTCCGCCTTCTCGCATGTGCTAGGGCTAAAGAATCGACGAGTTCCCGGAGCCGCTGACACGGTCCCAGGATCGGTCCGTATTCGATTCTGGTGAGAAAGTTTGGCGAGATGCCCAAACCCGAGCCGCGATGGCTCAGGGTGGCGATTGGAATCGCGCTGGACTGTCGATTCCAGCCTGGCGATTTCTAATCGCCTCGGCAGTTCTGATCCGAGTGTTACTTCGCGAGTAGTGCTCCGTGCTCCGGGGACCCCGGCGCGGCCCTCGGACCTGCCTTAATCAGCCAGTCTGCGCCACTATCCCCAAAAACAATCAATCCAAGGATCGCGCGCCCGCGTAAACACGGAAACGGCTTTCCTGTTTACAATCGAACGAGTGATCTATGCCGACTGAAATTTCCAACGCCTCCGACGCCTCCACCATCCGCAACCTGCGCCGCACCGTGCTCCCCAACGGCCTCATCGTCCTCACCGAGCGCATGGAGCACCTGCGCTCCGTGGCCATGGGCATCTGGATCAAATCCGGCTCGCGCTACGAGGCAGCGGAGATCAACGGCATCTCCCATTTCGTCGAGCACATGCTCTTCAAAGGCACCAAATCCCGCTCCGCCCAGCACATCGCGCGCGAAATGGATGCAATCGGCGGCAATCTCGACGCCTTCACCGGCAAAGAAACCATCTGCTTCAGCGTCAAAGCCCTTTCGAATCATGTGCCCATCGCACTCGACGTGCTCAGCGACCTGGTCCTCAACCCCACCTTCGCCGGCCACGATATCGAGCGTGAGCGCGACGTCATCCTCGAAGAGATCAAAATCGACGAGGACAACCCGGACGTGCTGGTGCACGAAATCTTTACTCAAAACTTCTGGAAAGACCAACCGCTCGGCAAACCGATCCTGGGAACCACGAAAACCGTCTCCGGACTCGGCCAAAACACCCTCTTCGACTACCATGCGGACCGCTTCCGAGCCGGAAACATGGTCTTCTCCGCGGCCGGCAATCTCGACCACGACCAGTTTGTCGAATCCGTCGCGCAACAGTTCTCGACCCTCGTCGCCGGCACAACCGAAATGACGTTCCAGTCCGCCCAGGTCAGCGCGCCCATCGTCCTGCGCAGCAAGCGTTCGCTCGAACAGGTGCAAATCTGCCTCGGCGTCCCCTCGCCCAAAATCACCGACGAAAACCGCTACGCCACGCTCATTCTGAACACTGTCCTCGGCGGCGGCATGAGTTCCCGCCTCTTTCAGACCATCCGCGAAGAACGCGGCCTGGCTTACTCCATCTACTCGGACCTGAGCCCCTACAGCGACACCGGTTCGCTCTGCGTCTTCGCCGGCACCTCAACCGACAAAACTCTCGAAATGCTCGACCTGGTCATGGCCGAATTCTCCAGGCTCAAGCAAACTCCCCTCACCCCGGAAGAACTCCATCGCGCCAAGGAGCAGGTCAAAGGCAACATTCTGCTCGGCCTCGAAAGCTCCGGCTCCCGCATGTCCAATTTGGCCCGCCAGGAGATGTACTTCCACCACTTCTTCTCGGTCGAGGATGTCCTCGACCGTCTCGACGCCGTTACCGCGGAGGAGGTGCAGGCCATGGCCCAGAAGCTGTTTATCTCCGAACGCATCGCCGTCACCCTGCTAGGCCGGCTGGACGGTCTGAAACTCAACCGCTCGCGCCTGGTTTGCTAGCCCGGCCTGCTAGCCCGGCCTGCTGAAACCCCGAACGGTCGCGTGAGCGAAATTCCTCAAAGAAACGTCTATCCCCTTGAGCGCTGTCGGCAAGCCCGACTTCCTCGAGTACTTCCATTTTGCTCCGGCAAGAGTTACGATGCAGTGGTGCCGGTTTCTCCGGCGGCCGAAAAACTTACGGCTCAAATTTGAGGCTTTGGACACCATGAACCAACCGCTTACGCACACTCGCCGCCAACGCCCCAACGGCTTCACTCTGCCCAATGGCTTCACGCTGATGGAGTTGCTGATCGTCATCAGCATCATGCTCATCCTCATGCTGATGGCCATCCCCAACTTCAACAAGATGCGCATCACCGCGCATGAAACCTCGGCCATCAACTCTCTCAAGCAGATCTATACGGCCGAAATCCAATACCAGACCACCTACCCGCAAAACGGGTTCAGCTGCTCGATGCAGACCCTCGGCGGCGATCCAAAACAGGGGCCCCCATCCGCCACCGCCGCCCAACTGCTCCAAGGCGATCTGCCGGCCGGAATCAAAGACGGTTACGTCTTCAACATCGTCAACTGCTCCAAGGTCACCGTCAACAACGTGGACCAAATCACCGGCTATGAAGTGACAGCCACTCCGCAGGCGGTGGGCAAGACCGGCAATCGCGGCTTCTGCATCGACGCCTACAACGAAATCAAAGTCGATCCTCAGGGCGGAACCAACTGCACCCAAGCCATCCAATGAAACCCGCAACCTGCCGACGAGCCTCCTAATGCCCGGGCTCTCCAACAGGGCACCACGTCACAGCCTGCGGAGAATCTGGTTTTTCAAGGCTACGGGAAAGGGCACGACTTCAGTCGCGCCGATCAAACCCAGAAAAATACAGACCGGGCTTTAGCCCCTGAGGGATCTTTGGCCCGCCCATTGCGCTCAATTGAAGCCGCCTTTCGCAACCTCCCGAACGCCATCGTTTTCGGGACAAGCGTAATCCGGCTCGCCAGCCTGATCTGTGTTACCTTCTGCCTCTCCCAAACAACTCTCCCAGCCCAGTCCGCGACAGACATCGCCAAGCGCGTCGACGGCCATTACAACCGCCTGCAATCCCTCAAAGCCAACTTCACCGAGCAATACGACGGCCTCGGCATGCGCCGCGCCGAATCCGGTGTGATGCTGCTGCGCAAGCCCGGACGCATGCGCTGGGACTACGCCAGCACAGCAGGAAAAGTCTTCGTCCTCGACGGCAAATACGGCTGGTTCTACGCGCCCGGCGACTCGCAGGTCCAGCGCATCTCCGCCAGCCAACTCGACGACCTGCGCTCCCCGCTCCGCTTCCTCCTCGGCCATACAAAAATCGAATCCGAACTCGAAGGCCTCACCCTAACGCCAGCCGCGACCGGCGGCTTCCTTCTAACCGGCGTTCCCAAGGGACTGCGAAAGCGCATTGCCAAACTCTCGCTCACCGTCACACCCGATGGCGCCATCGAGCGCATCCAGATCGAAGAAGCCGACCGCGCGCAAACCGTCTTCGACTTCAAGGACGAGCAAGCCAACCCGGCAATCCCCGAAGGCGCCTTCCACTTCACCCCGCCCACGGGAATCCCCGTCGTGGATGCTTTACCCCCGGTTTGAGATATACTGTCTCTCAGCGAGAGAGTATTTATTGCCGGAGTGCATGATGACCGACCCCTCTGAAAACCTGCTCACTCAGTCTGAAGCGTCCGTCGTCGCCTCCGTCCCCATTAAGGCAGTCTACAAAGCGGTCGCTGAGCGATTGCCGAAGTCCTCCCTCGTGCGCCGCTCCGGCCAAACGATGCTGAAATTGCGTGCTCTGATTTGTGTACGGCTGGACTACGATCTGCCCAAGTCCGTTCCGGTCAAAGTGCGGCGATTCGTCTATGAAAAGCTTGACGCCGACAGTCCGGTTTTGATCGAGTACAGCGATTCCAATTCGCAAATATTCCGCTACGTCATTGATCCCAGACCTACCTCAGAGGCAGTACATGAGAGCCTGCGGCAGTATTCTGCGGCGATGGACCTGATTGTCGAAGACCCCGACGTCCAGGGCGGCGTCGCCACCTTCAAAGGGACTCGTTTGCCCGTAGAAGTGATCGGAACTCTGTTGCAACAGGGAATCTCCTGGCAGGACTTGAGCGAAGACTATCCGAGTCTTACGCGGGAGCGGGCTGAAGCGGCCCAATTCTATATGCGAGCCAATCCGCGCCGCGGGCGTCCACGGAAGCCCAGTTGGCACGGAACGAAGCCTCTGAGTGTCCATAGTTACCCAAGGCTGAAAGTTTGAGCCCAATCAGGTTTCTCATCGATGAAAATCTCTCCGTCGCGCTTCCCTCCATCGCCCATGCAAGAGGATACGAGGTAACCCATGTCAACTTCCTGGGCTTGCGTCAGGCGAAGGATTGGGACATTCTGCCGGTGATACTAGCCGAAGATTGGATT